>Ga0207684_10002316_pt1 | contig 19331 bp, 18 predicted proteins | sample KBSK5501metaG_FD_184342 | JGI IMG/M metagenome (GOLD analysis project Ga0207684, IMG submission 184342) | Corn, switchgrass and miscanthus rhizosphere microbial communities from Kellogg Biological Station, Michigan, USA - KBS K5-50-1 metaG... | ecosystem: Host-associated > Plants > Roots >...
GTCGTGGTCTTGCCGGCGCCGTTCGGCCCGAGGAACCCGAAGGCCTCGCCCTCGCCGACCATGAGGTCGACGTCGTCGATCCCCCGGTGCGAGCCGTAGGTCTTCGTGAGCTTTTCGGTCTGGATGATCGCGGTCACGGTGCTTTCCTTTCGCCGGCCTGGACCGGCAGGGTTGAACGGTCGCGAAGGAAGCGCTCGATGAGACGGGGGAGCTCGGCCTCGATGAAGGCGACGACGTCGCGGAACTCCCGGAGGCGGGCCTCGGCGCTCGGGGAGTCACCGGCTGCGGCGAGACCATGCTCGGCGATCTCGCGGAGGCGGCGGTAGATGACGCCCGCGTTCGACAGCATCGAGTCGAGGGCGTCGGGTGGCGAGCTGAAGTACTCGCGGCGGTCGCCACGCCGGGTCGTCCGGCGGATGAAGCCGGCAGATGCGAGGATCCGGGCCGTGCCGCTGATCGCGCCGCGGCTTGCCTGGAGCGCCTCGGCGATCTCGGCCGCGGTCTGCTCCGGCGGGTCGCAGAGAAGGAGCCAGCCCCACATCCGGCCCGCCATCGGCGTCATTCCGTAGCCGCCGAGGAACTGGCCCATCTCTTCGATGAAGTCGCTTTGCGCGGGCGTCAGGGTCATGGCCACAGGCCTATGCTACGTCCGTTCAGAACGTTCAGTCAATACTGAACATTAGTGAAGAACGGACGCGCCCGACCATGTCCGACGCCGGACGGCGCAGCAACCATCTGTCCGTCCCCGACCGTGCGTCCCATTTCGGTGTGCGAAATCGGAGGAATCCGGCAGGAAGCGCAAGTGAGTCCCCGGACCGTTCGATATCGGACGATCTCCGCGCGGCCTAGCGGGGATCCGGCGAGCTCAGACCCCGATGGGGTGCCATACGGTCTTCATCTCGAGGTAGGCCGCGATCCACTCTGGGCGTTCCGCGGCGCGGTCGTCGAGCCAGTCGAAGCGGGCGTCCGTCACGCCCGCCGGCCGGCGAGCGAGCCGCTTGACGTTGTCCGCGGCGAGGAGCTCGACATCGGTCCGGAGGTCCGGTGGCACGCCCCAGACGTCGATCGCGTCGACATCAACATGCCCGGCGAGGACGGGTACCAACTCCGTCTTCCAGCCGGTCAGGACGTTGACGACGCCGCCGGGCACGTCCGACGTCGCGAGGACCTCGGTCAGGGTGATCGCGGGCAGCGGCCGCGTCTCCGACGCGAGGACGACCACGGCATTGCCCGCGACAAGCGGCGGCGCGAGGCGGCTGACGAGCCCGAGCAGGCTGCTCGTCTCCGGGGCCACGATCCCGACGACCCCGGTCGCCTCGGGGATCGTGAAGTTGAAGTACGGTGCCGCGACCGGGTTCGACGAGCCGAGGACCTGGGCGATCTTGTCGGCCCAGCCGGCGTACCAGACCCAGCGGTCGATTGCCCGGTCGAGCACGGTCCGCGCCTTCGACTCGCGGAGGCCCTCGGCCGCGGCGACCTCGGCGACGAACTGGTCGCGCCGGCCTTCCATCAGCTCGGCGACCCGGTAGAGCACCTGGCCGCGGTTCATGGCCGTCTTGTCCGCCCAGGGCTGGGCCGCCTTGCGCGCGGCCCGGACTGCGTCGCGGAGATCCTTGCGCGACCCGCGAACCGCGTTCGCCAGCGGGTCGCCGTTCGCCGCCGCGATCGGGTAGGAGCGGCCGCTCTCGGATCGCGGGAACGTGCCGCCGATGTAGAGCTTGTAGGTCTTGCGGACGTCGATCCGAGTGTCAGCCATCCGAGATACCAGCCCCGGTGGTGCGGACGACGGAACTGCCGCCTTGAGCGGGGCGAATTAGCCTTGATAGGCTAATTCCAACGCGACGAGGGCCAGAAACGGGAGCGATTCGGTCGCCTCCACTACGTGGGCTGGTGCTTCGGAAAACGGTGCGGCGCGCCACGGATTCAGCGGTCCTCGAGGCGGACGTAGGCGTGGAGCCCGTGCATCCCGCCCTCGCGGCCGAAGCCCGACTCCTTGTAGCCGCCGAACGGGGACGTCGGGTCGAACCGGTTGAAGGTGTTCGCCCACACGACGCCGGCTTTCATCCGCTTGACCATGTGCAGGATGCGGCTGCCCTTGTCGGTCCAGACCCCGGCGGACAGCCCGTACGGCGTGTTGTTCGCCTTCTCGACCGCCTCCTCGGGCGTCCGGAACGTGAGCACCGACAGCACCGGCCCGAAGATCTCCTCGCGGGCGATCCGGCTGGACTGGGCGACGTTCGTGAAGAGCGTCGGCCGGAAGAAATAGCCGCGGTCCGGCAGGTCGCAGGCCGGCTGGTACATCTCCGCCCCCTCGGCGCGGCCGGCGGCGACCAGCTCGGTGATCTTCTCGAGCTGGGCCCGGGAGTTGATCGCGCCGACATCCGTGTTCTTGTCGAGCGGGTCGCCCACCCGGATCGTCGACAGGCGGTCCTTGAGCTTTTCGATGAGGGGCTCGACGATCGACTCCTGGGCGAGCAGCCGCGACCCCGCGCAGCAGACCTCGCCCTGGTTGAAGTAGATGCCGTTCACGACCCCCTCGACCGCCTGGTCGAGCGGCGCGTCGTCGAAGACGATGTTCGCGGCCTTGCCGCCGAGCTCGAGCGTCAGCCCCTTGTCGGTGCCGGCGACGCCCTTGTAGATCTTCTTGCCGATGTCGGTCGACCCCGTGAAGGCCACCTTGTCGACACCTGGGTGGGTGACGAGCGACATCCCGATCTCGCCGGGACCGGGGACGATGTTCACGACGCCCGGCGGCAGGTCGGCTTGGCGGCAAACGTCGGCGAAGAGCAGCGCGCTCAACGGGGTCGTCGACGCGGGCTTGAGGACGACCGTGTTGCCGGCGGCGAGGGCCGGCGCGATCTTCCAGGCAAGCATCAGGAGCGGGAAGTTCCATGGGATGATCTGGCCGGCGACGCCGAGGGGCTTCGCGACCCGCCCCGGGAACGCGTACTCGAGCTTGTCCGCCCAGCCCGCGTAGTACCAGAAATGGGCCGCGGCGAGCGGGACGTCGACGTCCCGGGATTCCTTGATCGGCTTGCCCGAGTCCATCGACTCGAGGACGGCGAACTCCCGCGAACGCTCCTGGAGGATCCGCGCGATCCGGAAGAGGTACTTCGCGCGCTCCTTGCCCGGCAGGCCGCCCCAGCGCCGGCGGAAGGCCGTCCGGGCGGCGCGCACCGCAGCGTCCATGTCGGCGGCGGTGGCCCGGGCGACCTCGGCCAGCGGCTCCTCGGTCGCCGGGTTGACCGACGTGAAGACCTGGCCGTCGCTCGCTGCGACGTCCTTGCCGCCGATGAAGAGCCCGTAGCGCTCCTTCAGTCGGACGACGTCACGCGACTCCGGCGCCGGCGCGTAGTCCCAGGGGATCGCCTGGCCGTCGCCGAGGCCCCAGCTCGAGGGGGCGCGGTCGCCGACGCTCGTGACGGCATCGCTCCGTGCGACGGCGGGGTCGGTCTCGGTCGCCATGGGGAGGCATTATGGCACCGCGGGTGTCGGAAGCCCCCGAGCACGTGCGGGGCCGTTGCCCTCAGCAGTCGTACAACACGTTCGGGTGGGTCGCCTCGCAGTACCGGATGTGGAGGTGGTCATCGTGGCCCGTGAAGCGGGTCGTCAGCCCCTCCGCGATCAGCACCGGGTCGTTGAAGTAGATCAACTTGACGTGACCCGGCGCGAGCGCCCGGATCGCCTTGACCAGCGCCCGCGTCGCCGCGCGGTCGTAGGTCGTGGAGCGCCAGTTCGTGCGCTGCGTGCACTGATCGTTGGCCTTGCGGAGCGGCCGGATGTCGACGTCGAGCCCGACGCGGTGGGTGTCGTGACCGGGGATCGGGCCACCGTTCTCGAACGAGACGTCGCCGACGGCGACGCGTCCGTAGCCGTGCGCGACCGACCAGGCGCCGGAAACCTCCAGGCTCGCGATTGCCTCGGCGGTGCCCCAGTTCGCCGGCCCGTTCCCCACGGAGTAGTCGCACAGCCCTGACGCTCCGAACCGCGGCAGCTCGTAATGCCAGACGAGGATCCGCCAGGTCGTGGCGTCGACGACGCCGGTCCTCGCGATCCCGACGTGCCCCTGGAAGGCGACGACGGCGGAGCGTGTCGTCGAATCGAAGATCCCGTCGACGACCAGCGGCGCAGCGCGCTTTTCGACGAGCTCGCGCTGGAGCGCGGCGACCTCGGGCCCCACCGAGCCGATCCCGAGCGGGATCACCAGGGCTAGCCAGGTGGGTCCGTCGACGATGCCGGTGGCGGTCAACCCGTGGCCTGCCTGGAACCGCCGGACCGCGTCCTCGGTCGTGACGCCGAAGAAGCCGTCGACCGGTGGCAGGACGATCGTCCGAAGCGTCGTGCGCCGGCGCGGAAGCGGCGTCGGCAGGAGCCGCTGGCGGAGCATCGACTGGATCGCGATCACGTCCGTGCCGCGGTCGCCGAGGCTCTGGGTCGGCCAGGCGACGCCCGTGAGCACCGCGGGCGAAACGGTCAGCGCCGCGACCGGCGACGGCCCGCCCGCGAAGGGCGACCCACCGGTGACGAGCGCGCCGAGGAGCACGACCGTTGCCGCAAGGACCTTGATGGGACGACGCGCCCGCGTCACGTCCAGCCCCTGGCTGCCGTGCCCGAGCCGACGTCGACCGCGAACCGCGTGGCGGCGGCGATCGCCTCCGGATCGCCCAGATCCACCCGGCCCTTGCCGGAGGAGTCCCAGGCAGCCACGAAGCCCGCCCCGAACGCGTCACCGGCGCCGACCGTATGGGCGACCTCGACGGATGGCACCGGCACCTCCACGACCCGGGCACGGGTCACGATCCGGACGGGTCGGGCGCCATCGGTGACGAGGGCGATCGAGGGACCGCAGTCGATCAACCGTCGCGCGGCTTCAACCGGGTCCGTCGTCGGCTCGAGCCAGGCGAGGTCCTCGACACTGGCCTTCACGACGTCGGCTCGCGCCAGGATCCGCCCGAGGCGGGCCCGGTAGGCCGCGACGTCGCGGATCGCGGCGGGCCGGCAGTTCGGGTCGATGACGACGAGGACCTCGGGGCCGACACCGCCGACGAGTGCCTCGATCGTCGAAGCCATCGGCTCGTAGACGAGACCCAGGGTCCCGACGTGGAGCGTCGACGTCGCGGCCGGGAGCCCGTTCGGGACGTCGGACACGCAGAGGCCCGGGGCCGCGGTCCCCTCCGCGTAGAACCGGTACGTGGCCGAACCGTCGGGGTCGAGCTCGGCGCTCGCGAGGAGCGTCGGATCGTCGGTCGCGACGACGAGCCCCACGTCGACGCCGTCGGCCTCCAGCCGTGCCCGCAGGATCGCGCCGAACCGGTCGGTCGACACGCGGCCGAGGAACGCGACCGGCCGGCCGAGCCGGCCCACGGCCCGCGCCACGTTGTACGGTCCGCCACCCGGAGCGGCATCGACCCGCCCGTCCAGTCGGACGATCAGGTCGATCAGGCTCTCCCCCGCGACGACGATCACGGACGCACTCCGCAGGACGGGCCCTCCTGCCAGCCGGGCCCGAATCCCGATCAGGGTAGCGTCACTCCGGGCGACCAACCGCTAGGCTGCCCCGAATGGACCGCGCCACGCATGCGCCCGAGCTCCTCGACGGGCCGCTCGACGACCAGGCTGCCCTCGTCGCGAACCTGCGCGACCTGGGCAGGCTGAACTGGCTGACCGGCGGCGCGGCCCTGTCGCGACGGGCGATCGCCGCCCTCGGCGACACCACCCGGGTGCTCGACGTCGGGACGGGCGGCGCAGACATCCCGCTCAGCCTTCTGCGGGCGGCGCGTCGACGGGGACGAGCCCTCACTGTGACCGCGACGGACAGCCGGCCCGAGGTCCTCGCCGCGGCTCACATCGCCCACCCCGAGATCGCGACCACGCCCGGGTTGACCCTCGCGCTCGCGGACGGGCTCGGCCTGCCCTACCCGGACGCGTCGTTCGACGTCGTCCACGCGTCGATGGTCCTCCACCACCTCGAGGCGCCCGAGGTGGTGGCCTTCGTGCGGGAGATGCGGCGGGTGGCCAGCCGGGGAATCGTCGTGAACGACCTGGCGCGGAGCCGCCACGCGTGGATCGGCGCGTGGCTGCTGACCCGGACCATCGCCACCGGCCGCTACACGCGCAACGACGGTCCGTTGTCCGTCCGGCGTGGGTGGACGCGCGCCGAGATGGTCGCGCTCCTCGACCAGGCCGGCCTCGTACCCGTCGCGACCCTCACCGGGGTGGCCGGTCACCGCTACGCGATCGCGGCCCACTGACCGACCCGAGATGACCGTCGTCGAGCGTCGCGAGGTCGTGGTCGTCGGTGGCGGGCCGGCCGGGGCCGCGGTCGCGATCGGTCTCGCCGGGCTGGGGCGCGACGTGCTGCTCCTCGAGCGGTCGCCGGCCTGGCGGTGGCGGGCGTGCGGCGTCTTCACGTCGCCGGTCACGGTTCGAGCTCTGAAGCGCATCGGCCTGGGCGCGGCGGAGGTTGCCGCAGTGGCCCGGCCGGTGCCGGCGATGCGCGTCGAGACGCCGGCCGGAACGCGGTTCCGGCTCACCTACGGCGACGACGGCTCGCACGCCGCGGCGGCGGTCGGGCTCGATCGGTCGCGGCTCGATCCCCTGCTGCTCGAGCTGGCCGGGCAGGCCGGGGCGGAGATCCGACAGGGCGCGACGGTCCGCGGCGTCGACGGCCGGCGGGTGATCGTCGGCGATGGCACCGGAACGCGGGAGATCGAGGCGGGCGTGCTCGTCGGGGCCGACGGAATCCGCTCGATCGTCGCCCGCGTGAACGGCGTCGCCCGCGGCACGGTGCTCGGCGCCCGGACCGGGCTGACGTTCCATGTCGAGGAGCCGGCCGGCGGACCGGTCGACACCGCACGCGACGCCCGGATGATCGTTTTCGACGGGGGCTACGTCGGGCTCGCCCCGATACCGGGCGGACGGGTCAACGTCGGGATCGTCCTGGGCGGCCGCCGCTGGACGGACCGGCTCCGGCAGGACGGCGCGGCCGCCGTCGTCGACGCCGTCCTGGCCGCGATCCCCGCCGCCGACGATGACCCGGTCGCCTGGAGTGACGCCCGACGCTGCGATCCCATCGAGGGTGCGGCACCGATCGGCCATCGCGTCACGCGGCGCCACGGCGACGGCTGGCTGCTGGTCGGCGACGCGGCCGGGTTCCTCGACCCATTCACGGGCGAGGGCCTCCATCGCGCGCTCCGATCGGCGGCGCTCGCAACCGAGGCGATCGATGCGGCGCTGAACGGCGACGGCGCCGCGCTCGCCCGCTACGACCGCGCCATGGGGGCGCGCTTCCGGGCGAAGGATGCCGTGAGCCTTGTCGTGCAGGGATTCCTCGCCCGGCCGGCCCTGTTCGAGCACGCCGCCCGCTCCCTCTCGGAGCGGACGGCCGTCCGTGAGACGATGGGTCTCGTGATGGGCGACCTCGTTCCCGCGACCCGGGCGCTCGACCCGCGGTTCGTGGCCGCCCTCCTCCGGCCGTGACCGAGACGGGGAACGTCCCCCCCGAGCCTCGCGAGATCGTGGAGGCCGGCCGGACGCGCGTCGGCGGCTACGCCCTCTGTGTCGATGACGAGAGCCGGATCCTCCTGAGCCGCCTGTCCGTGATCGAGGTCGACGTCGGTGCCTGGACCCTGCCCGGTGGCGGCGTCGAGTTCGGCGAGCATCCCGACGCCGCGGTTATCCGGGAGCTCGCGGAGGAGACCGGTCTGCGCGGCGAGATCGAGCAGGTCGCGGGCGTCTTCTCGCACGTCTACCGGAAGTCCCGAGCGGCCCAGGGCCGCGACTTCCACTTCCTGGGGATCCTCTATCACGTCCAGATCGTGAGCGGCGAGCTGCGCGACGAGGTCGACGGCTCGACCGACATGGCGGCCTGGTTCAGCCGTGCCGAGCTGGCCGACGTCCGACTCGTCGAGATCGCCCGGTACGGCATCGAGCTCGCCTTCGCCCGACGCCAGGTCGCGGGCCCGGGTGAGGCTGCCGGCCGGCGCGGGACCACGACGTGATGCCGACGGCCCGATGAGGAGCACGATCGGGATCGACGTGGCCGCCCCGCCCGAGCTCGTGTTCCGGCTCGCCCGCGACGTCGAGCGCTGGCCGCGGCTGCTCCCCCACTACGTGTCGACCCGGCGCGAGACGCCACCCGATGCGGACGGGCGTCTGCTCGTCCGGTTCGTCGCCCGCCGGACGCTGGTGCCGGTGCTCGGGCTCGGGGTACCGGTCGCGTGGCGATCGCTGACCTGGTCCGAGCCCGACCGCTGCCGCCTCCGGTTCGTCCATCGCGGCGGCGCGACGAACGGGATGGACGTCACGTGGCGGATCGAACCGGCCGGGGCCGGCCACGAACGCTGCCGCGTGGAGATCGACCACGACTTCCGGCCGCGCGTCCCGGGCTGGGCCTGGCTCGTCGATCGCCTCTTCACGCGCCCGATCGCGCGCCGCACGCTCGAGACCTTCCGGGCCCTCGCCGAGACGCTCGCCGGTGAGTCCACCATCGGCGCCGCGACGAATCTCCGGACATGAGCCGCGACCGCCGTCGGGTCTGGATCACGGGCATCGGCCCGATCACCGCGATCGGCACGGGCCGTGACGCCTTCCGGGCGGGCCTTCGGGCGGGCTGCTCGCCGATCAAGCGGATTGATCGGTTCGACCCGTCCCCGTTCCGAAGCCGGGTCGCGGCCCAGGTCGACGACTTCGACCCGCTGGCCTGGATGCCGCCGAAGACAGCCCGCCAGCTCGATCGGTTCAGCCAGGTCGGTCTCGTCGCCGGCCAGCTCGCCCTCGCCGACGCGGGGCTCCGGCCCGGCGCGGGCGGCGGAGCGGCCGCGGATCGGATCGGGATCTACCTCGGGAGCGCCCTCGGCGGGATCGCCTACGCCGAGGAGCAACACGAGCGTTACATGGAGCGTGGGATCAAGGCCGTCGCCCCGAACCTCGCCCTCGCCGTGTTCGGTGGGGCGGCCCCGGCCAACCTCGGCATCGCCCTCGACGTCCGCGGCCCGATCCTCTCGACCGCGAACTCGTGCGCATCCGGCGCGGTGGCCCTCGGTGAGGCGCTCGGGGCGATCCGCGCCGGCGAGATCGACGCGGCGATCGCCGGTGGCGTCGAGATCCCGCTCAGCCCGCTCGCGTTCGGGGCCTTCGACATCATCCGGGCCCTGTCGGCGGGCTCCAACGACGACCCCGGCCATGCCAGCCGGCCGTTCGATGTCCGCCGCGACGGCTTCGTGATGGGCGAGGGCGCGACGCTGCTCGTGCTCGAGGCCGAGGACGTCGCGCGAGCGCGCGGCGCCGAGCCGTACGCGGAGCTGATGGGCTACGCCGCGACATCGGATGCGTTCCATATGGTCCAGCCCCGGGCCGACGGCCGGGAGGCCGGTCGAGCGGCGACCGAGGCCCTGGCCGACGCCGGCGTCGAGCCGGACGAGATCGACTGGGTGAGCGCCCATGCCAGCTCGACGCCCCTCGGCGACATCGCCGAGGCGCGGGCACTCGCGCTCGCCCTGCGCGCCCGCGCGGCCGACGTCCCGGTCAGCGGGACGAAGGCGCTGTACGGCCATCCGCTCGGTGCGTCAGGCGCGATCGAGGCGGCGATCTGCGCCCTGGCGATCCGCGATGGCTGGGTCCCCGCGTCGGTCAACCTGGACGAGCCGGACCCGGACATCGCCGCGATCCTGCCGGGCCTCCTCCGGACCGGTCGCGACGGCACGTACCGCCGGATCCTGTCGACCTCGTTCGGGTTCGGGGGGCTCAACGCGGCCGTCGTCGTCGGAGCAATCGGCGGGTAAGTGGACCGGCGTAGGATCGTCGGGCACGCCGCCTGCAGGAGACCCGCGCCATGGCCGTCGCCACCGACACCACGTTCACCGGCTTCCGACCGGAGGCCATCCAGTTCCTCGTCGATCTCCAGGCCAACAACGATCGGGCCTGGTTCCAGCCGCGCAAGGCGGAGTACGAGCGGCTGCTCAAGGAGCCCCTCGAGGCGCTCTGCGCGGCGCTCGACGAGGAGTTCCGCGCCCGGAAGCTGCCGCTCCGGGCCGACCCCGGTCGGTCTCCGTTCCGGATCTATCGCGACGTCCGCTTCTCGAAGGACAAGTCGCCCTACAAGACCCATGTTGCGGCGAGCTTCGGCTGGGCCGGCGACGAGCAGGCAGGCGGGGACGACGACGCGGGGCGCTCCCATCGCGACGACGTCCACGGCAGCGGCGGCTACTTCCACCTGCAGCCGGGCGAGATCTACGTCGGTGGCGGTGTCTGGCACCCGGAGACCTCGTGGCTGACGGCCTTCCGCCAGGGCCTGGTCTCGGACTACGACGGATTCCGATCGATCGTCGAGGAGCCGGGGTTCCGGAAGACGTTCGGGACCGTCGGGGATGACGGCGAGTCGCTCAAGCGCGTGCCACCCGGCTATCCCGCCGATCATCCGGCGGCAGATCTGCTGCGTCTGAAGAACGTGACGTTCGGGCGGCGGCTGGCCGATCGGGACGCGACGAGCCCGAACCTTCCGGTCGTGATCGCCGAGTCGTTCGAGATCGGGACGCCGCTGATGCGCTACCTGTCCGCGGTCGGCTGACGCCGGAGCCCGCGCCTCAGGCGATGGGCTTGCGGTAGGTGATGCTCCGGCTGACCGGTCGGAAGCCGCAGCCTTCGTAGACCCGCAGCGCACCCGACGGGTTCTCCGTGTCGACGGCGAGCGCGGCTTCGGTCATGCCCCGGGCTCGCAGGAGCGGGAAGCTGGCCGCGATCAGGGCCCGGGCGAGGCCGCGCCGCCGCCACGGCCGTCGGACGCTGATGTGCTCCGTGTATCCGCGCAGCCGATTGTGTCGGGCGTTCTCCTCGACGTTGATGAAACTCCGGACCTGGCCCGCGACCTCGTCGCCGTCCCATGCGATGCGCCACAGGGAGGTGTCGCCCATGACGGGTTCGTTCAGGAAGAGCTGGTAGTCGGCGTCGGTGGCCGGCGTGTAGCCCCACTCATCGCGGAATGCCTCCTGGTCCGCCGCCCAGATCGCCGGCAGGTGCTCCGGTCGGACCTCGCGGATCTCGAGGCCTTCGGGGACAGGCGCGTTCGGCAGGTCGTCGACGCTCGGCCGGACCATCCCGTAGAAGAAGCGGACCGGCTCGTATCCGCGCGCCTGGAGGAGCGCGTCCCGCTCCGGGGCGAGGTCGCTACCGAAGGTCTCGAGCACCTTCTCGCCCGCCGGGTGATCGGCGGCGATCGCCCGCGCCCGCGCCTCGATCGCGGAGACCATCGCGCTGAACACGTGCTGGCCGGCGGCCGCCGGATCCACGAACGGGATCACCTCGTAGACCCGGATGCCGTCCAGCTCCTCGCGCCAGGCCGCCCGGCCGTAGCCCACGATCCGCCCGTCGATCTCGGCGACGGCCACGTCCGTCGCCGGGTCGCAGCGGGATAGGTTCTCGTAGAACCGCCCGAACTGCTCGTCCGTCGTGTAGAAGTTGTCGCCCTGGACGGCCCGGAGCGCATTCGCGATCGCGTTCATCGGCCGGTAGTCGTCGGGCGGCCGGAGATGGCGCAGGACGACACCGGCCGGCAAGGGCTCGGGTGTCGGGAAGGGCCGGATCGCCGGCTGCGGGTCCACGGTGACCGCGTCGCTCGTCGCCATGTCGCTTGTGCCCCCCTCCAATGCCGGGTCAGTCCAACGTGAAGTGGTCCGGCCCCTGGTACCGGCCGGTCCGCTCCTTCTCGATCTGCATGAGCACGTCGTTGAGCAGCGACGACGCCCCGAACCGGAACCAGTCCGGGCTCATCCACCGCGGCCCGAGCGTCTCGTACAGAACCACGAGGTACTGGATCGCCTGCTTCGCGTCGCGAATCCCTCCGGCCGGCTTCATCCCCACCTGGCGCCCGGTCTGGCGCTCGAAGTCCCGGATCGCCTCGAGCATGACGAGCGTCACGGGCAGCGTGGCCGCGGGCTGGACCTTGCCGGTGGAGGTCTTGATGAAGTCGGCACCGGCCGCCATCGCGAGGACGCTGGCCCGCCGAACGTTGTCGTACGTCTCGAGCTCGCCGGTCTCGAGGATGACCTTCAGGTGCGCGTCGCCGCACGCGTCCTTCACGTCGACGATCTCCTCGAAGACCGTCAGGTAGTCGCCGCCGAGGAACGCCCCGCGGTCGATCACCATGTCGATCTCGTCGGCGCCCGCCTCGTGGGCGGCCCGCGTCTCGGCCAGCTTGATGTCCCGGAACGTCTGGCCGGACGGGAAGCCCGTGGCCACCGATGCGACCTTGACGGTCGAGCCCTTCAGCGCGTCCTTCGCCTCTGCGACGAGCGCCGGATAGACGCAGACCGCGGCGACCGACGGGATCGTCGGGTCGCCCGGTTGCGGGTGCATCGCCTTCTGGCACATCGCCCGGATCTTGCCCGGCGTGTCCTTCCCCTCGAGGGTCGTCAGATCCATCATCCGGATCGCCAGGTCGAGGGCCCATAGCTTCGACTGCTTCTTGATCGACCGCTTCTTGAGGGCGTCGACCCGCTCCTCGACGCCGACCTGGTCAACGCTGCTCACGCGCCCGAGGAGGCTGCCGAGCGCGCCGGGCCGGCCGTCCCAGCTGCGGACGAGCTCGTGGGCGCGCTCGCGCGCGAGACTGTCCGGGCGCCGAGCCGTAGTCATGGGATCGAGAGGATACACCGGGGTCCCGCGCCTTCCCGTCGCGGCGGCGGGCGACGCCGGCCGCGGGGATCCGAGCGACGGAGGCCGGCGTACGGTGTCATGTCGGGGCGGAGGCAGGAGGGTTCATCATGTCGAGTCGCGGGCTCCGGACGCGTGTCGCGCGGGCAGGGGCAGCGGGCGCGCTCGTGACGTGGTTGGCGTTGAACGGAGCGACGGTGCTCGCGGCCGACCACGCCGTGAAGGTTGTCGGCTTCGCGTTCATGCCGGGAACCGTCAAGGTCGCCGTCGGCGACACCGTCACATGGACGAACGGCGACGGCGTGAGCCACACCGCGACCGCGGACGACGGGTCCTTCGACACCGGCACGATCGCCAGCGGCACGATGCAGTCGGTGACGCTCTCGTCCGTCGGCACGTTCGGTTACCACTGCCGGATCCACCCGGCGATGACGGCGACGATCGTCGTCCAGGCGGCGGCGACGCCGCCGGCCACCGACACGATCGAGCCGCCGCCCCACGCGGGCGACTGGACCGTCGGTGCCCTCCTCGTGCTCGCGTCGCTGACGGGGCTCTGCGTGGCGATCCAGCGGTTCGGTCGGCGCCGCCCGTCCTGAGGGCCGTTCCCGCTCGGCGTCCGAAACCGGACGATCGGATCGAGCCGCCGCCAGGGCGCACCGAGCCTATCGGCCGGCCCGCACCTTCGGCAGCGGCGGCAGTCCCCGCTTTCCCTCGACGAGGTAGTGGCGGAACCAGTCGAGGACGACATCGAGGTTCTCGACACGCCGGAACGGCGTCCCCGACCGGGTCAGCTCGTGCGTCTCCTCGGGCACCCGAAGCAGCCGGACCGGCCGCTTGTGGGATCGCACGACCGTGAAGAGCGCCTCGGCCTGGCCGACCGTCGTCCGGATGTCGTTCTCGCTGTGCTGGATCAGCAGCGGCGTCCGGATCCGGTGGGCGTAGGTGATCGGCGACGCCTCGCGGAAGATCGCGGGGTCGTCCCACGGCTTCGCGCGGAACTCGAACGAGGCCCAGAAGCCGCTGCTGATGTCGCCAGTGAGCATCAGCATCGATAAGTCGCTGACCGAGCGGCACGTCATCGCCGCCGCGAATCGATCGTCGTGGCCGAGGATCCAGTTGGTCAGGTAGCCGCCGTACGAGCCACCGGTGAGGCCCAACCGGGCCGGGTCGGCCAGGCCGTCGCCAACGAGGGATTCGACGCCGGCGAGGACGTCGCGCATCGGGCCCGGTCCCCAGTCGCGGATGTTCGCCTCGTTGAAGGCGCGACCGTAGCCCTCGGATCCCCGCGGGTTCGAGTAGAACACGCCCATCCCCGACCCGGCGAGGACCTGGAACTCCAGCAGCGGCGACCAGCCGTACAGCGTGTGCGGACCACCGTGGATCTCCGTCACGACCGGCGAGGGCGCCGAGGCAGGTCCGCTCCGCGCCCGCGACGTTCGTCGACCGTCGGCCAGCGGCGGCAGGAACCAGCCCTGGATCGATCGGCCCTCGACGACGACGGATCGCTCGACCGGCTCGCGGAGCTCGACGCCGGCGAGGGCCTCGCCGTTGAGGTCGGTGAGCCGTCGCGGGACGCCGGACGTGCCTTCGCGCAACCAGAGGTCGCTGAGCTCCGTGGGCGACGAGCGCAGCCAGGCGGTCCGGGTCGTCGAGCCGGCGCGGCCGAGGTGGACCTGGTCGAACGCCGAGATGTAGTGGTGGCCGCTCGTGAGCTGTTCGACCGCCCCGTCGCGGGTCGCGATCCGGAGCAGCTCCATTGAGCCGGCCCGGGGCGCCTGGAACGTGATCCAGCCGCCGTCGGGAGACACGCCGAGACGAGCTTCCTCGCCCGGGGTGATGTCGCTGTTCATGCTCGACGAGAGCATCAGGTCATGGCGACCCGACAGGTTCCGCCCGCCGGCGGCGTGGGCGTCGGACCCGTTGGCCGCGATCAGCCACAGGTCGAAGCGGTAGAAGTTGTCCGGCAGGTAGCCGCCGATCGTGGCGAGCGAGCGTCCGTTGGGCAGCCATGTCGGAGCGAACAGGATCGCGGCGTCGCTGGTGAGCCGCGTCCTCACGCCGCTTTCGACGTCGACGGCCACGAGATGCGAGCGCTGCTCGAGGTCGTGGTCGCGTCGGAGGTTCGTCGTGTAGGCGATCCGCCGTCCGTCGGGCGACCAAGCCGGCGCCGCGACGCCGGCCGGCTCGTCGGTCAGGCGTCGCGCGGTCCCCGTCGCGACGTCGACGATCCATAGCTGGGCAACCTGGTGGTAGATGAACCCGGCTCCGTTGAGGAGGTAGCCGAGCCGATCGAGGAAGTGGTTATCCGACGCCGGCGGCTGGCCCGGCTTCGGCTTGGCGGCCTTGCCTCGCCGACGGAGGTCCTCCTCCCGGGTCGAGCCGTGCGAGCTCGACAGGACCAGGAGCCGGGACCCGTCCGGTGACCAGGCGTACGACCGGACGCCTCGCGGCAGGTCCGTCAGGCGGGTCGCCTCGCCGCCGGCGAGCGGCAGCAGGTGGACCTGCTGGCCGTCCTCGCGCTCCTTCGCGTCACCGGCCGCCGGCTCCTCCTCGACCTGGAGGCGTCGATCCGAGAGGAAGGCGAGCGTTCGGCCGTCCGGCGAGAACCGGGGCTGGGTGTCGTGACGGGCACCGATCGTGAGCCGGCGGGGCTCCGCTCCGCGGGCGACGTCGACCGTCCAGATCGCGTGGCGATAGGCGTCCTTGCCGGCGGCCACGGTCTGCAGGACGAAGGCCACGCGCGAACCGTCCGGGGCGAGACGCGGGTCGGTCGGGACCCGGAGCCGGTACAGGTCGTCGGGGCGGAGCGGGCGGGGCGCGGGTCGGGTGGTTCGGGCCATGCGGGTCGAGGCCTCCGAGCGCGCCCGGACGAACGGGCGGAGATGAAACGACAGGCGCGACGCCGGGCTCGGACGACGGCGCGCGCCGGCGCGCCGCTGCACGACCGGTGTGAGGCCGCGACGGCGACGAGTCTAGCGCTACCATCGGCCGACGATGCGCGACCAGCTGTCGCTCCGGCTCGAACCCGAGATCGCGCCGCTGCCGAACCTGCCCGAGGGGCTTCGGCCGATGCTCCCGCGGCCGATCCCCGAGCCGTTCGATTCGCCGGTCCACCTGTTCGAGCCCTCGTGGGGCGGGCTGCGGGCGCTCGCCTTCATCGGGCCGGCCGAGATCGCCGGGACGGGCGACGTGCGGATCGTCGACGGCGACGGCCGCGATGTCGGGTCGGCGCTACCCGAGCTCGCCGGGATGGCCGTCCGGATCGACGCCCGCTCGGCGGTGCTCGACGGCGAGCTCGTGGCGGTCGACGGGGCGGGCCGGGCCGACCCGGTCGAGCTGGATCGGCGGATCGCCGGCCGGCCGGGACGACCGGTCGCGTTCCTCGCCTTCGACCTGCTCCACCTCGACGGCCGATCGCTGCTCTCCGCACCCCTGTATCGCCGGCGCGGTCTTCTCAAGAAGGTCCTTCATCCGGGCGACGAGGCCGTGGCCGTGCCCGCGATCGCCACCGAGGGCCGGGCTCTTCACGAGGCGGCCGCGGCCCAGGGCATCGCGGGCGTCATGGCCCGCCAGCGCACGAGCCCGTACCTCGCCGGCGTCCGTTCGCGCCTCTGGCGGTTCATCGCCGCGTCGCCGGTTCCGCCGTCCGCGGGTCAGCCGATCCCGATCGACAGCCTCGCGACCGCGAGACGCGACGCCGAGGAGCTCGAGATGACGGCGGCCGCCCCGGTCGTGGCCCTGATCCGCCGGCTGCCGCTCCTGTTCGACGAGTAGCCGGCGCCTGAAGCCTGTGGCTCGTCCCACGCGCCCCGATTCTCACCCCACGAGCACAAGGGACGGATTTCGTTGGCGAGGATGGCGAGCGGGCCCGCAATCGGGCCGAATCGGGCGTTTCCTGACCGGGGGACGATCAGATCCGACATCTCGGGTGTCAAACACGTCGCATGTGCTCGTCCCACGAGAATGCCGTCCTGCGAAGGCGACTCGCCAGCCCGCGAAAGCCTACCCGTGCCGGGCGGCCGCCACGTACGCCCGGAGGCCGGGTCGCTGCCCGTACAGCAGGACGCCCGCGGCGTAGATCCGGATCGCGACGACGGCCGTGGCCGCGATCGTCAGCACGAGCAGCCCGATCGCAATCAGCAGCTCGACCGGCTCGACCCGCCCCACCGAGAGCCGTGTCAGCATCACGAACGGGCTCCAGAACGGGACGTAGGACGCGAACCGGATGAAGCCCGAGATCCCGCCCGTGAGCGCGAGGATCGCCTGGATGTACCCGACGATCGCGAGAAGGCTGAGCGGCAAGGCGATGATCTGGAGGTCCTCGGGGCGGCTGACGAGCGAGCCAGCGGCCGCGTAGATCAGCGAGTAGAGCGCGAAGCCCAGGACGTAGAAGGTCGCGAACCCGAGGAGCAGGCCCGGCGACAGCGCCTGGAGGGAGGGCGAGATGCCCGCGTCGGGGCCCAGGACGAGGGTCGCGATCCGGTCCTCGAACAGGAGGGTCACGATCGCCGGCGCGAGGACGAGCATGTACTGCGTCGCCCCCGCAGCGCCGATCCCGAGGGCCTTGCCGATGACCAGCTGCCGCGGCGACGCGGCGCTGATCAGGAGCTCCATGACCCGGCTCGACTTCTCGGCCACGACGCCGGCCGCGACCCACATCCCGTAGATGACGATCGTGATGAAGATCAGGACGCCGAAGACGGCCCCGACGATCAGCCGGCTCGCGAAGTTCGAGGCGCTGAACGGCACGGAGCCGGCGCCGTCGCCGCTCGACCGCAGCAGCTGCAGCTCGGGCAGCTGGAACGCAGTGACCTGGTTGCGGTTGCTGTAGTCGATCAGCGCGACGCCGAAGACGGCGACCGATAGCGCCTGAATCTGGGCGTCGCCGATCGTCTCGCCCATGTGGAAGGTGAACTCGAGGCGTCCGTTCGCCGCGCGAGTCGCGACGAGCGCCGCCTCGAACTGGCGGTCGTCGACGGCCCGGATCGCCCCGTCGGCCGTCGCGAGCTGGATGATCTCGAACTGCTTCTTCGGCTGATTGAGGAAGGTGTCCAGGTTCGCGATCGTGGCCCGGGCCAGCCCCTGGTCGTCGGCGACGATCGCCACCCGGCTGATCGTCCCGCGCTCGGTGAGGCGCGCGGCGATCGGCAGGAGGGCCACGAGCACGGCGAGGATCGCCAGCGTGATCGTCGAGACGTGGAAGAGGCGCGAGTGGACGAGCTCGACGTACTCGCGCTGGGCGACGTGGGCCGTGTTCGGGAAGACCGGCTCGTCCCGATGGAGACGCCGCCCATGCGGACGGGTCGGGCGGCGGATCACGCCGCCTCCGCGCGGCTCATGCCGCCACCGCGCGGATCACGCGGCATCCACGCCGGTCGCGCCGGACTCGACCGGTGCGCTCGGCTGGGCGAGATGGAGGTCCTCGTCGGGCGGCCGGCCGACGTGATCGATGAAGATCTGCTCGAGCGACGGGTCGGCGACCTCGAAGTGGCTGACCCGCGCGCCGGCCGCGATGGCGGCGGCGAGCACGACCTCGGGCTCGACCCCGTCGTCGAGCTCGATCTCGGTTCGGTCGATCCCGGGCCGGAGGACGCGAGCACCCTCGACGCCGGCCAGCCAGGCCATCCGGTGGTCGCCGTCGACCGAGAGGCGGACCATCCGCCGACCGCTCGCCCGCTTGATCGCCCGGAGCGGCCCGCCGACGACGACCCGGCCATGGTCGACGATCGCGATCGATTCGCACATCGCCTCGACCGTCTCCATCTGGTGGGTCGAGAAGATCAGGGTCCGGCCGGCATCGCGAAGCTCGATGAACGCCTCCCGCAGGAGCGCGACGTTGACCGGGTCGAGACCGGTGAAGGGCTCGTCCATGAGCAGCACCGGCGGTCCGTGGAGGATCGCGGAGATCAACTGGACCTTCTGCTGGTTGCCCTTCGAGAGCTCCTCGGCCTTCCGCTCGCCGAGCTCCGGGATCCGGAGCCGCCGCAGCCACGCGAGCGCGTCGCGCCGGGCGAGATCCCGCGGCACCCCGTGGAGCCCCGCGAAGAAGACGAGCTGGTCGAGGACGACCATCCGCGGGTAGAGTCCGCGCTCCTCGGGCAGGTAGCCCCACGTGTTCCGTGGCAGCTCCCGGGTGTCGGTCCCGTTCCAGACGACCCGGCCCCGGTCGGCGGCCAGGACGCCGATCGCGATCCGCATGGTCGTCGTCTTGCCAGCGCCGTTGGCCCCGAGGAAGCCGAAGATCTGGCCGGTCGGGACCTCGAACGAGAGGCCGTCGAGGGCGACGACCGACCCGAATCGCTTGTCCAGACGCTCGATGACCAGGCTCACCGGCGGAGGATAGCCCCTCACGATGGGGCCGCAATCCGGGACGATGGTCCCGTCGCATGCGATGATGACCCTGATGACCACGCCCGGCGGCACGAGCGCCGCGCCCTCCGCCGCCGACGCCGGAGCGTCGCCGACGGCGCCGCTCCGGATCCACGCCGACCGCGCGGCGGGCACGCTCGCCATCGAGTGGGCCGATGGTCACCACACGCTCTACGAGGCACAGCCGCTGCGTTGGCTCTGCCCGTGCGCCTTCTGCCGGGGCGAGGCGGGGATGCCCGGCTGGCTCGACAGCGGCCCGACGCTCACGGCCGAGCAGATCATGCTCACGGACATCCATCTCGTGGGCAACTACG
>Ga0207684_10002322_pt1 | contig 19307 bp, 13 predicted proteins | sample KBSK5501metaG_FD_184342 | JGI IMG/M metagenome (GOLD analysis project Ga0207684, IMG submission 184342) | Corn, switchgrass and miscanthus rhizosphere microbial communities from Kellogg Biological Station, Michigan, USA - KBS K5-50-1 metaG... | ecosystem: Host-associated > Plants > Roots >...
CTCAACTCTCGATAAATTCGATAGAGAACTGGTTGAAGCGTCCTTACACACGCATCTGTTTCTTTCAAATTTTCTGCCCACTGCCCACTGCCCACTGCCCACTGACTCCTGGATTCGACAGCCACATCCCATTCATCCCGCGCCCACGTGTCCGTGCGCCACCACTCTCCCGACGTGCGCCAGGGGCCGGCAACACAAACTACTTTTCCATGGACACTTTTGTTTTTATTCCAGGCGCTAATCTCTCGCGGACATCCTCCTTCCGCCTGCACCAGTGCGCGCAACGGCGGCCGAAATACTCTGAACCCCAATATCGATCGCGGATATCCGGATTCCGGATAGGTGTTCGCTGCTTGCTGTTTGCTGTTTACTGTTTGCTGTTTACTATTTGCTCTTCTTCGCTTTTTCTCTTTCAACTCAAACCGCTTTACGCGAAAGGCATCCGGGCGATGCGTATCGAGCAGCTCCGGCGAACCAATATTCTCCGTTCCCACCAGCTTTGCCAGGCGCGCCAGCATCAGTTCCAACTTCTCTGGCTCCGGCGCGAGAGGAATAAACAGTCCTGTCTGCAGTACCCGCGGCTTCACCGGTTCACAATTTATCGAGATGCCCACAACCGCGGCGGGCGGCGGATGCATTTCCGTGTCGAGCAGCAATAGTTTGAGAAACACTTTGTGATCGCGCATCGGGTAAGGCAGGTTCAATTTGATTTCATGCCCAGCACCGCCTTCCAGTTTCATCTCCACCTGCAAAGCATTCGTGGCCAGCGCATAGGCATTTAGATTCGCGCAGATCTGGTTGAGTAGGCGCGCCATGATGAACGCCAGTGGTTCCAGGTCGGAGATGGGATGTTCAAGTTCAATGGCGTTATTGAACTCAGGTGCAGCTTGCCTCAGTTTTAAGTGACGCCTGGTTTTTCCGCTCGCCAGCTCTCGTAACTTTAATCCGTCCTGGCCCATGCGCTCGGAAACTCCCACCACCGGCAGTTCGGCAAATTCTTTAAAGGTATGCACACCCCAGAGCCGGAGCGTTTCAAGAATTTCTACTGCTTGAGGTTCTCGAACACCCGCCAGCGAGTGTTGCAGTGCTTTTAATGGCAGGTTGCCGAGGCAAGTGAGTTCTTCTCCAGGCGCAGTAAAGGTGACGCCCCGGCAAAACTTCGCAGCGTGTATGGCGGCGTCAGGGTTTGCAGCCAGCGCCACATTGACCCTGCAACTAAGCCCGGCGGGTTCTTTCAATTTCGCCTGTTTGGCAATCTCATTGGCGAGTTCATAGTGAGATCCAAATCGCAACGCACACCCTTCGACGTCAATTACCACTGTGTTGGGTGTTGTCTCTTCCACCTGCGGTGAAAATGTGTAGGCAAACTCCGCCAGGGAGTGGGCGCCAGACACTTCTGTCGGGAGTTGCTGACCATGAATGCAGACAAACATCGCACTTTTCAGAGGTTTGAATTCAAAAACAACGGTAGGCGAAGATTAGCGAAAATTAGCGAATATTGTCAAGGTCACTTTAACTGGCTTTGACCACAACCTCGCCGGCTCGTCTATTTAGATATAGAGGGCGCTGGCATTGCACCTGAAAAGACAGGCTCTGCAATAAGGTTGAGTGAGGCAGTGAACATTTATTCACCGGGCGACGAAGCGCATCAACCGCTGCTGGGGTGGAAACTGAAGTTAATAGTGAACTCGACGAGCGAGTATTGCTCTTAGTAAAGACTGCGCTCGACGGTCCTTCGCTGGACGTCCAAAGACATGCCTCTCCTTTTAACTCCAACGCCAGCGTCGCGCACGATCGCACGCAACTCTCCTCCGCAATTACAACCAATGCGGTCGGCGTGGGTTCCAGAGTCCGACGGAAGCGATACCACCAGGATGAAATGATGCGCTTCGCGGAGTTTGCCGGGACGTCTCCCAGATCAAGCAGCACCAGTCCAAAGCCGCCCCCCTGCAACAGTAGATCGGTAGCTTTAAATGCGTGCTCGAGATTGTTGGCGCAACGGATCCAAAGTAATCGTTCACAATTTATTTCCGCTCGCGTTGCGGACTTAGGATCAAACGAATTGCTTGTATCCACCAAAGCGCAAACTTCTTCGTGCCTGGTTGCGTGGGCAAGGGCAGAAAACATAAAGCTCGTCCGACCTGATGAGGCTGATCCGAAAATTTCAGTTATGGCCCCGCGTGGAAGGCCGCCCAGGGTAAAGGAATCGATTTCGGGAATGCCGGTGGAGATTACTTCAGCCGGCAATTTTTCATTTAGCTTAAAGGCAGAACTGAAACGCGAGGTAATCTCAGACTCAATTTCAGCTTTTGAAAATGCGGCTCTCATCATTTATGTTGTGACGCAAACTGTTAGTTTGCGTCGGGCTAAGTTACGAGGAATCGCAAACTAACAGTTTGCGTTACCAAAAAGATGGCACGAAAAACTTCTCATGGCTCAGCTGAAGAATACTTTCCTGACAAACTAACCTTGCCTTCGCTGCGCGAGGCCGCCGCAGATTGCAAAGCGTGTGACCTTTGGAAACTCGGTACGCAGACCGTCTTCGGCGAAGGTCGCCGCCGGGCGACCGTGCTATTCGTCGGAGAGCAACCGGGCAATGAAGAGGATCTCACCGGAAAACCTCTCGTCGGTCCCGCCGGTCGGCTGTTTGATGATGCCCTCGTCGAAGCTGGAATCGATCGCTCTCAAACTTACGTCACGAATGTTGTCAAACATTTTAAGTGGGAGCCACGTGGCAAACGCCGCATCCACAAAAAACCTAACGCTCAGGAAATTTCCGCCTGCCGTCCCTGGCTCGAGGCTGAGATCTCTGTAGTCAAACCAAAAGTGATTGTGGCCCTCGGCGCCACTGCGGCTCAGGCCCTGCTCGGCCCAAAATTTCGTGTGACCAAACAACGCGGAGAGTTCATTGAATCCACTCTCGCCCCTTATGTAATGGCCACCGTCCATCCTTCCTCAATTCTCCGTGCTCCCGATGACGAAACCCGCCGCCTCGAACACCGTCGCTTCGTCGACGATCTCAAAAAGCTCGCTCGAGTGATTAAGTAACTTTTGCTTGACCCGTCGCCCTATCTTCGATAATATTCGCTTGATTTTCGGCGCTAGGCGAAAATAGCACAACGGCCTATTTTGAGGCAAGACTTTCGTGGAGGGATTTGAAATGCCCGTAACCGCACGGCAAAGGCAGGTCTATGAGTTTATCTGCCGCTATCTGGAAACCAATAATCAGCCTCCTACCATTGCCGAAATTGGCGCGCAATTCCAGATGACTTCTTCAGCGAGCGTGCACAGCATCCTGTCGGCTCTCGAGCGCGAAGGACTCATCAAACGCATTCCCAACGTTAGTCGCGGCATTGAACTCGTCAAGGTAGAGACGCCGGAAAGTGGTGGCGACGAATTTGAAGTTCCCTTGTTAGGACTGGTGGCGGCAGGCCAGCCAATAGAAGCGGTTCTCGCCCATGAAACTGTCTCGGCTCCAAAAAGCATGATTGGTCGTGGTCGCATGTTTGCACTCCGAGTGCGCGGAGACTCGATGATTGAAGAAAACATTCAGGACAACGACATCATCATCGTGTCGTCGCAACAAACGGCGGAGAATGGCCAGATGGTGGTGGCGCTGATCGATGGCAATTATGCGACCGTGAAGAAATTTTATCGCGAGCCGGACTTCATTCGGCTGGAGCCGGCAAACCCTCAGTTCAAACCAATTTTTATCAAGACCCCGGGGCGCCTGCAAATCCAGGGAGTTGTTCGTGGACTTATTCGCAACTATCAGGCTTCTACCTGAGATCTTCTAATCTCAGATCTGAGATCTCAGATCTGAAATCAGGATGTATCCCGCGCAGGATCCCGGTGCGCTAATGACCACTCGAGAAAATTTTGAGCTACAAAAGAATGTGTCAGACGTGAAGCTATGCGCGTTTGCACTAACTGATTGTGTCGTCCATATCGAATCGCAATCAGCGAAGTACCTGCGTGCCGTCCATCGCACAGCTCTGGAGTTGGCGGTCCCCAATCTATTTGGTTCAGAGCTTGGCGGATTCTGGCTAAAGCCTGATCAGGTCGATCAGCTGCGCAAACTAGCAGACTGTTATCCAACGGATGAAATCAGATTTGTCAGACGCGCTGTTGAGGCTTACTTGCTGGCACAAACTGAAGAGCTCGACTGGATGAATCAGACGATGCCCAGCGGTAACTGAAACGATCCTCATCCAATCGGAGTCAATTCCGCAGCTTGTTTCCGGGCTTTTCGCAAAACTATCAAACCGATCCCTGACATGATCATTGCTCCGCCCGCAAACGTGCGCCAATTCAATTCCTCATGTAAGACCATTACACCCAAAGTGACTGCAATCACCGGCGTCACCAGCGCTATCAGCATCGTCTTAGTCACGTCCATGTGTTGCACCAACCAATAATACAAAAGGAAAGCGACAACCGAACCAACGATCGCCAGGTAAAACAGCGCGATGATTGCCATTCGCGTCCAGTGAAACCGAAGCGGATTTCCCTCGAATGGAATACCAATAATCAATAACGGTATTAAGCCGAAAAACATTTGTCCGCCCGCAAGAATTGCCGGATCGAGTTTGGCTCCGTCCTTTTTCACCAGAACATTAGCGGCCGCGGCACAGGCCGAGCCAACGACCAAAGCAGCGCACCCTGCCAAAGCTCGCGGACCGGCCACACTCAATTGGTTGGAAAACACCACGCCCACCCCGGCAACTCCCATGACTATTCCGTAGATCTTCGCAGGCGTCATTCGTTCTCCCGGAAGAGAGATGTGGGCGAAGACAAGTCCGAAGGCAGGAATCGTCGCCTGCAGGAGCGCGGCGAGGCCTGACGAGATGTATTGCTCGCCCCAAAAAAGCAGGCCATAGTTCAAACTAAACGAAAGGACGCCAGTGACGGCAAGAAGGATCCAATCAGCGCGAGTCCGAGGCAGAGACAGGCGGCGAGCCTTGATGATGGCAAAGAGGATTGCCGAACCGATTACAAACCTGATGCCGGCGAATGTAAACGGCGGCAGGTCTTCGAGGCCAAGTTTTATGAAGAGCCAGGTCGAGCCCCAGATGAGACACAAGAGCAGCCAAACCAGGCGTGATTTCATTTTTACGGATGGCCCACTCTGCTAATCGAACGACGAGCGCGGCGAGCGGGACGATCCCGCTCACAACGCTCGTGTTCTAAAATCAAATTACTTCAAGTTATGCTTTTCGTTCGGCAGCCGCGTCAGGGTTATCTAACTTGATGAGCGCAAACGCAGCGCCCTGAGGGTCAGTCAGAATCGAGAAGCGACCGATCCCTGGAATGTCATCGGGTGGTTTCATCACACTGCCGCCCAGTTCTTTTGCTTTCTGAGTTTTGGCATCACAATCGTCAACCGCGAAATAGACGACCCAGTTTGGCGGAATATTCCCCATCTCAGGAGTTATCTTAAGCATGCCTCCTGCAGGTCGCTCGCCGTTCGAGAACATCGTGTACTCCAGCGGTCCAAAATTCTGCGTTTCTCTTCCCCAGCCGAAAAGTCCGGAGTAGAAATCTCCGTCTTTGGTCGTGTCGGTGGTCATGAGTTCATTCCAGCAAAAGGAATCCGGTACGTTAACCACGTCCGCACCCGAATGGTCCTTTGCTTGCCACAGTGCAAACACCGCACCGGTCGGGTCCTGAACCACAGCCATGCGCCCCACAGTCATCACGTCGAATGGCCCCGCCAGCAAGGTGGCACCCAGCTCCTTCGCTTTCGCCGCGCTCTCATCGGCGCTGGTGACCAGTACATATGACAACCAATGTGGCGGAATACCCTGGGATATTTTTTCCGGCTCCATCTGGTAGAGTGCCCCAACGTTTTTGCCGCCCAGATTCAACATCGTGTAGACCATCCCGGGTGATACTGGCCTGTCATCAGGAGTCCAGCCAAACAATCCGGAATAAAACTTTTTTGCCGCTTCGCTGTCGGTAGTTCCCAATTCAACCCAGCAAAAGGTACCAGGTGCATATTTGGGAGTTTCCTGCATTCTCGCTTCAGTCATAGCAATCTCCTTAGAAACTAAGCGCGCAGAACCAAGGGAGACGCGAGCGTCTGCGCGACGTCAAAAATTAAGATGAACGAAGTGGCTTCATGATAAACGTTTTCTTTGTAGATGCCAAAAACGGAAAACGCCACCTCCGGCAAGCCGAAAGTAGCGCAATCCGTTTCCTAATAATCGCCGAAGCTTTTAAAAGGATGGCAGCTTCGCATGTACACACTAGGCTGCCGGTTTTGTATCCCGAAGAACAACTGTCGGTCAGCTAATCCTCGGTCAGCACGCGATTTGCTTTCACAATTCTCGCATCCTTTCGAATGCGGTGCCGTTAGGTTTTTTTTGTGGTGGCTTTTCCTCCACCTTCGGTTACGATCCGAGAACGTCAGCTCAGCTTGCGCCGAGCCATTCGCCCTCTTCGGCGGGTCCGTCCAAAGAGTGCCACTCGTTTTTATCCGAATGGCTTGAGAAGACCTCTCAGCCTTCCCTAGCAAAGCCTTTCGGCTTCGGCTCAGGGCGTCAATAGAATCAACAGACCGTTGCTGATTCCCTCTTCCGTGTGTCACCACATCGGTTGCCGATCCCTTTGTCGGTCTCGAAGGCCGCGACCCTCGTGACAGGGAGGGTTATACGCTTATCGAATTTTTAGATCAACTTTTTGTGTGTTTTATTTTTTGACGGTGTCGAAAAACTTGCGTTGAGAAAATCATTAGCAGTAATTCACTAGTAAAACCCGCCTACATCGCAACGCTCATAGTTCAAAAACAAAAATATCAAGCCAGGAAAAAACACCTCTGCAGTGCGGTCAGTGATTAAATATGCTTTTTAATCGTGGCAATTGCAGCCTGAACAGCCTTTTGTGCTGCGACAATCTGCGTTTCGTCTTCATATTTGTTGCGCGGCCAGAAAAAACCCTTTAAACCATCTTTTTTCCGGCGCGGCACAATATGCACGTGCAGATGCGGAACGCTCTGGCTGACACGATTGTTCATGGCCACAAAAGAGCCCTCGGCTTCAAGCGCTAGTTCGACGGCGCGCGTTAACAGCTGCACATTCTTAAAGAACGGTCCGATCAGCTCGCCCGGAAGATCGCTTAACGTTTCGAAGTGATCTTTCGGTACCAATAGACAATGACCAGGAAATAGCGGTCGGTGATCGAGGAATGCTATCGCCACCTCGTCGTCAAAGACGACATTAGCGGGTGTCTCACCAGAAATGACTTTGCAAAAAACACAGCTTCGGTTGATTGAGCTCATGGAAGTTTAATGATTCTTATCCGAATGACTTTCAGAATCATCACGCAGGCTTGACAGCTTTTTGAAATGCTTTAGCGCCCAGGGTATTCAAAACGTCGGCCTTTCTCAGCCAACCTCTTCGCGCCGTTCCCACTCCGTATTTCAGGTTGTTAAGCGCTCCGGTGGAGTGGGCATCAACTGAAATCACAAACTTGATTTTCCGTTTTCGCGCCTCGCGAATCCATTGCGGGGCCATATCGAGACGGTAAGGGTCGCCATTGACTTCAATCGCCGCCTGCGATTCGGCGATGACATCCAGAATCTGCTCCACGTCACAGTCAAAAGGTGGACGGCTCAGAAGCTTGCGACCGAGGGCGTGTCCCCAGATCTTGAACACCGGCTGGCGCATTGCCGTTACTATTCGCCTGGTCATCTTTGCTGAATCCATCTTGTAACGCGAGTGAATGCTGGCAACGATCACGTCAAACTGTTCAAGGATTTTGTCGGGATAGTCGAGGCGGCCGTCCGCAACGATGTCAGATTCCGTGCCTCGCAGAATCTTAATCTTTACCTGCTCCTGGACTTCATCAATCTCTGCCCACTGCCGCTTCAGACGATCCAGTGTTACTCCGCCGGCATAGAAAGCGGTAGGCGAGTGATCAGTGATCGTTACATACTTCATACCCATCGCCTCTGCCGCTCGCACCATTTCCGCAAGCGAGTTTTTGCCGTCTGAATAAGTAGTGTGGCAATGAACCATCCCGCGAATGTCTGCCAGTGTGACCAGATCCTCCGGCAGCTTTCCCTCGAGAGCCGCCTCAATTTCGCCTGTATCTTCGCGCAACTCCGGCGGGATGTACTCCATTCCTAGTTGCGCATAAATATCTTCTTCATTTTGCAGCTCAGAGCGAGATGCGCGCCTGGGTCGCTTCTTCGTGACTCGTTTACGATTTGATTTCGGACCCTCACCGTTTGCTATCTGCTGAAGTTTATTGACATGTGTCTTTGACCCTGTCTCGGTTAACAAGGCCAGGGCAAACTCTGGTGGGCGCGCAGCGACCAGCGAAACGCGTGCGCCTTCAGTCAACCGTACTGTACACGCCTCTTCCATCTGCTCTATGACCTCAACAATTAGCGGGTAGCGAAGGAAGTGTTCAATCAATGTCGCCGGCCGCTTCGTGTTTGCCACCAGGCGAATGGTTCCCACCGTTTCCTTCCAGCGTCGCAGTGACCCGGCAAAACTGATCTCCTTCGTGTCGCGCGCCGTCTGAAGGTAGTCGACAACTTGAGTCGCCGTCTGCAACGCGCGGTGCAGGTGTAATCGCTCGTCTTGCTTTCCGCGCTGACGATGATTTGAAATCGTCTGCAGTAGCGTCGCTTCCGTTTTTGCACCGAAGCCTTTGAGAGTTCTTATCTTGCCGGCTTCGGCGGCGGCTTTCAGCTCAGCTATCGAGGTTATTCCCAGGGCCTCGTGAAGAGACTTGATTTTGCTAATGGAAAGTCCGGGAACGGCAGAAAGCTCAAGGATGCCGGCGGGAAATTCCTTCCTCAGCCCGAGCAACACAGGCGAGTCACCCGTGAGATAAAGCTGTTCGATTTGCGACGCCAGCGCATCACCGATTCCGCGCATTGAGGTCAGGCGGTTTCCGAGCACTACCTCGCCAACATCTTCAGAAAGGCCGGCAATCACGCGCGCGCCGGTTTGATAGGCGCGCGCTTTGAAGCGGTCATTGCCTCCCTTTAGCTCGAGCAGTGCAGCGATGTCCTGTAACGCCGCCGCAATGGCGAATTTGTCTAAACGCGTGGACTTGGTCATGAGTTAAGTTAACAGCATACAAGAAGTTTTTCGCAACTCCGTTACTGCGCAGTAGAGCCCAAGCGTTGAGTATTCCACGCTTCGGACGTAACACGTGTCCTCGTAACGCGGCTTTGCCGCCTTCCGTGCGGAAAGGCTCTGCCTTTCCGATCACTCGTAATAGGGGAGAGGCCCCGCCTCATGTTTCGCATCTCAAAAGACTCGGATCAAATCGATTGGCACAAGCGCTGAGGCGTAGCCTCACCATAGCAGGGCTCGCTGCGGAAAGGCAGAGCTTTTCCGCACGGAAGGCGCCAAGCCGCGCGCGACGGAGCGCGGCAAGAACCGCGCCTTCCGACATTAACCTTGATGCCCTACTTCATGAGATGTCGGCTGGTCTATAATCCCAAACACAAAAACGTCCACAAATAATCAAGGGAGCACCGATGTCCATCGCTTCTGTCAATCCAGCTACGGGCGAAACTCTCAAGACTTTCGAAGCACTCAATGAAACACAGATTGACGAAAAACTGCAGCTTGCTGCGTTGACCTTTCGGTCCTATCGCCACACTCCAATCGCGGAACGCGAGTCAATGCTGCTGCGCGCAGCGGAAATCCTGGAAACGGAGAAGAACGACTTTGCGCGCTTGATGACAACTGAAATGGGCAAGCCCATCAAAGGCGCTGTAGGCGAAGCAGAAAAGTGCGCGTTGGTTTGTCGTTACTACGCTGAACACGCCAGGCATCATCTGGCAGACCAGCTGGTGGAAACAAATGCCAGCAAGAGCTACGTATGCTTCCAGCCTCTCGGGCCAGTGTTGGCTGTAATGCCCTGGAATTTCCCGTTTTGGCAAGTCTTTCGTTTCGCCGCCCCCGCGCTGATGGCCGGCAATGTGGGCCTGCTCAAGCACGCGTCGAACGTACCGCAATGTGCGCTGGCGATTGAGGACATCTTTCGTCGGGCCGGGTTCCCGGAAGGCATATTCCAAACTCTGCTGGTTGGTTCCGATGCTGTGCAACGCATACTCGAAGACCCGCGTGTTGTCGCCGCAACGCTCACTGGAAGCGAACCGGCAGGGCGCAGCGTGGCGAGCATCGCCGGGAAACAGATCAAGAAGACGGTGCTCGAACTCGGCGGTAGCGATCCTTTTATCGTCATGCCTTCGGCGAATCTCAAAGAAGCGGTAACTACGGCCGTAAAAGCGCGCACGATTAATAACGGACAATCATGCATTGCGGCGAAACGCTTCATCGTGGCCGCGGAGATTTACGACTCGTTTGAGCGTATGTTTGTTGATGAGATGATGGGGCTGCGGGTGGGAGACCCGCTGAATGAAAGCACCGATATTGGACCGCTGGCGACAGAGCAAATCCTAAAGGACATCGACGAGCAGGTGAAAACATCGGTTGCGGCTGGTGCCATTGTGCTAACTGGAGGGAAGCGATTGGATCAGCGCGGAAATTTCTACGAGCCGACAGTTCTCGTCAATGTTCCTTTAGACTCCCCAGCCTCCTGCGAGGAAATATTCGGACCAGTCGCGATGCTCTTTCGGGTCAATGATATTGATGAAGCGATTGAGCTCGGAAATGCAACCAGCTTCGGGCTCGGCGCTGCGGCCTGGACTAACGATGTCAATGAACAGAAGCGGTTCGCCGAAGCACTGGAGGCGGGGTCGATTTTTCTGAACGGCATGGTGGCATCCGATCCGCGGCTACCGTTTGGCGGGATCAAGAATTCGGGTTACGGGCGCGAGTTAGGCGAATTCGGCATCCGCGAGTTTGTGAACATCAAGACCGTGTGGGTTAAGTAAACTAAGCCCGATTTTCGTGAACCATGAAGCACTTATTTACAGCAAGTACCATGAGCGCGGATCAGGATCTCGTTAAGGCCCTGCTTGATGAGGCTAACATTCCTTGCATGATCCGAAACGACCAGCTGGCGATGGGGCCCGGTGAACTCGCGCCTTCCGACTGCTCTCCCGAAGTCTGGATTCTTAATGACGAGGACTATCCCAGAGCCAAAGAGATTGTGGACGACTTGCGAAATGCCAATGTGGAAACGCCGGATGCGTGGATTTGTCCCGGTTGCGGTGAAGGGATTGAAGGCCAATTCACTTCGTGTTGGAATTGTGGAAGCGAAAGATCGGCCGCATGACCGAAGAATGGAAGGAGTTTGCCTGAGTTTGCGGGGTTAATCGCTCGCCTTACCTACCGGAGGTGTTCGAGCGACCCCATCCCCTCAAAGAGGTTTACAACGACCTCCAAGCTTAGGTATAAATACAACTAGCAGCGGCCCGATCTGGTTGCTGCGTCCCCCTTTTTTCCCCCTAAAGAAACATAACCGTCCGGTCCCCGACTGTGTTGACCGCGTCATTCTGTTCCGGCATCTTTGCCTGGCCGATCCTGTGGCCGGATTGTGTTAACAAACCTCTCTCCAGATTCTAGACAAACTTGGGAAGGAACCAATGCGAACACAAACCCTGACACCCCAACCAATTAATACGAAGTTGTTGTTGAAAGCCCTGGTAGCTTTCAAAAAAGGCGACTTCTCGGTTCGGTTACCCGGCGAGTGGACCGGCGAAGCGGGAAAGATCGCGGACACACTCAACGACATCATTGAGTTGAGCGACAAGACCACGAAGGAAGTCGAACGAGTCAGTCGTGTAGTTGGCAAAGAGGGAAAAATAAACCATCGCGCCGCGGTCCCGGCTGCCTCAGGTTCCTGGCTGCGGCTGGTCGATTCCACCAACTTGCTTATTGACGATATGGCCCGTCCCACGAGCGAAATGGCGCGCGTGATCGGCGCTGTCGCGAATGGCGATCTTTCAGAACGGATGGCGTTGCAGGTTGATGAGCGTCCCTTGAAGGGCGAATTCCTGCGCACCGTAAAGATCGTCAACTCCATGGTGGATCAGTTGAGCTCCTTCGCGTCGGAAGTGACGCGCGTCGCCAGAGAGGTAGGAACGGAAGGCAAGCTGGGCGGCGAAGCCAAAGTAAAAGGTGTCGCCGGAACGTGGAAGGATCTGACGGACAGCGTCAACTCCATGGCCAGTAACCTGACCAGCCAGGTGCGTAATATTGCCGAAGTCACTACCGCTGTCGCCAACGGCGACCTTTCCAAAAAGATTACGGTGGACGTGAAAGGCGAAATTCTCGAACTCAAGAACACCATCAACACGATGGTGGATCAGTTGAACTCGTTTGCTTCGGAAGTTACTCGCGTGGCACGCGAAGTAGGAACGGAAGGAAAACTGGGGGGCCAGGCCGATGTGCGCGGCGTTGCCGGTACCTGGAAAGATCTAACAGACAACGTAAATTCCATGGCCAGCAACCTCACCGGCCAGGTGCGCAACATCGCCGATGTAACCACGGCAGTGGCTAACGGTGACCTCTCCAAGAAAATCACCGTCGACGTCAAAGGCGAAATTCTCGAACTCAAGAACACCATCAATACCATGGTCGATCAGTTGAACTCATTCGCTTCCGAAGTTACGCGTGTGGCGCGCGAAGTCGGTACTGAAGGAAAACTCGGCGGTCAGGCGCGAGTGATCGGTGTGGCCGGCACGTGGAAGGACCTGACTGACAACGTGAATTTCATGGCCGGCAACCTGACCGGTCAGGTGCGCAACATCGCTGAAGTTACCACCGCGGTAGCAAATGGCGACCTTTCCAAAAAGATCACGGTCGACGTAAAGGGCGAAATCCTCGAACTCAAAGACACGATCAATACGATGGTGGATCAACTCAACGGCTTCGCTTCCGAAGTGACGCGTGTGGCCCGCGAAGTCGGTTCGGAAGGAAAACTCGGCGGTCAGGCAGACGTGAAGGGCGTGGCCGGAACCTGGAAGGACCTCACTGACAGTGTGAATTTGATGGCCGGCAATCTCACCGGACAAGTGCGCAACATTGCAGATGTGACGACCGCGGTCGCCAACGGCGACCTCTCCAAGAAGATCACCGTGGACGTCAGAGGCGAGATTCTTGAACTTAAGAACACGATCAACACCATGGTCGATCAGCTTAACGGCTTCGCCTCGGAAGTGACTCGCGTGGCACGCGAAGTGGGAACTGAAGGAAAACTCGGAGGCCAGGCAGACGTGCGCGGGGTGGCCGGTACCTGGAAAGATCTTACTGACAGCGTGAACTTCATGGCCGGCAACCTTACCAGCCAGGTGCGCAACATTGCAGACGTAACGACCGCAGTGGCCAACGGTGATCTGTCAAAAAAGATCACCGTGGACGTAAAGGGCGAAATCCTCGAACTTAAGAACACTATCAACACCATGGTGGATCAACTTAGTTCCTTCGCCTCGGAAGTAACGCGCGTGGCGCGTGAAGTAGGAACAGAAGGACGTCTCGGAGGTCAGGCGCAGGTTATGGGTGTAGCCGGCACCTGGAAAGACCTGACCGATAACGTGAATTTCATGGCGGGTAACCTCACTGGCCAGGTACGCAACATCGCTGAAGTGACGACAGCCGTCGCTAAAGGCGACCTGTCAAAGAAGATCACGGTCGATGTGAAAGGCGAGATTCTCGAACTGAAGAACACTATCAACACCATGGTCGACCAGTTGAATTCGTTCGCCTCGGAAGTGACGCGCGTGGCGCGTGAAGTAGGAACGGAAGGAAAACTCGGCGGCCAGGCCGATGTGCGCGGGGTTGCGGGCACCTGGAAAGACCTGACCGACAATGTGAATTCCATGGCCAGCAATCTCACCGGCCAGGTGCGTAACATTGCCGATGTGACCACAGCCGTCGCCAACGGCGACCTTTCCCGGAAGATCACGGTCGATGTGAAGGGCGAAATCCTCGAACTCAAGAACACTATCAACACCATGGTGGATCAGTTGAATTCGTTCGCCTCGGAAGTGACTCGCGTGGCGCGTGAAGTGGGAACAGAGGGAAGCCTCGGAGGACAGGCTGATGTACGCGGCGTAGCCGGCACGTGGAAGGATTTGACTGACAACGTGAACTCCATGGCTAGTAACCTCACCGATCAGGTGCGCGGTATCGCCCGGGTCGTGACCGCAGTAGCCAATGGCGACCTGCAACGAAAACTCACCGTGGAGGCGAAAGGCGAGATCGCCGAACTTGCCGACACAATCAACAACATGACCGACACGCTGGCGACATTCGCCGACCAGGTAACCTCGGTCGCCCGCGAGGTAGGCGTCGAAGGAAAGCTGGGTGGACAGGCTAACGTTCCCGGCGCAGCCGGCACCTGGCGCGATCTAACAGACAATGTGAACGGTCTCGCAGCAAACCTCACCACGCAGGTGCGCGCCATCGCTGAAGTTTCCACGGCGGTGACCAAGGGCGATCTGACGCGATCGATTACGGTCGAAGCTCAGGGTGAAGTAGCCGCGCTGAAAGACAACATCAACGAGATGATCCTCAATCTCAAAGACACCACCCAGAAAAACATGGAGCAGGATTGGTTGAAGACCAACCTCGCTCGTTTCACAAGAATGCTTCAGGGCCAACGCGACATGACCACAGTCGCGCAGATGGTGCTCTCCGAACTCGCCCCGCTGGTCGATGCGCAGCAGGGTGTTTTCTACGTGAACGAAAGTCCCAACGGCCAACCGGTTATGAAGTTGCTCGGCGGCTACGCTTACAAGAAACGGAAGAATCTGGCTAACGAATTCCACGCCGGTGAAGGCCTGGTCGGGCAGTGCACAGTCGAGCGTGAGCGGATTCTGGTTACGAATGTTCCGAGTAATTACGTACACGTCACTTCCGGTCTGGGCGAAGCGCCGCCAAACAATATTGTGGTGTTGCCGGTGTTGTTTGAAGGCGAGACAAAGGCCGTCATCGAACTCTCAACCTTTAAGACGTTCAGTGACACACACCTCGCCTTCCTCGATCAGTTAACCGAGAGCATCGGCATCGTGCTGAACACGATCGCCGCCAACACGCGAACGGAAGATCTGTTGCAACAGTCGCAGTCGCTGGCCGCGGAACTACAAAGCCAGCAGGACGAACTTAAGAAAACAAACGAACAACTCGAGCAACAGGCTGAATCGTTACGCGAGTCAGAAGATTTGTTGAAGAGCCAGCAGGAAGAGCTTCAGCAAACGAACGAAGAATTGCAGGAGAAGGCAGAGTTGCTGGCACGCCAGAAGGCGGAAGTGGAAGATAAGAACCGCGAGGTAGAGGAAGCTCGCTGGGAAATGGAGGAAAAGGCCGAGCAACTGGCCCTTACTTCGAAATACAAGTCGGAGTTTCTGGCCAATATGTCACACGAACTCCGCACTCCTCTCAACAGCATGCTGATACTTTCGCGGCAGCTGGCCGAGAACAGCGACGATAACCTCACCCAAAAGCAGGTACAGTTTGCCGAAACAATCCACTCCTCGGGCTCGGATCTGCTTTCACTGATCAACGACATACTCGACCTGTCGAAGATTGAATCAGGAATGATGGGTATCGAGGTCTCGGACGTATCAGTTGCCGACATGGCGGAGCAGTTGGAACGCAGTTTCCATCAGCTTGCCAAAGACAAGAACCTCGAGTTCCTGATCGAACGTTCCGAAGAGATGGATCCGACGATTCGCACTGACGATAAGCGTTTGCAGCAGATTCTGATGAACCTGCTTTCGAACGCGTTTAAGTTTACCGAAGCAGGCAAGGTTGTTCTTAGCGTCGGACCCGCGCCGAAATATGAGGCCTATCATCTCGAATCCCTTAACCGCGCCGGTGAAGTTATAGCTTTCTCAGTAAGCGATACCGGCATCGGAATTCCCTCAGAGAAACAGCGGATAATTTTCGAAGCCTTCCAGCAGGCGGACGGCACAACGAGTCGCAAATATGGCGGCACGGGTTTGGGATTGTCCATTAGCCGCGAGATCGCCCGGCTGCTTGGGGGCGAGATTCGCGTAGTCTCGACACCCGGCGAAGGCAGCACCTTCACCTTCTTTCTCCCTCGCGACTATGTGCCCGCAGGCGCAACTACTACATCAACGCAGCTGGCCAGGACACGACTGGGCGCCAAGGATGCGGAGGCCGCCTGGACCCCCGTCGAGTCTTTCGATAACGACGCGATGACCTTGCTATCGAGCGAGTCGGCCGCGATTCTGGATGATCGCAACGACATTCAAGCCGGCGACCGTACAGTGTTGATTGTCGAAGACGACATTAGCTTTGCCGGGATCCTGCTGGATATGGCGCGCGAAAAAGGGTTCAAGGGTTTGGTGGCAACCAGCGGGACAATGGCGTTGGCGCTCGCGCAGAAATACAAACCATCCGCAATCACTCTTGATATCCGCTTGCCCGATCGTGATGGGTGGACTGTGCTGGATCGCCTGAAGCACGACCCGGCGACCAGTCACATTCCTGTCCACATCATTTCGGTTGAGGAAGAACGGCAGCGCGCGCTGAAACAAGGCGCGATTAACCACGTACAGAAACCAGTTAGCCACGAGGAGCTGCACAAGGCATTCGACGGCATCAGAGACTTTGCCGAACGTCGTATTAGAAAACTGCTGGTGGTTGAAGACGACGACGTACAACGGATGAGCGTTGTGGAATTGATCGGGAATGGCGACGTTCACACGACCGCCGTTGCCACCGGACAAGAGGCCCTCAGTCTGTTGAAGGGCGAGAGATTCGATTGCATGGTGCTCGATCTCAGGTTACCTGACATGAGCGGCTTCGACTTGATCGAAAAGCTGCAAACCGATCTGGGACGTTACGATCTTCCCATCATTGTTTACACCGGTAAGGAGTTGACGCGAAAAGAAGAACTTCACCTCAAGAAAGTTGCAGACGCGATTATCGTCAAGGAAGCAAATTCGCCTGAACGCCTGTTGGCGGAGACCGCTTTGTTCCTTCATCGCGTTGAAGCCAATTTGCCGGAACCCAAGCGACGGATGCTGGAGCAATTCCATCGCACAGATCCGGTCCTGGCAGGTCGCAAAGTGCTGGTAGTAGACGACGATGTGCGGAATATTTTCGCCCTGACCAGCGCGCTCGAAGCTCATCGCATGGAAGTGGTGCACGCCGAGAACGGCCAGGAGGGCATTGACCTCTTGAAAGCTACACCCGATATCGAAGCCGTTCTCATGGACATCATGATGCCCGAGATGGATGGCTATGAAGCGATCACCGCGATTCGCAAGATGAAGGAATTCAAACAATTGCCAATCATCGCCCTGACTGCGAAAGCAATGAAGGCGGATCGAGATCACTGTTTGGAAGTTGGGGCGTCAGACTACATCTCGAAGCCACTGGATATAGATCAATTGCTTTCGCTGTTGCGGGTCTGGCTCTATCGACAGGACGAAACGACCTAATTTGGAGTGCGGCGACCTGTCGCCGCTTTGGTCCGTGGCGACCTGTCGCCACGCTTCATCCGTGTTTAGTTTAGTGAACCATGGTCGCCGACAGGTCGCGACCGACTAAAGCGCTGACAGGTCAGCGCACTCCAAGAGAGGAAACGTGAGTACTGCGGCGGCATTACAAAGTAATCTTCAGGACATCGAGATCGATCTGCTGCTCGAAGGACTCTATCGTGTCCACGGCTTTGATTTCAGAGACTATTCGCGCGGTTCAATCAAGAGGCGCATTCTCGAGTTGATGCGAGCGGAGCAGCTGACAACGGTCTCTGAATTTCAGAACCGAGTTTTGCACGATGCCGCTTGTCTCGAACGCTTCCTGCTCGGACTTTCGGTACACGCGACCGCGATGTTTCGCGACCCCAGCTTCTACCTGACGTTTCGCAAACGAGTTGTTCCGCTGCTGCGAACCTATCCGACGGTTCAGATTTGGGTAGCGGGTTGTTCTACCGGTGAAGAAGTCTATTCGCTCGCGATCCTGCTGCAGGAGGAAGGGCTTTATCAAAAGTGTCGCATCTACGCCACCGACATTAGCATGGCGATTCTGCGACGCGCACGCGATGGAATTTTTCCCCTCTCAGCCATGAGAGAGTACACGGCCAATTACCACAAGGCCGGCGGCGTGCACGAATTTTCTGACTACTATACGGCGCAGTACGACAGCGTGATCTTCAGTGGTAGTTTGAAGAGCAACCTGGTCTTCTCTGAACACAACCTGGCAACTGACGGTTCGTTCAACGAGTTTCAGGTGATCCTGTGTCGCAACGTAATGATCTATTTCAACAAAGAGCTGCAGGCGCGGGTTCACAATTTGCTATACGACAGTTTGAGTATGTTCGGCGTCTTCGGTTTGGGAAACAAAGAATCGTTGAAATTTACGCCGAGAGCGGAGCATTACGAGCACCTCAATGGGAAGGACAAACTTTATCGCAAGGTAGCATGACAACAAGTTTCTAGTTCCGAGTTCCGAGTTCTGAATTCTGAATTCTGAATTCTGAATTCTGAGTCCTGTTTTCTGGAGTGAGAAATTGGCATCGCGGTTCGACATTGTCGTTATTGGCACCTCCACCGGCGGACTGAAAGCATTGCAGACACTGCTTTCCGGTCTGCCCGCGGAATTCTCTTTGCCAATCGTTATTGCACAACACCGAGGAAAAGATCTGGATAGTGGCTTGTGTGAATATCTGCGCGAATGCAGCAGTCTGCCGGTTGTCGAACCCGACGACAAAGAACCGCTGCTCGGCGGTCGCGCTTATCTCGCGCCTCGCGACTATCACCTGCTGGTTGAAAATCGCAGCTTTGCTTTGTCTACGGCTGAATCCGTTCGTTTTGCTCGCCCGTCAATCGATGTGCTTTTCGAATCCGCGGCAGACGCGTTTCAGACGGGAGCAATCGGCGTAATCTTAACTGGCGCCAACAGTGATGGTGCACGCGGATTGGCAACCATAAAGTCGCGGGGCGGGTTTACGATCGTCGAGGATCCAGCCTCCGCTGCAGCTCGTGAGCTGCCGGACGCAGCCATTGCGCAAGCCATGCCGGACAAGATTCTTGCTTTGGATCAAATAGCGCCCTGCCTCATTACTTTGAGTGAATCACAACCATTGAACGAACTGCTGCGGCGAGGAACCGTCGAGACGGCAATCTATTATGGGCGCTGAAGAACGAATCAACATTCTAATGGTTGACGACAGCCCAACGAACCTGCTGGCGCTCGAATCAATCCTGCAGGCTCCCGGTCGGAACCTCGTAAGTGCGTCTTCGGGAGATGATGCGCTTCGTTATCTTCTCGATAACGAAGTTTCAGTGATCCTGATGGACGTATATATGCCCGGGCTCGATGGCCTGGAGACTGCGGAATTAATCAGAGGTCGCGACCGCTCCCGCAACATACCCATTATCTTTTTGACAGCAGACTCTA
>Ga0207684_10002324_pt1 | contig 19293 bp, 16 predicted proteins | sample KBSK5501metaG_FD_184342 | JGI IMG/M metagenome (GOLD analysis project Ga0207684, IMG submission 184342) | Corn, switchgrass and miscanthus rhizosphere microbial communities from Kellogg Biological Station, Michigan, USA - KBS K5-50-1 metaG... | ecosystem: Host-associated > Plants > Roots >...
GGACCTCTCAGTGAACAATGACAAAAAGAGGATCAGCAGGTATCACATTCAGGCTTTCTGGATATTGCTCACGACGTTTACGCTTTCTTTAGGCTATGAGGTGTACCGAGATATCTCGAAGGCTGGTGTTTCATCATTCGATACCTTTAACCCAGCTCTGGTTATCTTTTACCTGCTTGGCTTTGGCATGACCGTACTTGTGCGCACCAATCAGCGCTGGGCTTGGTGGCTTGTACTGCTCTTCACACTCGGGTTGATCGCTTTAGGCACCTTTTACTACGACCCGGTCATCTTACCTGCTCGTCATCCTGGTCCCCTCGATTGGTTCGAAAGTGTTGCGTATCTGGGATTGCTCTTTATTGCGACTTTCCTCTGCTTGCAGCAACTTCGTGGTCACATGCTTGTTCCAGGCGAGCATCCTTTTTCATAACATTCGAATTGCTTCTCTCTTCTTGCCTTCACTTCCCTCCATATGGCTTTCAAAAGGAAGGAGGAGAGAATCACTATGATGGGAAGTTACGAATGACAAAGCACAATCTTTCCTTATTTTCTCAACGGTCGCGCTTGAATGCACTTGATGCCGGGCGATAGGGGCGTATCATCCAGAGGGGGCGGCGCAAACCATCTGGTCGGTATGGCTGAGGACGGGTCATGGCTAGCCATTGCTGGTAGACCATGTGCGCTTTCTTAGTATCGACGTACACATCGCCATAAGAATCTTCATGGTGTGCTGTTTCAACTGTAACCTTCTGGTGCCAGCAATGCATGCCACTGACAGGGTCGGGATGGACGGGGAAGGTGAGATTTTGATGTACTCCGCCCTCGCGCCAGAAGATGCGTGCAGAGTCGGGATCGTTGCTTTCAAACGGTTGAATGCCCTGTAGTTGCCGCATACGCCAGATGCCATCGTCGACTTTGGCAAGCTCTACCAGCGCTGAGGCCCAGCGGTCGGTTCCCTTGCCAGTCTCGAGACGCCAGCGTCCGAGGTGATGCGAGCAGGCGATAATGCCGGGACGAATGCCATCGGTCACCCAGACACGATTGACGAAATAGCCGATTTCGGTGGTGACACGCACCAGGTCGCCCGTCTGTGCCCCGATGCGTTCCGCGTCGATAGGATGAATCCATACAGGATTGGCATTCGATATCTCGTAAAGCCATTTCGCATTGCCTGAACGTGTATGGATAAGTGTAGGCAGGCGGAACGTCGGAATGAGCAGGTACTCTCCCATATCATGGTTCAGCACATCACGATGCACATGGCTGAGGATATAGCTGGGGATAGCAAATTCCGGCCAGTTCCATTCTTTCAAGGTCTCAGAATAGAATTCAAGCTTGCGGGAAGGTGTCGGAAAGCCCTCATAGGCCTTTCCATCGATCATCACTCCGACGGTGCTACCGTTGCGTGTGATCTTCCCACTGAGTTGGTCGACCTGGGCTGCTTCCAGGTCAGCAGATTTCAACTCGCGCTCATTGAGGGTGAAGACTGGCACTTTGTCCTGGGGAATTTCAAAGGAGCCGTATTTGCGCATATATTCCAGTGGTGAAAGCTGTTCCTGTGCAGCCGCCGCAGGTAAACCGGGAACGCTGTTCTCGAAGATCCAACGGTAGTATTCTTCGATCGCAAGCTTCTGCCCTTGTTGATAAGGGGACTCGAAGTACTTACGTATACCAAGGCTGCCATCTGGGTCGATGCGCCAGGAGAGTTCAATCCAGAACTCGTCCTCTTCCCACACTTCACCTGGATTGGCCTGATAGGTATATTCGACAGGCTCACCACAGCGCTCTTTGTAGACACGCAGGACGGGCTGGCGGAAGCCGATCCAGCGAGCAGCGTGCGTTTCCTGGCTCATCAGATCGTGGCGTTCGCTGCCAACACCCATAGGAAGCACATAATCGGCATACCAGGCTGTCTCGCTCCAGACCGGCGTCAAGGCCGCATGCAGTTCTACCTGTTTTTCGTTTGTCAGCATCTCGATCCAGGCGATGCCGTCGGGATTAGTCCAGACGGGGTTGTAGACACGAGTGAAGTAAGCAGAGAGCTTGCCCCGGCCCTCTCTCAGGAAGTATGGTAACAGGATGCTCATCTCATAGTTTGCCAGTGGATACTCGGGCGGGAACAGCAGTTCGTTCCATACTTCGGAGGGACCAGGCTTGAGAAAGGGCGCTGGCACAAACTTGTTCCAGGTGTTGGGTGCCGTTCCGCCAGGAGTTCCGACGCTGCCGGTGAGGACTGAGAGAAACCACAATGCGCGTGAAACCCGCCAGCCACCAAGGTTTCCAGCAGTGGCGGCCCGCCAGGTATGTGCTGCGAAAGCTGTCCCGGCATGGCCTATCTGACGAGCGATTTCGATGATCGTTTCCTCCGCAAGCCCGCTCTCGTGGGCAGCAAAGGACAGAGTATACCCGGCATACAGATCGATCAATACTTCGATGAAGTGATCAAAGGTTTGTGGTTCATCGGGAAGTTCAGCCGCCAGGTACGCCTGCCAGTTGACCCAGCATCGCATGTATTCACGGTCGAAGAGGTTTTCAAGAAGGAGAATACGCGCCATTGCCAGCAGCACGGCAGTCTCAGAGCCAGGCCAGGTTGGGAGCCAGTAATCGGCCATGCTCGCGGTATTCGAGAGGCGTGGATCCATCACTGCCAGTTTGGCCCCTTTCATTTTGCCCTCGATGATACGCTGTGCCTGCGGATTGAAATAATGGCCTGTCTCCAGGTGAGAGCTGATGAGTAAAATAAATCGCGCGTTCGCGTGATCAGGGGAGGGACGATCCATACCACACCAGATCTGGTAGCCGAAGCGTGCCGACGAGGAACAGACGTTGGTATGACTATTGTGCCCGTCAACGCCCCAGGCGCCCAGCACGCGCTCCATGTAGCCATCGTGCCCTGGGCGCCCGACATGATACATGACCTCGTCGCGACGGTCCTCGACAATGGCTGCGCGGATTTTGGCGGCGAATGTTTCCAGAGCTTCGTCCCAGGTGGTGCGCTCCCATTTTCCCTCACCACGTTTGCCTGTGCGTTTCAAGGGATAGAGAATGCGCTCCGGGTCATTGACCTGGTTGATGGTCGCAGGGCCTTTAGCGCAGTTGCGTCCGCGACTGCCTGGATGATAGGGGTTGCCTTCGAATTTTTTGACACGGCCAGTTTCCTTGTCCACGTAAGCCATCAGGCCACAGGCGGCCTCGCAGTTAAAGCAGATGGTAGGTATGATGGCGTAGTGCTTTTCGACTTTGCGCGGCCAGGCTTTGGCGTCGTATTCAACCCAATCTTGCCAGCGTTCGGGCGGCGGACATGAGGCCAGATCGCGCACGGTCATCTGCTCTCCGCTCGGCGCAAGGTGCTGTTGTAAGGGTATCTCGGTCATGACTATCTCCAATTAGATTTGTCGCAGTTGTCGCACTTGTTGCACTTGTATCACTTGTAACTGATGTTGCTGACGAACTACAAGGTTAGACTTAAGATTAAAGTCCATAACTAGGTCATCACCCCACCCAGAGCGACCGCAAGGGTCCCCATAGGCATTCAGTTAAGCGGACACAACCACACCCCAGGGCGACCGCAAGGGTCCCCACCCCACTCCACTCCACACCCGCCCTTACAAAGATACGGAGAGACTTTGCCAGCAGTATTTGTAACATTTGTAACGTTTATAACACTTATAACACTTATTGTGCTCCTAATTTCCAAAAATCAACTCAGTGGTACCACCTGCCCGGCAACCACAAAGCAATGTTCGTAGGCGAAAAGGCCAACCAGCGCAAGAATGCCTGCAAAGGCTAAGAGCGCGGGTTGTGCAGCTGGCACTAGTAAGGCGATACAAAGCATTGCGATGGACAGGAGTGAACCAAGAGCAAAGAAAAGCCCCCAGAAAATGTCTTTTAACCTGCCACTCCTCATAAAGTGCGCGGATGTTGCGACATGGCTGTTGCTATGCGAGCCGAAGACTTCTATCATAATCAGAAATATGTGCAGTACGATTGCACTTAACAAAATGATGGTGAGCAATGTGCTCGCAGAGCTTTCAATGTTAAGCGTCCAGGAGAGTAATCCCAGGGCGGAAGTACCTGCAATGACTGCCTGTACAAGGAGGATGGGAAGCAAAAGCTGACTTTGCCAGAAATCGCGTCCCTCGGCCTGTCCAAAGAGGAATGCCGTATAACCTGCCCCAGCAGCTCCGAAAAGCATGGCAGGGATGAAGAGCCAGAGCAGTACATACGTCAAACCTGATAGAGCTGCGATAAACCAGGCAGCTTCAATGAAGCCAAAGATACCCAGAATGTAGCCGCCCCAGACGAGCCATGAAGTCGGATTCGGCCTGGTAACGAGAAAGAGCGCTCGTCCGGGTCGTTTCAGGTCGGCGATAAGCAAAACCAACGTCAATATAGTGAAAAAGCCTGCGATAACGGGAGCGCCAATACCCAACAGGTTGTACATGTCGCTGTTCAAAGTACCACTCAATCCATACAATGCCAGAACGAATGCCGCTACGATCATAACGCCCGTGCCTATTGACTTTGTACCCAGGTAAGCTGAGACTTTCCAACCCCACGGTGCTTTATTTTTGGGCGTGTCATAGACGATGTGCGCATCAGTGGGGTTTCGCTGTAGAGGTTCGAGTGGCGTATAAGGTTTAAGCTGGTTTATGGTTTTGAGAGTACGAAGCGACTTACTGCTGTCGAGTTCTTTCGCGCCATTTTGATCGGGATTCAGCAAGGTACTCCACATCGTCATATGTGGAAGTTCCTCGACAGCTATTTCGGGATTGATGGCAGCTTCTTCCGCACCTATATAATAGACGTTCGGTCCTGTCCCCTGTTCTGGTTTGCGCGTACGAACAGGTTCGCGAGCGATGAGCCTGGAAATTTCGCTGCCAGGATTATGGAGATCGCCCGCAATGATGGCATGCACAGGACAGACGACTACACAGGCTGGCTCGATACCAACTTCAGTGCGATGGGCGCAGTAATTACATTTTGCAGCGGTATGGCTATAGGGATCGATGTAGAGTGCGTCGTAGGGGCATGCCTGCATACAGGATTTACAACCAATGCAGCGCGATGAATCGAAGTCCACAATGCCGTCCTTGCGCTTAAATAATGCTTTCGTGGGACAAATAGTAACGCACGGAGCATCATCGCAGTGATTGCAACGGTTGACGAGAAAATAGCGTCGCGAGTTGGGAAACTCGCCTTTTTCGATGTATTTGACCCAGGTACGATTGACGCCTATCGGGATGTCGTGTTCGGCTTTGCAAGCCACTGTGCAGGCATGGCAGCCAATGCACTTGCGCTGGTCAATGACAAAGGCGTATTTCGTCATGTTGGCTTCCCTCTTGTTAGATAGAAGAGGAATATATCTCTTGCTACCAGTGTAAGAGAGAAGCCAGTGTTTGTCCAGTTAATTTTTGGGGTGTTGCATAATTACTGTAGAACAAAGGCAACTACTAAAGCACACATCATATAATGCTGGTGCACGAGAAAGGTACGTATGAGCACATATTATAAAGGGAAGCACGCGCAGCAGTACAATACACGCTGGCATACATTCACTGTGAGGACGCTTGAGGAGACAAAGGCGATGATCGATGTTGCTGCACTGCGTTTTGTCCCGGAACGGTTAGGACGCTGCCCACGCATCCTAGACGTTGCCTTTGGAACAGGCATTTTACTGAAACAGTTGCTCGCACTGGTGCCCGGTGTAGAAGCCTATGGAGTGGACGCGAGCGCGGACATGCTCGAACAGGCACGCATGGTTCTGAAAGGACAGCAGCATGTGCACTTAGAGCGTGTGCAGATTGGCACCGATGAGACAGCGAATCTCCCATTCGCGCAGGAGACCTTTGATCTCATCAGCTGTACGAATGCGCTGCATGACATGCCAGAACCAGCGGGGACGTTAGCAGTGTTGAAGAGACTGCTGGCACCTGGAGGGCAACTGCTGGTGGAAGATTTCACACGGCGAGAGCCTCTCTTCCTCTGGGCAGCTTTCGAATGGCTACTACGGCGCATTGAAGGGAGTAGGGTGCGTGCGTATTCCCTGGCCGAAGCACAGGCGCTTTGCCAGCAAGCGGGACTGCACGTTGCGAGTGAGAAAGTGTTCAAGGTGGACTGGCTCTGGCATGGTTGGGTCGTGCGTGCGTACAGAACTCTCTCTGAAGCTGGATCCACTCGCACCTGACGTGGCTCATGCTCACATATGCATCCCTATTTACTCCCTTAATTTCTTTTCCACACTCTTGAGCAACACCGCATTGGTCGCAACGGTTATCGAACTTGCGCTCATTGCCAGGGCCCCTACCTCGGGTACAAGTAAGATCCCAAAGGGATAGAGCACACCGGCCGCGACGGGAATGGCGATCACGTTGTAGATGGCCGCCCAGAACAGATTTTGCTTCATTTTCGTAACCGTGGCTTTGGAGAGACGAATGGCGGCTAATACATCCAGCGGATCACTGCGCATCAACACCACCTCGGCTGTCTCAATCGCCACGCCGGTTCCCGCACCAATCGCGATCCCCAGGTCTGCCTGTGCCAGCGCCGGGGCGTCGTTCACACCATCGCCCACCATGGAGGTGAACAGCCCTTCCCCCTGGAGTTGCTTCACGTAGTTCGCTTTGTCAGAGGGCAGGACTTCGGCAAACACCCGGTCAATGCCCAGTTCGCGACCGACGGCCTCACCGGTGCGCCGGTTATCTCCCGTAAGCATCGCCACCTGGATGCCCAATGCCTTGAGCTGGGCAATCGTCTCGCGAGAAGTTGCTCGCACACGATCAGCTACCGCGACCAGGCCGACCGCCTGGCCGTTCAACGCCACAACCATCACCGTTTTCCCCTCAGCCTGCAACGCTGCCAGTTCCTCCTGTTCAGGAGGCTGCAACTGGATCGTGTGCTCTGCCAGCAGTTTTGGCGAACCGACTAACACGGTGTTGCCATCAACCTGCGCCTGTACTCCTCCTCCAGCAATAGCTTTGAACTGGCTGTAGGGCATCAGGGTTAGCTGGCGATCCTTCGCTCCCTCCACCATGGCGCCTGCCAGAGGATGCTCTGAGTCCGCTTCCGCCGTTGCCGCAAGTTGCAGCAGCCGGGCCTCATCCAGTCCAACCAGTTTGCCTGCTGCGAAAGCGACCACATTGGTTACTGCCGGTTTGCCCTCGGTCAACGTTCCGGTCTTATCGAAAATGATGGCCTGAATTTTTGACGTTTGCTCCAGGGCCGTTGCGTTTTTGATCAGAATGCCGTTCCTGGCTCCAATGCCTGTGCCTACTGCCACTGCTGTTGGGGTTGCAAGACCGAGCGCATCGGGACAGGCAATCACAATGGCCGTCACCGCTAGTGTCAGCGCAAAGAGGGCGGTTTGCCCGATCACGAAGAACCAGACCAGGAAGGTCAGCACCCCGGCGCTCACTGCCGCCAGCACTAACCATTCTGCTGCCCGGTCGGCCAGGCGCTGAGCAGGCGCTTTGGAGTTCTGCGCTGTCTGTACCAGTTGCACAATCTGGGCCAGCGCGGTATCGCTGCCAACTTTGGTTGCCTTGAAACGCAGCGAACCCGAGCCGTTGACCGTGCCGCCGATCACTTCATCACCTGCTTGCTTGCTGATAGGAAGGCTTTCTCCTGTGACCATGCTTTCGTCAATGGCGCTTTCGCCTTCGGTCACGAGGCCATCAACTGGCACTTTCTCCCCAGGACGAAGGAGTAGAAAATCGCTCACCTGCACCTGCTCGACTGGCACCGTCCGCACCTCTCCACCTGGTTCGATCACATTAGCTTGTGAGGGCGCGAGTCGCAGCAGCGCATTGAGCGCATCTGAGGAACCTCTGCGACTGCGCATCTCCATCCAGTGACCAAATAAGACGAAGGTTACGAGCATGGCCGCAGCGTCGTAGCTCGTCTCTATTTGCGGGGCGAAAAATGTGACATAAACACTGAAGAAGTAGGCAACCAGCACGCCCAGGCTCACCAGCACGTTCATATCGAGTGTGCGATTACGCAATGCTCGCCATGCTCCTGAGTGGAAGATCCAGCCGCCCCACCAGACTATGGGGGTGGCAAGGACCAGCAACACCCAGTTGGGGGTGATGCCAAAGGGAGTCGGCAAGTGCAACTTGAAGAGATTGACGCCCAGTGGAGAGTACAGGATGACAGGAATAGTGAGCACCAGTGACACGAAGAAGCGGTTGCGCATGTCGGCTTCCATGGCCCGCGCCATGGCTGGATCACTCATGTCATGGCCCATCATGCTGTGATCCACTATACCCATATCCATCTTCTCCGGGGCCGAAGCCTCCGCATGATGTTCCTTTGCGGGATGTACCATAGTCCGATGGGCTTCAGCAGCTTCTGTTATTTGTGAAACCGTGGCGATTGGTCCTGTGAATCTGGTGAGAGGTTCTCCACAGGCAAAGCCACAATCCTTGACCATCTCGCGTAGTTCTGTCTCGCTCAGCATGCTCTCGTCATACGTTATCGTAACCGACTGAGAAACATAACTGGCTTCTACTTGCTCAATCGGCTCAAGCTTCCCGAGATGTTTCTCAATCTCGCGGGCGCAACCGGCAAAGTTGAGCCCTTTGACTGGTAGTGTGACGGTTTCCATCTGCTTAATACTCCTTTCTCTTTCCTATTTTGTGAGGAGTCGTCTATTGACTGGTTCACTCATCTCTTCTGACATACCCATACCCAGGGGGTATGGGTATGTTTAGAGTGTAGCACACTACTGCTGAAAATTGCAAGAGTTACTTTCAAGAAAGTTCCTCTGGAGCCTCGACTGCCAGGGCTTCTCCAGGACAAAGAGATCGTGGCTTACTGTCGAGGACCTTATTGTGTGTTTGCAAATGAGGCTGTCGCGCTGCTGCGTACCAATGGGTACAACGCACGCTGGCTCGAAAAAGGACTTCCGGACTGGCGGGCACTGGGGCTGCTTCTTCACGACTGCGCAGGGACAGGCCCAGCCTCAAGGCATTATAACACGCTCTGTTCTATAAGGCTAATTATTGAGAATGAGTAGATAGTTCATACAAGCCTAACGGCTAACTATCGTCGGTTGATTACTATCACTACGCTGAGCGCTAGAAGCCTCTATTTGCTCTCGCATCTGCTCAAATGTCGTCGTGTCAATCTCACCACATGCATAGCGCTGGCGGAGTATCTCGAGCGCCGATGGAGCACTGGTAAAAGGCGGAACCGGCGTCGTCGTTCTCCCATTGATCCAGCGAAAGAGTGCCCAGATGAGCACTGCTATCAAGGCAATCCAGAGAACTGTACCGAGTGACATCAGGAGCATACCGCCCCAACCGAAATCATAACCCCACATCATAATTATATCCTCACTTTCAAGCTCTCTACTCGGATAGTTGTAATTTAGAAACGAACTCCAATCTCTCACTCAAAGTATCTCTTACCCACGTCACATCTACCTCACAATGGATATTAGCTGTATCACTATTGGCTCTCGACTTCATCCATTGCGAATAGGACTCCTGTTACGCAGTAGTTCACGTGCTCGGACCGTAGATTGAATACATCAGCTCCCTTTAGCGGCATTCACCTTTCCTGCTCCAATACTCAGCAAAGCCTCAGGTAATATTCAAGGGAGCCTCAGCAGAAGTTGCGAAACTTAGAGTGTACGAAGGACCTTTTAGCACAAGATTTCTTTTGGAAAGGTGAAAACTCGGCCCATCAGCGCTCGAGATGCTCAACCAGCATTACGCACGCGGGGAGATTGATACTGCAAGATTTGAGCAGATACGTGAGCGTCTCATGAACTAATAGCTTTGGCTTTCTGGTCATACTCTACCCGGGCATTCTCAATTTCAGCATAATGAGTTTCGGCCTATGGCAGATATCTTTCAGCAACTCGGCAAATGTTTCGCCTAATGGAGTCAAGGCATACTCAACTCGATGTGGTACGATATGGTAAATTGTGTGTTCCACAAGCCCATCACGTTCTAAATTGCGTAGGGTTCAAGCCAGCTTTTCTGGGAGATGCCTGATTACATCTTCCACCACCAGCAAACGCTCGAGGATTCCGACCTGGAGCAATTTGCCGAGGCGGTTGGCCTGGATATGCAGCAGTTCGCACGTGATATGTTGGTGGGTCCACTTGTCCACGTAGGAAAGAGCAATGGATATCATAGAGAACCAAACGGGGAGGAACATGGACGCGAAACGCAATATAGGCGAAAGTGAAATGGCAGAACTCTGGCCATTGTTGCCGTATGAAGCATGGAGGGATACACATGATACCCTTCACATGTGGACGCAGATCGTTGGGAAGGTCAGAATGGAGCTGAGTCCATTTGTGAACCACTGGTGGCATGTGACGTTCTATGTCACGGCGCGTGGGCTGACAACGTCTCCCATTCCGTATCGAGGCAGCACCTTTGAAGTTGATTTTGACTTCATCGATCATAACCTCTTCATTCAAACCAGCGAAGGCACCTCAAAGGCCATGCCGCTTATATCACGCTCAGTCGCAGATTTTTATCGTGAGTTTATGGAAGCATTGCGCTCCCTCAATATCAACGTGACCATCAACACGCTGCCAAGTGAAGTAACAAATCCCATCCGGTGTGATGAAGATGAGGTACACGCCTCCTATGACCCGGAATACGCCAACCGCTTCTGGCGTATCCTCGTACAGACGGATAGCGTCTTTAAAGCATTCAGGTCCCAATTTATCGGCAAGAGCAGCCCTGTCCATTTTTTCTGGGGAGGCTTCGACCTGGCGGTGAGTTTGTTCACCGGTCGGCGCGCACCCGAACGCCCAGGTGCCGATCGGATGACGCGAGAATCCACCTCGCATGAAGAGTTCAGTTGTGGATTCTGGCCAGGCGCTGAAAATTTCAGAGAACCGGTTTACTACTCCTATACCTTACCCGAACCAACTGGACTGAATGAAGCCTCTGTTCGCCCCAGTCAAGCATTTTACAGTCCCGAATTGTCTGAATTCTTCTTACGCTACGACGACGTTAGGAATTCAGGTGAGCCCGAAAAGATGCTTAGGGATTTTCTCCAAAGCACCTACGAAGCTGGAGCGAATCTGGCGCATTGGGATCGTGAGGCGCTGGAAAGGTAGATAGACTCTTTACGACTATAGAGACAGTACATCCTTTGCCGTTAGAAGGAATGTAACTCGCACACATATGAATATGTAGACCATTGATCTGGACATCTTGACTTGTACAAGATGAGAAGTTTGAATGATCTTCCCATAAGAGTTTGCCACAAACGAGCGAAGCAAGAGGAGGAAACCCTTCATGACAGCGAGCCACTTTCCGAGCACATTCGACGCGCTGCGCTCTTATTTCAATCGTAGACGATCCCCGCAAGACCGGCAAGGCTTCAGGAGCATGCCGCGTGTACCCCAGGCACTCATGATCCTGGCTCTAGCCGGGTCTGTCCTGTTCATCTGGACACAGCCAGCCGCAGCTGCACCCACGATTACCGAATTTCACGTTTCAAATGTCGGGGTGCCACAGGGCATTACGGCAGGCCCGGATGGCAACCTCTGGTTTACCGAGTTCTACGATAACGTGGCCGGGCGCATCACCACGAAAGGGACAAGTACCCTGTTCAGGCTTAACACTCAGAACTCCGCGACGTACATCACGAAGGGTCCGGATGGCGCGCTCTGGCTGACGCTGCTCAATGATGTCGGCGGATCGACTACAAACCAGATTGGACGACTGACTACGCAAGGAGCGCTGACCACCTTCACAGTGCCGAAAGCGAGCTATATTTGGGACATCGTTACAGGGCCAGACGGTAATCTCTACTTCACGGATGGCGCGAGCAGAGTCTGGCGCGTCACCACGAAAGGACGCTTCACCTCATTTTCCTTCAACGACAGCACTGGCGGTTACCCTTATCAAATCACCAAGGGGCCGGATGGCAATCTCTGGTTCACCGACCGCTCTCGCATGATCGTGAAAATGACTCCTTCGGGCCAGTTCACTACCTTTAAGGTCCCAACCAGCAATGCATCTACCGATGACATTACTTCGGGGCCGGATGGCAACCTCTGGTTCACATTGGACAACTCCGACTCATCCAGGATCGGGCGCATCACGCCGTCGGGCACGATCACCCTGTTCTCCCTTCCCAGTAATGATTACCTCTACCTGAGCGGCATCGCAGCAGGGCCCGACGGCAATTTCTGGTTCACCTATGAAGACTTTACGACGAACGTGAACGCGATCGGGCGCATCACCACAGACGGCACAATCACCTTGACGCTGACGCCCACAGCTAACAGCGGCCCGACCGATATCACAGCAGGAGCGGATGGGAATATGTGGTTCACTGAGGCTGTTGGGAATATCGGTCGGATCACGACAAGCTAGGTACAGACGATCATCAATGCTTTCCGAGTTGCTGTTCAAGCTTCTCGACGGTGTAGGTCCTTTCTTTTGCCCTCTTGTAGTGTCTAAAAAAATCAGGCACTTGACAGTTTGCCGCATGCCTGACATTTACAGTACCGGAGGTGAGTAGGTGAATAGGTTGGGTTCCCAATAAGCATCAACCGAAGATGCCTCACCGTGTCACCCCATTCGCTGACTCTTCGCTGCACTAAGAGCAAGTGTGGCTCCTGGCAAGCTCTGAGCACATTCGCTTTGCTCAGGGTCAACTCCGCGAAGGATCTGTCGCGCTGGGCAGAGAGATGCTTCGCTTCGCTCAGCATGACAGCAGTGGTATGCATGCTGCTTCCCCTCTGGTGTCACCCCTTCACTTCGTTCAGGGTAAACTCCGTGAAGCGTGTTGTATGAGTTACTCACATCGTGACTGCCTCGGTTTACCTACATCATGTCCATCCCTGGATGTTGTGCATCCCCAATTCAAGGGCACCGAAAGGGTTTTACCAAGGATACGATGTACGTAAACATCTTGGGTCACAATGTGAGTAAACCATACAGGTCTGTCGCAATCGGCACCCAGATGCTTCGCTGCGCTCAGCATGACAGGGCTGGACCTTGCTGTTGTTGAGGAACTGTCACGTTCATGTGAACTATGCCTTAGCCTCCAAAAACGTGACCTCGCTGTGATTTTATATGTCCCCGTTGTGATTACTCAGTGATCTCTCTATGGCATATTTATAGTGTGAAATGAATATTCGAATATGCGAATGAAAGGAGTTTAACAATGGCTGAGCAGATGACTGCATTCGTGAGACTGGAGACCGGGATGCGTTTCGACGCTGAGGCGGGTTCTGGGCATCACGTTACTCTCGATGCAGCAGAGCACGGTGGTGGACAAAACGCCGGTTTTCGACCAATGGAAATGCTCTTAGTCGGTCTGGGTGGCTGCACCGGGATGGATGTCATCTCGATTCTGCGCAAGAAACGCCAGCAGGTGACCGGCTATGAAGTCCACGTTTCAGGTATACGCGCAGAAGAGAACCCGATGGTGTTTGTGGAGATCACCGTCGAGCATATCGTTACCGGACATCACATCCAACCAGAAGCGGTAGCACGAGCTATACAGCTCTCCGAGGAACGGTATTGTGGTGCGGGTGCGATGCTCGGGAAGGTGGCTCATCTCACCCATACATTTCGTATTGTTGAGGTAGCGGAGACGCAAACTGTTGTCGTTACTACCCCAGCATAGGTCAGAAAAAAGTGAAGGTATTTTGACCCTCAAAGCTGGATGACAGAGGGGGTCAAGAAAGTATAAGAACACAAAGGAGTAAAATCATGGAAGATCGAATGTCGATCATCGTGTATTCTGGAACTGTCGATAAATTGATGGCCGTTTCTACACTCGCCACTGGTGGGGCCGCAATGGGCCTGGATGTCGAGCTGTTCATCACGTTCTGGGGTCTGGAAGCATTCCGCAAAGACGCCTATAAATCCAACATGCGCATAAGCAAGGATTTTGAAGACTATGCCCCGATCATGATGGAGCAGATGATAGCGAAGAAAGTCCCCTCCTGGATGGAGACTCTCAAAGGCGCCATGGAAATTGGAAATGTCAAAATCTATGCCTGTAGTATGACCATGGAACTCTTTGACCTGAAACTCGACGACCTGGAACCCGTCGTGACAGAGGTAACCGGAGTTGCCACATTCGTTGAGCGCGCCAAAGAAGGACGCATGACCCTGTTCATCTAAATACATGTAGGGGCGAACCTCGCGGTCCCCCGGTGAGGTTCGCCCTGTTCTATCACTCTTGAAAGGAGTAATAACCATGCCAGAACTCACAGATATTACTATAGATAAAGAAATAGACGCACGGGGCAGTTTCTGCCCAGGGCCGCTTATGGAACTCATTCGCGGCATGAAAGCACTCCCAGTCGGTGGTGTACTGGCCGTCTTGTCCGGTGACCCTGGTTCTGCAAAAGATATCCCAGCCTGGATTCAAAAAGCCAGGCATGAATATCTTGGCGCCTTCCCTGAGCAGGGCTACACACGCTTCGTAGCGCGAAAGTCACATTAAATACATACAGAGTAAGGAGGCAATTCCATGCCCCAACATATAGTAATCGTCGGTGGAGGTGTAGGGGGAACGATAGTCGCCAATCTCCTGGCGCGTTCCCTCCACCACAACGAAGCAGAAATTACATTGATCGATAGCACTGGAAAACACGCGTATATGCCTGGCTGGCTCTATATGCCATTTAACCATATCAGTGCTGATGATGATCAGTTGATCCGCCCCGAACGTGGCTTGCTGAACCACCATGTTAATCTTGTGACAGGTGAGGTGCAACAGATCGATACCCAGAACCACGAACTGCGTGTTCATCACAGCGCGGGTCTGGACGAAATCGTGGGCACTGGTGGAGCGAGCGAAGCAGTGTATCCCTACGATTACCTGGTGCTGGCAACCGGAGCACGCCTGGAACCCTCGGACCTCCCGGGATTGGTCGAAGGCGAGGGGAAATGGCACCACTTTTATAGCGCTGAGGGATCATTACGGTTGCGAGAGGCGTTGCATAGTTTCGAGGGTGGACGTATCGTGATCACGGTTGGTGGTATCCCCTATCGCTGCCCGCCAGCACCGCTGGAATTTACGTTCCTGCTTGATGAGTGGTTGCGTAAGCAAGGGCTGCGAGACCGGACCGAGATGCACTATCTCTATCCGCTCCCGAGAGTCTTTCCGATTGAGACGGTGGCAGAAGTCGCAACGCCTTTATTGGAAGAGCGAAACGTGAACTATACCATCTTCTTCAATACGGAAGCAGTGGATACTGAGCGCAAGATTATCTCTTCCTTAGAGGGCGAGGAGATTCCGTACGATTTGCTGGTACTGGTGCCGCCACATCGTGGGGCCAAAGTCATTGAAGTGTCCGGATTGGGCGATGAGCAGGGTTGGTTACCGACCGATCGTGCCACCTTGGAAGTGAAAGGGAAGCCTCACATCTATGCATTAGGTGATGCGACCGATCTGCCGGTCTCTAAGAGTGGCTCAGCAGCCCACTTTGAAGCGAAAGTAGTAGCTCATCGTCTCATTGCGGAGATTCATGGTGAGGAGCCTGCGAATGGGGAGGCAACCTATGATGGAGAAGTGATGTGCTTTTTAGAGACAGGACAGAGCAGAGCGACGCAGCTGGTCTTCAACTATGAGCATCCGCCACATCCGCCACGGCCTAGCCTGTACTATCACATGGAGAAACAACTCTTCAACCGTGCGTACTGGCATCTCGTGCCACAGGGACTGGTCTAAAACACACTTCATTTCTTTAATCAGGATAGTGGAACATCCAGCAAGGGCCGATAAATCGGCGCTGGGCGCGATAAATCGGCCCCTACGGGTGTCTGGATACATTTGTCAAAGTGCATAATTGGCCCCTACGGGTGCCCGGATTCGTTTGTTAATCTGATTTAGTCGCGCAAAAAACAAGTTATGTGTGATTGTGAGCAGAAAAGGTTCAAAATTTTGTATCACAATGGTATGATATTCATAAATTCGAATGTGCCGATATGACTGTAAACTGAAGAGGGAGCCAACTATGGACCTGGAGCGAGAAGAACAACTCTATCGATTACAAGCGGACCTCTGCCAGGCCCTCGCGGACCCGACACGCTTGAAACTCCTAAACTTACTGGGTGAAAGGCCTCGACCGGTGAAAGACCTGGTCGAAGCAACAGGCGAGCGCCAGGCGAAGATCAGCCAGCACCTGGCGATCATGCGCCAGCGTGGCATCGTGCGTACCCAACGAGCTGGAACAGCAGTCCACTACTCCCTCGCCGACCCACGTATCCTGGAAGCATGCCACATTACACGCGAAGTCCTACTCCAGCAATTGACACGACAAGCGAGCCTTGCGGCGCCACTTGCCTTAGTCAAGGAGATTTAAAAATGCCCATTTATGAGTATCGCTGCGAACGCTGTGAGGAACGATTTGAGCAACTGGTTCCTCTGCGAGCGGAACATCCACCAGTGACCTGCCCTCGTTGTGGTACCCAGGAGATACACAAACTCCTCTCTGTGTTTGCGACAACTGAGAACAATCGATTAACCGGGCAATCTAGCTGTGCCTCGACTGGTGGCTGAAGCATTCGCAGATAAGAGCGGTCGCTCTTTTAGCAGAGGAATGCACCATTGCTGTGTAGAATCCCTGACACCCTGAGTGTACATGAGACCGCACCTTCGTATCAAACCTTCACACAGTCCACACCTTCGCGTTGCTATACACTACCTCGGTCGGATGACCATTGCTTGCCGATGGTAACCCTGGTATGGCAATGACGCCAATGAGTCCAGAGCTGTAAGTGTTGTCATTCACACTGTCGATGAGCTGATGGTTCACGAACAGTCCAATGGTGCTCTTTTGTGCTATCACTGCAATGAGGTTGGTCTGGTTCAGCCCCTGCTTGATAGCCGAACTGGTACCGCTTAGTTTCGTGTTATTACAATCATTGACGGCACAGAGAAAGAGTTGGTAAGATCCATCTTGACCGACAAGGAATACGTAGAAGTCATTGTTAGAAGTATTAGCACGTAAGATGATTCCGCCCCCATCGCCTTTGATAATCTTCATCTGCACCTCAAAGACGAAGTTGCTGAAGTTTGGGCCGGCACAGTACTGGAAATAATTTGTGTTTGATTGACTCACGTGGTAGGCTCCACCCTTGAAGGCGCACGTACCACCAGAGGTATTGGTACCTTCGTCCCAGCTATTGCTCTTGCTATTGTCACGCAAGGGGTCATCGAGCGCCGGAGGTCTATCCGTAGCGATGTTATACACGTTCTGCAGCCCAGTGGCTGTGGCCGTTGCATTGGCAGTCGGAGTAATGGCATAAAAGGCGGCAGTTGTAGCGGTAGCATGGGCGTTAGCCGTAGTGGTAGCATTGGCATTATTGCTAGTTACTTGATTGACGTGGATAAGGGAGAAGAACCCGATGCCACTAACCACCAGGAGTGTGAGTCCAATTAGTCCCATGAATTTGGCCTTGGAAGGCTGTGAAAGACGACGGACGATGGTTTTCTGGGGGAGAGGACCAGGCCGAGAGATGCCCTGTTTGGCTGGAACCCGCGCTGCAATGCGCTGCAGTTCTTGTTTGACGGCAGCCATACTCGCCGGTCTCTTGCTTGCATCCTTCTCAAGCATGTGCATCAGCAGCGTCTCGAGCCCGGCAGGGAGGGGTTGCCCATGCAGATTGAGCGGTGCATATGTTAAAAATGCCAGCGCAGGGTCAGCTCCCGAGACCAGCTGATAGAGCACAGCCCCCAGACTGAAGATGTCGGAGCGAGGGGTGGTCTGTGCTTTGCCAAACTGTTCTGGTGCGGCGTACCCCGGTGAGCCAAGGGCCATGGTATCTTGAGCTTGTCCAGGATGAAGGTGGCGGGCAATGCCAAAGTCGATCAGGTAGAGTTGGCCATCAGGCGTTCGCATCACATTGCCAGGTTTGAGATCGCGGAAAATAATAGGCGGCTGGCGCGTGTGCAGATAGTCCAGCACTGTACACAACTGGATACCGATGTCGAGGGCTTCCTTCACCGGGAGATATCCGCCAATCCTATGAGTCAAGTAGGTCTCCAGGGTTTCACCCTCAATAAAGTCCATCACCAGGTACCAGCGTCCGTCATCGGCAAAATAGTCATGGACCTTGGGGAGATTGGGGTGGTTCAATCCTACTAGCAGGTGCGCCTCGCGTTTGAAAGCATTTGTGGCTTCAACCATCTCTTGCGCGTTCAGACCGCTCTGACTCAACTCTTTGACGGCCACGAGGTGGTCGTCAAACAGGGTGTCCTCCGCCTTATAAACGGTTCCCATCCCGCCTTTGCCTATCTGAGCAACAAGACGATAGCGCTCTTTGAGCAGGTGACCTGGGGCAAGAGAGCCAATTGCGGCGCTGCTGAGAGGGGTTGTATCTGCCACAAGGGCTTGTAGAGATTGGCCGCAGGCGAAACAAAACGCCGCCTGTAGCTGGTTAGCTGCGCCGCAGTTGGTACAGTAGCGGTGGAGAGAAGAAACCATTTCCTTTACTCCTTGGGCGCGTGAACGCCTTGTTGACACTGGGCCAAACTGATCTGTATGATTTATTATAGCATATGTTTGTTAGCGCCAAAGTTAGCGTAAACTAATACCAGGGCTTTTCGAAATCTGACGCTGTGTCATATTTTTCTTCTCCCTTTCATCGCACGCATAGCTTTGTCTTCACTATGAAAATGGGATACAAAGGTTGTCATCAACTTGCAAACCACTTTTGCATAGCTTTCAATTCGTCATCTTACCTCCTTGACAAACTAATAACATTAGTTAAATATATATGTATATTAGTTAATAAGATAAAATAATTAGTATTGAGGAAAGGATTTTTAGCTATGATATTAACGATGATCAAAAATGCGAACCTGGCACTGGCTTTTTTATTGGAGCTGGGTGTCCTGGTAGCGCTAGGGTATTGGGGTTTCCAGACTGGCCAGGGAACAATTGCCAAGATCGGACTCGGCATCGGTGCTCCATTAGTGGCTGTGGTAGTGTGGGGCCTGTTCGGAGCGCCGACAGCAGTGTGGCATCTGGACGGTCCCTGGCGCTTGATCCTGGAAGTGGTCTTCTTCGGTTCAGCCGCTGTAGCCCTCTTCGCTGCTGGCCAGCACGTATTGGGCGTGGTGTTCGCGCTGTTTGTTGTTCTCAACCTGGTGCTGGTATCTGCGTTGGGGCAGTAACCAGAACTACAACACCAGAAACAACCATCCCTCATCGCCACTTTCATCCTACAGCGACGTGCTCAAAGATTGAGCTTTCGTTTACCTCTTCCTTTGTGAGAACGTATTTGGCCATCTAGATCGGTGAGATAGGGCGACTCAAAAGTCGAGGGAGTGAAAAAGACGAGTCTC
>Ga0207684_10002327_pt1 | contig 19257 bp, 23 predicted proteins | sample KBSK5501metaG_FD_184342 | JGI IMG/M metagenome (GOLD analysis project Ga0207684, IMG submission 184342) | Corn, switchgrass and miscanthus rhizosphere microbial communities from Kellogg Biological Station, Michigan, USA - KBS K5-50-1 metaG... | ecosystem: Host-associated > Plants > Roots >...
TTTCAACACGTGAAGCCCTCGAATTCGTAGGCCCAGTAGCCGAGAGTGGCGCCGCGGCTTACATACCCAAGTCCATGTTCAGCCCCCAGCGCCTGATCGAGGTATGGAAGGGGACGGTGGCTGGGGAGGAAGGCTTCGAACCTCCCACCTTCTGATCCAGAGCGATCCGCGTTATCGCCTGCTGCGCTTTCGAATTGGATTGTGGCGTCTGATATGCGAATTGCAGCTGCGCTGCGTCTAAGTCCACGACGCAAATTTCGCGCGAAACCTGCGGGCAGTAAGATCAAAGAACGCTCCCCCGTTGGATGCTCGAACCACATCTCCAGCCGGGAGAGCGCCTTGGTCAGACTGTCCTCGTTGGCTTCCGCGAGCTGTCGACTGACGCCTGCATCCTCAAGGACAAGTTCACCTACAACGGAAAGCTGGTGGGGATTCCGCGTTAACCGCTGGAAGGCCGAGTAGCAGATCCCGGCCTAAGTCAGCCCGCTGTTCTCACGTCCCGCATCTCCGAATACCCCGAACGGCGTTGTCGCCCGTTTGTTCTGGCGGCGACGCGAAAACCGCCGAACTGACGCCGCCCGCATGCTCGTACGATCAGCAGGTCGGACGGCCGGGGTGCACTACCGTTTCACCCTATCGAAACGAGGTCTCACATGTTCGGGTCGGGTGCCAAGCGTCGCGTCGTCGATCCGTTTCAAAAATTGGTGCTCAACCGGCTCGTCAGGGCCGCCTTCGAGCTAGGAATCCCGCCTCCGGGCGACGCCCTGCTCGAGACCATCGGCCGGCGTACGGGGCAGAAGCGGCCAACACCTGTTTGCGACGGCGTCGATGGCGATACCTTCTGGGTGGTGGCCCAACACGGACGCCAGGCCGACTACGTGAGAAACATCGAGGCCAATCCACGTGTAAGGGTCAAGTCAAGCGGGGCGAGCTGGCGGGCGGGGACGGCGCACATCCTGGATGACGACGATCCGCGCGAGCGCCAGCGCACCGCCCGTCGTGTCAACCTCGCGCGTGGACTCTGCGTGACCGCATCCGAGGTGATGGGCACGGATTTCTTGACCATCCGAATCGATCTCGACGTCCCACCCTCGGCGGGCACCAGACGGGCGGCCGCGAAACGGAAACGGGGCTAGGCGGATAGAACTGGGGTGTTGGCTGGGGTGTTGGCTGGGCATCTTCAACAGTGTTAGAACTATTGGCCTCTCTGGATGAACTTAGAACGCGGCCACTTGAGGTAAGCGTGCAGATCCCGTCCAGGCTGCCGTGATACACCGCAAGGCGCGGCCCAAAGGGGCTCGCAGGCGGCCGCGGGGACAGCTGCGGTTACCGCTGAATCCACAGAGATCTCGTCGATGACAACCAAGGCTGACGTCTCATGACATGAGACAAAGCCTTGGAAAGACGACGACGCTTATCCGCGCGGGGGCTCAAACACGCCCACCGACCAGTACCCGCCTAGCTCGGGGAACTTGGAAGAAGGGGCTTGACAACCCCAGCTCCTTCATAGATGAATTTGGAGCCCACGGGCGGTGCGGGCGGACTCGAACCGCCAGCCTTCTCCTTACCAAGGAAGTGCTGGGGGACCAATTTTCAATCGGTGCTCCGCGGAGATCAAATCCAGCGGCTGTTGCCCATAATCGCTGCCTGGCAGCGCTTCCTAGCAAATGCCATATCTTTGCTTCGGTAAATCCGTTCGACGCGCAAACCCTGCTTTGCTCGCTTGAGCGTGCGCTGGCCGGTTGCCACCCGGTTCGCATCGACCAGCTCTCGGCGATCCCAGCCCCTCTTTCCGGCTCCGCCGCACCCGGCCAGCTGGGCGCCCGCCGGTCGCCAGGCGGAGAGATCACGTCGCCCTCGGCGAAGACGCACCGCGATGCATGCAACCACACGACCGCTACCGGACCACTCACTCGGCTTGTTGGTGCCGACGGACTTGCTTAGCGGTCGCGCCCGCATCAGAGTCCTGCCCGGCGCTCCCCGACCTGCCGGAACGGAAGCCGGTATCGCCTGGTCTTGCGTGCGGTGCCTTCCTGTTCCACGACCCCTGCCTCGGTCATCTGCCGGAGGTGATAGCGGATCGTTCGTTCCGGAACCTGCAGCCGGCGAGCGATATCCGGCGTGGACAAGACCCCGTGGACCTCGAGCAGACCAAAGATCCTTTTCTGGAGCTCCGGCAGCTGTGAAGCCTGCCGCATGACGTCGAGCCGGACCTGGAGGTTCTGCTGCTGAGCCAGGACCGCGCCCGTGAAGAAGTCGAGCCATTCCCGATAGTCGGATGGATCACTGGGTGCTTTCAGCTGAGACGCGCGCAAGCTGCGGTAGTAAGCCGCCTTGTTGTCCTCGATCACCTTCTCCATCGACGCATAGGGCACGTAGCCGTAGCCGTGCTTGAGCATCAGGAGGGTAGTGATCGCGCGCGACAGCCGCCCGTTTCCGTCTTGAAATGGATGGATAGCGAGGAACCACATCACGAAGTCGGCAATCACGACGAGCTTCGGATTCTCCGGGTCGGCCAGGGCCGCCCGGGTCTCTTCGAGCAGCCTTGGCATCCAGAAGCGGGTGTTGGCCGGGGAGGGCGAGGTGGCTGAAGCCGGTGCCGATGTCCACCGGGCCGTCGGCTGGCCGATGCACGAGTTCGAGGGCAACGAACTCATCGCTGGGGAACTTGAGCATGGTCAGGCTGGCCCCGTCGCCGAGGTCAACGCGACCGACCTGGCCGTACCCGAGAGCCGTGTAGAAAACCACGGAGGCGCCAAGGTTCGTGACGCGGTACGCCGGGTGCAGAGTCCTCATCCGACGACGGTAATGCAGCCGCGAGGGTTCCGGGGCCTCCGCCCCCAACCTTGGACACCACCGGCCGGTGCGAGAACGCCGAGGGCGCCGCGAACGAGGGAGTGCTGGTTACCTCAACTTCGTGATCCTCACCTGATCACGATCCGAACCAGCTCGTCAGTCTTGATCCTCCTCAGGGCCCGGCCCGGCGGCGGCACGTCAGCCGATCTGTTCGCCGTCGACGACATCGACGACACCGTCGACCGCCTGCGCGCCCACGGCGCCGAACTACTTGGGCGAGGGTGGCCCAGTACGAGAGCATCTACCGGCTCTGCTACCTCCGCGGCCCCGCAGGCATCATCGTCGCCTTGGCCGGCTAATGCAGCCTTGCCTCGAGCCCACTGACGATCAGGTCCAGGCCGAGGTTGAACTGGTAGTCCATATCGCAGTCGCATACCAACTGAGCGACCTCGACCAGATGGAACGGGGCGTCCTTGGGCAGTGTGCGAGTGAGATTGACGATTTGCTCGGTCGTGCTCGCACCGACTGGCGGGGGCGTCGACAACTCAAGCATCCCGTAACCGACCGCGTACGCAAACAGGGTTCGAATCATCTCGGCCCCTTGCTCCCGGCTGAGCCCGGCCCGCTCGAGCGCACCGATGGCGGCATCGATCGCCTGCAGCTCGCGCGCCGGCATGATGCCGCGACCCATCAGCAGCCCGAACGAATGAGGATGGCGGTGAGCGAGCCCTCGCAGGGAGATGGCGAACGACTGCAGCGCCTGCTTCCAGTCGGCGTCGCCGCCGGGGACCTCGACCTCATCCCATAACGCCTCGGCGATCCCATCGAGGAGCTCGTCCTTACCGTCGACGTGGTTGTAGAGGGTCATCGGATCGACCTTCAGCTGCTCAGCCAGCCGGCGCATGGTCAGCGCCTCGAGCCCGTCGAGATCGACCAACTGCACCGCCGTCGCGAGAATCCGTTGCCGGTTGAGCCTGCCTCGCGTCCTCGCCGCCGCCACCGTCTTAGGCACTTGACATGTCACCTCGCATCGCCTTACCCTCGTCTTGCCTACATTGTAGACTAATCAGTAGGCATGGGGGCAATATGGCAATTGTAGACGATCGGGCTTTGTCGGATAACGCAGCAATCGAGTTGATCGGTTTGCGAAAGACCTACGGCCATGGGGCCAAGGCGCTGGCCGCGGTGAAGTCGACATCCCTGACCGTGCCCTGGGGGCAGGTGATCGGCCTGTTGGGTCCAAACGGCGCGGGCAAGACGACGATCATCAAGATGATCGGCGGGCTGATCACCCCGACCGCGGGGACGATCCGCCTTGGCGGGTACGAGGTGGCGCGGCACCGCGCACAAGCGGTAACCCTGATCGGCGCGGTCCTGGAGGGCTCGCGGAACGTCTACTGGCCGCTTTCGGCGTGGGAAAACCTGATGTACTTCGGCCAGCTGAAAGGGCTGCGGGCGGCCGAGATCAAGCCGCGCGCCGAGCGGTTGCTGACCGAGCTGGGTTTGTGGGAGCGGCGACACGAAACCGTCGGCTCATTCTCCCGCGGCATGCAACAGAAGGTCGCGGTCTCCGCGGCGCTGATCACCGACCCCCCGATCATCCTTCTCGACGAGCCCACGATCGGCCTGGACGTGGAGGCGGCCCGCACGTTCAAGGACTGGATCGCGCACCTGGCCCGCGACGAGGGCAAGACGATCGTGCTGACCACCCACCAGCTCGAGGGTGCCCAGGAGCTGTCCGACCGGATAGCGGTGATCAAGGAGGGCGAGATCATCGCCGACCTGCCCACCGCCGAACTGCTGGCCCGGCATGCCGAGAACAGATTCGAAATCCGAATCACCGGCTCCCTCAACGGCACCGTCTTGCCGGCCGGCGCCCGCGTCGAGCCCGACGGCGACCAGACCCGAATCCTGCTGCCGGACACCGACGACCGGGCGGTCTTCGCGGTCCTGGACCGGCTGAGCGCCACCGGTGCTGGGCTGGTGTCGGTGACCCAGGCGCGGCCGAGTCTGGAGGAGGTTTTCATCCGCCTCATCCACGACGACGCGGCCGACGATCGCGAGCGCGCCAGGAAGGTGGTCGCATGAGCACGATCGCCGTTCCGATCGCCTTCCAAACGCGGCTCGCCCAGACCGAGCTGGAAAAGGGGCTGCGGCTGATGTGGCGGCGTCGATCCCTGGTCGTCGCCGCCACGATCGTGTACGGGCTGACCTACCTGGGCATCAGCCTGTTCATCGGCGGCGGCCACCTGGTCAAAGAGCTGATGGTCCGCACGCTGCCGGCGATGCTGGCCGTGCTGGTCGCGAGCACCGCCGCAGTGGAGGGAACCGCCGGCATCTCAGAGGAGATCAACGGCGGCACGCTGGAGCAGACCCGACTCTCCCCGGCGCGCGCGGAAGTACAGGCACTCGGCCGGATGACCGCGCTGGGGATCGAGGGACTGGCCGTGGCCGTCGTCGTGGGCATCGTTTTCGTCTTGGGTGTTGGCCTGGATATCACACCGCACCCGGCCGCCTTGATCCCGGCCGCGCTCACTATCCTCGACGCGCTCGGCTACGGCCTGATCATGACGGCCCTGGTGGTACGAGTCGCGAGCATTGGCGCCATCAGCCACGTCGGCAACATGGCGATCATGGCCTTCGGCGGCATGCTCGTCCCGGTCAGCGTCTTCCCGCACGGCCTGGAGATCTTCGCCAGATTCATCCCGACCACCCTAGGCGTCGAGTCGATCAACACCACTCTGGCCGGCCACGGGCTTGGCGCGACCTGGTCGGACGGCACCCTGCCCTGGCTGATGGTCCACACCGCGGTCGTCCTCATCGCCGGTTTCACCCTGTATGCGATCAACATTCGCCACGCTCAGCGCGAGGGAGGACTCAGCCCTCGATGAACACCGCCATTGCGTTGCGCAACGAGATCGGCAAGGGCCTGCGATTCGCCTGGTCCGAACGCCTGCAGATCCTGATCGAGATGCCCATGTTCGCCGTCTTCGTCATCCTGCTCGGACCGCTGCTCGGGCAGGGCGAGAACCTGGCGAGCGGCCAAGTGGACTGGTCCCTGAACAGCCAGACGACCACGGCCATGGTCCTCTGGTTCACTCCCTTCATCTTCTTCTACATGCAGGTCGTCAAGCTGTTCTGGCGCCTGCTGGGAGAGATCCAAGCCGGCACCCTCGAACAGGTCTTCCTCTCCCCCCTGCCGCCCTGGCTCGTCGCCGCCGCCGGCCGTGTCGCCGCGGCTTTCCTGGAAACACTCTTCGTGGCTGCGGCCACCTACGGAATGGTGTCCGTCTTCGTCAGCATCCACCTGCACTGGACCCCGGCCGCTCTGCTGCCCGCCTTCGCCATCATGATCGCCGCCATCGGCCTGTCCTTGATCATCGCCGGCGCGACGCTGGTCTACAAACGCATCCAGATCGTCAACGACGGCGTCCTGATGATGGTGATGATCTTCAGCGCCAGCGCGTTGCCGCTCATCCACGTACCGGGCTGGTGGGCGGCCATCAGTCACGCCTTCCCGCTCACCGACGGCGTCGGCAGCCTCTACAACGTGATGATCGCCCACGGGTCAGTCACACAAGCCTGGGGCGTCGGGGGGCTTGTACCTCTGCTCACCGTTTCAACGGCTTACCTGCTCGCTGGCATCGGCACTTTCATCGTCGGCGAGCGCGTCGCGAAAAACCGCGGCACCCTCGGCCGCTACTGACCAAAAGGAGACATGAATGATGAGAGGCATCGAGACCGACCAAGGCGCAAGCCTCGAGGCTTTCCTCGCCGCATGGGACAGACAGCTGCACGCACTCGTGCCCACCGTGGGATTTGCGGTGATGGGGCTGACCAACTTCGGCGAGCATCCGGTTTCGAGCACACGGCTGGCCGAGGTCCTGGGAATTCCAGTGAGCAAGGCCGAGGCGCTGGCGCATGCACACTGCACGACTGGCGAGCCGGTTGACGAAGGCTACAACCGGGTGGATGACGGGCTCATCACATTCAACCCCGGGCAAGCACCGTCGGGTCCACGGCGTTGGCTTCAGATCGGTGAGCGCCGGCTCGGCATGACCGGATGCGCGCCCGACGTCCTCCTCTATGCGCCGCTTGTCCGCCCGTCCCTTCAGGTGGAGGAACCCTGCCCGGCGACCGGAATACCCATCCGGCTCACGTTCACCCCCAGCCGTGTCGAGAGTGTCGAGCCCACCACGGCCGTCGTGGCGATGCCCCCGGTGCAGGTGCTGGACCGGGCCGATGCAATGTCCGTCTGGGAGGTCGACGCCAACATATGCGGGCAGTGCCCCTTCTACTCCTCCGCCGAGGCGGCGCAAGGTTGGCTGGCCAATTTCCCGGGCGGACGGATTTTCCCTGTCAGGGAGGCCTGGGATCTGAGCGTTTTTCGCGACTGGCGCGACCGCATGTCGGCCCTTCTGAACCTCGACGCCTGACCCCACGCCAGGATGGCGCCGTCGGCATACGGGGCGCGACCGACGAAACCTGGATACGTCTTGTGATGAGCTGATACAGAGCGCTCGCGCAAACGTAGCGGCGTGACCCGGATGGCTGCTTAAGCCGCCCTCTCGCGAACCGCATCGCGAGAATCGACCTGGCCGCTTGCCGTGATCCTGCTCACCGGCTGGACATTCATCGATCCCATTGTTTCGATACTGATCGCAGCGTCGGTCGGGGTGATCATCGCCGGTGCGAGATCTCCCAGAGCATGGAGCAGGGCGGCTCGTATGTTCAGGTTCATGCCCTGACCGCGCATGCTGAATGCCACATAGCCGTTAACCGCCACTCCCGCCAGCGCGGAGACCATCACGATCGCCCCCTGCACAGGTTCAGGATGCGCAGCTGCCACATCGTGGTTGGTGATCAGTCTCTCCCCGAATCGGAGCGCGTCATGCGGGCCGTCGAGGAGAGGCTGGGCGCAGACTTCGGAATCGGGCACACGACGATTCAGGTCGAAACTGCACACCGTGTCATGAAGAGGCGGAGCACTTGATGCATCACAACCATCCCCACGTCCGTCTCACCGAACTTGCGCTTGAGAGCCGCCGGCGAACACCCCTCTCGCGTCCACGCCAACCACGTACCAAATCCACGGCTTCGCGCTCACTGCTCGTAGATGGTTGTCTCCCAGATCGGGATGAGAGCCTCGGGCCTGTGAGCTGAACCGGTAATCGACCGGGACGCGGTGAAGGCTCAGAAGCCAAGGCGCGTGCTCAGTGGCTCACGCGTAGGGCTGGCTTCCGCGGCGCAATCGCCTCAACAAAGCTGTGCAACACGTCATCTTCGAGCGACGGAGACGATCTGCCGTGAGCCCTGCGGAACTGACCTGAGTGGATCTGCGACAGCACCAGCCAAGCCAGCGCAACGGGATCGACATCGGCTCGAACCGATCCTTCAATCTGGCCGCGGCCGAGCAGTCCTGCGATTGCCTGGGCCGCGCGTGCGTGAGCACGTCGCAGAGCCCTTCGCAGCTTCGGGTCGTTACTTGTTGCCGCCTCGATGAACAGCACGCCCAGACCGCCCCGCCTGTGCATCCTGTCCTGATGCGCCGGTGCTAGCAAGCGTTGGAGCAGGTCGACAACGCTCGCGGTCTCCCGGCCAAGAATGTCCAGGTGAGCTGCGAGCTGGTCGGCCGCCCGCTCTAGCACGGCGGCGAATAAGTCACCCTTCGTGCCGAAGTTCTGGAACACAACGGGCTCGGTGACACCGACTCTGGAGGCGATCTCCGCTACCCGGGTTCCCTCGTAGCCCGAGGTCGCAAACTCCGCAACCGCCACCTCCAGAATGCTCTCCCGGCGGGCGTTCGCCCTGAGTCTCCGCCGTGAATGTGCACTTACCACAGAACTTAGTCTAGACTAAGTTACTGGAAGTAAACCAGGAGGCAAAATGTTCGAGTCCAAGCTCTTCCACCCCTCGGCGAAGCCGACCGGCCATGGCATCACTATCGGCACGCCGCGCCTGTACGACCTCTCGGCTCCGATCTTTTTCTTCGGAACCCGCCGGCGTTCATACCGCAGCCTGCTGGCGGCGGCCGGCGTGAAGACCGGAGACCGTGTGCTGGACGTCGGATGCGGCCCGGGCTATTTCGTGCGCATGTTCGCGGAGGCGGTTGGCCCAACCGGCTCTGCGGTCGGTATCGACGCGGCGCCGGAAATGATCGACTACGCGCGGCGCAAAGCCCGTCGCCTCTCCAACTGCCGCTTTGAATCAGGCTCAGCAGAAGCGCTGCCGTTCCCGGACGCGTCCTTCGACGTCGTCGTGTCCAGCCTGATGCTGCATCACCTTCCCGACGAACTCCGGCTTCAGGCGGCGGCCGAGATGAACCGTGTGCTCCGCCCAGGGGGAGTAGTCCTCCTGGCCGACTTCGCAATCCCTGAACGAGGCGCCTGGCACGTTGTGGCAGCCATCACCGGTCACGCCGGCGGCCAGATGATCCGTCGTGTATCGCCTTTGGAGCCACTCGTTGCGGAGGCGGGTTTTACCGAGTCACGCTCGGGCGAGGCGCCGCCATGGCTTCACTACGTTCGCGCGATCAAGCCTTGAGCGGTCAGGTGGTCAAGCGCTACGGCGCTTTCGCCACATAGGTGATGATCTGACTGTTTCTCCGCGCAGCCAATACTTTGCTCACGGGCTGGCCGTTGACCTGGTAGATCGGTGTGCCCGGCTCGAGAAACGCCGCGTCCCCATCCTTGGGCTTGTAGTTCGGATCCCAGACGTTTCCCGCAACCCTGAACTTCACGCGGGCCACGACCGGCCCCAGGTCGGTTGCCTGAAGGGTCGTCGGCGCTCCAGGTGCTGCCAGGTACTGGGTAGTCCCAAGCTGGATGAAGTCCACCCAGTCGATCTGGACGTTGCTGCAGCTTTGGCCTGAACCGGGCAGTTGACACGCGCTCGTCAGCAACAACGCCATCGCCACGAGGGACCGCAACATCACTAAGGTGACGGTCTCGCCCATCAGGTAACGGGCCAGCTAGTGCGGATGGGCTCCGTGCTCACCTCTGCCGCCGGCCAGGTACTTTGCAGGATCCTTGTCGAACGCCTGCTTGCATCCGGCCGAGCAGAAGTAATAGGCGTCGTCGCCATGGAAGGAGCGGTATTCGGCCGTCCGCTTGTTCACCATCATTCCGCAGACCGGGTCCACCGCAGTTCCTGCGCTTTCCATTTCGCCTCCTTGGCCCATAAGGGCGTGGTTTCCATTGCTAACTTTTTGGCCAACCAGAGCCGGAGGCCGGCTGAGGTATTGGACCGGATCGCGCTCGAACTCTGAACGGCAGCGCGCCGAGCAGAAGTAGTAGGTGCTGCCGGCGTGGACAGCCCGTTCTGCCGCGGTGGCCGGGTCCACGCTCATCCCGCAGACGGGGTCGGGCACCAGCTGCACACCCGCCTGTGGCCTGCGCGCATGAGCCCGCAGCATGTCGATTCCGCCGGTCGTGACGAAGCGCCAGGCGAGCGCCGCCATCAGCACCAAGAACGCGATGTCCAGGAACGACGTGTAGTTCCACGTCGGCCGGGTTTCGAAGACTGTGACGTGGTGATTGGTTGGAGCCAGTCCGAGGAGCTGGAAAGCGCCTCCGATCAGGAACCCTGCCAGCGCCATCGCCGCGTACGACACGGCAAGCAGGTAAAGCGACGTCCGGCCCCCGTAGTACTTCCGATAGATATTGAGGATTGGCAGGATGATCAGGTCGGCGAAGATGAAACTGATCACGCCACCAAAGCTGATGCCGCCGTTCCAGAGCACCACGGCCAAGGGCACGTTGCCGACCGAGCAGACGAAGCTGAGCATCGAGATGACCGGGCCGATCAACGGACTCCAAAACTCGTTCAGGGTGGGGTGATTGGTCAGGAAGAATGCCTGCCACCAGCTGTTCGGCACCCATGCAGCTAGCGCTCCTGCGATTAGGAAGCCCAGCCCGAGGTCGAGGTATAGGGCGTTCAGGTCCATGTAGAACGCATGTGAGATGGCGGTGAAGCCGCGCGCCGAGAAGATCCGGGAAAGAAACGGCCCGTCGGTGATCGACACGTCCATTTCCCCGTGGGCCTCGTGCGTCGAACCGAACACCCCGCGCTCTGCCTGACGCTTGGCGGCGTCGACCATCCGCTGTCGCAGCGTCATCTTGAAGAGAATCCAGATGATCACCGCCATGAGAAGGCCGCCCGCGAACTCGGCCGCGACGAACTGCCAACCAAGCAGTATTAAAAGGACGAGCCCTAGCTCGAAGACCAGATTGGTCGACGCGAACTCGAAGATGATCGCGTTGACGAAGCTGGCCCCTCTGCGGAAGAGGGCCCTCGCCACCGCAACCGCCGCGTAGGAGCAGGACGAACTGGCGGCGCCGAAGCCACAGGCGAGGAGGAAGCCCTTCAAGTCGGGTCGGCCTAGCGCGCCCGCCACGGCCCGCTTCGACACCACCGTCTGGATCATGGCCGAGAGCAGGAAGCCGAAGGCGAGCGGCCAGAGGACCTCCCAGAGCATGAAGAAGGAAACCTGCAGCGCGTGCAGGATCCCGTTGACCACGAACAATCCCGTCTAGCTCCTCACCAGCCGTTCAACAGCATCGTTGAGCTCTCGGACCTTGGCCTTGCCGCCCCCAGAACGGATGGCTTCGGTCACGCAATGCTCGGTGTGGTCGGCGAGCAACTGCAAGGCGACGCTTTCGAGTGCGGCCCTGGTCGCGTTGACCTGGGTCAGGACGTCGATGCAGTAGCGGTCCTCCGCCACCATCTTCTGGATACCCCGCACCTGCCCCTCGATCCGCCGCAGTCTGGTTTCGATCTTCTGCTTGTCCTTGGTGTAACCTGGCATGCATGCATGATACCCACCAGGGGTATGTCCGTGGGTCCGCCACGGTCGTCCTCCACGTGGGCGGGCTGCGTTTCGCGACCGAGAAGGCGGTCGTCGAGCGCGTCCTAGGTGGGCGGCCGGGTGTGATTTCCGTTTCTGCCAACCCTCTGGGGCAGACGGCCACGGTGACCTTCGATCCCGGTCGAACCAGCGTGGCGGAGCTGAGGCGATGGGTCGAGGCGTGCGGCTACCACTGCGCCGGTCAATCGGTTCCTGATCACATCTGCGACGCGACGGATGAGGTGCTGCCCCCCGTCGCCCGAGCAGATCATCCGGCGCCGGCCATGTCTCCGCACGAAGCGATGGGCCACGGCGGCCACGCGGCGATGTCGATGGATGCGATGGTCCGCGACATGCGGAATCGCTTCCTGGTCGCGGCAATCCTTTCGATTCCGATCCTGCTCTGGTCGGCCATCGGCAGGCAGGTTCTGCACTTCAATGTGCCGGCACCGTTCGGCCTGCGGGATGACGTCTTCCAGCTGGTATTGAGCCTGCCCGTCATCGCCTACTCCTGCTGGATATTCTTCGACGGCGCGGTGCGCGCCCTTCGCGCCCGGACCCTGGACATGATGGTCCTGGTGGCGGTCGCGATAGCCGCCGGGTGGCTCTACTCGGTCGTGGTCACCCTGCGTGGCGGGGGCGACGTCTTTTACGAGGCCTCGACCGTACTCGCTTCATTCGTCCTGCTCGGCCACTGGTTCGAGATGCGGGCCCGAGGCGGTGCCAACGACGCCATCCGCACGCTCTTGAATCTGGCGCCGCCGAAGGCGATCTTGATCAGGAACGGCGAGCAGGTCGAGCTACCGACATCCGCGGTTCAGGTTGGTGACACGCTGCTGATCCAGCCGGGCGCAAAGGTGCCTGTCGACGCCGTGGTCGAGGAGGGCACCAGCGAGGTTGATGAGTCTGTAGTCACGGGTGAAAGTCTCCCTGTCTCCAAGGCGCCGGGAGCGGCTCTCATCGGGGGTTCGATCAACAAGAACGGTGTGTTGCGAGCTCGAGCCACTCGAGTCGGCTCGGAGACTGCCCTGGCGCAGATTGTGAAACTGGTTCAGGAGGCGCAGAACTCGAAAGCCCCCGGGCAACAGCTGGCCGACCGCGCCGCGTTCTGGCTGGTCCTCGTGGCACTGGTCGGCGGAACCCTCACGTTGGTCGTCTGGCTTCTGGCCGGCCGGAGCTTCAGCACCGCGATGCTGTTCGCGATCACCGTCGTCGTGATCACCTGCCCCGACGCCTTGGGTCTCGCCACCCCCACCGCGATCATGGTCGGCAGCGGGCTTGGCGCCAAGCGAGGCATCCTGTTCAAGAACGCAGGCGCGATCGAAGCCGCCGCTCGAATCGACGCCGTGGTCATGGACAAGACCGGCACGCTGACGAAGGGCGCACCAGAGGTCACCGAGATCCGCGTCCAGGGTTGGTCCGAAGGCGAGTTGGTCAGGCTCGCGGCAGCCGTCGAAGCAGACTCAGAGCATCCATTGGCCAAAGCAATCGTCCAACGTGCGCGAGACAACGGCGAATCACTTCCGCAGGCAACTGGTTTCCAAAACGTTCCCGGGCATGGAGCGATCGCGAGGGTCGAAGGTCACAACGTCGCGGTGGGCAACCTTCGGCTCATGGAGCGCGAGGGAGCCAGCCTGGACGGGCTGGTCACCGAGGGCGACCATATGGCGGCGGAAGGCAAGACCGTAGTCCTGGTGGCGGTCGACGGCCATGCCGCCGGCCTGATCGGCATCAGCGATGCTCCACGACCGACTGCCCGAGCGGCGGTGGCAGCTCTGCAGCAAGAAGGAATCGCGGTGGTGATGTTGAGCGGCGACAACCGGGCGACCGCCGAGCGAATCGGCCGCGACCTCGGCATCAGCGATGTGATCGCCGAAGTGCTGCCCGGCGACAAAGCGGCGAAGATCGCCGAGCTCCAGAGGGCCGGCCGAAAAGTTGCAATGGTGGGCGACGGCGTCAACGACGCGCCGGCTCTGGCTCAGGCTGACCTCGGAATCGCAATCGGCGCCGGCACCGACGTCGCGATCGAGACCGCAGATGTCGTGCTGATGCGTTCGGATCCGCTGGATGTCGCGACCGCGATCACGATCGGTCGCGGCACGCTCCGCAAGATGCGGCAGAACCTGGGCTGGGCAGTGGGCTACAACGCGATTGCGATTCCGATCGCAGCCGGCGTCTTCGAACCGAGCTTTGGGCTTGTACTGCGTCCGGAAATTGCCGCCCTGTCAATGTCGGGCTCGAGTCTTTTGGTCGCTGTCAACGCGCTGCTTCTGAGGGGTCTCGAATTGCCGCTAGCATCGGACGGCAGTAGAGACACTCCTGTCGCCAATCGTGTCTGAGCGTGGCGGCTCTCGGCGAGGGGCTGTGTCACCCCGATTCAATGGCCCTTGACGAGGCGCTCGACCGCCTCGTTAAGCTCACGAACCTTGGTTCGACCGTCGCCCGCCTGGATGGCTTCCACGAGACAGTGCTCGGTGTGGTCCTGGAGGAGCAGCAAGGCGACCGCGTCCAGCGCCGCCTTCACGGCACCAACCTGCGTGAGCACGTCTATGCAATAGCGATCATCGTCGACCATCTTCTGTACCCCGCGGATCTGACCCTCGATCAGCCTGAGGCGTCCCTGCACTTGAGCCTTGCGAGGCTTGTATCCCGGCATCTGTTGCTCCATGAGGTGTTTGCCCCTCAGGTGCCGAGGTCTCTCATCGCGATGTAACTGCCATGCCAGGTGTGGTACCAGACCTGTCCCGAATACCCATTGACGGAGAGCATTCCCACCAGCGTTCCATCCCTTTCGAAGTCGACCGTGTAATAGCCGTAGAACGGATCAGCCGACTTGGCCGTGGTGCCTGATTGGTTGGCGTCCAGCCATCGCTGTGCGACGTCCTGAGCCTGCTGCGCCGTCACCGTCATCGGTCCCAAGTTACGGAAGCCGAAGCCGCCCATCATGCCGCCGCCCATCACCGAGTACTTGGTGTTCCACATGATGTCCGGCCCCGGCTCCCTGACCACGTTTCCATTTGAGCGATCGATCAGGATCTCGAACGCGCCAATTTGAGTGCTCTTGTCACGGATCGAGGCGTAGTAGTTGTTGCTGAACTCGATCACCTCGTCGGCCGCCAAGCCGCCACTGGAGCTTGAAGTCGCCACGCTCTGGGCGATCGTGACCGCCCGATCCATGCCGATGTCGCGGCCTCCGCCGCCGAACACCGATCCCATCATCGTGCCGGGTGTACCGAACGACCAACCGCTCATCCATCCGCTTGCCACTCCTGCAACGCCGAGAAGCAGCGACGCAGCAATGCCCCCTATGCCAACGATCAACAGACCCCGTGCGCGCATCACCGCTAGCCCTGCAGCGCCTTGCGGGTCTTCTCGAACTCGTCCTGGGTGATCTCGCCACTGGCAAACCGCCGACGCAGGACATCCAGGGCCTGGTCGTTGCTCTTCGAGCCGGTGAAGGACCGGAATGCGAAGACTGCCAAGGCGATGATGCCGCCCCAGAAGAGGACCATCATGGCCGTCATCCAGAGCCAGCTCCAACCGTCCGCGTAACCCCACATCATTTCGTTCAACCTCCTTTTGGTAGTGAGGCGAGCGTAAGAATCAGCGAGGCTCTGACCCAGTGCCAGTAGACACCTTCTAGATGGGTCCGGAGACCCTATGGGGGTAGGTGGTAGTTGGCTAGCCTCCAGTCATGAACACAGGCTCCATCGAGGAGGACATTTAGATGGAAGCAACCAAGCTCGGACCGGGGGTGTTTGCGCAGTGGCGCCTCAACGGCATCGGACTCCTGCGCATCCTGTTCGGAATCGTGTGGGGGATTGACGCCTGGTTCAAGTGGCAGCCAGATTTCGTCAATAACTTCACGACCTACCTGAGCGGCGCCCAGGATGGCCAGCCGTGGCCGATCCACCACTGGATCGGGTTCTGGGTCAACACCGTCGGCATCGACCCCACCTTTTTCGCGTACGCGACTGCCGTTGGTGAGACAGCTATCGCGATCGCCTTGATTTTCGGTGCATTCTCGAACCTGACCGCGGTCGTCGGCGTGCTGCTCTCCGTGGTGATTTGGTCAACTGCCGAAGGGTTCGGTGGTCCTTACCACGCCGGTTCGACGGACATCGGCGCGGCGATCATCTACCCGCTTGTGTTCGCTGGCCTGTTCCTCAGCTCGGCAGGCCTCTACTACGGCGTCGATCGCAAGCTGACTGCAGTCCTCGGCCGCTTCGGCTTCCTGGCGTCAGGCTCGTTCACCGCCACAAAAACCCAGGCGTCGATCGTCAAGCCAATTGCAGCGCATTGAGCCAGGCGGCTCTCGTTCACCGTGCCGGCTTCGGATCGACAATGCCAGGGCGGGCCAGTCCGGATTCGTAGGCCAGGATCACCGCCTGGACGCGATCGCGGAGCCCGAGCTTCGCGAGAATTCTCTTGACGTGGGTCCGGACGGTCGACAGCTCGACAGTCAGAGCCGCGGCGATCTCGCGGTTCGATAGACCTCTGGCGATCAACTCGAGTACCTCGCGTTCTCGAGGGGTGAGCTCGTCGAGCTTGCCATGGTCGGCGAAGGCGGGCAGCGGCTGTTTGGAGATCCGATCGATCACCAAGCGGGTGACCGATGGCGAGAGCAGCGATTCGCCGGCTGCCACGGTGTGCACGGCCGCGATCAGCTCTTCGGGCCGCGTTCGCTTGAGCAGGAAGCCAGACGCCCCAGCGCGGAGGCTTCGGAAGATGTAGTCCTCGTCCTCGAAGGTGGTGAGGATGAGGACTTTCGAGAGCTTCGCGGCGTGTGCCAGCTCGGCAGTTGCGGCGATGCCGTCCAAGTCCGGCATGCGGACGTCCATCAGCACCACGTCCGGCCGCAGGCGGACCGCGCGCTTGATCGCCTCCCGTCCGCTCGACGCCTCCCCGACGATCTCGATCCCGGGGTCGCTGGACAGGAGCTCGATGAGGCCCGCCCGCATCAGGTCCTCGTCGTCAGCGACCAGGACTCGCGTCAATCCAGCTGACCGCCGTAAGGAATCCGCGCGATCACGAGGAAGGCGTCGCCTGAGCGCCGAGCATCCAGGGTTCCTCCCACCAGTGCCGCCCTTTCACGCATGCCGATCAAGCCATGCCCCTCCCTCGAACGCGGCTCGGTGCCGTTCTTGAGGGCGTTCGTCACGGTGACCCCGAGATTCCGTTCGCCGAAAACCAGCTCGATCTTGACGGGACCGCGGCCATGCCTGGCGGCGTTCGTCAGGCCCTCCTGAAGGATGCGATAGACAGCCTGGTCCACACTGGGATCGAGGGGTCGCGATTCACCGCTCCGCTGCAGCTCCACGTCCAGACCCGCATGAGAGTGCCCGGCGACCAGCGTCTCCAGAGAGGCGAGGCCGGGAGGTGCAAGGGAACCAGTGCCGTCTGAGTCCCCTTCCCGGAGGGCGTGGACGATGCGGTCGATCTCGGCAGCGGTCTGTCTGGCCACATCTTCGATCGCCCGTAGGGCAGCGAGCGAGCGGTCTGGGTCGTCCCGATGACGGAGCCTGGCTGCACCCGCCCGAACCGCGATCACGTTGATCGCGTGTCCGGCGGAATCGTGCAAATCCCGGGCAATGCGGGCACGCTCCTCGGCGACCGCGAGGCGCCGCTCCTGCAGAGCCCGCTCCTTCAGCTCTGCCACCTGTCTTCGCCGTAGCCTAGTCCGCTCTCCCGCGAACCACGCCGCCCCCCAGGCCAGGCCGGTCAGGATCAGGGCCAGCCACGGGAAGGCATTGCCGACGGCAGCGTTCACAGCCACGTAGGCGAGGAACAGCGCAGCAACTGCGACGGTCATGCGATGGCTCCAGGGCTTCCGCTCGTCGCGGCTCGCAGCCATCAGGTACAGGGCAGCTGTCGGACCCAGTGGGATGTGGAGCACGTAACCAAGGCCAGATGCGATCGCACTGAAGGCGGCGGTAACGGTGAAAACAGCCAGCGGTGAGCGCCGCCACACGAGGAGTGGGAGCGTCTCTCCGGCGACGAGCAGGCCACTTCGCCAATCCAGCTGGGAGTGAGGCTGAGCGCTACCGAGCCCGTGGATCAGCAGCGCCAGCGATCCGGCAAGCGCGCTGGCGGTGATGGCGATGTCTGCGCCTGCCCCCGGTCTCTGTCGGGCGGCCGCCAGTAACTTGACCCAAGCCGCGGACACCATGACCTCGGCTGGAGGATACCGCTGAGGTGGTTCGCTCCGAGTCCCCCCTAAGGGGGATCTGCCTCAACGGAATGAGGACGCCAAAGATCCCCACGTGGGGGGATTCGCTTGAGGATGCGCCGGTGTGAGGCTATCTCTCGATGAACACGTCGGGAAACCAATCCAGGAGCTGGTGGCGCCGGGTGCCGGCCCGGGCCTGGGTCATCGCGGTTGTGGTGATCCTCTTCTTGGTGCTCATCGTCGGAGACCATACCGGTCTGTTCAACCTCGGTGGTCTCGTGAAAGGACTCGGGCTGCACCATGGAGGCTGAGTGATCGGCTCGCGTCGGCCACATCAGAGGATGTGTAGGCGGCTGTGAGGGACCACTTCCTCGCCGAGCTCCGCCAGATCCGCGACCATGCTGCCGCGCTCGAGTCGGCCATGCGTGACCACGTCGTGATGCGTGACCACGTCCTCGGAGAGCTCACTCAGATCCGCGACCATGCGGGCGCCCTGCTCGAGGCCCTCGACAACCACCATGAGTCGAGCACATCAGCGGCGGCAATGCCGTCGGCGGTCCAGGTGACCTCCCCGGCCTCGTTTGCGCCGTCTGCCGAGCAGGCTCCTTCTCGTCGGTCCAGTTCGACAACCGGCTTGAACCAAGTTGAGCCGCCGGACGCCTGGGATATTCAGGAGGGCTGGGACCCACCATTGAGAAGCGCGGCGATCGCAACTGCACCCGCTTCGCAGATCCGGCCGGCCGGCCCATCCCGATCGGCCGTGCAGGTGGAGTCCCTCACCAAGGTCTACCGGACCGTCCGCGCCGTAGACCAACTGAGCTTTGCTCTCACCCCGGGGACGGTCACGGGCTTTCTCGGGGCCAACGGCGCGGGGAAGACCACCACGCTCCGCCTGCTTCTGGGACTGGCCCAACCCACCTCCGGCAAGGCCCTTGTATTCGGCCGCCGCTACAGCGAGCTTCAGCGGCCGGCAACGCAGGTCGGGGCCGTCCTTGAATCTAACGACTTCCATCCATGGCGATCAGGCCGCAACCACCTGCGCGCCCTGGCTTACGCGGCTGGCATCCCAGCGGAGCGGATCGCGGAGGTTCTGGAGATCGTGGAGTTGAGTGGCGCCGCCGACCGGCCGGTCGGAGGCTATTCGCTGGGGATGCGGCAGAGGTTGGGCCTCGCCAGTGCCCTGCTCGGCGACCCCAAGCTGCTGATCCTGGACGAGCCCGCGAACGGGCTGGACCCAGTCGGAGTTCACTGGCTGCGCAACTTCATCCGCGGCTTCGCAGAACTAGGCCGGACCGTCCTGGTCTCCAGCCACGTGCTCGCCGAGGTGGCTCAGACCGTGGACCGGGTGGTGATCATCCACCGCGGCCGCCTGATGGCCGACGCGAAGCTCGACGAGGTGGCCGAACCTGGTGAAAGCCTCGAGGCCGCTTACCTCCGGCTCACCGGC
>Ga0207684_10002330_pt1 | contig 19242 bp, 16 predicted proteins | sample KBSK5501metaG_FD_184342 | JGI IMG/M metagenome (GOLD analysis project Ga0207684, IMG submission 184342) | Corn, switchgrass and miscanthus rhizosphere microbial communities from Kellogg Biological Station, Michigan, USA - KBS K5-50-1 metaG... | ecosystem: Host-associated > Plants > Roots >...
CGAGGAAAGGCGATCGCGCCTCGAGGGAGTTCGCCATCGTGGCGATATCCATCTTCACCAGCAGGTCGTACGGGAGGTAGGACTCCACGTCCAGGGCCAGCATCCGGTCGAGCGGGCCAAGGCCGGTAGCGGTGAGCCTTTCCCACATCTCGAACAGCCATGACTCCGCTCGATGCCCGGCCAGTTGCTCCTGGAAGTCGGGAGAGTAGAGCCCTGCCTTCTCCGTGGTCGGAACATAGCCGATCCAGCGCAGGTAGCGCTGTGGCGCGGGCTGGCCGGCCACTTCCAGGAAGCGCCGGGCCTGCCTCCACCGGCTCCGTCGAGGGGCGCTCGTGGGGATGAGCCGGCTGAGAGGCTCGATCGCCAGCGTTCGGACGGCCGCCGGGATGCGCCCATAGCGGTCCGCCGCCAGCCCTCCCGCATAGCGCTCGTATCCCGCGAAGCATTCGTCGCCCCCGTCGCCGTTGAGGGCTACCTTGACGTGCCCGCGCGTGAGCTTGGCCACGTAGTAGCTTGGGATCGCCGACGAGTCGGCGTAGGGCTCTCCGTAATGGCGTACGAGGGTCGGCAGCACCTCCAGGGCATTCAGCCGGACGATGAGCTCGTGATGCTCCGTCCCACACCGTTCAGCCACACGGCGGGCGTGGGGCAGCTCGTTGAACTCCTGGTCGTCGAAGCCGACGGAAAACGTCTTGACGGGACGATCCGACAGCTGGCTCATCAGGGCGACCACGAGGCTCGAGTCGATCCCGCCGCTCAGCAGCGCTCCGAGCGGCACGTCGGCGATCATCCGTAGCCGGACGGCCTCCCTGAGGACCTCCAGCAATCCGTCGACCGCGTCCTCTTCGCTCAGCCTGACCTTCGGCTCGTAGGCCAGCCGCCAGTATCGCTCGATGTGGACCTCCGGGCCGCCACTCCCACCCGGGCGCAGCCTGAGCGTGAGCCAATGAGCCGGTGGAAGCTTGTGCACACCGCGGAAGATCGTCTTCGGCGCCGGCACGTAGCCATACGTCAGGTAGTCGTCCAGCGCGGCCAAGTCCACCTCCCGCGCCAGCCCGGGGTGCTGGAGCAGCGCCTGGAGCTCGGAGGCGAACACCCACTGCCCATCCACCTCGGTGTAAAACAGCGGCTTCTTGCCCACGCGATCGCGAGCGAGGAGGAGCGTCTGCCTCGGCTGATCCCACAGCGCGAACGCGAACATGCCCCGCAGCTCCTTCACGCACGCCGGGCCGTACTGCTCGTACGCGTGGACGATCGCCTCGGTGTCGCTGCGTGTCGCGAAACGGTGCCCGAGCCCCTCGAGGCGCGCCCGCAACCCGCGAAAGTTGTAGATCTCGCCGTTGAACGTGATCCAGATCGTGCCATCCTCGTTGCTCATCGGCTGACGGCCGCCGGCCAGATCCAGGATGGCCAAACGCCGCTGGCCCAGGGCCACCGGTCCCTTGATGTAGTAGCCCTCGTCGTCCGGGCCGCGGTGCGCCAGCACGTCACAAAGCCGGCGCACCAGAGACGGCTCCACTACGCGGGCCTGAAGATCCACGATCCCGGCGATCCCACACACTCCTAGCGTGACCCCGCGCCAACAGCCCGCGGCCCCCGCCGAGCCAACCGCGTTTGTCCCGTCGGGCGCCGATGCTCACGCCACACTTCCCACCCCCACGCGGCGAACGGCGCCCAGAGCAGCCACACCTGCGATCGCATTCGGTACGCCGTCCCGACGTTCGCCGCCAACAACGCGTAGACAACGCACATCCCGACCGTCATCAGCAGAAGGAACACCGTTCCCTGCCGATTGGACTTGAGCGCTCGGCGGAAGCCAACCACCATCAGCGGATAGAGCCCCAACCAGAAGACGTTCTCGGGGATGATCACGTTCTGCCTGAATGCGCCAAGCTGCCATGGGAATGGCACCGTCAGAAAGTACAAGAGACCAAGGGGGAAATACTGCAATGCCTCCTCAGGAGTCGCTACACTTGCCTCCTGCAAGTAACCAGACTGGGCCTCTCTCGCCGACCCGGCGCGCCGCACGTCGAGATTCACCAGCACGCCTTCATCGCTCTCCAGCAACACTCGCTCCGTCCGTACCGTAAGCCCCACGGAAATGATGACAACCGCGAATGCCGCCACGACAGCTGCTTGCCGCACGAACACGGGCAAACCCCTTGGCTGTCCTGCGCGTGGCTTGCGCCCCCAGAGCAGACTCAACGCCACGGCAAGAGCCAGCAGTATGGCAAGGTAGAAGCGAACACCCCAGAACGCAACAACGCACAGCGCTACGGCGCTTACCGACCGCCCTTTCCAACCCGATTGCAGCCGGAGCGTGTGATACGCAGCGACGCTGAGAAGAAGCAGCGTGAGACCCTCTTTGTAGAGGCTCCCCGACCAGAACACAAAGGCCGGGGATAGCGAGACGAGCCAACCTGCTCCTCTGGCCACAGCCTCTGGCGCATCTAGCTCTCGCGTGAACCAGTAGACATAGATAGGAACGAATGCCGTAACCATGCTAAAGGTGACGATCAGGACCGGCAGCGCACGCGTACCGCCCATCACAAAGTAGAAAGCGGCGATCGCTGTGACCAGCAACCGGGCCGTCTGAACACCTTCCGGCAAGGCGTCAAAGTCAACCGCCTTCCCCGACAGCCAATCTTGCGCCACCTCATAGCCTATTTCTTCGTAGAATCGAGCGTCCTCGACGATGGGTAAATCGGCGTATAGAGTCAGAGCGTATGCGAGGAATCCCACAAGCACTCGTACCAGGACTGCCCATCCGTAAAGTCGCGTGACACTTCGATTGTGAGTCGCCGCACTGGTGCGGACCCGCGCTAGCGCGTTCCTCATTTCTCCTGCCATTCGGCCGTCACGCGGCAGCCTCCGTAAAAATCCTCGCGAGGCGCGGCGCATGAGTCCGGGCGCTGTACGATTCCTCGACTGTCCTCCGCGCCTCCTGTCCAAGGCTCCGCCGGAGCAGCTCATCCTCGAGCAGGAGCGCAATACGATCGATCCACTCTTCCTCCGCACGCGCGTAAAAGCCGCTGACTCCGTCGCGGACGATGGTCGTGTTGACGCCAACAGGCGAAACTACGGGCGGGATCCCGAGGGCCATATACTGCAGCGCCTTCATCCCGCACTTCCCCCGCGACCACTCGTCGTCAGGGAGAGGCATCAGGCCGACGTCGAGCGCGCGGAGGTCGTCCGGCTCGGTCTCAGCCCGCCACGGAAGGCAGCGGACCGCCAGACCCTCGATCTCAATATTCGCCCCGATCACGCGAAGCTCGAACTCCCGCTTCTCTCGAAGCCGCCTGAGCGCAGGCACGACCGTCATGAGGTACGGTACCGTGGTCACGCTCCCGGTCCATCCGATCACCGGCACGCGATTCTGAGCCCGCGGCCGGATCTGATAGACATCGGTGTCAATAGTGCTCGGGATCACCGTGACCTCCGTCGCCCGCCCCTTTGCGTACCTCGCCAGAAACTCGTTACCGACGGTGACGTGACGCGCCACACGGCAGATCGTTTCGGCCTTCGTCCCTGATTTGAGTCTGCGACTCCAGGCATTCGCCCGGCTCGTGTCGGCAAGGTAGATCGCGTCGTCAAAGTCGAACACGAGGGGCCGCCGGAGGGCGAGGATCCGCTCGATCCATGCCGGTCCGAGCAGCGCCGCCTCGCGGTAGACGAAGATGACGTCAGTGGACGTTGGCTTAAGTGCCTCCGCCAGCCGCTTCCGGTATCCCCTCAGTGTCTCCCAGGCCTTCAGCATCACGTTCTCGGGCTCATACAGCACCTCCATGCCGCGTCGCGACAGGAAGGGCGAGAGCGTGATGTGTACACCTTGCTTGCGAAGAAACGGGGCCCACTGCTCGATGCGGTAACGCTGTCCCGGAGCTCGACCAGCAGGATAGGGCACTAGTGCAAGGACCTGAATAATGCGGTCCATTACCTACCTCGGCCTGTCGGGATCGTACCGCCCACGAGTTCGATATGCAGCTCGTGATGCACCTCGACACCGAGGTCGATGTCATAGCGCGACTCAGCCAGGCGTCGGCAGCCCTTGGACAAGCTACGGTCCTCGAGCAGACCTTTGAGTCGTCGGGCCACAGTTGGATAGGCTGCCTCAGAAAAGCCATCGACGAGAACGCCGAGGCCCTCCGGCTCGCCGAACTCGTGCTGGTCGCCGCTCCCACGGTCGCAAACTGCGGGTAATCCCGAGGTCAGCCCACATAGCGCCGGTATGTCCGTCGCCCTTGTATCTCTGGCTCCAGCCTGCGCCGATGCGAGACCGCTAGCTCGCACGGACCGCCCACACTTTGATGGTGTCGCCCAGCCTTGACGCGCTCAGGCCCGAGTTCAGCACCGCCTTCATGGCTCGCCGCAACGGGGTGCGAGAGAACGCCGCGCTTAAGGCCAGGGCCGTCTGGTTGCGATCGACCGGGACCCCACGACTCCTACTCGGGCGGAGTCGGGCGAGCATCTCGCTCGGATTGCAGCCCTCGGTGCGGACACGAAACGGAACGAACCCCGCTGGCGCCAGGGCCTGGCACAGCGCGCCCACAGTCCAGAGAACGAGGTGCTCGGGTGGCGAGACCGTGCTCCAGCTGAGCCCTAGCACCCGGCGATTCAGACTCCCCGCGTTAGGCGTCGTGACGTAGAGCAGACCGCCCGGCCTCAGCCAGCGCGCCGCACGGGCAAGAAATCGGGTCGGCTCCGGCACGTGCTCGAGCAACTCGATCATTGTCACCACGTCGAACGCGTCATGCTGGAATCGCACATCGCCGCCCGGATCGGAGGTCACCGCCCAGGCTCGCCGGCGCCCGTACTCAAGCGCGTGCGGGGAGACCTCGCTGCCGTGACACGCCCAACCGTACCGCTCGGCCACGGTCAGCAGGCTTCCCTCGCCGTAGCCGACGTCGAGCCATCGTCCCGTCTTCCGGAATCGCTCGGCCGAGCCCACCAGAACTTCGAGCGAAGCGATCACCGTCGCCGGTGTCGTGAACCGCGCCCGCTCGTAATAATGGTCGTAGAGATCGTGCAGCACGGCGCTGGTCGATGCTGTTGGCACAAACAACGTTCCGCAGCGACGGCACTCCCAGACGCAATGGCCGTCCTTCTGTCCGCGCAGCCGCTGTCTAAACCCGTGGCACGCGGGGCAGGACAGCGCAGCAGCATCAGTCATCGCTCAGGCGCGCCACCGCGGTCCGGCGCTATCCACCGAGTCGCCGGCACATGTCCAACACCTCATCGGATTCCTGAGGGGTGAAAAGCCAATTGAACCAGGTGTCGTGAGCGCGGACACGCCGTCGGGCCTGGGGTCCTTGGGGCGTCAGCAGATAGTAGCGGTAGCGCTCCGGCCCGAGGAGCGCTTCCAAGGCGTCCTCGGTCCGCGCCCCCGGAAGCACTTCGGCGAAGATCACGGGCCGATCGCGCCGCAATGTCTCGGGCATTCCGCGTAGAACGTCCGGCTCCGTACCCTCGACATCAATCTTCAACAGATCGACTTGGGCGAGGCCTTCGTCCGAAACCAGGCGATCGAGCGCCAGCACGTCAACCTGCCAGGAGCACAGACCCCACTCCGGCCGCATCATCGCCGCGTCCAGCGTCGACCGCGAGGGGACGGAGTCGACATCGATACTGTAAAACTCTGCGATGCCATCCGCGCCGCCGCACGCGCTGCGCACACACCGCACGTTGTCAAGCTGATTCCTCGCCACGTTCTTCACCAGTCGCTCGAATGCCCGCGGATGAGGTTCGAACGCGAAGATCCTCGCCGTCGGATTGGCGTGGGCCGCCAGCACCGCGTAGAAGCCCACGTGCGCACCGACGTCGAAGATAGCGCGAGCCCGTGACGCGAAGGCAAAAAACGCCGGAGAGGTCTCCGGCTCGTATCCCGACCATCCCCGCCAGTACACTTGATTGGCCACCCAGTCGTCGCCACGAGACCACAACACCATCGTTCGTCCGTTCGGCAGCCGACAACGGACGTTGCCCACCCGGGGGAGATGCTTCACGACGAAGTCAGATCGGAGCCCAAGGCCACGGAGCGTGGCGCGAGTAACAGACGTCGCCACCTGGTTGAACGGTTGCGAACTCCGCACGCGCTTCAGTGGCGGCGTGAAATCGAAGATGGGGAAGGCTCCAGGGGGGAACTCGCCGCCTCAAAAAGGCGGCCGTAGACCGCCGCATATCGTGGCCCGCCAACGGCGTCGAGCGAGAGGTTCCGATTCGCGAAGTCGCGGCAGGTGCCGGGAGTGGCCGGGTCCTCCAGGAGCGCGATCAGCGCCCGGGCCGCCCCGCGGTACCCGCTCTCGTCCAGCCGCTCGATGGTGACACCGAGGTTCGGCCGCTTCAGGATCTCGTCGCAGTCCCCAATACCCGTGGTGCTGATAACAGGGAGTCCGGCGGCCAGATATTCGGAAACCTTCGTCGGGCACGTGGCCAATTTTGAGTAGCCGGCCCGATAGAACGAGATACCGGCATCAGCCGCTTCCAGATGGCCAGGGATGTCGCCAGGCGGCGCGAATCCGATATCGTACGCCGTGGCAGGCACCCCGGCGACTTCCAGCGCTCGCTTCATCGGCGACGGATCACTTTGGGTGAGGACCTGAAAGAAGAACGTGCCATCTTCCAGCCTGGCCACGGCGAAGAACCGAGCCATTTCCTCCGCGAGGTACCAAGTCCCCAGCTTGCCGACGTATGCCAGCACTCGCTTCCCGTCCCAGCCTAGTGCCCGCCGACGGGCGAGGCGCCGGCCCGCATCGGGCTCGAACAGTCGGGAATCAACACAGCAGGGGATGATCTCGATATCATCGCCTCTGTGCCGCAGGGAGGGCTCGCGCGGCACGAGATCCGCTTTGATCCTCTTGGTCAGGACGACGAGCATGTCGGCTTTCCGGAAGAGAACCCGCTCCATGAGCTTCGTAAGGCGGTACTTGAGCCCATCCCTCGCCCAGCGCCCGGCATCAGCGTGCTCGTCGGCCAGCAGGCCCCGGACGTCGAAGAGGAGTTTGGCGCCCCGTAACCACTTGGCCGGCAACCCCATCGCGGCCCCGACGTGCGAGCGCCCGTGAACCAGAGGGATCTGGTGCCTGACGCTCACGCTCAGAGCCTTTGCAGCACCTCGCACGATGTCATAGAGCGTGGCGGGCAAAGACGGCCAGCCATGGTACAGCAGCGCGTACCACTCAATCCCCTCGCGCCGCAACTCTTCGCGGATCCGGCTCACCTCCGAGGGGTCGAGGCGCTCCTTCTCGAACGTCAGCAGGTGAATCTCGAATCCACGCCGGGCCAACTCCCGCAGGTAGGCCACGACCTGCGTCTGGACGAGGGGCTCCGTGATGTTGTAGTAGCAAAGGTAAAGCGCGGCTCTCTTCATCCTACCCTGGATGCCGACAAGCATCGTCGCAGAGCCCGGACCGGGTAGCCGGCAAAGTAGCCTATCTGTTCAGGTCTCGCCCGAACACTCGCCAGAGCATGGCGCACAAACCGTCGGTAGTCACCCGCCCGGAAATAGGATCCTGCAAGCATCGAGTGGAGCCCCCCATACGCCGAGCGGCGTAGCCTTTCCAGGTCGGGATCCGGTTTCGAGAACGCCTTCGCATACGCTGTGAGCATGTCGCTCGCCAAAGCGTGGACGTTCCGGTGCATGTTCCCGTTGTGCACGCGGTAGCGGACCAGCACCTCCGGCACAAACCCTACCCGGCACCGCTCCGCGATGCGGTAATAGAGATCCCAGTCCGCCGAGGTCGAAAGCTTTTCGTCAGATCCTCCAACGGCCTCGAAGATCGCTCGCGGGACCACAACCCCGCTTCCCCCACCAAGGATGACTCCGCGCCCGAAGAACAGCATCTTTCCGGAGACCCAGCCTTCCATGCCGTCGAGACGCCTCCCCAAGAAACGCCCATCGGCGTCCATCTCCTCCACGCCACAGTGGACAAGCCCTAAGTCTTGGTCTCGGCAGAGGTGAGCTACCTGCCTCTCCAGCTTCGTGGGGAGCCACAGGTCGTCTGCGTCGAGAAAGGCCAGCAGGTCGGCCGAGGCCATCGACGCACCTGCATTTCGTGCGGCCGCCACCCCTCGGTTCGGCTGTCTGATGATTCGAATACGCCCCTCCCAAGCCCGAAGAACCTCCTCTGTGTCATCCGTGGACCCATCGTCCACGACAATCACCTCTTGAGCAGGCAAGGTCTGTCCGAACACGCTCTGCAGGGCGCTTGGGAGGAAACCTGCATGATTGTACGTGGGTATCACCACCGACACATTAGGCCGCACGTGCCGTTCCCCCAGGTCGTATAGCCGCCGCGTCGACCCCGTACATGCGCCGCCCCTGACACCATCCCTTCCGCAGATGCGCCCCAACTACTAGCTCGTAGCCGTGCTCCAGAAAGGACGGTCCGAGGGACGTCCTTCCCCACACCGCCATAGCGGCAAACACTAGCGGCGAGATCAGTTCCGATGCAATCACGCTCTTGAACAATTTCTTTATGAGCACCTGCCATGGGTCTACGCCCACCTTGATCGGGTCATTGACCATCACCAGATTCTGCTGCCCCTGCCGATCCAGCACATTGTACCGGCGCATGAAACGCACCGTATCCCGAGCCCCCATCGCCTGCCGCCTCGCCACCTTTTGCAGGGTACTGTGAGTCTCGACATGGGTCGCATGCGTGCGGGTAGTGACGACTCCGCGTACCCCTGCGTCCGCAAGCCTGAGTCCGAAGTCCTGATCCTCACACGAGAACAGGTAACCTTCGTCAAATCCGCCAACCCGATCGTAGTCCTCCCTGGCCACAGAGATGTTCGCCGTCGTTAGAAGAACGTTCGGGATCCCGAATAGGCCGTCTCCTAGCTGCCAGAGAGCCGCGCGGCGAGCAGCAGTCCATTCCTCTACGCGCCGGGCGTACCAGCGTCGAAATGACTCCGGCCGAGCCTCCAGCTTCCACGCGAACTCACAATTCACCGCGACCGGCCCGACCTCCCGGTGAGCCGCAACGTGCTCCCTAACAAAGTCGGTCCCTATGAGCATGTCGTCGTCGACGAAGATCAACAACTCTCCCCGTGCTTGGCCCGCACCGAACGCGCGCGCCGCGGCAGGTCCGCCATGACTCTTCGCAAAGTACTTGACGGAAACCACAGCCCTCTCTGCCAGCCGCTCGACCGCCCCTCGGCAAGGGCTCGAGAATCCGTCCGCGACTACGATTATCTCGTACTGGTGGGAAGGAATGTCCTGTTGCAGGAGACCAGCCAGCAACCGCCCCAGTTGCTCTGGACGGCGATACGTGGGCACGATGACACTAGCGGTCGGCTGCAACCGCGCTTCCCTTCTCGGATAGCTGCCCACCAGCGACCTTGGAATTCGCGAGCACCCGATTATAGACAGCCTCGTAGCCCCTCAACATCCGACCCGCGCTGAACAGTCGCGCCCGAACTCGACCAGCCTCGCCGATCTCTCGAGCCCGTTCCGGATGTTCAAGCACGCTGCACACTCCCCTAACCATAGACTCCGCGTTCCCAGGACGCGTCAGCACACCGCACTCACCCACGACTTCTGCGATCCCTCCAAGCGATGACGCCACGACTGGTCTCCCCAGGCTCATCGCCTCCAACGCGGCAAAGCCAAACGACTCGGCCAAGCTAGGAACCACCACGACCGAACTTAGTGCGATGAGCTGCGGCACGTCATCGCGGCGGCCCAGGAATCTCACGAACGACCCAAGTCCCGACCTACGCACTTCCGCCTCAAATCTCGCCCTGTGAGGACCATCTCCAGCGAGCAGGACAACAACAGCCCCGACTCGCCTCACGATGCTGGGCAGTGCTTCGAACAGAACCTGGTGCCCCTTCTCCTCATGCAACCGCGCCAGCATGAGACACACCCTCTCCGTCGAGAGCCCCAGGTCCCGTCGAAGACGTTCCACTGACTCCACCGGCGGTTCTTGAAGAGGCTCCATACCGTTATACACAACGTCTATCTTGTCTTCGGGCACTCCCTCCACCTCGGTCATGATCCGCTTCGTCATTTCTGAAACCGCGATCACCCGGTGGGCGCGCCGCCCACACCAGCCGTCGACCCGCGTGTGCCAGCGTTTGCCCAACCGCAAATGATGCTCAGAATGATGGCGAGTGAAGATAAATGGAATCTGTGCCAAACGCGCCGCGATCACACCAGCGAGCGTGGCGTCGAAGCAGTGAGCGTGGAGCAGAGACACTCCCTCCCGCCGCAGGAGCCTAGCGAATCGCCAGATGGCCCCCCCGTAGTGCCGGCGACCGCGCGCATCTAATCCGAAGGTAGCAATACCAAGCTCGCGCATGGCCCGTTGCAGGGGACCTTCCGGTGCCAGCGACCCGATCATCACGGGGAACCGTGTCTTTTCATGACGCCGGGCGATCGCTCTGAAGTATGACGTGTCTGAATTCGCGTCGATGAGATGACACACCAGGCACCTCATTGCTGTTATGGCCCCGCGCTCTTCATTGACCCTACGCCGTCACACACTTGGAGATCCCAGGAACCACACCGTAGCGTGCAAGCCCCTCTCTCACGCCACGGAAGATCGCCCCGGCAACAGCGAGTTCGTAGCACCGACGGTTAAGAGAGCTGTCTGGGATCAGAACCCCGGTAAGCGTACATGCTCGGCGCACCGCTGCGCTTCCAAGCCGAGTAGCGAGAAGGCGCTTTAGCACCTTCTTTGCGACAAGCCTCATATCGTCTTCGCCCCACCGAGTAGGACTGTTCTCGCTGACCAGCCTCGCTCGCGGGCTTTGGTCGCCATACTTCCGCCAAAGAAGAACGTCCGAGACGCTGTAGAGCCTCTGCCGCTTACAGAACTGAGCAAGGTCGACCGCCCAGTCGTTATGCACCACGACGTTCACGGGATCATAGAGGATCCGTACGCCAGCAATCCGAGCCCTCTGTCCAAGATCCCAGTCCTCACAACTCGCTATCGAAAAGCCCTCGTCGAACCCTCCGATCCGGCTGAAGTCCATCTCAGGAACGGCGAGATTCGCAGCAGTCATACCCGTCGTCTCCACTAGGCCCCCGGGACGCTGCGACCTATGGAACGTCTCCCAACAATCGTCACGGTAGCGACCGAACGGCGTCTCACGAACAATAGGCGGGTGAACGATCCGTCCAACGACCCAACAGCCGGGATACGCCCTTAAGGCCTCAATGTGCCGTCGCACGAAACCGGGATGAACGACAATGTCGTTGTCGAGAAAAATCAAGATGTCTCCGCTAGCTACCCGCGCCCCGGCATTTCGGGCGGCAGCAGGCCCCCGGTTCTGCTGCACGATGAGCCGAGCAGGCGCATCCAAAGCTTCAAGCCACGCGCGTACCCGGCCGACCGTCTCCGCCTTGGATCCGTCGTCGACCACGACTACCTCCCAGCGGTTCTTGGGGTAGTCGATCTGAGCCAAGGCACGTACGGTTTCGTACAAGACCTCGGGTCTCTCGAAAGTCGGGATGATTACGCTCGCATCCATCCGCCGCACCAACGTGCCTATCGTCTCTTTCACACCTGCGTTGGCTGGCCGATCCGAGAAAGCAAGACCGAAGGGCACCTGAGAAGCCTTACATGGGACCGCAAATGCTTGCGGAACCGACACCGCTCCAACGCGGACCGCCTCGGGTGGCAGGACTCGATAGCGAAGGCCAGGGCGTTTACTGCGATCAACACGCAGGAATAGAGCCGCCCGCGCATTTGCGCGTATGCCAAGTACGTTCCCAGCCACATCCGCCAGTTCTGTTCAGCCTCGCCCCACGTCCGTCTGGCACTCTGCCCTTCATCGTGTCGAAACCGAAGTGTCCCATATACCCCAATCCGCCACCCAGCCTTCCGTATCCGCGAGCACCATTCCACGTCCTCTCCGTACATCAGAAGCCCCTCCAAGAGGAGCCCTGTGCTCTCGACCGCCTCTCGCCGAACAATCATTGCCGCACCTACTACGAAATCCACATCGAAGTGCTCGATTCCGTCTCGTCGGTACGCACCCTGGAAGTACTCCGCGCGGTGCTGCCTCGACATGAAGAGGTGAAGTCGTGACATCTCGAGGATTGCTCGTGATAGACATAGAAAACGCCGGCCAACGCATGCGAGGTTGTCCTCCCCGTCCACCAACTCAGGGCTGCCGACACCCAGCTCTGGGTGCTCATCCATCCATGCGACGAGACGTTCTACACCCCCGGGAGGAACGATCACATCCGGATTAAGCAAGAGCCAGTATCGACCGCGTGTCTGGGGCCATACAAAATTGTGGCCCCCGGCGAAGCCTCGGTTCACCTTGGAGCACACTAATGTGGCTTCCCTGAACTCGTCCCGAACGATCTGCGCGCTCTCATCCGGCGACGCGTTGTCAATAACGATCAACTCGGCAAAGCCCTTTCGGACGACGGGCAACACCGACAAGAGACATGCCCTGATACAATGATCGGAATTGTAGGCGACGACCGTGATCGACACGCTGGGGCGTGCAAGCCCGCTCAACCGGAATAACCCTGAGAGGCCATCTTGTGCCCCTCTTGCGCCAAGGTAACGACAACCTCTTCCCCCATCTCGAGACCACATAGTCGCCAGAACACGGCGAGCTTCCTCAAGAAGCTAGCGGTCGAAACCCTCCCCAACAGCTTCTCCTTAATGCGACGGGCACCGCCAGACGTCGGCCGGCCGGCTTGACACTGGCCCCATGAATAGGAATATCCGCCGTAATCCCTCGTCAACGTCCGAGTCCTCACTACCTTCAGGCCCGCCCGAAGAGCCGCGATACGTATGGCCCGCGGAGGAGGAATCACGAGGTGACGTGGGGGATCCCATCCTACCCAGGACACCCCGAACAAGCGCGCCCCGACACTTTCAGGATTCGGATAGATCAGTACTGCATGGCCACCCGGCGCAAGGATCTGTGCAATGCGACGCAACGCCAACACAGGATCATCCAGATGCTCAAATACATGATTCAGGACCACGAGATCGAAAGCAGACCGCGGCAACGCGGTCGTCCGGAAATCACCAACGCTCACGGCATGCCTGCTGGTTCGACTGGCGACCTCCGCCGCCGCCGCGTCCCACTCGAACCCTTCGACGGCCCAGCCAACTCGAGCGAGGTCTCTCATGAGAAACCCCGCGCCACATCCAATGTCTAGCGCGCGGCCTGCAGGGACCCGCCGCGGAATGAGCTCGTCTATAACTCCCAGAAAAGCGCGCTCCCGGAGTTTCCGGCTTCTTGCCAGCCAAGCGAGCGCTACGCTTTGGCAGCCGCGATGGAGTCCTCGCTGCACGGTCGACACGATACCCGCGCGCAGTCCATCCCGAAGCACTCCAAATCGCCGCCGGCCGGTTACGCGTCCGACCTGCGCTTCCGCCGTTTCGCTAGTCGCCACATGCGTGTAATACCCAGACGGGTAGCACAGTGCCAAATCGTTTGGCACTACCCGCGGATCCTGAAACACTGTTCCGCAAGACTTGCATCGACGGTATGTGAACTCACCAGGCACAGCATGTAGGAAGTCTGCAGAGCAGAAGACTCCTTCGCTACCGTCCGAGCTACAGACTGGACATGATCCAACATCTGCCGTTCGCAGCATCCTTCGATCCAACCCAGATACCATTAGCGACTCACAATTCCGAGGCTCCAACCTGCCAGACCGCCTAGAATCACGCGCGACAATACCACCGAAGGTGGTCCCCTTAGGAGCGAATACCACGGAATCGCCTTCTCCAGCCCCGTACCCCTGCGAACCAGCGATACCCGAGGTACGTTGCGGCCCAGAGCGCCCACACGCGTGCCTCGAAGAGCATCCACGGCCAAACCTGAACGCTTTTGCGAAGACCTTTACGGGCAGCACCCATGAGCCCCCGCTGGCACATCTCCTCGGCGAAGCACCAGGTCCGATGTGCTACCTGACGCATCGTTCGTCCGCGCAGCTCAAGCAACTCTGGTTTGACGTCTCCGATTCCCCGAAAAATATCGGTCATGAGCCAGATCTCGTCGCTGCCGTTTCGGGCGGTGGCCATGACCACAGACGTGTCGCCTGTGCCATGCTGTCGGTAGAATGCTAAACAGTCTGTCAGGTATGCGACATGTGATCGAAGTGCAATCCGCAGCCACATATGCCAATCCACACCCCAGATGATCTTGTCACTGAAGGGCCCGACTGCCTCATACAGGCCGCGTCGGACCATCACGCCGGCTGGATTCACCACACATCCCTCGAGAAGGAGACGACGCACCAGGATGTCGCCCGAGTCAATCCGATCCTCATCGTATAGTCTTTGAAGGTGAAGCGGCCTGCCACAATCGTCTATATGCTGCACCGCGCAGTGCACCAGGCCGACTTCGCAGTGGCGATCCGCTACAGCCGCTGCACGCCGCAAAAAGGTTCGCTCCAGCAGGTCATCAGCATGGAGAAGAACCACATAGCTCCCCCGCGCCTGCTCCACGCAGCGGCTCCACGTGCGGCCAGCACCACCTCTTTCATTGAATCGCACGTATCGAACCCCCCGGGTTCTATAGCGCTCGCACACCGCGGGCGTGTCATCGCTTGACGCGTCATCACATATAACGACTTCATAGTCGTCAAAGTCTTGTCCCAGCGCACTGTCTATCGCCTCGCCTAGGTATCGAGCGCAATTGTACGTCGGGATGCAGACACTGACTCTCGGCGCCGTCACTCTGTCCCCTCGTCACCTCTGTACGCACGTCCCACGTGATGCCTCCACTCCACCTACAACTCAACCGAGCACGCAACTCCACATCATTTGAATAGACCAGCCCATACCTTCATCGCCTCTTTTACCTGGGCCCAGTATGGCGAGTATGCCGGAAGTTGATCCGCAAGCGCGATGTAGCATTCCCTCAGCGATCCCTGATGCAGCTCCATCGCCTTCACGTCCTTCCACAACCGCTCATTCATGACCACTCCGCTTCTCTCCTTCCTCAGATTCACCTGCGGATCACTCGCACGCTCATGCCACACATACGGGCGCCCGCCGCTTATCTGAAAACCCAGATGGTCACCAATCTTCTTGAGGAAGATACCCGCCCAGATATCTCCAAACCGATCGCATTCATATCCTTCGCCCATCAGCAGAAAATAGAATCCCGGAATTATCTCCGGCTTGAATGCCAGATTCATCCCGCACACTGGCACAAAGTGCCCTCGTGGCGCTGCTAGACTAATCTCTGCTCTAACAGAGCGATACTCTGCATTCTCCAACTGCGTCCGTGCATCAAGATCGGGAACATTGGACCAAAGTCCGATATTCAGGGATGTCGGCCACCGCTCCAGTTCATACGGCATGCCCCGTACGCGGATGCCCGGAAAATGTTGAAACCACTCCGTTGGGTGCGTCTCATTAAGTGCGCGCCAATGCAGCTCCAAAAAATCCGGATGGTCCGGATAACAATCGTCGTCTAAAGTCACAACCATGTCGGGCGCCATTTGATGCGCCTTGTAGAACCCGAACGATCGAACACAATCGGTCCTTCGCGGAATGATCCATCTATTATCTTTCAACTCCTCATCTATTTCCTCCCACGAGTAATGAAGCACATTCTCGCGACGAGGAACCCTAAAGCTCTTCTTCGGACTATCCTCAATGACAATGATCGTCTGGTTCGCGAATTCCGTCTCCCACCGGCGAAACCAGCTCATAAAGTGCTCTTCCCGGATCGTGGGAATGACAATCACAGCATTCATTGTAGTGACCGTCTTGGGCAGGTTTGCCTGATTCGATTGGAAACATCAGGATAGCGGCCGATCTTCAACCCTCCCCACGCGCTTGCACCAAACGCTCCTCCCTTATTTCCGATCCAGCACCTTGCACAGCTTCAGCTCGAATACGCAGTGGCCTCCGGAGCCGTAGCGGGCGTAGTGCGACAGCGCGAACCGCTCAATCCGCGAGACAACCCACAAGTACGGCCACATGATCCATGCCCCCAGGCGCGGGTATGATAGACGCAACAGTAATACACTCTTGGCGACATGGAAGCTGAACGAGACAACTGCCTTGGAGTCCACCACCCTCAAGAACGGATTGAGCAGCGCCTCTAGCTCCCCGGGAACAAAGGGGTGTTCCTTTGGCGAGGGCCCGCGTGGTGGGATGCCAATGCAGCGCCTACCGATCTTCTCTCGTACCTCGATCTCCCTGGTGCTACATCTACGGATACCCAACGATTGCCCACTAAGGGGCAAGTGAATCAGCTTATCTATCAGCCATCCCACCGTTCGCCTCATCCGGGTATCCGGCAAGTTCTCGTAAGCCACTGGCTCAAGCACGAATACGGTCGCACCAGGTGCCGCCAAGTGTTGGCAAAAGTCCTCGACGATCCTGCGGATCTCGTGATTCGTTAAATGGTGCAGCACGCCGTGAATAACCAACACATCGATGGCCGGCAAGGTTTTGCTGAGCTCAGCAAGCGAATCCGCAATAACACGAAACCCCACTCTGTCAGCGAGCCCCCGCTCCCTGCAATGTCGCTTGGCTGTTTCGATTTGAACCGCCGAAAAATCAACCCCGAACACCTGACCCGCACCCTTCGCAGCCAACAGTAGCGTCAACCACCCAGTCCCGCACCCGAACTCCAGTACCGTGCCCTCCGGTGGAATTCCTGTCGCGATCCTGCGCACGTAGTGACCCCGTAAGAGGCGCTGAATCGCCGGCGGCTGCACCCAGCAGAACTCTTCCTCCACATCTGAAAACTCGCGCCACCATGCCATCTCCTGAGCATCCAAACCCGTAGGGGACGTTTCCCATCGCACTGATACCACTGGCCTGGTCCCTGTCAACTCGTTCTCATCCCGTGTCCTTTCCACCGGACTCATTCGTTGCCTTGGCCTCACGTCACGAAGCTCTGACCGCTGATGGGGCCCCCAACAATCGGATGCATGCTCAGAGCGCGGACGACGCTGTCGGGTCAGACTAGGCGGAGACTCGAGAGCGAGCCGCCTGCCCCCTCAAACCGCGCAGAAGTGTGGCAAACTCACGCAATCGAACTCGGCCGCCGAGTACGAACACCAGAGCCGGATAGGCTACAGAGATCAGAACCAGGTCGCACGCGAACCGAAAGAGGCCTAGGGGAAGGTCAGCACCGAGAGTTAGTGTCAGTAGACCTGCCGAAGAGGCGGCCACTATCGGCACTCCTGCTGCCGATAAGAACCGCCATTTCACCTGCGGAGCGGCATGACGCGCTGTCGCAAACAAGACCAGCGTCAAGACGGTTGTGGACACTAGATCGGCCACCGCCGCGCCGAGTATTCCCCACAACCTCACGAGGGGCGAGACCAGCACGACGATGACGCACAGCTGCGCTCCTGTGGCAACACCAGTGAGATGCGGCCGACCCATCGCGACTAGCATAGCGTTACAGACAACCGCAAGAGGCCCCATCAGGATCGACAGGCACATGATTCGCAAGCAGGGAACCAGCGGAAGCCACTTCACGCCGAGGATGGCAGCGACAACCGAAGGGCCGGACACGAAAAGCACGGCGGCAACGGGCGCGAGCAACAAGTAAGAGTGTCTAAGTGACTCTCGCACTAGCGCCTTGAGCCGATCCTCGTCGCTTTGAAGGTGTGCCAATACCGGTACCAGGACTACGCCGACACCTTGAATCAGCGCCGACACTGGGATGCGCGACGCACTCCAGGCCATGGCATAAAAGCTCATTAACGCAGGGCCGACCACTGTCGCAACGAGAACATTATCGAGGCGGCCGTTGAGGTAGCCCACGATTCCTGCAGTGAACACCTTGGCGGTACTCACAAGGGCCTGTTTCCACCGACCCGCTTCACCTCCGCTGCCCTGTTCAAGACTCGGCTCACGCCATGTTCGAGCCCACAGGGCCACGGCGCTAAGTCCTCCGGCAATCACTGTCACCCAGGCGAGGGCGACAACACCGTAGCCGTTCCAAAGGAGAAGCACCGACAAGACTAGGTGCGCCACCACCTGCAGCAGGCTCACGCCGCTGAGATAGGTCAGGTTCAGGCGTCGTTGTAGAAGTACACGAGGATATGTTCCCGCGAGCTCGAGTACTAGTTGCCATAACAGCACAAGGACAATCACGGCCAGGTCGGCGTCAGCCGTGCCATCGGGGGCGGCCACCAGCTGACCGATCCGTGGCAGCTCTAGGAGCACGAGGGGGAAAAGAATACCCGTGACTGCCCCTCGAATGACCACCGCCATCCGTGCGTACTGAGAGTCCGTACCGCGGGCACGACTAATCACACATGCCGTCTCAGCGCATCCCGCAATGAGTGACAGTGTCCCAACAACAATAACCGCAAGGCCGAGCAGCCCAACATCATGAGGGTCAAGGGCGCGAGCGACGGCAATCGACAGGAGGATAGTGAGTAGACGGGTGACCAGCTCGACCGCGCCAGACGCGAATGCCGCCCGGGTGATCTCGTGACGGAGCGAGATCACGCCAATCTGCACCCTGTTTGCTCCGTCCGTGCTCGGCACCACGTACTGTACGAGTGTGCAAAAATGAATTGCATGCTTCGGCTACCTTCCCCGCTCCCGCTCAAACGCGATCACCCGCTCCAGCATCTCTGGCAGGTCGAGCGCCGGCCGATACCCGATCAGCCCTTGAATCTTTGCGATGTCTGGCACCCGCCGCGCCATGTCCTCGAACCCGGCCTCGTAGGCCTGCTCGTAGGGCACGAGCACGATCTCCGACGCACTGCCGGTCAGCTGCCTCACCAGCACGGCCAGCTCGTAGATCGAGATCTCCTCCGTGTGCCCGATGTTGAAGACCTCCCCGTGAGCCTTCGGGTGCGCGATCAGAGCCAGCATGGCGCCCACCACGTCGCCCACCCAGGTGAAGGACCGGCGCTGGGTGCCGTCGCCGTAGACCGGGATGGGCTCGCCCGCCCGGGCCAGGCGCACGAAGCGCGGCACCACCATGCCGTACTGGCCGGTTTGGCGCGGGCCGATGGTGTTGAAGAGGCGCGCGACGACCGTGGGGAGCCCCTTCTCCTTGAAGTAGGCGCGCGCGAGGAACTCGTCGATCATCTTCGAGGCAGCGTAGCACCAGCGGGCCTTGGAGGTCGGCCCCAGGATCACGTCGTCGTCCTCGCTGAATTTCGGCTTGTCGAGCTTGCCGTAGACCTCAGAAGTCGAGGCCAGCAGCAGCGGCCGGTGCTTGCGGGCGGCCAGCTCCAGGATGAGCTCCGTCGCCTTGATGTTGGTCTCGATGGTGTAGACGGGCCGCTCCACGATGAGCCGGACGCCCACCGCGGCCGCCAGGTGG
>Ga0207684_10002331_pt1 | contig 19242 bp, 20 predicted proteins | sample KBSK5501metaG_FD_184342 | JGI IMG/M metagenome (GOLD analysis project Ga0207684, IMG submission 184342) | Corn, switchgrass and miscanthus rhizosphere microbial communities from Kellogg Biological Station, Michigan, USA - KBS K5-50-1 metaG... | ecosystem: Host-associated > Plants > Roots >...
CCAAGCTCCCGCCCGACGGTCAAGGCCGCGTGCACCGCGGTCCCCGTCGAGCCGCCCACGAGGATGCCTTCCTCGCGCGTCACGCGCCGCGCGGTGAGGAACGAGTCGCGGTCGCTCACAGCGACGATGCGATCGACGATCGACGGGTCGTACGTCTTCGGCCAGAAGTCTTCCCCGATCCCTTCGACGAGGTACGGCCGTCCGCTCCCGCCCGAGTAAACGGAACCCTCCGGATCGGCGCCGATGATCTGGACGTTCGGGTTCTGCGACTTCAGGAAGCGCCCGGTGCCGGTGATCGTGCCGCCCGTACCCACGCCTGCGACGAAATGCGTGATGCGCCCCGCGGTTTGACGCCAGATCTCCGGCCCGGTGCCCAGCTCGTGCGCGCGCGGGTTCTCCGCATTCTCATACTGGTTCGGCCGGAACGCGCCGGGGATCTCTTCCGAAAGACGCTTTGCGACCGAGTAATACGACTCGGGGTGTTCCGGCGCAACCGCCGTTGGGCATACGACCACCTCAGCACCGTACGCGCGCAGCAAGTTGATCTTCTCCTGGCTCATCTTGTCGGGCATCACGAACACGCAGCGGTACTTTCGGCGCGCGGCGACGATCGCCAGTCCTACGCCGGTATTGCCGGACGTCGGCTCGACGATCGTTCCCCCCGGCTTGAGCAGACCGGCGCGCTCGGCCGCATCGATCATCGCGACGCCGATGCGGTCCTTCACGCTCCCGCCCGGTTCGAGCAGCTCGAGCTTCGCGATCAGCTGGCAGGAAAGGTCGCGACCGATGCGATCCAAACGCACGAGCGGCGTGTTTCCGATCAAGTCGATCAACGAGCCCGCCACTTCCATCGGCGGGCCTTGATCGCTCAAGGGCCGGACGTCGATGCCGGCTGCTCGCAATGCGGTGGGATCGGTAACGGGTTCGTCGGTGTACACGGCGACGGGGAATCCGTCGCGGTGAAGGGTCAGGGCAACGGTTGCGGCACCGGGACCGGTCACGGCGACCTCGCGCGGGATGCGCGGCCGGAGGTCGGCGACGACGGAGGGAGGCACCGTCTCGCCGGGGATGTGCACGATGTGGTTCGCGCGCGCGAGCAGCCGTTCCGGCGGCGAGCCCTCACCCAGGATCACCAGGACGTCCACGAGGTGAGTCTACCGGGCGATTCTTCCCTGACAGCCGGTAGGCTATACCCATGACATATCGGTTGATGTGGTTCACGATCGGGCCGCTCATCCGTGTGTATTGGTGGGTGCGCACACACGACCGCCGGAACGTGCCTCGTGATCGCGGCGTGATCCTCGCGTGCAACCACCACGCTGCGATCGATCCGGTGCTGGTGTGCATGAGCTTCTGGCGGCCGGTGCACTGGCTCGCGAAGATAGAGCTGGTCAAGTCGAAGCGCATCGCGTGGTTCTTCCGCGGCGCGGCGGTGATCCCGGTCGATCGCGCCGCACCACAAGAAGAGTCGGTGGACAAGGCTGCTCGCGTGTTGAAGGAAGGAAAGATCTTCGGCATCTTCCCGGAGGGGACCCGTTCGCCGGACGGGCGCGTGTACAAGGGCTACACCGGTGTCGCGCGCGTCGCGCAACGATCCGGCGCTCCGGTCGTTCCGACCGGCATCGTCGGAGCGGCGAAGGCGCACAAGAAAGGGTCGCGGCTTGCGAAGCCGTCGAAGACCGACGTTCGTTTCGGACGGCCGATGTATTTCGAGATCCGGGCCGGAGAGGACGAGCACGCCGCGTATCGGCGCTTCACGGATGAGGTGCTTAACGAAGTGGCGAAGCTGATCGGAGCCGAACGCGTTCCCGATCGCTATTCGCGCGAGCCGACGCGCCGTACCGCCTAAGAGACTTCGGCGAACGTCTCCTCGAGGCGCTTGAGTACCTCGTCGATGAGGTCGTCACCGATGGTCAGCGCCGGTTCGATTCGCACGGTCGTCGCCGCGATCTGTGTGCCGGCCACCAGGACGCCGCGGTGGAAAAGCTCCGCCGAAACCTTGTAGCCGGTCTCGTTATCCGGGAACACCATCCCGATGAGCAGCCCCTTGCCTTGCGCGCGCACGAGCAGCTTCGGGTAGCGCGCGCGTAGCTGCTCCAGCGCTTCCATGATGCGCGCGCCCTTCCGTTGGGCCTGTTCCCAGAGGCGATCGCGCAGGATCACGTGCAGGGATGCGATCGCCGCGGCGCACGCCAGCGGGTTCCCGCCGAACGTCGACGTGTGGAGGAATGGGTTCGGCTCGAGCGCCTTCCACACGTGCGCGCGCCCGATGATCGCTCCGACGGGCATGACGCCGCCCCCGAGTGACTTGGCCACACACAGGATGTCGGGGGAGACGTTCCAGTGATCGACGGCCCATAGCTTGCCGGTGCGGCCGAGACCGGTCTGCACCTCGTCCGCGATAAGCAACACGCCGGCCTCGTCGCACGCCGCGCGCACGCGCGGCAAGAAGTCGTCGGGCGGAACAACGGCGCCCGCCTCGCCTTGGATCGGCTCGATGACGACGGCTGCGATCTCCGTGCCGTGCTCACGCAGAACGCGCTCGGCCGCATCGGCGTCGCCGAACGGGATGCGGTACACCGGACCGAGCAACGGCTCGAGCGGCTGGCGGAACGCCGCTTTGCTCATCAACGAAAGCGCGCCGAGCGTCTTCCCGTGGAACGCGCCGTCGGCGCACACGAAGCCCTTCTTGCCGGTCGCCACACGCGCGATCTTCATCGCGCCCTCGATCGCTTCGGTGCCGGAGTTGCAGATGAACGCATTGGTCAGATCACCGGGTGAGATCTCGGCGAGCAGCCTGCACAGCATCCCTTTGAACGGGTCGAGCAGCTCCTGTGTCGGCATCGGGTTCCGGTCGAGTTGCGCGCGCACGGCCGCGATCACTTCAGGGTTGCGGATCCCGAGGTCGTAGATGCCGTAGCCGCCGAGGCAGTCGATCCATTCGCGACCGCGCAGGTCGCGCACGATCGATCCTTCGCCGGTCCATTCGAGGGCCGCGTAGTCGCCGGACTCGGTGACCGACTTCCGGTAACGGACGAGGCCCGGTGTGAAGTGGTGGTCGAAGTCCCAGACCGTTTGCTTGCTCAAAAGGTCGGGGTCGGGAGGCTCCTGCCCGAGCACGAGGGCAAGCATGTCCGAGGAATCCTGGACGGCCTGCTCGAGGCCGTGCGTACGCTCGTCCATATCATTGAGGCTACCATCCGCCAGGTTGCGCACGACTACACTTGTTGCAACGAGCGGCCGATTTGCGCGCGTTTCTGGCGGTTGCTACAAACGGGCGCTGGACTGAAGCGGCGTCGCCGCGAGCTGAGGAGAGACACCCATGCGTCGTTGGTTCACCTTGCCTGCTGTGTTGTTCGCACTCGCCTTGACCGTTTCGGCGTGCTCGACGGCCAAAGACACCGGCTTCCCGCCGATCGCAGCAGCCTCGAGCGCCTCTGCGAGTCCGTCAGCCTCCGCGCCGACGACACCGGTGACCGCCGTGACCCTTATCGGCAAAGACATCAAGTGGGATCTCAGTCAGCTGCTCTTCAAAGCGAATGAGAAGATAACTGTGACGGTTGATAACCAGGACACGACGCTGAGCGTGCCGCACAACTTCGGTCTCTTCACGAATGCGGCCCGCACGGCGGACAAGGAGATCTACAAGCCGGCGAAGGACGTCGCGCCAGGGCAGAAGTTTGATTACGTCGTGCCCGCCCTCAAAGCGGGTACATACTTCTTCCAGTGCGACATCCACACGAGCATGAACGGCACGGTTACCGTCAAATGAGGAGCAGCATGAGAGCACTCAAGGTTCTGGCAGCGGTTGGGATCCTCGCGGCCGCGGGAGTTGCGTGCAGCGGGTCGGATAGCGGCGGCGCGATCCAGACGCCGCCTCCCAGTGCCACGCCGTGCCCGACTCCCGTCGGCTCCCCGATGAAGGTGGATGCGAATTTGAGTCTGAAGTTTGCTCCCGAAGCCGTAACGGTCAAGGTGTGCCAGGCTGTGGACTGGACCATCGTTGGGGCCCTTCCACATACGATCACGTCGCCGACGCCCGGCACGACCGGCGCGACGTTCGACTCGGGGACGCTGAACGCGGGACAGACGTTCACGCACTCGTTTGCGGCGCCTGGGACCTACCACTACTACTGCAAGATCCACGGCGCCAACGTGATGTCGGGAACGATCACCGTTACGTCTTAAGAGAGAGTAAGACGCTTGCGAGGGTCCTCGGGAACGGGGACCCTCACTGCTAGACTCGACTCGATGAACGAACCGCGCGCGCGACGCGTCGGCGTCATGGGCGGGAGCTTCAACCCCATCCACATCGGACACCTCGTGACGGCCGATGAAGCGCGATACACCTTCAGCCTGGACGAGGTCCTCTTCGTACCGGCGGGACAGCCGTGGCAGAAGGAGACCGCAGGCGTCGCGCCAGCAGAGCATCGCTACATGATGTGCGTCATCGCGACCTCTCCAGAGCCGAGTTTCCGTGTGTCCCGGATCGAGGTCGACCGGCCGGGGCCCACGTACACGCTCGACACATTGAAAGCCTTGAAGTCCGAGCGGCCCGGCGAGGAGCTCTTCTTCATCACCGGTGCAGACGCGATCCTTCAGATCCTGACTTGGAAGGACCCCGAGGCTGTGCTGCGCGCGGCTCGGTTCATCGCTGCGACTCGGCCGGGTTACGACCTCGACCGGCTCGAGAAGGAGCTTCCCCGCGGTCTCGAAGACCGGGTCGCGATCATGGAGATCCCCGCACTGGCCATCAGTTCGACCGACGTGCGGCTGCGCGCGCGCGAAGGCCGGCCGATCCGGCACCTCCTGCCGACGGGCGTCGCCGAGTACATCGAGAAGAACGGCCTCTACCGGGGGCGTCAGTGAGTACGGTGATCCAGCAGGATCCGGGTACCCGATCCAACCGGCGGAAATCTCTCCGCCGTCGCAGGGTCGTGCGCCGCGGATTCCTCATCGTCCTCATCCTGGCGCTTATCGGCGGCGCAGCATTCTTCGTCGCGCGCAGGGCGACACAGAAGGGGGCTCACGCAAAAGGAACGACGGTCGAGAACCAGCACACGGTGCTCGTCGCTATGACTTCTCACGACGATCCGTCTGGACAGGCTGCGACGTTGACCTTGTTCGGCGTCGGAGCCGACGGATCGGATCCCGTGGTGCTCTTCATCCCCGTCGGCGCGCTTGCTCCGATCCCCGGCGCGAAGGATCTCGATTTCGTCGGGAAGGCTCTGTCGGCCGCCCAGCCGGCGCTCGAGCAGATCACGGTAGAGAACATGCTGGGGATCGACGTCGATCGGACGATCGCGATAGATGACGTTTCGCTCGGTGTGTTCATCGATCAGCTGGGCGGGATCGACGTCGACGTTCAAGAACGCCTTTACCTAACGCAATCAGATGGCACGCGAACGCTTGAGTTCCAGCTCGGAAAGCGGCATATGAACGGGGCAGCAGCCCTCACGTACCTCACCTACAAGAGTTCCGATACGACCGAGCTCGACTCGTTCGTGCGTGCGCAAAAAGTTTGGGACGGCATCTTTGCGGCGGCGGCCACTAACACGAAGCTCGCGAGTGCGATGGGCGCGTTTGGGACCAACACATTCTCGACCGACGAAGCGTCATGGCTTTCGGGGATATGGCGGGCCTTCGCCGCGCGCCCCTCCTCGGATCGAAGCTACGACGTCTTGCCCGGCCAGGCGATCGGTGGTGGTGGGGCGAACGTCTCCTACCAAGTTGACGATGTACAGCTCGCCGACGTCGTTCGCAACGACTTCCTCGGGTCGGTTCCGTACGGAGTTACCGTGGGCTCGCGCTCGAAGATCCGCTTACTGAACGGCAACGGTCGCCCCGAGATCGGTCAGAAAGCAGCCGCGATGCTCGTTCCGGCAGGACTTCGTATCGAGCTGACGGGTAACGCCGACAATTTCAATTATCGCTCGACGAAGATCGTCATCTACGGCGATGATGCGGCAGCGCTCGCGCTGGGTCAGGAGATACGGAGTCTTCTCGGTGTAGGTACAGTTGAAGTGGGAACAAGCTCGCAAACGGTGGTCCAAGCGACCGTTGTGTTAGGAAAAGACTTCCTCAACAAGACGTAAGGAGCAAGCACTGCCCAGAGCGAAGACACTGATGCCTCGGACGCTCGCCGTGCGCGCGGCGCGCGCGGCGGCCGAAAAGCAGGGAAGAGACATCCGGGTGCTCCAGGTTCGTGATCTCATCGCGATCACCGACTACTTCGTGATCGCGTCGGGCGCGACCGACCGGCAGGTAAAAGCGATCGGGGAATCCGTCGAGGACGAGCTGCGCCGATCAGGCGCGAAGCCGATCAGGCGCGAAGGCGAGCGCGACCTGCGCTGGTTGCTCCTCGATTTCGCGGACGTCATCGTTCACGTCTTCCACGAAGAGGACCGCGCGTACTACGAGCTCGAGCGGCTCTGGAGGGATGCGCCGGACGTTCGCTGGGAGCCTGCTGCGAAGAACGCGAAAGCGACGAGCGCGCAGCGCTAGTCGACGCGCGCTCGAAGCGAGCGGGTCGAGAGCAAGACCAAAACCGCGACAAGGGTCACGACCAAGCTCTGCCACCACTTCCAGCCCCCGTGACCGAAAAGGATCGGGGTGAGGACCGGGCCGGACACGAACGCCAACGCAGCCCCGGCCGGCAGCGGATCCCGCTTGAGCGCCCCGACCATCGGGAGGATCACGAAGGCGACGGACCAGGCCATCACGAGGATGTGGTCGAACAGCAGCCGGATGCCCCCGGCGCCGCCCCCAACCAGCCGCGCGTTCCGGGCGGACATCAGGTCGAACATCGCCCATAACGCAGCGACAAGGAATGGGACGAGCAGCCTCGCGCGGCGCCTCTTCACCGACTGTTTGCGCACGCGCGCCTCTGCCTCGGCCAGCATCTCCTCGCCATACGTCATCACCATGCTTCGATGGTATCGGCGTCCGGGGGCGAAATCCCTGTAGAGGGAAGTGCGGCGGTGAAGCGCGGCCCGGCGCATGCGGCCGATAGGCTCCCTCCATGTCACCGCGGGCCGGCAGCAGTTCCAAGCAGCGCGCGCGCGCAGGGTTGACGCTGCTCGTCGACGCCTCAAGCCTCATCTATCGGGCGTTCTTCGCGGTCCCCGACACCGTGCGCGCGCCCGACGGTACCCAAGTGAATGGGGCCCACGGATTCCTTGAGATGCTGACTCACCTGGCCGTCACCTATCGGCCCCAGTACCTGGTCGCCGCGCTGGATGACGACTGGCGCCCGCAGTGGCGCGTCGACCTGATCGACTCGTACAAGACGCACCGCGTCGCGGCCGATGATGCCGAAGTTCTCCCGTCGCCCGAAGACCAGATCGACCTCATAGTCGAAGTCCTTGAGCTTGCAGGGTTGGCCACGTGTGGGGCGGAGGGGTACGAAGCCGAAGACGTGATCGGCGCTCTCGTGCCGCGCGCGCCCGGGCCAGTCTCGATCGTCAGCGGTGACCGCGATCTGTTTCAGCTCGTCCAGGACCCGAAGGTACGCGTGTTGTATCCGAAGCGTGGCGTCTCGGATCTCGCTGTGATCGACGAGGCCGAGATCGAGCGACGCTACGGCATCCCCGGACGCCGCTACTTCGACTTCGCGGTTCTTCGCGGCGACCCGAGCGACGGCCTTCCCGGTGTGAGAGGCATCGGCGAGAAGACTGCCACGGCACTCATCGCGAGGCACGGCTCGCTCGACGGCGTCGTGAAGGCTGCGCGCGGCGCCACATCGGGCCCACTGCAGAAGGTCGCATCTTCACTTGATTACATCGAGCGTGCCCGCACGGTCGTGCGTATCGCATCCGAGGCACCGGTCGGTGACGTTGATGCGTCGTTCCCGCGGCACGCGCCGGACCCGAAGCTGACGGCGGTGGCAGAGTCATACGGTCTCTCGGGCGCCGTGAAACGGCTGCTTGCTGCGATGGGTAACGGGTAGGGATGTTCGGCATCGTTAAACAGATCATCCGATGGGTCGATCCCATCTTCACGAGCGCGGGCTACCCGGTCATCGCGGTCGCCGTCCTCTTGGAGCGCTCGATCTTCCTGGGTCTGATCGTTCCGGGGGACGTGATACTCGCTTTGGGCGGTGTGTACGCCGGACGTAGGGAGTTGGACCTCGTCGCCGTGATCGCGATCGGGACGGCAGCCGCCATCAGCGGCGAGTCGATCGGATACTGGCTCGGACGACGGTTCGGTCGGGCGCTGATCAAGCACATCCCGCTCGCGCGGCGTCTCGATAAGAGATTCGAAGACGCAGAGCGCTATTTCCGGAAGCACGGTGGTCTGACCGTGGCCGTCGGTCGCTACGCAACGGCAGCCGGCGCCTTCGTTCCGTTCGTTGCCGGTATGTCGGAGATGCCCTACGCAACCTTCCTTGCTTACGACGTCCCCGCGATCGGAGTCTGGGCGACAGGCATCACCCTGGTTGGTTATTACTTCGGCCGCAACCTCGACACGGTCGAGCGCATCATCTCGCGCTTCGGCTTCGCGATGCTCGGTGTGCTCATCGCTCTCATCCTCGGCCAAGTCCTCTGGAGGCGTGTCCCTCGAGGAGATCTAGCGATCGCGGATCAAACGCAGATAGACGAAGTACCCGAGACCGATGAGCACGGCGATCGACACGATCGCGATGGAGATGATGGTCCCGGCAGAGGATGAGAGTCCGCCCGTGCCGGTGGGATCGATCGACGGAGCGATAGAAGCGCTGGAGGACGCGCGCGGTGACGGGCTCGGCGACCTCGACTTCGTGGGCTTCGGCGTGGCTTTGACCGTCTTCGTCGGTGTGGGTGTCGGCGTGGGCGATCGGGTTGGGCTTCCTTGGACGACCACGGTTCCATTCATCCCTGCGTGGATCGAGCAGTGGTAGCCGAAAGAGCCTGGTGTGGTGAACGTATAGCTGAAGGAGGTGCGTTCCCCGATGACCCCTGAGTCGAACGAGCCGTCGTCGGCCGTGACGGTGTGGTTCGTTCCGAGCAAGGTTCGGTCGTTGTTGGTCCACGTGACCGTGTCGCCGACCTGAACGTGGATGGTGTCCGGGTGGTACTCGTTCCCCCCGGATTTAATGGACACGTCCCCGTTGCCCGCGCGCGCAGACGACCCGGCCAGCGCGAGGGCACAGAAAGAAAGGACGAGGAGCAAAGAACGCTTCATAGCGGGAAAAGAGTACATGGGCGGCGCAAGCCCTCTTGCCGATGCATGGATCGACCTTCGATGAGTACGAATTCCCGGCCCTAAAGCGGCCTGATTCGACGGCGCCGAGACGGGGAAAACACCTTCTGTTGCGGAAGGAGGCCGTATGACCGTCGAGATGCCGAGTCAGGTCTCGGGCGAGAAGCCTGCGTTCGATCGCTTCGCGGGCTGGTGCGCCAACATGGTCAGCCGTGCGCCTTTCTTCGCCTTCTGTCTGCTGCTGATCATCGTGTGGGCGCCGACCGTGGCGTTCCTGAAGTTCGACACCTGGCAGCTGATCATCAACACGGTGACGACGATCATCACGTTCCTCATGGTCGCGTTGCTTCAGAACACACAGACCCGCAACGACCTGGCGACACAGCACAAGCTCAATGCGATCGCGGACGGGCTGGCCGATTTGATGGCGCACTTCGGCGACCATTCCGGTGCCGACATCGAAAAGGACATCCGAGAGCTGCGGGCGGCGGTCGGTCTGGAAGAGAAGGAGTCGACGTCCAAGAATGAAAAGACGTCGACGCCAAAGAATAGATCGAAGGCGAGCTAGACGCGCGACATGTGCAGCCGAACGACCGACCCGGTCTTGAACGTGCGCACCTGAACCAAGTCGCACATCTGATTCACCAGCCACAACCCGAATCCACGTTCTTGATCCGTCGCAGGGCGCTCGCGGCCGGCGAGCGGCTTGTCGATGTGCCCGGTGTCTTCGATCTCGCAGATGAGCGTGCGACCCTGAGTCCAGATCCGCAACGTTCCGGCGCCGCCACCGTGGCGCAAGCTGTTGCCGGTGAGCTCGTTCACGGAGAGAACAAGATCGGACGCGCGCGCCTGGTCGAGGCCGTGTGCAGATGCTGCTCGATCAACGATGCCACGGATGAGAGACAGCGTTTTCAACGTGAGCGAGATCTTCCGTGCGGCGGTCGGCGCGACCGGTAGCGGAACGTCGAACGGTGCGGCCGCAGTCTCGAGGTCGCGGTAGATGAGGCTTTCCGTATGCGCGCCGTCCTGCCACAAGAACGGATGGCTGCGCCGCGCTTCCTCCACGACCTCAGGCCCCAGCTCACCGATGTCGTATGGGCAAAGGAGCCACCAGCCGGGAGAGTCGGCGAACGCGACGTTGAGCAAGGACTCGTGGCGCTGGCACTCGATGAGCTCGTCCGGCGAACGCTCCGCCCAGATGGGCTCCCCGACGCCGCGCACGCGCTGACCTTGGGGGGCGCTCCTTGCGAGGAAGTCCGTCCACGCCGGGATGATGCGCGCCGGGTTGAGGCCCACTTCCTCCATGTCCGCGTACTGGACGAGGTCGGCGCCCGGCCCCAGCTCCGCCTTGAGCGCCGCGAGCTTGGGAGCGCCGGCGACGACGAAGGCGGGCTCGTCTGCCTCCAAACCCTCCTGAACGAAAGCGGCCGTCCCTTCGAGCCAGCCGTCGAGACCGCGGTAGAACAACGCCTCGTGGCGGAAGTCACCGTCGAGGTGGAGGCTTCCTTGGGCGGATGCGGTCCTCATCGTTCCCCTGCCGGCAGCACCATTTGCGCGCTGCCCTTGATCAAGAGCGGTATGCGACGGGCAAGGAGGGAGATCAGCGTGAGTGGGCGCTCCCTCCCTCATCGTCATTGCTACCCACGGAGAGTCGTTTAACCCAACTTTCAGCATCAATTCTGCGACAGTTTTCCCGGGCGGCCTGTAGCGGCGAAGGCTGCACGGTCCGGTTGGGTGTCCCGGGCCTGTCGCTCAGTCGTCGAATTCCCACGCGAACATGACGTGCTGCAGGTCGTCCGCAGTACCCCCGCTGTTTGCATAGGTTGCAAGCGCGGCGGCGTTCTCGTCATCGGTTAGTACCCACATCCCATAGCACCCGGCGTCGCGCGCTTGGTCTGCCAGAGCCCGAACGAGTGCGGTTCCGATCCCGCGTCCTTGAAATCGAGGATCGACCCCGAGCTCGTATAGGAACATCTCCGTCCCCTTATCGGGGTGCGTCATCTCGATACCGGTGACGAATCCGGCTGCGACGTCGTCTTCGTATGCGATCAAGAGATAGTGGTTGCTCTGGGCCAGCATCTTCTCTGCGGCAGCCTCGGTGGGCGTGCTGTCGAATAGATGCGAAACGTCGACAACTCTGGCCTCCTCGCCTGACCCGAGGCGTTCGATCCGCATCTCGGCCCCTTCTGTCTTTGACGTGCCGTGTGACTCTTGGAACGGCGAGACGTTCTACCGGGAGATGAGAGTGGAGCTGAGGGGACTTGAACCCCTGACCCCTTGGCTGCCAGCCAAGTGCTCTACCAGCTGAGCTACAGCCCCGAACAGGGCGCGATTCTACCAAGGCGCCCGGCGGGCGGGTGTCGAAGTCGCGCGAACGCATCGTCTTGCCTCGCTAAACTGCGCGCCATGGCGGAAACGGCTCCCTCGAGCAGCGCTCCGGATCGGTACGACCCGGCGGCCATCGAGCCACGCTGGGTTGACGAATGGGAGCGCGAGGACCTCTACCGCGCTACCGAAGACTCCCCGAAAGCGAAGTACTACTGCTTGGACATGTTCCCGTACCCCTCGGGTGACCTCCACATGGGCCACCTCGAGGCGTTCACCGGCGGCGACGTCATCGCGCGCTACAAGTGGATGCGCGGCTTCAACGTCCTCCATCCGATCGGTTGGGACGGGTTCGGCTTGCCGGCCGAGAACGCCGCGATCAAGCGAGGGATCCACCCCAAAGAGTGGACGTACGCCAACATCGAGCAACAGGCGCATTCGTTCAAGCGGATCGGGATGTCGTTCGACTGGTCCCGCCGCTTCAACACGTGCGACCCGGACTTCTACGTGTGGACCCAGTGGCTGTTCCTAAAATTCAACGAGGCCGGCAAGGTCTACCGCAAGACGGTTGCCGTCAACTGGTGTCCCCACGACAAGACCGTGCTCGCGAACGAACAGGTCGTCGACGGTCGCTGCGAACGATGCGGCCATGCCGTGACGAAGCGCGACTTCCCTTCGTGGTTCTTCCGGGAGAGCGACTACGCCCAAAGGCTGCTCGACGGACTGGACGAGCTGCCGGGTTGGTCGGACCACATAAAGACCATCCAACGAAACTGGATCGGACGCTCGGAGGGCGCCGACGTCGTCTTCAAGGTCGATGGACGCGACGAAGTCATCGAGGTGTTCACGACCCGCCCGGACACGCTCTGGGGCGCCACGTTCATGGTGCTCGCGCCCGAGCATCCGTTGGCGCGCGCACTGGCGGCCGGAACCGATCGCGAGCCGGCGTTCAACGAATATCTGGAGAAGGTGAAGCAACGCACCGAGATCGACCGCTTGGCGCTCGGGAAGCACAAAGAAGGGATCGACACCGGTGCGCGCGCGATCAATCCCGTCAACGGCGAGGTGATCCCGATCTGGGTCGCCGACTACGCCTTGATGGAGTACGGGACCGGAGCCCTCATGGCGGTGCCTGCCCACGACGAGCGCGACTTCGAGTTCGCGCGCCAAGCGGGGCTGCCGATCCGTCCGGTGATCCGGCCGAAAGACAAGCTGCTCGACGGCGAGACGATGACGGAGCCGTACGTGGGCGAAGGCGTCATGGTGAATTCGGGGTCATTCGTCGGGACACCGACGCCCGACGGGATCCCGAAGGTGATCGACTGGCTCGACGAACAAGGCATCGGGACGCGTCGCATCCGTTACCGGCTGCGCGACTGGAACGTGTCGCGCCAACGGTACTGGGGCTGTCCCATCCCGATGATCCTGTGCGACACCGACGGCGAAGTCCCGGTTCCATACGACGAGCTGCCAGTGCTGCTGCCCGATCTCGAGGATTACAACCCGACGGACTCGGGGGAGTCGCCGCTCGCGAAGAAGACCGACTGGGTCAACGTCACGTGTCCGACGTGCGGGAACCCCGCGCGCCGCGAGACCGACACGTTCGACACGTTCGTCGACTCGTCCTGGTACTTCTTCCGCTACGCGGGCCCGACGCCGGATGAGGCGTTCGACCGCGCGCGCGTCGAGTACTGGATGCCGGCCGACCACTACACGGGTGGCATAACGCACGCGACCGGGCACCTGATCTACTCACGCTTCTTCACGAAGGTCTTGCACGACTTAGGGTTGGTGCCGTTCGACGAGCCGTACCCCGAGCTGCTCAACCAAGGCATGGTCATCATGGGCGGCTCGGCGATGTCGAAGAGCAAGGGCAACTTGGTTACTCCGACCGAGATCGTCGATCGATACGGCGCGGATTGCGCGCGCGTCACGATGCTCTTCGCCGGGCCATTCGAAGCCGATGTTGACTGGGCCGACGTTTCGCCGCAGGGAACGTACCGCTGGCTATCGCGCGTGTGGCGAACGGTCATGGCGAACGCGGGCCGCCGCGGCGAACCGAACGGAGCGAGCGACCTGCGCCGCGCCACGCATCGCGCGATCGAAGGCGTGACACACGATCTCGACCGCTTCCGCTTCAACACTGCTATCGCGAAGCTGATGACGCTGACCAACGAGATCGCCGACGCGCCAAACGCCTCCAACGCGGACGTCGGGGAAGCGGTGGATGCTCTCGTTCGCATGCTGAACCCGATGGCGCCCTTCATCAGCCAAGAGCTGTGGACGCGGCTCGGTCGCGACGGGTACATCCAGCGCGCGGATTGGCCGGCCGCAGACCCCGCGCTCACGAAGGTGGATCACGTGACGATGGTCGTCCAGATCTCGGGCAAGGTGCGCGACAAGATCGACGTTCCTGCCGACATCTCCGAGCAGCAGATGAAGGATCGCGCGCTCTCCTCGGACAAGGTGCGCGCGCACCTCGACGGCCGCGAGATCGTCAAGACGATCGTCGTGCCGCCGAAGCTGATCAACCTCGTCGTCAAATGAGATGAGTGGATCGCACGGCGTCGCGGCGGTTGCCGGACCCGATGGCACCAAAGCAGGCCTGCGCGCGATCCGCATCTCTGCCGCGGTGCTCGCCGTCGCCGCAGCGGCGCAGTTAACCGTCGTCGGCTTCGGCGGGAGCGCCGGTCTCTTCGCAGCCGGGCTCGACAACCTGGGGGACGTCATCAGCACCGTCGCCCTCGCACTGGCGTTCATGGCGGCGCGGCGCGCCGCGGACGACCGGTACACGTTCGGCTATCAGCGCCTCGAGGACCTCGCCGGCATCGTGGTCGTTCTTGTGATCTGGGCGAGCGCCGGGCTCGCGGCCTTCGAGTCCGTCCGCAAGCTGAGCGGCCCTCACCGGCCCACCGCCCTTGGGATCGGCTTGACCGTCGCTGGGGTCGGCGCGCTCGCGAACGAGATCGTCGCGCGCTACAAGATGCGCGTCGGGCGCGCGATCGGCTCTGAGCCGCTCATCGCCGACGGGAAGCACGCGCGCATCGACGCCCTCGCCTCGATCGCGGCATTCGCCGGGCTGCTCGGCGTGCAGCTGGGATGGCGGGCGGCGGACCCGCTCGCCGGGCTGCTCATTACGGTCGCGATCGTTGCGATCGCTTGGGACGCGAGCGGGCACGTCCTCGCGCGTGTCATGGACGCCGTCGACCCCGAGATCGTTTCGTTGATCGAGCACGCGGCGAAAGAGACGCCCGGCGTGCTCGGCATCGGACGCGTGCAAGCGCGGTGGGTCGGGCGCTCGCTGAACGTTTCTCTTACGGTGGCGGTAGACGGCACCATGTCGGTCGCCGATGCGCATGCCATCGCCGAGGCCGTGCACCATCACATCATCCACGACCTCCCCGGCGTCGCACAGGTCGACGTTCACGTCGATCCGTGGGAGGCGCACGCGCAAGACGCGCACCGTGCAACGGCGACGCACCCGCCGCTCCCGGCGGACGATCACCCGCACCACCACTAAGCGTTCCCGACGGGTTCCTCCGGCTCTTCCCGTTCGTGCTGCGCGCGCATCGCGATGCTATTTTCGCGCGCACATCTTGGGCTGGTGCCCGTTCCTTCTCCGTTCACGTCCGATGAGCGACCAGATCGGTGCGATGGAGACGAAGGAGCGGATCGAGCCTGGCATCTCCGAGCAGCCTGCCCCTGCGCCCGGCGAGGGCTCGATGCTCACGCTTGCGCGCGCGCGCATCACCAACCATCTTCGCTTTCATCCTCGCGAGTCTGCTGCGATCGCGGTGCTCGGTCTCCTGCTCCTGATGGGCGCGGGGCTTGCGTACGTGCGCGCGCGTCCTGCGGACGCGCTCCCGCCACCGGCCGGGGCTGCTTCCGCGTCGGCGTCGCCTTCCGTGGGCACGGCTCCGGCGAACACGATCGTCGTCGACGTGGTCGGCGCCGTCCGGAAGCCGGGCGTGTACGACTTTCCGCAGGGCGCGCGCGTGATCGACGCTGTGCGCGCGGCCGGCGGCTTCATGCCCGGCGCCGAGCCACAAGCCATCAATCTCGCGCGGCCGCTCGTCGACGGCGAGCAGGTCGTCGTGCCGAAGAAAGGTGAGGCCCCGGCCGCCGGCGCCGGCAGTGGGTCGTCGGCTCAGCAGCCCGGCGGCAAGGTCAATATCAACAGCGCGACCGAGGCGGACTTCGAAAACCTGCCCGGCATCGGTCCCGTTCTCGCCCAGAAGATCGTCGACTACCGCACGCAACATGGGCCGTTCCGGAGCATCCAAGACCTGATGAAGGTCACCGGTATCGGACAGAAGAAGTTCGACTCGCTCCAGGCGTACGTCTCGGTCTGAGGTGGCACGTCCGGCGGGTGGAGCCGCGCGCCTGTTCGCGGTGGCCGGTGCGCTCGCCGCCGGCGTGGTACTGGCCGGCGCCGTCCATCCGGCGGTGGCGGTTGCGGTCACGGCTGCCGCCGCCGCTCTCGTCCTCGCCGGCTGGCGCCGCTCGATCGCCTCGCTCCTCGTCGCGATGCTTGCACTCGGCTTCGCCCTCGCTGGGTTGCGCCTCGCAAGCATCGATCGGGCCGCCCTCGCCCGCGGCGCAAAGCACAACGCCGACGCGCTGCTCACCGGGCAAGTCCTCACCGATCCGGACCTCGGTCCGTCGGGCGCGCGCTTCGTCTTCGGCGTGCGCGCGGCCGTGATCGACGGTGTGTCAGTCCGGGTTCGCGAGCGCGCGTACGTGACGCTGCGGCCGCCACCCCACCGCCTGCCTCGAGTCGGAGACGTGCTCCGCATCGACTCGCGGTTGCGCGCGGTGTTCTTCCAGGGCCTCGACGCATCGGGCCGCGCCTCTGCCCGGCGACTCATCCATCACGGCGTTGCCGCGAGCGCGTACGCATCGCCGGAGGATGTCGCGGTCATCGGCCGCTCGCACAACCCGATCGTGATCATCGCCGAGGCAGGTCGAGCAGCCGTCCGAAGAGCAGCCGCCCACTTGCCGGAGCACGAGCGCGGGTTGCTGCTCGGCGTGACGATCGGTGACACCAGCGAGCTCGCCCCGGAGGTCGATCTCGATTTCCGGACGACGGGCCTGACGCACCTCCTCGCCGTCAGCGGCGAGAACGTCGCCATGGTGCTGATCGTCGTCGCGTTCCTCCTTCGAGCGGTGCGCGCGGGAAGGCGCACGACGATCGGGGTGATGGCGTTCTGCGTGCTCGGCTTCTGCGCGATCACCCGCTTCGAGCCGAGCGTCCTGCGCGCCGGCGCGATGACGGCGATCGCGCTGACCGGGATGGCGATCGGCGCGCGCAGGGCTGCAAAGATCGTTCTCGCTGCCGCGACGGTCGCCCTGATCCTCTACGACCCGTTCCTGATCTACGAGATCGGCTTCCAGCTCTCGATCCTTGCGACGCTCGGCATCCTCGTCGTCGCGCCGCGTATCGCCGAGCACCTTCCCAAAGGGAAGCTCGCGCAAGCAGCCGCGATCACACTGGGCGCACAGCTGACCGTCGCTCCACTCCTGCTTCTGAACTTCCACCAGATCTCGTTGATCTCGATCGGAGCCAACCTCGTCGTGATGCCCGCCGTTGCCCCGGCGACGGTCGGCGGCATGGCCGCGGCCGGGCTCGGAGCGTTGTGGCGGCCGCTCGGCGCCGTCGCCTTGGTTACGGGCCCGCCGATCGCGATGATGCAATGGGTAGCGCACGCGCTCGCCCAGCTGCCCCTCGCGTCCGTCGGTACGCCGGCCGGGCCACTCGGGTTCTTGCTCGCCGCCGTGCTGACCGTCGCGGCCCTTGCTGCCGCGCGCGGCAAGCGGCCCAAGCGGATCGCGCCGGTGATCCTTTCGCTCGCGTTGCTGGTAACCGGCGGCACGTGGTCGCGTGCGCTCGGCCCCGTCCCACTGCACGGCCTCATCGTGACGATGATCAACGTCGGCCAAGGGGATGCGATCCTCGTCCGCCAAGGCACGCACACGATGCTGATCGACGGCGGCCCGGACCCGGCCTTGCTCCTCAAGGGGCTGGCCGCTGAAGGCGTCCATCGGATCGACCTGCTCGTCATCAGCCACCCGCACGCCGACCACGTCGACGGCCTCGTTCCCGTCGCCGAAACCTTTCCCATCGGACGCGCGCTCGACCCGTACACACCGTCCGATCTCCCGGCGTACAAGGACATCGTCGATGCGCTCGCGCGCCGCCACGTTGTGCGTGATCGAGCCGTCGCCGGCATGACCTACCGGCTTGGCGAAGCGACCATCGACGTTCTGTGGCCGCGCGCGGAACGGATGCACGACACGCCGGCCGACATCAACAACAACTCGATCGTGATGCGCGTTCGGTACGGCAACGACTCGCTGCTGCTCGCCGGTGAGGTGCAAGAAGAAGCGCAGCAGGAGCTGCTCGGACAAAAAGATCTCCTTCGAGCAGCCGTCCTCAAGGTTTCTCACCACGGATCGGCGCACATGCTGGCCGAGTTCTACGCAGCGACGGGCGCGCGCGTGGCGCTTATCCCCGTCGGCCCGAACACGTTCGGCCATCCGGCCGGTCAAACGCTCGCCGCGCTGCGCGGGATGACCATCCTTCGAAGCGATAGGCAAGGGACGGTGAGCGTTTCCGTCGACGGGAGGGGAGGGGTGTCGATCCGCACCGAGCGGCCCGTCACGGCTGCGGCGTAGCATGCCGGCGTGAAGCATCTCACCCTGATCGTCTCCGGCAGCGAGTTCCTCTCCTCCCTCGAGCTTGAGCGCGTGCGCGCGCACTGGGAGAAGAAGGGTTACGCGTCCGAAGAAGTCGGCACCGAGGACGTGCAGGCACTGTTGTACGCGCTCGACACGCCGTCGCTCTTCGGCGGCGGGCGGTTCGTCGTCGTCCGAGGTTCGGCCTCAGATCTCGAAGACTCCGCCGAGCAGCTTGCAGCCTGGGCGGAGTCGCCGCCCGAAGGGATCGCAGCGGTGCTCGTCGTCGATCGATCGGCGAAGCTCCGCAAGGCGCTGGGCGCGCGCGCCGACGTCATCGAGCTCGACTCGCCGAAACCGTGGGAGACCGCAGACTGGCTCGTGAAGTTCCTCAAGGGGCGCGGCCGCGTGATCAAGAGGGACGCCGCCGAAGCATTGATCGAAGCCGTCGGTACCGACCTGCGCGACATCGCGATGTCTGCCGAGCAGCTGACCATGGCGACGACCGGAACCATCGGCGTCGACACTGTGAACAAGCTCTTCCGTGGGATGGAGTCGGCGCTCTACACGTTCCTCGATGCGTTGCTCCAGCGCGACCGTGCGTCGGCGCTCCGTCACGCCGGCGCGCTCATGCGGAGTGGCGAGCATCCGCTGGTGATCATGCAGGCGCTGTCGAAGCAGTTCCGTGCGATCGCGGCCGCGCGCGACGCGCCACGCACGGCGGCGGCCGCGCTGGCGAAAGAGCTCGGAGTCGCGCCCGGCTACGTGAACCGTTCGTACAAGCACGGCCGGAACTTCGACGCCGGCGAGATACGGCGTGTGTTCAGGCTGCTCGCCGATGCAGATCTGGCGTTGAAAGGCGGGATGCTCGGCGAGGATAACCCGCCGGAGCTGGTGATGGAGCTGCTGGTTTCGGAGATCGCCGGCGAAGGCCGAATGGCCGCGGCGCGCCGCCGCTAGGGACATGCGTTACGCATGTCTAACATGCATAGTGGGTGTATATTGATTCGCATGAGTAAATCGATCCAGATCCGGAACGTGCCCGAGCGTGTCCATCGGACC
>Ga0207684_10002334_pt1 | contig 19227 bp, 23 predicted proteins | sample KBSK5501metaG_FD_184342 | JGI IMG/M metagenome (GOLD analysis project Ga0207684, IMG submission 184342) | Corn, switchgrass and miscanthus rhizosphere microbial communities from Kellogg Biological Station, Michigan, USA - KBS K5-50-1 metaG... | ecosystem: Host-associated > Plants > Roots >...
GGAAATAGGACCGGAGCAGGTTTCCCAGGAAGACCAAAATCCCGGCAGCCTGGAAGAAAACTCCGATGGTCACAATAAGATTCCACGTGTCCCAACCGCGCCCCGGCTCGTAGGTGTAGATCCTTCGTGGCATGCCCAGCAATCCTGGGATATGCATGAAGTCGAAGGTCAGGTGGAAGCCGATTAAGAAAAGCCAGAAATGCAGTTTGCCGAGGGTTTCGCTGTACATCTTCCCCGACATCTTCGGGAACCAGTAGTAAAAGGCCCCGAAAAGAGCGAAGAGGATGCCGCCGACGATTACGTAGTGAAAATGCGCGACCACGAAATAGGAATTTCCCAAGTGCCAATCGAAAGGCGCCGCACCCTGCATGATCCCTGTGAGACCGGCGATCAAGAACTGGAAAAGAAAAGCAATGCAGAACAGCATCGGAGTCTTGAACTCAATCTTTCCACCCCACATGGTTGCCAGCCAGTTGAAGATCTTGATGCCGGTAGGAACGGCGATGGCCATGGTCGAGATCACGAAAAAGTTATTGGCAGCCGAGCTCATACCCACGGTAAACATGTGATGCGCCCATACACTCATGCTGATAAACCCGATCGCTACGGTAGCTCCCACCATCACTGGGTAACCGAAGATCGGTTTGCGGGAAAACACCGGGATGATTTCTGAGGCGAAAGCGAAGGCTGGGATGACAAGGACATAGACTTCGGGATGTCCGAAAACCCAGAAGAAATGCATCCAGATCACCGCTGAACCTCCCGCCTGGGTGTCGAAGAAATGTCCGCCAAGATAACGATCGACCAGCAGCATGATCTGAGCCGCCGTTAGCGGACTGACCGCAAGGATCACCAAGCCGGCCATCACGAGGTTGAGCCAGGCGAACAACGGCATTTTGGCTAACGTCATTCCCGGGCAGCGCATGCAGAGCACGGTAGCGATGATATTCACCGCCGTGCCGATGCTGCCAAAGCCGGAGACCAACAGTGCCAGGGTCCAGAAATCCGTGCTGTGCCCAACTGAAAATGTCCGCGAAGTCAATGGTGCGTAGGCGAACCAGCCTACGTCGGGCGCGTTTCCCGCTCCGTAGAGTCCGTTGGCTCCAACCAGGCTGAAATAAAGAAGCAGGCCACCGAAAGCGGTCATCCAGAAACTGAAAGCATTGAGACGTGGAAAGGCCATATCCCGCGTCCCAATCATGAGTGGGATGAGGTAGTTGGCGAATCCGAACATGACGGGCATGATCACGAAGAAGATCATGGTCGTTCCGTGCATGGTGAACATTCGGTTGAATACCTGGGGCGAAATAAAGTCGTTGTGCGGACGGATGAGCTGGATGCGCATAATCATCGCCTCGACCCCGGCGATCAATAGAAACACCAAGGCATAAATGAGGTACAGAATGCCCAGCCTCTTGTGATCAACGGTGGTAACCCAGTCGTGGAGCCTAGCGACAATAGGACGCGATGCTGGTTCCGTTCTCGGCAGTGCCATGGCATCAGTGGACATCAGGCGATCTCCCAGGCATGTTCAACGAAGCGTCTCCAAGTAAGCTGTAAGTGCGTCTAGTTCCTGCTCGTTCAATTCCATTGCCGGCATTAAGGAACCAGGCTTCATCGTGTTGGGATTTAGAATCCAACGCTGGAGATTCTCCGGGGTATTAGCGGCTGCGCCAGCCGCAATCGTGTCTCGGCTCATCAAGTGCGTGAGGTCCGGACCGAATCGCCCGTTGGCCACTGTGCCCGACACTGTGTGGCAGTTGATGCAAGCCGTCGTCTCGAATATCCGTTGTCCCTCGGAAACAGCGTCATTTGTAATCGCCGGCTGGCGTTGCTGCCGAATCCATCCGTCGAATTCATCTTTTGACTGGACATAAACACGCAGCAACATCTTGGCGTGCTGGGTCCCGCAATACTGTGCACACTGCCCAAGGTAGACTCCGGTCTCCTGCGGGTCGATCCACATCGTGTTGGGGTGGTTGGGAATCAGATCAGTCTTACCCGCCAGCCGTGGGACCCAAAAACTGTGGTCAGTATCAGCCGATAGCAGCGTAATGAATGTCGGCGTCGGATGGACCGGGTCACTTACGGGCACATGCAGTTCATTTGCGGTGACCACGCCCAGACCCGGATAACGATACTCCCACCAGAACTGGTGGCCGATCGCAGTAACCGCGATCGCGTTGCTGGGCGGCGATGTTTTCTGAACGACGGCAATCACTCGTGCCGTCGCCATGAATAATGCGACGACGATAAGAATCGGAATGATCGTCCATGCCAATTCCACCTGATTGCTGCCGTACACCTGGGGAGGTTCTCGGCCGTCGTCATTCTTTGTCTTTCTGAACTTCACAACGGAGTAAAGCAGCAAGGTGAAGACGACTAAAAAAATGGCTCCTGTGACCGCCAGCACAAACAGAGACAGTCCGAAGATCGATTTGGCTGGGGTCGACGCGGGAGCAAAGATATTTGTCGGGCTCAGGGGCGAGGTGGGATCCGCAAAAGCGGCTGCTGAACAGCAGATACATACGAGAATCTGCGAACCGAGGACACGCCGGTGGTTTGAGCCTTGAGATGGCAATTGGTCCCCCTAAAATCGGCTTCGAGGAGTAGCAGTCCGAATCTCACAATCTAAGTTTCTTCACCCATCCCTTACACACCTCATGACCTGCCAACCTGCTTCTCATTCTGGGTTAGGACTTATGTCTTGGAGTCCTGGAATCCAGTGTGGAAACCATTCTCTGAGCCGCTAGCGGGATGGCCACATGCCCATTCAGCACGATCTCCCTTGCTCGAACTTCCTGTCCATAGATCTGCTTGTTGGCGCCATTATCAGGACGAATGGTTGATCCCTCGAGTGCGACACCTACAAACGCGCCGCGGGCACGGGAATAGCTCAAGATGTCCGCACGCAGGGTGGCGTCTGTTTCTGCCGAGGCAGTGCGCCCGACAGGGCCCGCGGCAACCGACGCATCTGCTCCAAGCTTCACTTTGCTGCTGAGAATTCCGCTCGCACCCCGCTCGTTCATTACCAGCATCACAAAGTCTGTTGCCTCACCACCTATCTGGAAGCCAAAGCTGCCGCCCTCGAGAGCCATCATGGTAGGTGCGCCCCACGATCCCCTGAACTCTTCCCCTCTGCGACACGACATCGCACCTCGCCCATAGCTTCCGCCAATAATGAATGCGGCCTTCAAAACAGACGGAAAGACAACCACACAATCGGCCTTGTCGAGCAAGTCCTGGGGGATGTCGTCGGGAACATCGAGAATCTCTTTCAACACGGTGCCGCTGTTCCTTAAGCGACCTTCGTCTTTTTCCGGGTCAGCTGCGGAAGCTGAAGATGCGAGAATGGGCAGAACTACGAGCACCATGCTCATCAGACACGTAATCGGTTTCTTCATGACGTTTCTCCTTGCGCGATTTCGAGCGACCAAGTGCCACCGCTCAAGCCGGCTTGAGCGATTTGTAACCGTTGCCCTATGCTTCCACGATTGGGACATTCACCAAGTGCTCGCTAAGAATCTGCAGTTCATTGTGCCTATCGAATAAAAGATGGATCTCGTAAAACGTCGGACCAGCTACCTGCCAGTGAGACTTTTTATACAGTTCACGATGCGTAATCGTATCGGCAAGCAACTGATTGAGGCATTTCGGTCATTTCCTGTCGCATGGGTTCTTCGAGCTCGAGCAGAAACAGGTGATTGACCGTGCTGTATGCCTGAATTTTTGGAGCGTTTTGGTCAAACCGTGGCTGGGCACTGAGCAGCGTCTGATTGTTAGTGTTCTCCATGATTGACTTCTCCATGCTGGAGAATGAGCATGTAGCCTGCCAAATTCCGCCAGTTGATATCAGCAAGAGGAAGCCGGTGGTTGCCGCCGTAACAGGTTGCCCTCCCTGCGACACGTGTCCGCATTTCGACAAGGGAGGTAGGATGGCCGACACTGCGAGAACAATCATAAGAGCAAGGGACCCGGGCTGTACCACGACCGACCCTGAATGGACATCGCGGAACCCAACAGTGGAAGAAGCCGTGGGGGGAGCTCTTGCGGCTCGTAATGTTGGGCGTTGAGGATTCGGAGGAGATAATCGTCGTCAACACCAGCAAGGGCGTTCTGTACGTCCAGCAGCTGCCGCTAACAAAGCTTCGACTTTCGCATCCAGATCTTGAGCGACTTTCAGAGCTTCGGGAGTTCCGTACGTGGCGAGAAAAACTGGCCATTCTGTCGTAGGAAAGATGACCCCATCCGGATGCTCGTCGATGAGAAATCGTCACTGGCGCGTACCCGCGTGTTCTTCGGGAGCCGGTTCGAATCTAGAGCGCAACTCGGAACACGGATTGCGCGGTGTGGAATTTCCGGAGGAATCCGTTGAGCCATTGAGTTTCTCCTTCAGTTAACTCTTTGTCTGCAAGCCTCTTTGGTGGCGCATTGACTTCGCTAAAAGTATTCGCTCCCAGATCAGACGCCAATCCGTCAGACATTCGCCTTGGCACTTGAACTCTTTGCCACGTCCACCCATTCTTCCGCCGCACCCAGGGCACACCCAATTCAGAATGCCAGATATGACATCTGCACTTCCCGCGACTTCAGTCCAGCTCATTAACTGCATATGCACCTCACAAAAAGCAGCTTTCGGCCTTCCACATTCAGGCGTGCGGGAAGCACCAGGGGCTCACGGTTCACAGTCCGGTTGTCACAGAAGCTGCATCCTTAAGCGCTAAATGCATTTCCCGTTCCAAAATGCGAGGAAGAGGTGGCTGTTTGCATTCGAGTACGTAATGTCGATTACATTAAACGCAACGGAGTTCTGCACCGACTAGGATGGCAAACTCTCTTCACGCGGACCGGCACAATGCAACCAAAAGCGTCCATCTGTTCCCCATCGTGATCCCTTCGTCGTAGCCCTAAACCGTGATGTAGCTGTAATGTCCGTCCGTCTGCAGCAGTGCGATCGCTGCCACCATCGCCGCCACAACCAGCACTTCCGGCAGCGTGTGCGCCAGCATCTCCTTCACGATCTCTTCCGGTTGCTGTTTCAGGCTGCTGTGTGCAATCAGGGCCCGCGCCTGCTCCTCGGTCGCGGTATGGCAAGCCAGCAGCTTCACTCCCCGCTGCTGCAGCGCCTGGATGCTCGTGTCCTGGTAGAGCGACTCGCCACTATCCGGGTTTTCCGAGCTGTAATGCAGCGGTGTCCCGGCCTTGCTTGGATAGAACGGGTTCTTCACCGCCGGCTGGCCCGTCGACGGATCAGTGACCTTCAGCCATGCTCCAATCTGATACTTGTTCCATATGAAGTCGTCGTAGTTCAGCATGTTCGCTGGCCCATGCATCGCAGCAACAATCTTGATCTGTTCTTCCGGTATGCCGAAACCGAAGTGCAGCCCATTCAGCGAGTTTTTGATGTTGTTCAGGAACCTGCCATCCGCAATCGGGATAATGTCGTACACCTGCTTAACCTGTGCCGGGTTCTTCGCCAGTTGGTTGAATTCGCTTAGTTTCCAGTCAGACTTGGTGTACACCAGCTGCGCTTCAGCCGCTCTGCCTACGGTCCCCAAGGTTGCCAGCGCGGCAACGCTTGTTGCGGCGGTGCTTACAAACGATCTGCGGTTCATTCTGTTCATACCTCCCTTTCAGACAACAAGAACTTACATTCTTGTTGAGATCGTGCGCCTGGCCCAAAGAGAAATCATGAATTCTTACCCAAGCTGGTTCTTGAGAGCGGCAGCTCTCGAATGCGTTTACCGGTCGCGACAAAAATCGCGTTGCACAGTGCTGGAACAAACGGTGGTACGCCAGGTTCGCCTACGCCCGCCGGGGGTGCGTCGCTTTCCACCAAGTAAACATTAGTCTGGTAAGGAGCTTCGTTGATTCGCGCGACGGGATAGGTATCGAAATTCGATTGTTCAATCACACCGTTCTTGGCAGTAATCTCTCCACTGCGAGCGACACTGGTTCCAAACACCGCGGCGCCTTCGAACTGGGCGCGCGTGACCTCCGGGTTTACCACGTGTCCGGCATCGACGACGTAGTCGACCCGTGGAATCTTGATGTCGCCCTGGTCGCTGACTTCGACTTCCACCACTGCGGCGACATATGTCAAGAAGCTGCGATGGGCGGCAATGCCAACTCCCGAGCCTTTTCCGAGCTTACGTTTCCCCCAGCCGGATTTCTCGGCAACCATTTCCGTAACCTGCCGCAGGCGGCCGGTCTCCCAGGGATAAGTACCGAGATCCGCTCCGTAATTTGGGTAGTCCATGCCGCTGAAATTCAGCGTGCGCGGTGGGCCGATCAACTCGAGCAAATATTCGAGAGGGTCTCGACCAGCACGATGGGCTAACTCGTCTGTGAACGTCTGAACGGCAAAGGCGTGGTAAATATTTGCTACCGAACGCAGCCATCCGATCCGTACGTGCGCCGGAGCCGGGCCATTTTCCACGCGAAGATTGGGGATGTCGTAAGGCACATCCGTCCAGCCCTGCTGCAGATGCCCGGGATCACCGTAGACGGCGTGGATGTCAAAAATAGATGTGATGGGAGGAAACACGGATCGCTGCAGCCAGGCCGTGGGTCTCCCCTTGGCGTCTATGGCGGCCTTCATATACATGGCGGCCACCGCATTGAAGTAATCGAATTTTATGTCATCTTCTCGCGTCCAAACCACTTTTACCGGACGGCCGACTCTCTTCGAGAGAACCGCCGCTTCGGCCACGTAATCGGGCTTGGACTTTCTTCCGAAACCACCACCAAGAAGCGTCACGTTACAGATGACATCCTCTTTAGCAATTCCCAGTTCCTGCGCAATGATCGCTTGCGCTGCCTGCGGATTCTGCGTGGGAGCCCAGGCCGTGACTTTGCCATCTTTAAACTCCGCCGTAGCTACCATCGGTTCCATGGAAGCGTGCGCCAGCAAAGGGACGTAATAATCAGCCTCGAAAACCCTGCCACCCTCGGAAAAGACCGACTCCACATCGCCTTGATTGCGCACAATTTTCCCCGCATTACGTGCGGTCGCCTGCAACTCCTTCTTATACTGCTCAGAATCGTAGGTTGCGTTTGGCCCGTTGTCCCACTCGATCTTCAGCTTTTTGCGTCCTTGAAAAGCGGCCCAGGTGTTATCGGCGATGACAGCGATGCCGCCTAAGGGTTGAAAAGCGGGCGGTGGTTTGAATGGGTCTATGGGAACTGTTTGGCGAACTCCGGCTACTTTGAGTGCCCCGCTATCGTCAACCGACCTAACCTTGCCTCCAACCACCGGCGGATGTTCGATGGAGGCGAACACCATGCCATTCACGCGAACGTCCTCGCCGTAGATAGCCCTTCCTGTGCACAACTCCGTCAGGTCGTAGCTGGTCATTCCTTTGCCGATGTAGCGCCACTGATCTGGAGTTTTGAGCCGGATCCCGGCGCTTGGAACCGGCAGTTTCGAAGCCGCAGTAGCCAGTTCGCCGTAGCCGAGGCGGCGACTGCTGGGCGGGTGAACGACGGCGTGCAGATCTGTCTGGCACTCGGTCGGAGGCACTCCCCATTTCTGGGCCGCCGCGAGAATGAGCATGAACCGCGCAGTGGCGCCAGCCTGCCGCATGACATCGAAAAAGCTGCGGACGGAATGCGAGCCATCGGTGTTCTGATCACCATAGCGGGGATCGCCGATGGCCTGATCGATTTTTATTCTTTTCCAGTCGGCATCCAGTTCGTCCGCAACCACCATAGGCAGCGTAGTACGAATCACTGTACCCATCTCCGAACGATGCGCCACAATGTACACCGTGCCATCAGTGTCGATTCCTACAAAGGCGTTCGGGTGCAGCGTGGCACGATCGGCATCCGTTCTTCCGGATGCATGGTCGTGCCGCAGCGCCTTGGGCACGTAATAGGCTCCCAAGACGAGCACCCCTGCTCCTGCCAGTCCTTTTAGGAATCCACGGCGGCTGACGTTGGTGATCGAGCTCATGCGCTTTCCTCCGCGGCAGCTTTTATGGCGGCGCGAATGCGTTGATACGTTCCACAGCGGCAGATATTCGCAGCCATGCCTTCGTCGATATCCTGGTCCGTGGGCTTAGGCTTGTCCTTCAGCAGGGCGATCGCCTGCATAATCTGACCTGACTGGCAGTAGCCGCATTGTGGGACATTGAACTGCATCCACATCTTTTGCACGGGGTGCAATCCCTTAGCGGAGATATCTTCGATGGTCCGGATCTCGGCTCCTGCGACGGAACTCATGGGAGTAATGCAGGCGCGAAGTGCTTCACCATTCTTGTGGACAGTACAAGCGCCGCATAGCGCGATACCGCAACCAAACTTGGTTCCGGTTAGACCTAAGATGTCGCGCAAGTACCAAAGCAGCGGCATCTCGGGATCGCCATCGAAGCTGTGAGCTACGCCGTTAACTTTGAGTTGAATCATGTTGCCCTCTAGATCCACTCTTATCGGGCCGAGTGAGTGACTGCGACTCCTCCGACTTCTTCCATCCTGCGCAGGACAGCTGAGAAATCTTGCTCATCACCCGGTTGCAACTCGTCTGCATTAACGCGAGACGCGGCTTCCGTCGCCGGCATGGACACGTTCTCTCTTGCCGCCGTGTTCAGAATCAGCTGGAAGTCTTTGTTCATCAGGCGCAGGGGAAACTGGGGGCTGTAATCGTTGCGCTCTATTCTCGCCAACTTCCCGACATGCGCCGGGGCGACTACTGCGGTGTGCGATAGGACTTCGAGCAATAGCTTGCGATTCAGACCGGCGCTCTCACCCAGGACCACAGCCTCCGCGATCGCCTGCATGCCGACGCCGAGGAGCGTGTTGACCACCAGCTTCATGCTTGTGCCAGCGCCGGGAGGTCCGAGGTGGAAGTACTGACGCGCGATCGCAGCGAATATCGGTTGCGCAGCCTGAAACAGTTCCGCATTCCCGCCGGCCAGTAACGTCAGAGTGCCTTGTTCTGCCGCAGGAGTGCTGCCCGAGATCGCAACGTCCATCACGTCGATACCCAGTTTCGCAGCCTGATTGTGCAGTTCCCGTGAGGTTTCAGGAGAGATCGTGCTCATCTCCAGCACAACGGTCCCCGGCCGCGCTCCCGCGAGTGCCCCGTCAGGACCTGTATACACGCTCTGCACGGTTTCATCGTTGGTTAAACAGGAAAGAATCACGTCGGCGCTGCGTGCCAGTTCAACGACGTTATTCGCGAGCACAGCACCATTTAGTACCAGAGCTTCTGCTTTGGTATTATCCCGGTCGAATACGGTGAGTTCGTAGCAATGGTCTAGCAGTCGTTGGGCAATCCGGCTTCCCATGTTGCCCAGACCAATAAATCCTAGTTTTACCTGCTGTGCGGCAAGAAGTTTCATGTCATCTCCGTATGGATTTCTTGACTCATATCAATGGATTTTGGGGCCCAATTCTCCCTGCGCTCGGGGTTGATCTCGCGTTGCTGGTCGACGATTAGGTGCTTTGTACTCTCATGATTGAAATGTCCGTGCATTGCTATTGCCAAAGTTGAGCGGAGCAGGAGACCGTGCAAGTGACTGAATGTAGGATAAAGATAGGGGCCAAGAGCGCAACTCTGAGGTCTCGGCGATAAGCTTGCGTCCATCTTTCGACACTCGCCCTCCCGCGGTCACACCACAGACGGGACCATCTCACACGTCTGGCTGTAACCTCGCGAAGTCACGCAGAATATGCAGAAACATTCCTGAGCGCTGCCTGTTTTGAACTCCCGACAATCACCCCGGGCTGAGCGATCTCGGTTTGTAGAAAATCGGTCTTCCGCCAGAGTATAAATACTCAGCGATCAGGGTGAAACGGCATGCCGCGCTGTCCAGCACTGGCGGGTTCTGGAGTGTGCAGATCTAAATTGACCACAATCGGATCCTGTCCATCCCTCACGACTACTGCTTCGCAGATCTCGTCTGGGCTGGCATTGATTTCCTGATGCGGCACGTAAGGTGGAACGTAAATAAAGTCGCCCGGCCTGGCTTCCCCGCTCAGTTCCAGTTGATCGCCCCATCGCATTCGAACTCGGCCCTTTACCACGTAAAGCACGGTCTCCAGTTCTCCATGGTGATGCGGTCCGGTCTTGGCATCCGGTTGAACCACCATTGTGCCGGCCCACAACTTGCTTGCTCCAGCTCTCGCATGTGTAATTGCGGCAGCGCGCGTCATGCCCGATGTCTGTGGTGTATTCAAATCAAGTTCATCCGAATGTACGATTTTGACTCCATGTTTTGCCCAATCCATTAGTAAGCCTCCAGTTGAGCTCTGCATTTTTGTTGCCGCGAAGCCCTGCTCCGAGCGCACGCATCCGAAGAGCAGATTGACTGACTGTTGACGTTGATTTGGCGTCTGGTCGGCTTCGGGCTTGCACGTCGTTGCTTCTTTTGCTTTTTTCAAGCACAGGGAAAGCTCGCCAAAGGGGAGATCTCCACCGTGTGGCCCGAACTGCGTGAAGGACGTCTGGCTAACCTCACGGAGTGACGCAGAATAAGCAAGGAATATTCCTGAGCGCTTCCTAAACGGCAATCATGCCTGCCACCAAACTTCGACATTTTTCTGATTTCGACTCACACGCCACCTTTGGCAAACCAAATGCACGTGCAATTTCGTGCCGACCATTTGGTGAGAGGAATCTAGACCTGTGTGAAGCGGTGAAATTTTATGTCTGAAAGATTACTCGCGAGGACCTTGGCATTTGCAATTTTATTAGGAGCCGCCGGATCGCTTGGGTTCGGACAGGCGGCGAACAACTCCGCGGCAAGCACATACAAAACGAACTGTGTCTCCTGCCATGGCCGGGATGGACGTGGCAGCGCAGTGGGGAGGAGCCTACATGCCGCGGATTTCCACTCGGCGCAAGTTCAACACCAGTCTGACGCCCAGCTGGCAGACGTCGTCGCTGAAGGGCGAGGAAATATGCCTGCTTTCGGGACGCGGCTGAGTAAGGACCAAATCGACGCTTTGGTGAAGTACATTCGCACTCTGGCTAAAGCGAAATAGTTCGTCGTCTGAGAACGAAACGGTTCCGCCTGTTCACAGCAATCAACAGAATAATTGGTGCAGCCTGCGGGGGAAATTGGCTGGTGAGGAGAATGGCTGATGATCGAGAGTCTAACAGGTACTCACGCTGACTGGGTCGTGGGGATCGCTCGCATCGTATTGGGAATCATATTCTTTGGCCACGGCGCTCAGAACATACTAGGGTGGTATGGCGGACCCGGTCTTGCCAACAGCATGCGCACGTTCACCGAACATCTGCACCTTCCGTCGACTCTGGCCTTTCTTATGATCGCCGGGGACTTTTCGGTGGAATCGGACTGATCGTCGGGCTGTTCAGCAGAATTGCCGCACTAGTCATCGCGCTCACGATGGTGGGGGCTATTGCAACCGTTCATTTCCGATTCGGCCTCTTCTTGAACTGGTTCGGAAGCCAGGAAGGACACGGGATTGAGTACCATCTGCTGGCGATCGCACTGTCCTTGGTAGTGGTAGTCAAGGGCGCGGGAGCGTTCTCGTTGGATCGTCTTGTCCACGAACATGTTTCGGGATTGGAACAGTCGATAGCAGCTAAAAGACAATGACGGAGGTGGGAGTTCAAGAGACGTATGCGCGGAGGGTGATCGTCATAACAGCAATTGCAACACGTTCTACACCGACATCATCTCAGTTGCCGGCCGTCCACTCCGCAACTGTCGACTGTTGTACGGTTGTCGATGGACGGACTCCAAGTCAGACGATTTCGCCGCTGGCGCACTCGGGATTTGAGTGGCAGGCAGATGGTTGCACATATTTCGCAGGACAACACGCGTGAAAAACGTAACTCGCAGATCGTTTGTATCTAGTGCTGCTGCAGGCGTGACAGCGCTGGCCTTATTCGGTAAAACAAGTCATGCAGCAGAAGCCAGCTCGTTTGGAAGGCGTCAGAGTGGAGGCTTGCTGAAGTTCACAAACTTATCAGAGATCCCGCCAAGGTCAAGCAGGTGTATGACGTCATTCCGATTAGCGAAGGGAAATTTCTGAACAACATGAGGAACTCGCTCAATGGTCTGCGATTTGGATTTGGCATTCCTAAGGAACAGATCAAGGTCGTAGGAGCACTGCATGGCTCCGCCAACATGCTTAACTACGACGACTATGTTTGGAATAGGTATCGAATTCGCGAATGGCTAAACGTAATCGATCCAGCGACGGGAAAAGCCGCGGTAAGAAACATCTTCTACCGCAGCAAGAATTCACCGGAAAATTGCCGGCTTCCATCGATCCAGATGACGAGAACTCGTTGTATCAAGATTGGAGCATGCAGGCGTTGCAATCGAGAGGCGTTCAGTTTCTGAGCTGTCACACGGCAGCCGAAGAGCAGGCGCGGGTCCTTTTCCGTCGTAATAAATTGTCAGAATCACCAGAGGACATCGTGGAGGGCATGCTCGCCCATACACAGCCGGGGGTTCTTGTGGTTGCCGCGATGACCGCTGCCCTTGCACTGCTCCAGGCTCAAGGCCACTACACCTATATTTCTGTGTAGCACAGGACGGTATTTCCCTATGAAAGCCCCTCCTTGCTTAAGGTAATGTCACTCGCAGCTGTTGCGGGCACTACACTGTCAGCGAAAACGGGATGGGGCAGAAGAAAACTTCTTCTGTGTTACGAATTCCAGACAAACGGGCTCTTTCACTTGAGTATCACCCCTCAGACTCCGATGGTCTACCAAATCCATCCTCAATTACAGCGCACGGAATCGCATAGCCGGAGCTTGCGCAGAAGTGCTTTACAAACGGGACATGATCTCATCCACATGTGAGGGAGATCCATGCGCACGTGCATGTAATACCAACTTGTGTATCTAGATCTACTTGATCCACTCGATAGAGACTGGCGCTGCCTCGCCCGAAATCTCAACAGGATATTTGCCACGAATCTGGTGTCGAAATGCGGACTCCAACGTCGGTGAAAGGACACTGATCGAGGAGAGTGGATCGATTCCACAGCGCAATTGCGTATTTTCAGGCGAGAGTATGGCACGCTCCTTGCATAAGCGATGTAACGGAGCAAAATGCATGGAAGAATCGACATTCTCGCGCGTCTGGTTTATCACGGGAACTTCAAAAGGCTTTGGGTATCTGCTCGCCGAAGAGGCGCTGAAACGCGGAGAGCGAGTAATTGCCAGCGCCCGCGACGTGTCAAAGTTGTCGCGTCTCGCGCGGCAATATCGAGACCGCATCCATACCTTGACTCTCGATGTCACCAACCCGAATGAAATCATATCGATTGCGCAGCAAGGGATTGCAGCCTTCGGCCATGTGGACACTCTCGTCAATAACGCCGGCTATGGCGTGAACGGCGCTATCGAGGAAGTGTCTGAGGATGAGTTTGAACCGATGTTCCAGACTAACATTTACGGCCTCATTCGGGTCACCCGCGCCTTCCTGCCGCATTTTCGCCAGCGCCGCAGCGGACATATTTTCAATTTGTCCTCCATCGGCGGACTGATCGGATCTGCGGGATGGGGTTTCTACAACGCGACAAAGTTTGCCGTGGAAGGATTCAGCGAGGCATTGGCGGAAGAAGTGAAGCCACTCGGTGTTCGCGTCACGGTGGTCGAGCCGGGGCCCTTTCGCACCGACTTCCTCGGGCGATCCAGCAAGGTTGCTAGGAGACAATTACCCGATTATGCGACAACCGCAGGCGGGGCCCGCGGGTACTTGAAAACGCAGTCCGGCAAACAGCCGGGCGATCCGCAGAAAGCGGTTGAGGCGATTATAACCGCCGCAAACTCTCCTAACCCGCCCTTGCATCTCATTCTCGGCCACGTCGCACTAGCGCGCTTTCGCCACAAGCTTTCGGACTGGCATGAGGAAATTGCCGCGTGGGAGAGCGTCACGACCAGTGCCGACTTCCCCGAAAACAAGAGTAGCGCCGCGGATTAGAAGAAGCTGTGACGCCCGAACGGAGATTTTATGCCGCAGCAGTCGTCGATTGAAACTGATCGGCATTGGCCGGGGTGACGAGTATGAGCACAAGAAGAGACTTTCTCGATCTCGCCGTTAAAGGATCGGCCATGACCGCGGCCGCGGCACTTCTGCCTGGGAGTACATCAGCTCAGGGCAATACAAGCGGTGGCAGGAGCATGAATAACATGAAAAATAACACGAGCAGTGGCAGCAATGTCCATTACAAGCTGCCTTTCACATTCGGCCTGGGAGGCGTTCCCCTGGGAAATGAATTTGCGGTGGTAACTGATAAGGATGCGCACGCGATCCTGGAAGCCGCATGGAGCGCTGGCATTCGCTATTATGACGTTTCTCCCTGGTATGGTCTGGGTCTTGCCGAGAGAAGGTATGGCAGCTTTCTTCACAACAAGAAAAGAAGTGAATATGTCATCTCGTCCAAAGTGGGCAAACTGCTAAAGGCATCGAGGACAGCCAAGAACCGCGAACTGTTCCCTTTCTCGCCCTCTCCCAACGACGTAATCTTCGATTACACGTCATCGGGCATAAGGCGTTCGATCGAGGATAGTCTGCAAAGACTTGGCATCGATAGCCTTGACATCGTTTTTGTTCATGACATTTCTTCGGATAATAAGTTGTTGCCGACGAGTTGGCAGGAACAATTCGACATCGCTGCGAAGGGTGCTTTCCCAGAACTGACGCGTATGCGGGAAGAGAGATTGATCAAAGGCTGGGGAATCGGCGTCAATACGCCCGAACCGATTCTGCGAGTATTACGGGAAGCCGATCCGGATGTGTGTCTAATGGCATCGCAGTATTCCTTGATCGATCACAAGAATGCGCTAAAACAGCTTTTTCCTGCGGTTCGAAGAAAGAACGCCTCTCTGGTGGTTGGTTCCTCACTGAACGCCGGATTCATCTCGGGGAGTCCTCGCTACAACTATGGAAAAGAGTCGTACAAGATACCCCCCGAATTCGTAGAGAAACGAAAACAACTGCGTGAAGTGGCTGGGAATCACGGAGTAGACCTTCGCACAGCAGCGCTTCAGTTCTCTGCGTCACCGGACGTGGCCGCAGCTTTGGTCGTCGGCGCTAGCAGTGAACAACAGATTCTCGCAGACTATACCTCAATGCAAACCAAGATTCCGGCTGAATTCTGGGCTGAGCTTAAAGCTCAGCAATTGATAGAGCAAGACGCACCAACCCCCGCCCAGCAGGGCGGGTAGGTTGCAACCGAGCCTCTTCGCTGCGGCTCCGGCGATTGGACCAGGACTTGCTATGAGGTCTGTGTAGAGAGGAGCAAGTTGCTCCTTATCTAGTTGCTCGAAACCCCGCAAAGAGAGGAGTCGTGAAAACCAATTACGTATCTGACGAGCACGCTGTTTGTAGCACTGGCGATTTTTTCCTCTTCACCTTCCGCAGCTGATCGGGGAAAAGACGAGGACCGCTTGGAAAACACCGGCACTGTGTTGAAAGAAATTCTAGATGTTCCCGACGACATCCCGCAGGACTTGCTCGACAAGGCCGATTGTGTGGTTGTTTTTCCGTCCGTCTTAAAGGCCGCGTTCATTGTTGGTGGAAGTTACGGGCGAGGCGCGATGTCCTGTCGCAAAGGTGAGGAGTTCAACTTCGGCGGGCGCGTCTTTCATATGCCGCAAGAGTGGCGGTGATGAGTTCACTTGCCTCCACGTCGCCTCTCCTGCGAGTGGAACCGGACTTGCTGTGACTGAAGAGAGAGAGTTCTGGTCAGTTGCATGATGGCACACCAAAAGTCATAAGTGTTCATGAACCGGCTGGGATTTTAGCTACGCATTGCTCGCGACGGGACCTCGCACAGACAGCTCGATAGTCGGATTCGTAAAGGAGATCCACCAATGAAAACGACAAAGGCAATTAGATTTGGAAACATAGCAATTACGGCCATCACGGGCATCCTGCTGGTGCTACCTGTTCACGCGGAAATTAAATCTCACTCCGGGCATCTGATTGTTGAGCAGCCTACCGATCTGCCGGAGATGGCACGGACGCCTGGGCAGGCGCTCTTCGTGTATCAGGCCGAGGATAGCGAGACTTATCTCTACGTTGAGCAGCAAAATGGTGCGCGGCTTGCCATTTTCAATGTCACAGATCCCGCAAAGATCAAGGCAGCGGCTTCGGTTTCAGTGAAGACGCCCGGAGCATTCGATTTTGTGCGCCCACTGAACGACCGACCTGAGCTGGTCCGCTTCCGCGATAGTGGGGAGTTAGCAGAGCTCGATCTTCGCGAGCCCAAGAGCCCAACGCTGAAGATCGCGAATACTCTCGGCGAGCCCGGCCATACTGAATCGTTGGGTCAGACGGGTTTGGTGATCAACGGACATTACAGGTGTGTTGGCGGTGTGGCGCACGACTATCATTTGATGGAGGTCTCAGATCCCGCGCACCCTGCCCCTGCCCCTGTTGCCACCATCAAGCAAGTAAAGCACAAGGTCGTCAATGAAGAAACTGGTACCACCTATCTGCTGGGCAGCGACGGTCTCACCGTGGTTCGTAGACCGCGCGTTGAAGAAGATGACAAGGTAGAAAAGATTTACGAGGAATGGAACTGAATGTCGAAGACGAGGGACGTTATCAACCGGCAACGTTCATAGGCTTTGGCTATGTACGCGATTCACTATCGAAGAGTTTCTGCGGACGTAGGTTTGATGACCGGATAGTGAAATCTCGGGAGGTCGAAAACCTGCGAACATCGCAGGAATGGGAGTTAGTTTCATGAACCGGCGGGGATTTTTGCAACTCATTGGGGCCACCGGTATAGCGGCATTGGCGTCCTCCTGCAATCGAATCAATTCTGTGATGGCGACTCTACCGAGTTCGACTAACCTCGCGCGGTTCCCAGAAAAAACAGAGATGATCCTGCTCACCGACCGGCCACCACAGTTGGAAACTCCGCTCCACTATTTTCGACAGGACCTTACGCCGAACGAAGCGTTCTTCGTTCGCTGGCATCTCGAAGGCATCCCCATTTCTGTAGATCTTCGAACCTTTCGGCTCAACGTCAGCGGCCACGTCCGGCAGCCGTTGCAGCTCAGCGTGGACGATCTTCGATCACAATTCCAGCCAATCTCTATCATCGCAGTCAATCAATGTTCCGGCAATTCTCGTAGTTTTTTCGAGCCACGCGTGCCAGGCGGTCAGTGGAAGCATGGCGCTTGCGGGAACGCCAAGTGGACCGGTGTTTCTGTGAAGTCGATTTTGGATCGCGCCCAAGTGAAGACCGGCGCCGTGGACGTGTCATTCAATGGGCTTGATGTTCCTCCACTGCCTTCTGTGTCTGACTTCGTGAAGGCTCTTTCGATCGATCACGCACGGGATGGCGAAGTAATGATCGCCTACGCCATGAATGACCAACCGTTGCCCATGGTGAACGGCTTCCCCCTCCGCCTCGTCGTGCCGGGGTGGTATGGAACTTATTGGGTAAAAGCTCTCAGCGACATCGCTGTGTTACCTCATCCCTTCAGCAACTTCTGGACGGACAAAGCCTATCGCATACCCAACGCTCCAAATGGCACCGAGTCTCCAAAGGATTTGGCCAAGGACACAATCCCTATTAATCGATTCAACGTGCGTTCCATATTCGTTCGTCCCGACCCCGATGAAATCTTGCACCCCGGAATGCCAACGGAAATTGAGGGTATTGCTTTCGACTCCGGTTACGGGATCCGGCGCGTGGAGGTGTCGACGGACGGGGGAGCAACCTGGGCAGATGCTCGACTCGACCCGGAAATCGGAAAGTACTCGTGGCGACGCTGGCGGACATCCTGGACACCAAGAAACCGCGGGCAGTATCAACTTATGGCTCGCGCGACAAATGTGGTGGGAGACACTCAGAGCAAGGAACAGTGGAACCGCAGTGGCTTTATGTGGAATGTAATCCAACAAGTTGACGTAAAGGTGGGATAACAACGCATGACCCTAAAAATAAAAAGTGTGGTCCTCGCCTTAGGGCTTGCGGCATTGGTTACCGGCTGCGGACATATTCCAAACAACTCTAGGAAAGCAGATCGGGGCATCGGTAACGCAAAAATGGAGCCGATGCTTGATTCGAAAACAGACAGCCCTGTGCATACCATCGTGATGCCGCATGACGAGCCGGTGTTTTCGCCGGGAGAGGGGCGTGATGAGTTTGTGACCGCGTGTGTCGTTTGCCATTCACCACGATACATCACCATGCAGCCGCAATTTTCCAGGACTACGTGGCTGAGCGAAGTAAAAAAAATGAAGGACGTCTACGGCGCACATATTTCTGATGAGCAGGCGCTGAAGATTACGGACTACCTGTTTTCCATCAATGGAAAGGCCGGCACGGGTCAAGGTCCGAAAGGCACATATGGCGAATAACATCGGAAGTGAGCATCCGTCGCGGCCACCGATACGCATGCTGGGTTTCCTGCTGCTACTGGGTACGCTGTTTGCCTGGTGGGGAACACGCGACTATCGCCGTATGTTTGGAGAATCGCTGCGCGAACCCGTTGCCGCCGCGGGTATGGTTCTTCCGCAGGTAACACAAGAAGAGAGTGCATTGCTGAGTCGCGGTTCGGAAATTTCACAGCGGCAATGCGCGGGTTGTCACGAAAGGACCAACCGTTCCAGCGCACCCAGTTATCAGGAAATTGCGAGCTTCTATCGCCGCGGATCTCCTGCCTCGGCCGGCAATCCGGATTTGCGCTCTCGACTGGCCTCAGCAGTAACCCATCCGCGGCCAGGCTGGGGCAATTTTGCGCCGGGACCACCGGAATCCGCGCTATCGCTTGACGACCGGATCGCCCTTGCGAGTTTGATTCTGAGCAGTTTCGACCGAGACAAAAATGCTGGAGAGGGTGCGGGTAAATGACGACTTCTGTACAAAACCTATCCGGCCGCAATGAGCGAGCAAATACGCAGAGTTTAGGCGCCCTTCCGTCGATTGAGTATGACCTGATCCGTGCCCACGTCCTTGCGTCACTCGTAACCTTAGTAATCTCGGTCCTATTCGGCATTCTGGTAGCCACAAAGTTCACCTTTCCGGAGTTTCTGGGAGGCCACGGATGGTCTACCTGGGGCAGGCTTCGCTACAACCACACGCAAGGCATATTTTTCGGATGGCTGGGCAATGCGTTCCTGGCATTCTTTTATTACGTTGTCCCGCGCCTGGCAAATCGGCCGGTTTTGAGCCGCAGGATCGGGTGGTTTCTGTTCTGGATCTGGAATTTTGCGGTGGTCCTCCCGGGATGGGTGCTGGTTGCCGCCGGTTTCAGCCAGCCGCTGGAGTGGGCGG
>Ga0207684_10002336_pt1 | contig 19215 bp, 26 predicted proteins | sample KBSK5501metaG_FD_184342 | JGI IMG/M metagenome (GOLD analysis project Ga0207684, IMG submission 184342) | Corn, switchgrass and miscanthus rhizosphere microbial communities from Kellogg Biological Station, Michigan, USA - KBS K5-50-1 metaG... | ecosystem: Host-associated > Plants > Roots >...
GCGGGCGGGAGCCCGACGGCGAGCGCCAGCGCGAGCGCGACGCCGGTGGCCCAGACGAAGGTCTCCGCGTGGACGAACAGCGGCGGAAAGCGCCCGCCGGTGGCGCTGTTCAGCCCGGGGATGATCGCGACGGCGGTGAGCATGCCGAGGGTCGCGCCGATGGTGAGGAGCAGGGTCGCCTCGCCGAGGACGAGCGCGGTCACCGAGAGGTTGGAAAAGCCGAGCGTCTTGAGAATGGCGAGCTCGGGAATGCGCTCGCGAATGGCTTGCGCCATCGTGTTGCCGGTGAGGATCAGGATCGTGAAGAAGACGGCGAGGAGGATGCGCCTGACGAGCGCGCCGATGTCGCCGATCTGCTTGGCGAAGCCGATCGCGAATTCCTTCTCGGGCGCCGTCTTCGTCTCGTCGGGCGAGTTCATGAACATCCGGTCGATGTCGGCGGCGATTCCGCGCGCCTGCTCCGCATCCGCGACACGGATGATGTACCAGCCGATCTTGCCGCGACCGAACTGCCGCGCCTCGTCGAAGTGGGCGACGTTGATCAGCACCACGTCGGTGTTCGCGCGCACGGCCGGATCCTCGGCATCGAAGACGCCGACGAGATCGAACTCCCAGTCGAGGCTGCCGTCGGTCTTCGCGTGGATCTCGGAGGCGATCGGCAGCTTCTGGCCGACCTTCCAGCCGTAACGATCCACGAGCCGCTTGCCCGCCACGGCGCCGGTGCGCGTCTTGACGAACACCTCACGCTGCGCCGGGGCGATCTCGAATTCCGGGTACATGTCGAGATAGCGCGCGGGGTCCACGGCGAACACGGCGAATGCGTTGCTCTCGTTCTGATATCTGGCGCCGAACCAGTCCGCATAGGCCACGGCCACCACGCCCGGCACCCGCTCGATGCGCGTGGCGTACGACACGGGCAGCGGCTCGATGATGGAGTAGCGCGCGGTGGTGAGCAGCCGCTTGGCGTCGGCGCTGTCGGCGCCGGATTCGAAGGCGACTTGCACGGCCTGCAGCAGGCCGAAGAGCAGGAAGGCGATCAGCACTGATAGGACGGTGAGCACGGTGCGCGTCTTGCGCCGGAAGAGCTGCGCCCAGAGCAGCGGCAGGTACTTCACGGCGCCGCGAGATCGTTGGTCACCGCGAGCGTGCCCTTGTCCAGGCGCAGGCCGCGCCGCGCGTACTCGGCCGCCTTCGGATCGTGGGTGACCATCACGATCGTCTTGCCGTGTTCGCGGTTGAGCATCTGCAGCAGCAGCATGATCTCGTGGGCGGTGGCGCGGTCGAGGTCGCCCGTCGGCTCGTCGCACACGAGCAGGGTGGGGTCGGACACGATGGCGCGCGCGATGGCCACGCGCTGCTCCTGGCCGCCGGACAGCTCCTTGGGCTTGTGCTTCGCCCGTTCGCGGAGCCCGACGAGGGCGAGCGCGATCTCGGCGTGACGCCGGCGCTCGGCCGCGCTCAGGCGGGTGAGCAGCAGCGGCAGCTCGACGTTGCGCTGGGCGGAGAGGACGGGCAGCAGGTTGTAGAACTGGAAGACGAAGCCCACGTGGGCGGCGCGCCAGCGCGCGAGGTCGCCGCCGCCGAGCCGATCGATGCGCTGGCCGTCGACGACGATCGTGCCGGAGGTGGGCGTGTCGAGCCCGCCGATCAAGTTCAGCAGCGTCGTCTTGCCGGATCCCGATGGCCCCATCAACGCGACGAAGTCTCCGCGCGGAATGTCGAGGTCGATGCCGTGCAGGACCTCGATCGTCTCGCCGCCGCGGCGATACGTCTTGGTGACGCCGCGGATCTCGACGAGGACGTTCATTTGTCGGCGACCCGCACGGCGGCGCCGTCCTTGAGCGAGGGCGGCGGCGCGATCACCACGCGCTCGCCCGTCCGCAGACCCTTGACGATCTCGCGGTCGGCGCCGACCGTCTGGCCCGGCGTAACGCTGCGGCGCTCGACGCGGCCGTTGGCGTAGACGAAGACGGCGTCACCGCGGATGGTGTCGGCGGGGACGAGCACGCCCGACGCCACCGGCGCGCGGGCCACCGCGCCGCCGGCATCGAGAAAGGCGACGCGCACGCCCATGTCAGGAACGATGCGTGCGTCCTTCGAGCGGATCGCGATCCGCACCTTGACCGTCGCCTTGGCGCGATCGGCCGCGGGAATGATCGCGATCACGGAGCCGGGAATCTTCCAGTCGGGATAGGCGTTGAGCATCGCCTCCACCGGCTGCCCGGCCGTCACGCGATTGATGTAGGACTCGTTGACGTCGACCTGGACCTCGAGCGAGTCCATGTCGACGATGGTGCCGATGCCCGTGCGCGTGAACCCGCCGCCCGCGGAGATCGGCGAGATCATCTCCCCGGGCTGCGCGGACTTGGCGACGACGACGCCGCTGAACGGGGCGCGGACGACCGTGTTGTCGAGCTGGACCTGCGCGACGGTGACCGACTCGGTCGCCACGCTGATCTGCTCCTGGTTGGCCGCGAGCTTGGCGCGCAGCGTGTCGCGTTGGGCGCGCGCGGCGTCCATGGACTGCTCGGGCACCAGCTGCCGGTTGAAGAGCTCCTGCGAGCGCGCGTAGTCGCGCTCGGCCTGCTGCAGCTGGGCGCGGATCTCGCCGTCCTGCGAGCGGGCGGCGGCAAGCTGGGCGCGCGCCAACGCCAGCTGCGCCTTCGCCTCGGTGTCGTCGAGCCGCGCGAGGACCGCGCCCTCGACCACGCGCATGCCCTCCTCGATGAGGACTTCGGTGATCTTGCCGGTGATCTTGGCCGACACGGTCGCCTGCCGCCGTGCGGTGACGTAGCCGCTGGCGTCGAGGACGGAGCCCGGGCCACCCGCCGGCGCGGCCGCGCGCGCGGCGACCGTCCGGACGGTCGGCGTGCCGAACCAGCTCCAGGCGGCCCACAGCGCCGCGGCCAGAACGACGAGCGCGATCACTGCCAGGACGAGCCGCCGCCGTCGCGCACGGCTCGGACGGCCATCGCGGTCGATGCGGAGCTCGCGCAGGAGTTCGGCGGTGTCCACGGGATTCTGTGGGCTCACGGGCAACTCGATCAGTGTGCCATAGGTCTACGGCGGAGAGGAGCTAGCGGCGGCGGCGATCAGACGTCGATCGGCCGCCCGTCGGCGCGGCATAGAAGCCGAAATCGCTCGCAGACGACGACTGAGGCGTCGTCGAGGCGACCGCCGAGCCGGTCGACCACGCGACCGAAGAACGCCGTGTGAGCGCGGCGCCAGTGGCCGAGCGAGCCGTCGCCCTCGCCTTCGGCGGCGGCGAACTCGGAATCCACATCGTCGAATGGCACCAGCCGGACGTCGGTGGTCTCGATGATCCCGACCGGCGTGCCGTCGCCGCGCGTGACGATGCTGACGTCGCCGGCCGCCGGCAGCGCAGCGCCTTCGCTCTCGAACTGAACGGGCAGGCTGGCCGTTGCCCGTTTCTTACCGGCAACGACCAGCGTAGCCAGCTCGTCGGCCAATGCCGCCGAGTCGCCGAACGAGAACGCCATGACGCGCGCCGTGCGGTGAGGGTGATCGGCGGGCAGGTTAGCGACGTACGCGCGCCAGAGTGCCGCCGCGGTGTCCGTCAGCGGCGCGTCCAGATCGTTTCCCACTGAGCCCACGAGCCGGTCTTCGGCGCCGCGCGGGCGGTGACCTCTTCGCGAGGCTCGAGCACCGGAGTGAAGGCGGGTGTGAGGTGTTCATGGAGCTCGACGTCCGAGTAGAAGTGAATCAGCATTCCACGCTTCGGTCCGTCGTCGTAGCGAATGGTGATCCCGCCGACATCGTTGCGCTCCACCACCGTGTGGGCGTGGTAGATCTGCGTGCTCACCGAGTTCACGCGAAGGAAGAGGAAGCCGCCCGGCCGCAGGATCGCGGCGACCTTCGCGATGTAGGCGGCGCTGTCGGCGTCTCCGCCATGCTGAAAGACCTGGATGGCGACCACGTAGTCGAAGTAGGCGACTGACGGCTGGAATCCGAGAAAGTCGTCGCAGATCAGACGCTGGGCCGGCAACGTCGGTCGACGCTTCCTTAGATGGCGAATTGCTTCGGGCGAGATGTCGAGTCCGATCAGGTCGAACCCGGCATCGATAAGCGGCAGATAGTTCCGGCCATTGCCGCAGCCGACGTAGAGGCCGACGCCCGCTTCGCTGGAGGCGCTACGAAGTGTCTCGACGATGTGCCGCACGAACGGCAGCGGCGGCTCGTCGACATAACGCTGGTTGCGATACTCCGCGTCCCACCGCGCCGCGGTCAGACGACGCTCGCTAGATTCCGAACAGATAGCGTGACCACCGCATCAAGATAAAGACGAGCAGGATAAGAAGGCTCACGACGACGATGCCGCCGGTGAGCAGCAGCCGGCGGTAGAGCTGACCAAGCTGCTCTTGTCGGCCGACGGCGCGCTGCTGCAGTTGCAGGGACTGCTCCGTCACCCGCCGATACTCAGCGAGCTGCTCTCGTTGCGCGTCGCGGATCTCGCGCAACAGCTGCCGGACCTCGTCGCCCTGGACGTCAGTCATCCTCACGCGCTCTCGAGTCCCCAACTGCGTACTCGCGCCGGCGTGATTCGGAACATCACGCGGTTGGCGGGCATCGCCCGGCCGGCCCAGAGGCGCGCCAGACCGGGGTATTTCGCATGAAAGCGCTCGGCGAGCGCCCTTCGCTCGGACCCGTCGGCGAGAAATTCCGCCTTGCCGGTCATCGTCACGCCCTGGATTTCACCGCCATCGGAGACGGCTTCGGCCACCACGCTCACGCGCGGGTCGCGACGAAGGTTGCGCACCTTTTGCGTGCCCTCGACGCTGATCATGATCAGCGACCCCGGTTCGTGCAGGAACCACATCGGCACCGCCAGCGGGGCGCCGTCGGCCTGGACGGTGGCGAGGACGACGACGTCCTTGGCCGCGAGAAATCGCTGGATGGGAGCGTCGGCGAGCATCATGGCTGGCCGCCGCGAATCATACCGCGCCTCTCACGGAATGAAGTAGAACGGATTCGGCAGCTTGTAGGTCCGCTCGGCAAAGCCGCCGTCGAGATCGCTCATCTGATCACCGATGTTCACGATGACCGTGTAGCCCTGATCCTGCAGCTTCTTCCGCTCGGGAGCCTTGAAGTCGGCCGCGGACTTCGTGGTGAGGTCGTCAGGCTTCAAGAGGAGCCCGGTCCATTCGTATCCCGCCGCTCGCAGATTGGCTTCCGTGGCGGCGCGCAGACGTTCGGGCCGGCCGGTCAGAAAAAACACAGCGACGCCACGCTCTCGGGCGAGACGGACGAGGGCCAAAACCGGCTTGATCGGTTCGGCGCGGGCCATCCCGATCCACGTGAATAGCCCACACGGGCCGCGCGGAAGATCGCACGGACCGGCGATGATGAAGCCGTAGTCGTTGGCTCGGATGCTCGGCAGGTTCGAGAGCGCGGTCTCATCGATGTCGACGACGATGGCGAGCTTGCCTCCGCGCGGCGTCCTCGACTCGAGAAACGCGCGCGCCTGCTCGGCGACGCCCGCGATATCGGCTTCGTAACGACCGGAGTCGACGTACTCGCTGACCTGGCGCTTCGCCTCGGCGAGATTCGGGACAGCTGCGACCGTCGGCGTGCGCTGCGCGCCGCTTACGGCGCAGCCTCCGATCTGAAGGGCGAGCGCGGCGATCGTCAGCCACTTCAAGCCGGCGGTTTTCATGACGGTGGTCATCGTAGAGCGGCCCGGCCCGGATGATACGCGCTGCTCAGCGGCGCGTCGCGGCTTACCTCGGAGCGGCAGGACGCTCGCCCAGCCGGCGGGCCTGCGCCGCGGGATTGAAGTAGAGGACGCCCGCGACCCCGTCGATCTCGACGACCAGCTCATCGACTCCGCTGCTCAGGGTCATGTGGCGCTTCGGTCGCACCCGCAGCACGCGGAGGATCGAGTATTCCTCGGCGACAGAGATGACGACGAAGGCCGTCTGGGGCGTGCGTCCATCACCCGACGTGAGGACGGAGTCGACGAGACCGCGAAACCAGTTGAGGTGGTGATCGGATTCTGCGAGGCGCTTGAGCTCCTTCAGGGCGACCGCCCGGATGAGATGGGCGTCGATATCGACGGGACACCGTTGGAGCCAGGGCTCCGACGTCGCCAGGATGGCGTTCCAGTCCTTCTGGGTGACGAGCTCCGCCAGACGGTGCAGGGGCCGGTCGCGCTCACAGATCTCGACGAAGTCGCTGCGGCCACCAAACTCCGCGCGCAGACGATCGAAGTCGACGGAGAAGGGATTGGCAAGCTGCGTGTGGGCGTTCATCGCCGGCTTCACGGGGGTGGTTGGGGAGGATACGCAGCCCGCAAGCGAGCCGGCGAGGAGGATCAGGCTGACTGCCGTCGTCCCGCGTCGCATGTGCGATGCCCTCGATGGTTGGCGTCGCGGGCCTGGCAAGCCCAGGCGGCGTACTGGTCACGGAACGACGACTACCTTTCGACCATAGCCGATTCGTCACATTTGGCGCAACGAGCGCTTATACGCGGCGTCCTCATAGGTCTTCGCAGTCCTGGTCCTCCAATCGATGGGGCCGTGGTCAAACCGGTCTCCAATCTGTCGGGGTAGAGGTGCACGTACAGGTGCGCAATCGTGCGGGGCCCCCCTGGCGCTCAGACGCCCAGCGTGGCGAACTCTTGCGCATACCGGACGAGCCCCGCGCCCACCGGCACCGCCCCCCGGATCAATTCGATAACCTGGAATGCCGGGCCACCGCGGTACTCGTCGGATAGCCCGAGCTCCGAGGCCGCGCGGAACCCGAACCGCGAGTAATAGGCCGGCTCACCCAGCACGACGGCCCACCCAAAGTTCGCCTTTCGACACGCGTCCAATCCTGTACGGACCAGGCCGGCGCCGATGCCCCGTCGTCGGTACGAGTCGGCGACCGCAATCGGCGCCAGGCCCGCGCCCTCGATTCCCGAGGCCGCCGTGACGGGGCTGAAGGCGACGTGACCGACGATGACGTCGCCGACTTCTGCGACCAGCGAGACGCGTAGGCTGCCGGCGGCTCGAAGCAGGTCAACCAGCCGGGCCTCGGCGGGCGTCGGGAAGCTTGCGACGTGGATCGCGTGGATGCGCGGGGCGTTGCCGGGCTTCTCGGGTCGGATCACGACCGTCAATCGAGCTTGCGCCGCAGGAGGACAACGTCCGGTGGCTGCCATCCCAGCGACCGATAGAACGGCTCTGCGCTATGCCAGACGTCGGCGATCAGGATGCGACGTCCTCGCCGAACGAGCTCGGCCTGTCCGCGCTCGACCAGGCTTCTTCCGATGCGTCGGACCACTCGGGCTGCCAGAACCCCGGCTCCGCTTCCATCAACCGGCGAATCGCTGGAACGTCCTCTCGCTTTGCCCCGCGAATCACGCTGTTTGCTCCTTACACCGATTCAACGGTCGCGGCACCGCGTGCCATTGCGAGTCCACTTACCTTGACCGCCTCCAGATCCTGGCTGCCCCACAGCGCACTTCGGTCGAGTGTCGGCCGAAGTTCTAGAACGAACGTGCCGCTGCGTCCAGCCGCACGCCGCGGTGGTGAGACGACATCCCGCGATGGCCAGCCCGGCGAGCGCCGCGAGCATTCGCGATCTACCGCGTTTCGGTGCATGGCTCACTTCGCTGGCACGATGTCACCGGTGACGTTCGTGAGAACGATGGTGGCCTCATAGCGCGTGGCATCGAGCGCAAACGACAGGCGCCGCTTGGGCGGGTGGCTCGTCAACACGATCGGCCCATAGCTGACGTCGCGCCCGTCGAAGTTGGTCTGGATCCAGCGCGGGACCTGTGCGTCTCGTTGTTGCTGGACCCCGTCGAGGATCTTGCGAATCTTGTCGTAGTGCGCGGGATTGGAACGCTGGAGCGTCTCGAGCGCGCCCCCTTCGTTGAGGTCGACCACGCGTCGTTCGAGCGGCGCTTGTTCGACCTTTGCCTGAGTGACGCACGCGGCCGACAGCGCGAGAAGCACGATCACGGACATCCGGCCTGCGGTGTTCATTCTGGTCGCTCCGCGACTGGCCGACCCACGGTCAGAGCCTGCCGCAGAGCCGGGTCGAGGTCGTTGAACGTCGAATCCGCCTGAACGCCCATGGCGTCGAGGAGCTTGCTGAAGAAGCAGCGGGCGGCGGCGGCCGCGGCAACGTCGAAGATCTCCTCGTCCCGATATCCGTGAGATCTGAGCTTGTCGATGTCCGCGGCGGTGATGCGGTCCGCATTGAGAGCCACCTGCTCGGCGAACGCCATCATCGCGCGCTCCCGCGCGTCCAGCGGAGACTCGTGCGCGTCCGTCGCGATCGCCGTCACCGTCGCCGCGTCGAAGACCTTGGTCGCAAGCACACTGCCGTGGGCCAACGAGCAGTACGAGCTCCGCAGCGCGCGAGCGGCCGCAAGCGTAGCGAGCTCGTAGCTCCGAACCGGCAGGTTGGACTGGATGGACTTCAGGAGAGCCGCCCATCCATCCTTTACGGCCGGCCTGAGGCTGAAGGCCCGCGTCCAGTTTGGAATGTAACCGTATCGGCTGTGGGCCTCCTGGTACATGTCGCGGACCGGCCCGTCGGCGTCCGATGGCGCTATCGTGCGAATGAACGCCATGTCGTCCTCCTCGTGTTACCCCAGCTATCCTCCACCATTCCTCGACGATCGCCATAGGGCGTGTCCGTTGGAACTTCGATCGCACGCGCACCGGCAGCAACGGCAGTCCTGAAGGTCGCGTCGGCGTCGTCGACATAGACATAGAGGAAGGCGGTCATCGGTCGTCGCTCTCCCGCATCGCTGCACGAGGCCCTGCGCATCCGCGACCACGATTCGTGGAGTGACGGTGTGCCAACCGGAAGGCATGGCGGAAGGCATCACTCGTGTGCTCTACAACGACGCTTCGAGGAGGCAGCCGAACTCGCGCGCAAAGTCCACCGAGACGCGGGCGTGTACCGCACCCTGCTTGTCAAAGAAGCGCTGCGCCCCACTGAGCCCGAACACGCCCTCATGCCACACGTTCGGGTGGATGTAGAGGCCCTGATCGCCCGCGAACCGAAAGCAGACGAAGCGCTCGGGCGTCACGTCGTCGCCGGGCAGCGCCAGCGGCACGTAGAACGGCCGCTGCGTGAGCGGAAAGAACAGCTGTCCGCCGTCCGGATGGTAGTTGGCGTGCCACAGAAGCATGCGTCGGGGCGGATTCGCGTGCTCCGTGCGCGCCCGCTCCGGGAGCACGCCATACGCCAGGACGTAGTGTCCTCCCACGGCCTCGTTGCGCCCATACAGGATGTCGCCCCGCCATTCGCTCACGAACACGCCTTCCGTCGTGCCGGCTTGATCTCCCGTGTCCGCGTCGATTGGTCTCGTGCCCTGCGCCGGCCAGCGAACGATCTCGATGCGGTATTCGTTGGGGTCAGCGACGAGATGCCCATAGCCCTGAAGACTTGCGGGCGTCGCGTCCACGATCGGCATCGGAACGACCTTGAGCCCGGGTGGCAACTTCGGGTTGAGGTAGTCGATCACAGCGTCCTCCATAGTATGGAGGCCCTAGCCGCGGGCTCCAGACTTGTTCAAGGCCACGGCGGCCCGGATGAGAGCCTTCAGAGCCTTCTCGTCCACCTTGTCGCCTTCGTGGAAGTCGATGGCGCGCCTGGCGTTGCCCTCGAGACTGGAATTGAAGAGGCCTGAAGGGTCCTTCAGGGAGGCTCCCTTGGCGAACGTCATTTTCACGACGTTCTTGTACGTCTCGCCGGTGCAGATCAGCCCGTTGTGCGACCAGACTGGAGTCCCTCTCCACTTCCACTCCTCGGCCACTTCGGGGTCTGCCTCCTTGATCAGGGCGCGCAGCCGGGAGAGCATCTCGCCCCTCCAGTCGCCCAGATCCTCGATTCTCGCGTCTATTAGCTCAGATGGAGACTCGGCTCTCTTCGACGGGCTCTTCGCCATGTTACCTGCCTCTCCTTGGGACGGGTCCGACGGACGGGAGCGGTCAAGGGTCGCGTGGGGCCGGCGCCTCCAGCTTGGCCCCGCTCGAACTCAGGTAGTCGCCACCAGCAGTTCCTCTGAATTGTTTGGCGGCCGAAAGCCATCTGTCCTGCCCGCGAAGTAGCGTTGCGCAAGCGTAGCTGCCGATACGTGCTGGACCTCTCTAAAGCCGGCATCGCGAGCCAGTCTCAGCATCTCTGTCGGCGTGAAGAAGCTGATGAACGGCGTGCCGTTTGCTCGTGCCCCTGCTGCCGCTCGCTCCATCCCGGGACGCACCTCGGGGTCCACCAGCTCGATAGGAAGCATAAACGACATGGCGAGCGTGGAGCCCGGAGCGAGCGCCGCGACCTGGCGCAGCGTCGTCGCGATCGCGTCCGTGCTCAGGTACATGCTGACACCGGTGGACGCCACGACCGCCGGCCGCTTGGAATCGAAGCCCGACGCCGCCAATCGCTCCCACCACGGGTCGCCGGCCTCGAAGTCGACTGGCACGAGACGCAGGAAAGACGGGATGCCGAGGCCGAGGTCGACGAGGCGCTGGCGCTTCCACGCCTGAGGGCCCGGCTGATCGATCTCGAACACGAGCAGACGCGCGGCGAGCTCCGGCCGACGCTGGGCGAAGGTGTCGAGGCCCGCTCCGAGGATGACGTACTGCCCGACGCCGCGGTCAGCTTGTTCGGCGACGAGATCTTCGATGAAGCGGGCGCGGGCCACGATGGAGGCGCGGAAGGGCCGCGTGAACGGGCTCATGTCGGGACGGCTGCGCCATGCGTCGTCGGGAGCCGCCAGCTTCAGGCCGACTTCGTCTTCGAGCACGTGCGGCGGCGAATCGACTTCTACGTGCAGGGCCCGCCACAAGGCGACCCGCACCGCCGTGTTGTCTGGCGCCGCCACTGGCTCATCGCGCATGACGTTCGCTCTTGGTTTTCGACTGTCGTCGGTCTAACCGTCCGGTTGAGCGGCCGGCGAAGCTGGGCCGCTCCAATCGGATGCTAGACGGTCAATCTTGTTTCGGACAAGGCTTTCAGCGGAGCGGCTCGCCCGACCAGCGGTCGCGACGTGCCCAGAACGGACATTGCAGACACGCGGTAGCCGCAGGATAGTCGACACCTTCTTCGTGTGGGCAGCCAATGATGCGATCTACGAGCACGACCGATTTGGCCGCGTGAGTCTCGATGAACTCGCCAATCCGTCGCGCGATGATCACTCGGGGTGAGACCCGTGCGCTTTGCGATGCGGGCCAACATCCGAGGCCCGATCTCCTCGCTGTCGTGAAATGCGAAGACAAAGTCGGCCCAGCCCTCACGCGATAAGGTGCGGTGGGAGCCCGACTGACGCTTGAGCGTCCACCCGATTCGGAGAAGCGATGCCAGCACCCGACGTGCACGGGTGCTTGGCCAAGCGGTCACGCAGCATTGAACGAAATGGTGAGGAGTTCAGGACCTGCTTCCCCGTGCTCAAGGCGTTCCGCGATGACGCGGAGTGCAAGCGCCTGAACCTTGGAGAGCGCGGCATCCTCACTCTCGCCATAGGCCAGAACGCCCGGTAGCTCTAGCACTTCGGCCAACCAGCGGCCGTCGTCTTCGCGCTCGGTCTCAACCTTGAAGGTAATCAAGTCTCACAGCCCTCAGATTCGATTGTACGGTCGAGCGGTTCGCTTCACGAAATCCAGCTAACGTTCAAGATCAAGGGCGCGCCAGTACGCACTCGGCAAAGCTAGACGACGCTGCTGGGCGCGTCCCTTGCATCGCCATGTTAGGCCGCCACGCGTCACGGGACAGCGTCTTTTTCGTTCTTCTTCAGCGCATAGCGAAAATCACAGTGACTGGCGCCTTGCATGATTGTTTGCGTTACGGTGAGCCGCACGTTGGCGCCAAAACCTTCTGCACGGAAAAAATCAGTATCCCCGCTGCATGTCAGCAGGAATCCTAGTTCCGGTGCCCCGATCTTCTTATAGAACTCAGCGTAGCGACATTCAGTGACGTTTAATTCGAACGCATCCGGTGTTGTCTTGACCACCTTGTATTCCAAGGCATCTCCGGCCGCGAACATCTCGAAGGCTGAAGCCACCTTCTCCCCGAGGTTACGTGCTCCCTGGGCCCGCCACCACTTCTCGCCATACTTGCGATACAGGTCTCCTAGCGCCTTTCGGACAATAGCGTTGGCCCGCTCCTCGCCCAGTTCTGCCTGGAGGGCTTTGACAAGCGGAACGAGGACCTGAGCTTGTATCTTCACCTGCTCAATCAGCGGAATGTCCATCGGTAGCCTTCCCTTGATTTCCTAGTTACCGTTGGCTTATGGCTTAGCGGCCTAATGTGCCCAGGCTAGGCAGAGGCCCGCTTTGAGTGCAGCGGTTCGCCGGCGTTCACGTGGAAGTGCAGGTGCTTCGAGTCCTGGTACCGCCCTAGATTCGTTAAAACGCGACACGCGCCGTATTCGCGCGTGACCTGATCCGCGACTCGACGCCACTGCGAGCACCTTGTGCAAGAGGACCTCATCCGTATCTCCGAGATCGATCAGCGACGGAACGTGGGTCTTCGGAATGACGACGATGTGCACCGGCCAGAATGGCCGCGTGTGATGAAAGGCGAGGACTTCGCCCGTCTCTAGACCACCTCGACAGGTGTCCGCCCGCTCAGAGCTTCGTCGCAGTAGAAGTCTTCGCTCACAGTCCTCGTACTCCTGTCCAACGCCCCGGCGCTGAGCGGCCGGCCCTGGCTGGTCCGACGTCCGCGCGCGCCCTCATGCCGGGCCGCTCAAGCGGCCTGTTAGACGGCGCGATGCCACTTCAGTCCGCATGTTAGCTCCTGTGGTCCGAACAGAAAGTGCAATACGCGGCGCGGCGCCGGGCCCTGAGCCTTGGACGATGAATGAAGCAGGAGCGGGCGCAATACTAAGACATCACCGCGGCGAGCGACGCACTCCACGTCGCCACGCTGCTCGCGCAACGCTCTGGCGGCTTCCGCAGACAGGCGGCCGTGCCGATGGGAGCCAGGTACGACGTGAAGCGGACCACTTGCCGATCCGCAATCATCGAGGTGCGCGCGCACGGCGACGAGTGATTCCAGCACAGCGAGCGGCGGTTGGACGTATAAGACACCTTCCTTCTCCGACCAGCCGGTGCACTCCGGATGCGGGACGCGTTCCCGGACCGGAATACTAAGATCTTGGTGCAGCGCGACAAGCCAGTTCTTTTCCGATGACTTGTCGAAGAGCGTGCACTGGACAGCCACTGCGCCGCGGGGAAGGAGCGGCCCGACTTGGGCATGTGCTTTGAAGGTCGCAGCAAGCTTCTGGCAGGAGGGAACATCGAGCAAGTTTCGCGCACCCGCCCGGCCAGCGCTTCCGCCGTCGATTGCAGTGACCAGCTCGGCGCACTGGCCTGTAGCAAGGGCACCGGGAATCTGGGTGAACCCAGCCTCTTCGAGCACTGAGGCCGCTCCCATGTCCGTCACCTAAACTTCCACCTCCGGAAGAATGCTCACGGCGTGTGGCGCGAGGAGGTTGGCCCACACCCAGTGATGATGGTCAATGACCCTTCGCGCAGGCAAATGCGGTCGATCGCTGACCGTGTGGCAGTCGGCGACCGCGACCACCTTGAAGCCCAGCGCAGCGGCCGAACGGACAGTCGCATCGACGCAAAGGTCAGTGGCCCAACCTGCCACCAGAAGGCGATCCGCGCGCAGCTCCGCGAGATCTGACTGAAGCGAGGTTCTGAAGAACGCGTCGTTGAGCGTCTTGCTGACGATACGGTCGCACGGCTCGGTCTTGATGGTTGCCAAGAGGTGCCACCCAGGTGTGAGCGGTTCAAAGTCGTCACCAACTGGCCCGGCGTGCTGAACAAAGAAGACCGATCCTCCGCTCCGTCGCACCCGCAGGGCCAGACGATTGATCCGCTCGACGACAGCAAGAAGGTCGTGCTTCGGCGCGCCTCGGAGCAGGCCCTCTTGCATGTCGACCACTAGCAACACGTCCACGGTCACTGCCTCCTCGTTTGTCTGCTGCCCAACGCTTGCCGTTCAGCCGCGCGGGGAACAACGCGCCGACTCCCGCTTGGCTGAATGCCGACGTGGCCCGCGTCGTCGGCAACGGCTTGTTAGACGGCGCTCAGATCGAGCCGTTTGCTCATGGGAATTGAATTGTTCGCCTTGACCTCTCCGACGCGTCTGTAACCGCGACGCGCATAGAATGCCTCGGCGTTTGGGCTTGCGTCCAGGTAGGCGATAGAAGCTCCAGCATCGCGGATCTGCCGCTCGGCGTGGGTCAAGAGCGACGAGCCGACTCCTAGGCGCGCGGCAGCGGGGCTGACATACAAGCTTTCGATCGTCGCGCCGCTGACCTCGACCCAGCCAACGACCTTCGAACCAAACTCTGTGACCCAAACACTGTTGGTAGCAATCGCCTTGGCCGCACGGTCAGGATGTGCTGCGGTTGCCCATCGCTCGGCCGCCACGCGGTCGTACTCCACGGCGAGAGCCATAATGGCGTCTCGTCGTATCGCAAGGAGCTCATCCGCGTCCGTGGGATTGGCGGAGCGGATCCTGAGGTTCTCCGTCACTACTTCACCGCCTAAGGCCCGTCTTCCCGCGCTCCTTGGAGTCGGGGGCACAGGCAGCGGTCTGCCGTGGCCGTGTCATGCCGGCTTACGCCCCCAGACGAAGATGTGCAGGCGGCCAGCGACAATCGGGCCTTGAGCCCCTTGCTCGCGGAACGTGTCCAGCCAATGGCGACCTTCCAGTTCGGTGATCAGGCCGGCCTTCATGGCTACCTCGGCGCACCGTTCAGCCATGTTGGCGTAGAAGCTCTGCAGATCAGTCTCGAGAGGAAAGAACCCACGCACCCGCACATCTCCGAGCTCGGCGCGCTGGAACAGCGACGGCAACCGCCGGACCAGCCAGCCATCAACTGCCGTTGCATCCGAGGCCGCCGCGACGATGCGACGGGTGAGAGCACGATCAGGGTGGGTGAAGGCTGTCATATCTGTGTCCAGGTCGAAAACCCCCAGACGTCCTCCCGAACGGAGGACTCGCACCAGTTCAGGGATCGCCGCCTCGCCCCGGGGGACGTGAGATAGCACCGTCGCGCATAGCACGACGTCGAAGGATTGGTCAGGAAACGGTAATCGGAGCGCATCGCCCTCGCGAAATTCCACGCGATAGCCCAAGCCCGCTTCCTGGGCGAGTTCGCGAGCCACCGCCAACAGCTCCGGGCTTGGGTCGAGTCCGACCGTGAGCCCGCGATCACCGACACGTCTGGCGATTTCGCGTGTGACGGCACCGCTACCGCAGCCGACGTCGAGGACATGCTCACCCGCAGCGACGCCGAGTAAGCTGAGGTAGGCATCGCGCGCAGCAACCTCGTCAACGGCCTTGGCGCGACGCTCGAGACGGGCCGCCAAGTCGCGCGCCCGTTCAGGACCCGCTGTGGCCGTATCACGCCACATACTCTCCCGTCCGTATTCGCTCACGTTCTGGTCCCACGGAGCGCTGCCTGAAGGCTTAAAGCCCTGCACTGCTCCGACGTGCGCTTTTGGCGCTTCTCGTCAGTGCGCATAACGCAAAGGCGTTGAGCGGCCGGCGAAGCCGGGCCGCTCAAACGGACTGTTAGACAGCGCCTTCGTCACACTAGCCCCAGAAGATTCCGGTCGGATCGGAAGCGACTTCATCGAGCAACTTCATGAAGCTCGGTGCTGCTGGAAGTGCCTCGTATGTGTGCCAGCGCATATCACGGTGCTGGCAGTACAGCCGCCATAATTTCCGCGTGCCAACATATTTGAACTTTGCGATCGGCATCTCGCGCCAGTCGTGGGGAGGCTGAAATGCCGGTCGCTCTTCGAATAGGACCACTTCCGTACCCTTGATTCGGAAGCCGATGCGTACCTTGTTGCGGACAGCGGCAGGTACTCGAGCATCGCAAAAAGCGCCGAGGTGTTTGTTGACCTGGGCCTGTTGGACCTCGGATAGCGCCATGTCCTGAGCCTATTGTCTGTCTAACGTCCTCGCTCAGCGGCCGGGGTGAGCATCGCGAACCCCGGACCTGCAGCGCGGAGTTAGACGGCTTAATGTCATCGCGGTCGAAGGTCTCGATACAAATCGAGCCGATTGATCACACCGACGAGTACTTCGGTAATCGCGAAGTATTCGGCAAGCGCCTCGTCCGAGATCCCAGTGATGGAGCGTCGCCGAGCATCGCGCAAGCTGTCCAAGTCGTGCGCTTCGAGAGTGCGTATACCGCTCGCAGCGAGCTCCTCGTCGGAGGCAAACCCCGAGAAATCCTCACCGTATTTCGGAATTCTAGCCAGCGCGGCGAGCACATCCTGTCGAGACTTGGATCCGGAACCCGCGGCGGTAGGGGGTCGACGCTTGACGAAATGCTCGATGATCCTGCGGTCCTCCGGCTTCAGACTCATCCACGGAAACGTCTTTAAAGCCCGCAGCGCTGCTTCAGTCAGGTTCAGGGCGAGTAGCTTAGCGGCCGTGGCTCGAGTGTAGGGTTCTGGCAAACGGAGTGCGGCGGCGAGGTACCGGTCCGCTGTAGCAGAAGGAAGGCTACCGTAGATGATGATGCCGCCGCCATCGCGGTCAAGCAGCATGCCGCCATGTTGAGCAATACGAGTGTCGACGTTCGGATGGCGAAGGTACTTCTGCCCCAGCTTCTCGATGTTCCGCTGCGCGTGAATCAGCCCGACGACAATGCGAATATAGGCGGCCACGTCGATGTCGTCGAGATTCGTGCGAGCGAGGCCCAGTTCGATGGCCGCCAGGCTATCCGGAGACCGATCGAGGCTCGCCAGCAGCGACGCAGCGTTAAACGCGAAGTAGCCGTCCGATGAGTCTGCGTTGATCATTGATCGAAGGCAGACTACTCCCTCTGGACCGCGCGTCTTTACGCTGGCCCAGAAGGCGTCGAGCGTCCTGATCTTCGCTTTCCTCTCTTCCTCCGAGAGCTGAGATGGGCGGAATCCGTATGTAGTGCGCTTGGCTGCTTCGAGATCGTCGCAAGTAGCGGCGGCTGAGGACGCCGCGAGGGCATGAACGAAGCCCAACGCCACTGCGACGCGCCGCATAACCAGCATCCGCCCTCCTGTCCGTCTAACGGTCACGGTCAGCGGCCGGCGGGCGAGCACCGCGAGCCGCCGGTCCGCTGCAGTGTGAGGTTAGACGGCCACCGCCCAACCCTACGCCCGCCGTTCGCGCCAAAGCCAGATCCCCAAAGCCCCAAGGACGATAACCGCCAAGATGCTGACCCAGAGCGGTATGTTGACACCCCCTGCCGTCACTTCCACTCGGAAGAGGACGCGAAGCAACTGCGCAAGGGCGATCAGCCAGAGAAGGATCGCAGCTACGAGCGACGCCTGCTTCTTCATCTCAGCGCTCCGTCCTCACCGATGGCCTCGTCCGTCTAACGGCCGCGTTGAGCGGCCGCGGCGAGCGAATGCGAACCAGCGGTCCCCTCGAATGCAAAGTTAGGCAGCGGCCACCCGGGCATCGTGATCGAGAAACCCTCGAAGCGTGCGATCCACTTGTCTCCGACGCGTACGACTTCATAATTTCGATCGAAAGAAAACCGGCGGAACGTCGAGCCCGGCGCTTTCAAGCAGGTAAGACCTACGATCACACGCGCGGCATTGCGCCCGTCAGATTGGACGTCGACCGTGACGTCGTCGCCGTCGACACACCGAGTTTGTCCGCTGGAACTCACGAAGCGATGAGGGATGTTCGCGGCGCGTGCGAGTTCGATCGCCCCTCTCTGCCAATATGAGTGAGACAGCGACCCCCTGGAAGTTTAGAGTCGAGGGCGAGGCAGGATCGGAGAGCGATGAGCGCATTGGAGCAGGCCCTCGGTGGGCCGGCGATCGAGGTGGTGGCGAAAGCGACGCGGCGGCAGTTCACGGTGGAGTACAAGCGGAAGATCGTCCGGGAGGCCGACGGCTGTAAGACCCCGGGCGCGGTCGGGGCGTTGCTGCGGCGGGAGGGGCTGTACTCGTCCCACCTGACGACGTGGCGCGCGGCACGGGAGCGGGGTGAGCTGGCTGGGGTGCCGAAGAAGCGTGGGCCCACGCGCCGGGTCGTCGATCCGCGCGACAAGAAGCTGGCCGAGCAAGCGCGCGAGATCAGCCGGTGGCAGAAGCGCGCCGAGCGGGCTGAGGCGCTGGTCGAACTGCAAAAACAAGTGGCGGCGTTGCTGGGAACGCCGCTGGCCAGCGAGCCCTCGTGATGGCGACGGTCACCCAGATCGGACCGCGGCTGGGCATTGCCCCCACGTGCGCGGCGCTCGGGCTGCCGCGCGCGACCTACTATCGTCGGCGTCGGCCCTCGCGGGCGGCGCCGTCGCGGCGTCCCTCGCCTCGGGCGCTGAGCCCGGGCGAGCGGGACACGGTCCTCGCCCGGCTGCATGACCCGCGCTTCGTGGATCACGCCCCGGCCGAGGTCTATGCCACGTTGCTCGACGCCGGCCAGTACCTCTGCTCCGAGCGCACGATGTATCGCCTCCTGGCTGCGCATGCCGAGGTGCGGGAGCGGCGCGATCAGCTCCGCCATCCCGTCTATGCGGTCCCGGAGCTGCTGGCCTGCCGCCCTAACGAGTTGTGGAGTTGGGATATCACCAAGCTGCTCGGGCCGGCGAAGTGGACCTACTTCTACCTGTACGTCATGCTCGACGTCTTCAGCCGCTACGTCGTGGGCTGGATGGTGGCCCATCGCGAAAGCGCCACGCTGGCCGAGCGGTTCATCCACGAGACGTGCGCCCGGCAAGGCATCGGGCGCGCGCAGCTCACGATTCACGCCGACCGCGGCTCGGCCATGACGTCCAAGTCCGTCGCGCTCTTGCTCGCCGACCTCGGCGTGACCAAGACGCACGGGCGCCCGCACGTGTCCAATGACAACCCGTTCTCGGAGGCGCACTTCAAGACGCTCAAGTACCGGCCGGCGTTCCCAGATCGCTTCGGCTCGATCCAGGACGCGCGCGCCTACGGCCAGGACTTCTTCGCCTGGTACAACGAGGCCCATCACCACAGCGGCCTTGGCCTGCTCACGCCCCACGACGTGCACTTCGGCCTGGCCGCGCAACGCCTGGCCACGCGCGCCGACGTGCTCGCCACGGCGTATGCGGCGCATCCCGAGCGGTTTCCCGCGGGCCGGCCGGCGCCGGCGGCGGCACCCACGAAGGTCTGGATCAATCCCCCCAAGTCGCGCGCGCTCGAGGAGGTCGCGCTCACTCACTAAACTCGAGAACCGACTGTCTCATTCCTATTGACAGGCTCCGCG
>Ga0207684_10002338_pt1 | contig 19211 bp, 16 predicted proteins | sample KBSK5501metaG_FD_184342 | JGI IMG/M metagenome (GOLD analysis project Ga0207684, IMG submission 184342) | Corn, switchgrass and miscanthus rhizosphere microbial communities from Kellogg Biological Station, Michigan, USA - KBS K5-50-1 metaG... | ecosystem: Host-associated > Plants > Roots >...
AGATCTGTTCACCTGTATCTTTGCGATCTCCCGAACTGCGGGCTGGACTGCCCATGTCCTTGAGCAACTTGCCGACAATCGGCTTTATCGCCCGCTCAGCGAGTACACCGGCGAACCGGTAGGGCGGAAGTTTGTGCCGATCGACAAAAGGTAGACGGGAGAATGGGACCTATGGGACCGATAGGACCTATGGGACCGATAGGACCTGTGTCGGGAACGCCGTTTCTAGGGTAGGCCAGCGCGATTGATGCTTCGGTCCCACCGGGACCGAGCCTGCTGATGCGCAAATCTGATCGCGCCTTTTGCAACACGGTCGGCCTTCGACCGGCATTTCGCTTACGCGAGCATGGATGGAGCGACTCCCTGTCGCCTGGTTACCTCGACCCGTCAAAGGACTGCGCAAAGCCGAAAAAGGGGAGCCGAAAAATGGGGACAGGTCCGATTTTGCGGCGGGTAGCCCAGCCCAGGCGACGGGTTTCGGTGATTTTTGAATGGGCTGGAAAAGGGGACGGCTGGAAAAGGGGACAGACCCCGCTGCAGGGCTGGAAAAGGGGACAGACCCCGTTGGGGGGCCGAAAAAAGGGGACAGACCCCGTTGGGGGGCCGAAAAAAGGGGACAGACCCTGTTGCGCGGAAAGTCGAGGGCTGGAAAAGGGGACAGACCCCGTTGGTGGGGCCGAAAAAAGGGGACAGACCCGGTTGTGCGGAAAGTCGAGGGATGAGGACAGGTCCGATTTCTTGGGACGACGGTCAGGAAGAATCGGGAGGCATTCTGACGTGTCGTGAGGCGAGGGCGGATTATCCTTCCTTTCGGAAGATGCAAGCTACGCCGTATGGTTGAAGGGTCTCTTTCTCGGAGCGTGTAAGCTTCAGCTCGCGATCCGCCCATGCCGGTGAGAGTAACCGCCCAAGCGGCTCGAGTTCCTCCGCCGCAATAATCCGGCGGAGCGTTGGCAGACAGAAGAAGTAATCGTAGTCCACGAGGACGAATTGGTGCCTTTCAAACAGACCAGTGAGTTGGTCCCGGGTATATCCTGGCCGGACGTGTCCGAGATTCGGAAATAGCTCTGGAGGGTGCGGGACGGAGATGGCGGCAGAACCGCCTGGTTTCAGAATTCGATGCATTTCGGCGACAGCGGCGTTGTCGTCAGGGATATGTTCGAGGACTTGTGTGGAAAGCACTGCGTCGACTGCGGAATCGCCAAGCCCGTTTACTTCCAGCCTCTTATTGACGCACTGCGATCGTTCGAGTCGAGAGTATCGGCGTTCCAGTAAGCGAAAATTTTGTGTATCGGGCTCGATGCCGACCACTGCCCGAGCTAGCCCCTCCTCGGCAAGCCGCGCAGACATTTCCCCGGACCCCGCGCCTAGATCCGCAAGTATGTCGAATGGGGCGTCGACTTTCGTTATTAGATTTCGTATTGCACGATATTCGATTCGGTATCGAATAGTGTTCGCCGTCAACAGGCGGCGTCTCGCCAGCCGGCGTAGCGGTTCCAGGATGGCGTCGAAGGACATTTAAGGTCCTTTTTCTTTTGCCGTATGGCATGAGGTCGAGAAGAATCGTGTGGGCTAGATGAAAACGACACAGATGATTGAGCCGCGGTTAGCGGTACGTTTTGTCATTCCCACGCTCGCCTGCGTGGCTGCGTTGATTCTTGCGCGGTTCCTGGTGGCGAGCGAGAACCCATGGACCGCCTTGCTGTTTGTGGTCGAGATTGTTCTTGCCGGAATGGCCGTAGTCAATCCGCGGCTCGGGATATACTTATTTGTTGCAGCAGCAGGTTACTCCGATCTGCTCAAGCGTCTCGGCATAGTGTTTGGACCGGTGCAAGGAGTGGACGTTGTCGTTGCCCTGGCGACTGCACCGCTTTTGTTTGGTGCCACGGCAGTAGGGACCCTGTTTTATCAAGTCATCTTTGTGCGCAGTAAGTTGACCAAAGCGCAATGGATCATGTTGTGCATTTTTGCAGCGATCGCCGTCATCAACGCGTTCAAGGCGAGAAACGGAGGCGGCTTTGCGGCGTCTGCACAGCTGTTTATCGGTTCCAGTCTTTACTATCTGCTGGTTCCGCTGATCGGAATTCTATTCAAGGACCTAGCCGATCTGCAGCGGCTTCTCCGATTTTCCGCCTATATCTTCGTGCCGGTTGCTCTGTATGGGATCTGGCAAACAATGTTCGGGTTCGCTCAGTTCGAACGAGACTACCTGAGTACCGGCCTTACGATGATGATCGCGGAGCTTTACGACGCGCATCCGAGACCTTTCTCGACGCTGGCGTCACCGCATCCTTTCGGCGTCTGTATGGCGATATTGGCTTGCACCTGCGCATTTGTGCCGCTTCGCGGCCAGAGAAAGCAGATTTGGGAATACCTTTTTGCTCTCCTTTTCGTCGCCGGTTGCGTTGCTAGTTTCGTACGAGCCGCGTGGTTTATTCTGATCTTTGCAGCAATCGGCTGGCTCTGTTATCCGCGCAAGATTTTGACGATCCTTTACTACGCAACGCTTGTGACTTTGTTTGCGCTTTTGTTCGTGAATGCGGATGTCGTCATGGAGCGGTTGGATACGGCCCAGAAATTCTTGCCGACTGAAACGACCCGGGAAAAAGAAGCGTTTGACCTGGGAACGTTTGGCACACGGCTTTGGAGCTTTCGAAACGCTGTCCAGAATCCCGCATTCCACACATGGTTCGGCAATCCCCAGATAGAGAAAGATTTTCAAACTGGGGAAGCAAACATGGAAGAAGCGGCGCACGATCAACTCACGCAGATTCTGGCGTCCTATGGATTTATTGGTCTGGGCGTCTTTGTGAGCATTTTTGTTGGACTACTTGCGGTGATGCATACCTTGATTTTTCGGATGAGGAGCGGCTTTACAAGAATGATGACTGTTGGCTTGGTAGCGACGACGTCCAGCGTAGTTTTCAGCGGTATGGTTTTTGGGAGTCATCTGAACGTTTTCCCTGTTAACGCGCTCTTTTCCCTTCTGGTGGGAACATTATTCGCTCTGTTGCTCAATGTTCGGCCAACGCGAAAAACGGTGTCAGTATTATCCCAAGAACCTGAGGCGGCGCGAGACACGCTTCCCGGAAACGCGCGCATGCGTCTGTGAGGGCGGTTACATGCCCAAAGTCCTGAGAATTTTCGGCCGATACCAGCATTTTGGCGGCGAAGAAAGAGTCGTTCAGCAAATTCACGAGGCGCTTGCCGGTTCGATGGAAGCGATCCTGTTTACGAGGTCGAGCGGAGCTCTCCTGGGGCACGACGTAGTACAAAGGCTGACAGCGCCGTTGCGTGTTCTGCACAATGCTCATGCCGCCTGCGAAGTGCGGAACCTGCATCTCGCACACCATTTTGATGCCTGGGAAATCCACAACGTCTTTCCTGCTCTTTCAGCTTCCATTTATGAGGAAGCGATTCGGCTTGGAGTTCCGATCATCCATTATCTGCACAATTACCGGCTTTCTTGCGTGAACGGTATGTTCTTGAATCACGGCAAGCTTTGCCATCGATGTATCAGCGGCAATTTCTTTCCGGCTTTTCAGACGTGCTGTTGGCGATCGAGCCGAATCGCTTGTGGGTTAGGAGGCGCTGCCCTCCATCGGGTCAGGCGCTCCGGCATTTTCGAAAAGGCTGTGGCATGGATTGCTTTAAGCGAAGCTCAAAAGCAATGGTGCGCCAGGATCGGGATACCGGGTGACCGGATCCACGTGATCCCGCATTTTCTCGACGCGCAGGTCATCAATCCGGGGCCGTTGCCAGAGGATGGATACTTCCTGTATCTCGGCAGATTGTCAGAAGAAAAAGGTCTCCGTTTTCTACTGGAAGCATGGCGCCAGATCGAAGATCCCGACGCGCGCTTGGTAATTGCAGGTACTGGCCCAGAAGAACATTTTCTCCGGAGACACGCTAGTGACCTGAACCTGCGCGGAGTCGATTTCCGCGGTTTTGTTTCTCCGGATCAGCAAGGACCATTGTGGGGTGGAGCGAAAGCGTTGATAGTGCCGTCAATTTGGGACGAGCCTTTTGGTCTCGTCGTATTGGAGGCTTGGGCTCATGGCCGCCCGGCATTAGTTTCAAGCAGGGGAGCGCTTCCGGAGATCGTGGCGGACTCGTCGTCGGTGTTTTCGGCGGAAGATCCAGATGGGCTGGCGGCGAAGATCCGATGGCTGGCTGGGGATTCGGCGGCCGCTCAACGCCTCGCGAGCGCAGGAAAGAACCGGCTACGGGACTGTTACAGTCGGGAACAATGGTTGTCCAAAGTGAAATCGGTTTACGCTGGCGCCGGTATACCTCTCCATGAAAGCCGCTGATGGATCCCTATATTCGAAAGATTTAGGGATGCCGCCTGCAACGTTCGCGCGAAACACTGAGCGCCGACCTGTCCGACGAAGCCTTGGCGAAGTCGGAACGCCGAACGCCGAACGAAAATGAAGATCCTCCTCTCCGCGATGGCTTGCAGACCGAACCACGGCTCGGAGCCGATGGTGGGCTGGAACGCGGTCAACGCGCTGGCGGCCAACCACGAGATTTGGGTGCTGACCGACTCATCGAACGAGCCGATGATCTCCGGTGCGCAACGCAAGGGCGGATCGCCAGAGAATGTCCATTTTAAGTATTTCGGCAGGCCATATCGGATGCAGAGAAACCCGACCCTGGCGCGAACGGAACAATGGGACAACTATCGTGTTTGGTGTTCGGAAGCAGGTAAGGTCGCAAGAGAGCTTCATCGATCGGTCTGTTTCGACGTCATTCATCACGTAACGATCGCAACCTGGCGTGTTCCTGTTCCTCTGGGCGACGTCGGGCCACCGTTCGTTTGGGGGCCGCTTGGAGGCGGTGAAAAAATACCGCAAAGCTTTCTGGGCGGTTTTAACCCGATGGCGAGCTTCTTTGAGCAAGCTCGAGAAATCGCAACAGGGATCGGTTTGAGATGGAAGGGCCTGCAGAGCTGTGTTCGGTCAGCCGCCCATATAATTGCGGCGAACAATGCGACCCTTCAATTGCTCAGCAGACTAACTCCAGACAAGAGCAAGATAAGTAAACTGTTGCAGGTCTGCTTTTCCGCAGATGAGATCAAGCTTCTGCGTTCTGCCAAAAAGAGCAGAGCGTCCTCGCCGATCCGGATGTTTGCCGGCGGTACGCTGGAAGCGCGCAAGGGGATCGCGCTCGCGTTAGCCGCTTTGTCTCGCGTGCGCGACGCTGGAGTTGATTTTCTGTACACCATTGCCGGCGACGGCCCAGAAAAAGAACATCTGCAAAGACTGGTCAGAAAATATAAATTGGATCGCCAGGTTCGTTTTGTTTCCCGGCTGGCGCGAGCAGATTATCTGGCGGAACTCGCGGAAACAGAGATCTATTTATTGCCGAGTCTGCGCGATAGCGCGGGAATTACGCTCATGGAAGCTATGCTTGCGGGATGTGTTCCTGTCGTGTTGGGTTTGGGAGGCCCGGCTGAGATCGTCGACTCGTCCAATGGGATCAAAATCCCGGCGACAACACCTGAAGAAGGTATTCTTGGAATCGGTAACGCGATTCTGCGTTTGGTAACCGATCGTGAAGGATTAGATACGCTCGGTAAGAACGCCTCGGCACATGTGGCCGCAAATTATTCCTTCGAAAAATACCGGGCCGAAATCGAAAAGGTCTACGATCGCGTTACCAAACTTGCTCGCCCCAATTCCTGCTTCTGAACCTGCGGAATCAGGTCTTTGGAGAAATCTAACAGCTGCTGGAGCAGTTTGGTTTTAAGGGCGGGCGTAGGGACCTGCTCTGTCGGGAGAACGCCGCTGACGATGACATAAGCCCAACGATGGTTTATCCCGTTTACCATGCGATCCCAAGCGGAGAAAAAATAACGTTGAATATGGCTAGCTGTCGTTTTGTTCTGACCGACAAACCAGTAAACATAATAGCTGGTGAACGAATGCCCTGCTTCCGTACGACTCAACGTAAGCACACGAACTTCCTGCGGCGGACGTTCTTGCACCGGGACCGAGTATGATTGCTGTTCGATAATATTCCAGCCCTGCGCAGTCATACAGAGCTCGGGGCGGTGAATGCTGAGGCGATACCTGCCAGCTAAAACGATCTCGCAAGTTATGTCCGACAGTGCCGGGCCGATATAACGCTTCTTTGCGAATTCAGTGTCTTTCGGCAAGATCGTTTTCTCGGCGGTCGTGACGTCCGAATTGAACCCAAGGTAGTTTCCGATTGTGTCAGGCAACTGCATATCGACCCCTGGTATGCCGGCCGCGTTTACGCCGCCATTCGAAAGCAAAAGCGCTGCAGCGAGAGCGACCACCAACAGAACGACCGCAGATCGCCAAAATGGGAAAGTGATCCCTGTCTCGGCCGACCGGTGTACCGGCGCATCGATATGAATGGTACGGCTCATTCTTTCTGACCTTTGTATGCCGAACGGTTGCTCGTCTTTGTCGTGAGGGCCAAAATCGATCCGGCAACGAACAGTCCGCCCAATGCCGCGATGTAAACCAGGATCCCGGCGCCTGTATGATACCAACTCGGCCGTTCCACTGAACCGACGGCAAATGAACTGCCAAAGCAAAGGGTTCCCAACACGAGCGCCAGGATTCGGCAAACATTTCCGAAGACCGCGAACGGAACCGCGAGAAAAATAATCAAAGCCGATTGCCACCAGCGACGGAACATCAGAATGCCGTACAACGTCGCGACCAGTGTCAGCGCATACAGTGAATGCATACCGCTACATGGGTCGGCGACATCGACCGCAAAACGCTGACCGACGGAATGGAAAGAATCTTGGGCGGACAATATCGCTGTGCCTTCCCGCAACGCATGAATCCCGATCAGATTCAACGTTGTTGCACTCAACCGGCTCATTAAAAAACGGAGCGGAAGCGATACGTACTGATCAAGAAACAGGAATGGCCAGGCAAAAATCAAAACGGCCCACAAAAAGAAAACAGCACCGAAATATCGGACACCTAAGAACCAGATAATCAAACCAGCAATCAAAAGCTGGATCGAGAACTGCCCAGCGTACGGGAGATCAGTCAGATAGCCGAACCAGTACAGTATGACAGCGAAAAGCAATACCGGCAGACCGAGCCAGCTCCCTTTCTGGGGGACTTTTGCGAAGTCCTTGCGTTTCAAATAGAAAATCAAGGCGACGACCGGAAAAACGAGCATGCCCTGAGCCCATTCCGGGTAGGCTAACCAATAGCTTAATGTCTGGCCAAACAAGCTGGCTGGATGAGACTGATCGTTGATGGTGTATGGGAGCCCAAAAAACAGCACCCAGAGGGCAAGAAGGCTCGCCGTAAGTGCAAATACGCCTGACCAGCGTCGAGTATTGGCTGGTAGACTTATCCCTTGCTCTTGCATGCTGGACGAATTGTAATCTGCGGCGACGCTCCTCGAATCTATCAACGACCGTGATCTAAGGAACCTAAGGGTCAATTATTCAATCGAGCGACAAAAACACAATGAGCTTTGTCGGATGAAAGCCGCCCTGATCATTCCCGTCCACAACCGCCGTGACGTCACGCTGCGATGTCTGGCACACCTGAAACGGGTGGTATCCACATCCGATTTCCAGGTTGTGGTCGTCGATGACGGATCTGATGATGGGACAGGACCTTCGATTCGCTCAGAGTTTCCGCACGTCTTGGTTGTGCAAGGGGACGGCGATCTTTTTTGGGGAGGAGCGATCCGTTTGGGTATGGAACGAGCCGTCGAAGCAGGCGCCCAATTTCTGTTTTGGTTGAACGACGATTGCTTTCCCGAACGCGGTACACTGGAGCGGATGCTCGAATTCCTCGAGCAACATCCCAAGACGATCTGCGGTGCGTCCTGCTATTTTCGGGATACCTTAGAACCTGTACAGACCGGGTTTCGCGGCCGAAACCGCGTCGAGCTAAGTGACCGAAACCTTGTGGAGGTTCAGGGTTTGTCAGGATACTGCGTTGGGATCCCGACTGACGCCAGCCGGACTGTCGGCCTTCCGAATGCTGCGCGCTTGCCGCATTATGCCGCCGACACGATTTACACTTTGAGGTTGCATCGGGGCGGGTTCCGAATCGTTATTTTGCCGGACGCCAAGGCGTTCCTTCTCGATCGACCGAAATTGGCATCATTTAGAGAACAAGTCCGGGAAACCGATCTGCCTAAGGGCCAATTGACGGAGACTTTGCTGTTTCAGAAGAAGTCGCGTTACTATCTTCCCGGTCAATTCTGGTACCACTACTACAAATATGGGTTCTTTTTGGGACCGCTTTTGTTTGCCGGCAAAGCCCTTGCTTGGTTAGGAGTCATTATAACCAGGAGGTAGCTGCGAAGTGAAGGTGATCGGGTAATTGTGTGAAAAAACCGGCTATACTTTTCGTCGGTGCGAGCTATGTGCTGGCCATTCATCGCAAAAAGCTGGTAGCGCTGGCCGACCAGTTCGAGGTGACATGTGCTACATCTGATCAAATCGATCAGCATGGATACGCCTGGCCTACTGCAGGCAGCTCGTTTGGATCCAGAGAAGAGCAGGTCGACGTTCGGCGGTTCAGCGAGTGGCCGAAAGGCGCCAAACGAACTCGGTTTCTATATCGAGGGCTCGGACAACTTTTTCGGGAAAAGCGATTCGACTTTGTCATTGCGGATAGTGAGCCATGGGGATTGGTCAAATGGCAGACGTGGGTGTTAACACGTATGACCCAGCGGGGCGCTATATTTGGAGAGTTTACTACTGAGAACGTTAAGCGGTCCGGCGTTAAAGGATTAATCCTCTCATTGATCTACAGAGCGTCGATGAAAGGTGATGACTTTACCATCGCCCTGAACCAGCGCTGTCGCCAGATTCTCATTGAGTACGGCGCGGAACCGGAACGGAACCTCGTTGCCCCTCAATTTGGAATCGATCCGGAGCAATTTGCGCCGGTCGATCCGGCCACCAAGGTTAACCGTCGACTAGCGCTGGGACTGCCGTCTGAGGAGTTCGTGATTGGTTATTGCGGACGTTTTGTGCGGGAGAAAGGTCTTTTAAAAATTGTTGAAGCGGTCGATGCGATCAAACAACGGACCGGTGACGACAAAGTAACCGTGGTCGTTCTTGGTGCGGGCCCACTCGAAAAAGAACTTCGGAGATTGTCGGAGGCTCGCCCCTGGTTGCATCTGTTGAATGCGCGTCCTCCTGAACAGATACCTGTTTTCATGCAGGCAATCGATCTGTTCGTGCTCGCTTCTGAACCGGTGAACGAAGCGGGACGCGTAAACGAAGAGCAGTTTGGGTTAGTGTTGATTGAGGCGATGGCCTGCGGGATACCAGCGATCGGTTCGACTTGCGGTGCGATACCGGAGGTAATTGGTGACGATCGAGCCGTATTTCAACATTCTTCGTCAGCGGCAATCGCCACAAGTCTGGAAGCTTTTCTACGCAATGTTGAGATGCGAAAAAGCGTAGCACAAGGTCAGTACAAACGAGTCACGGAACTGTACACATGCGAAGCCGTGGCTCGGCGGTACGGGGAGTTTTTGTTGAAAATCGGGCAGATGCGATAGTAGGGGGTCACTCGCAAGGCGTATCACATAAACGCCGCTGGGATAAGAGTGTCGAGCTGGAAGCTCAATCCGCCAATGGCGTGATCAAGCCAGAGGCTTGGTGCGCGCCATCCCACACTCGGAAAGAGGCGCAGTTCAAACCTCCGGTTTGATCGCGCCATTGGCGGATTGACCTTCCAGGTCGACCTTTGTTTGCTCCCGCAGCTCGTCGTAGATCGAGTTTAATTGGTCGGCATACTCACCTGGTTTAAGAGCGCCACCCACCGAAATTGGTCTCGTTGGTATTTCTCCGTTTGCCAATGCCAGCATCTTTTTGGCGATATCGAACCCGTCGTATTCCAACCAGGCGCCTCGGATCTGTTCTCGCGGGAATTGTTCGGTTCCGCAATGGGGCGTCAAGAAAAGCGGAAGCCCCATGGCTGCTGCTTCGACTTCCGCTCTGGATGCCGCCTCGAAGTAGGAAGGGAACAAAAAAGCGTCGGCCGCCGCCAGATATCGTTCAACCTGCTTTTGCTGACCGACAAAAAGAATAAATTTCGACCACGCGGAGAAATGTCGATCCAGTGTCCGCTTCAATTGAGCGATCGCAGAATCAGCTCCGCCGATCACCATCAATCGAATATTGGTAACTTCTTTCTCCGCAAGCACTTTTAATGCATCGATAATCAGCCAAAAACCTTTCCTGCGGTAGTGACCATAACTGGTAAAGCCAAAGATGATTTCATCCGGTTTGATCCCTAAGGCTTTTCGAATGGTGTTGCGATGTAGCGATATCGTTTGCGAGTTGAATACTGTATCGTCGTAATCGTTGGGCAGAACGATTTGCCTAATCTTCGTTCGGTAGTGGTCTCTCACCGCGTCGCCGATTCCATACGACACCGGCAACAACAGCTTCAGGCTTTTCGAGCTAAACTGCCATCGTTCAAATACCGATCCGATGCGATGCATCAGCAGCCGGAGATGATCCTTGAAATCGAGGTGACCTAGCTTCTTCGCGATTTCTATCCACGCCGGATTACAGAAATGAACGGCGCAGATGTCCGCCGATAGCAAGTAACCGCAGGTGGTCTGGATTATTGCTGCAGGGCGGGTACCAGTGATCCAGCGGTGAAGGGCGCCATAGAAATTCGAGGTAAAGAAAAAAGCAAACAACGGGATCGAGGAAGGGCCGGTCGTTTTCGGAAGTCGGATGATGTTAGCGTGTTGGACAGACAGATCGGTCGTGTTGCACCAAACGTTTAGTTCCCATCCGGCCTTCGCCAGAGCAGGAGCGGAACCAATCAGGCTGCGCATCGCCGGGCTTTGCCGCGTCGCGGAAGTGTCTACCCAGAGCAACGATTTTTGTCGAGAAGCCTGACGCGAATCGATCCACACTGCGACTGCAGCTGGATCAGGAGAGATTAAAACCCGGGCGGTACACACTGAGTCATTGTTCTGTAAAACCGCCGGTTCAATGGAGGCAAAGCATCCTTCGACGATTCGATGTTTCAACAAAGTGTATAGTATCCGCGACTCTGTTGGGGCCGACTCTTGGTCGAGTATGCCGACAAAAAATGGTATGAATGGAAAAGCCAACCGTTTCCTCAGCCAGAATTGCGCGGCTCTAAAATTCCATACGGGACCAAACCAGATCGCGGCTGCTGGAGTGTCATACTGGAATCGTCGTTCGAATCGTTCAATCGCTTCCCGCTCCGACAGAATGTCGACGTTGGATAGTTGACAATCGGGGGGCGCGACTGCCTCGGAAATTACGATCAATGCTCGCAGTCGACCTAATTCGCTGATAAAGCGCCAGGCCGGCACTGTTAGATGTCCACCGACTATAAAAGGGCGGCTGGTGCGATCATCCTGTTGCATTCGAACCGCTGAAAAGGTTAACGACTGTTTGAACGACTCGAGTCGCGTTGACATCTGCGCGGAAGCGGGCGCTGGCTTCATGAAACTCCTGCCATTGCTGTAACCTCCAGTTTCTCAACTTATCCCAGGCTCGAGCGAAGTCCGACATATCGCCAAAATCGAAGAGCTCACCGAGGCGCCCATATTTCTGGAATAGCTCCTCTGCATAAGGAAAATGGCTCGAAAGAACCGGGGTATTTCCCACAACAGCTTGTGCCAATAGGCCGCTGCCTTGAAGAAATGTTGGCCGATAAGCGACGAGGCACCAGGTAGCGGAAGCGAACAAGCGGACGAATGATTCAGTCGGTTCGTAACGGTCTAAAACTCGCACAGTGCAGGTCTGGGCGATCTGATCAACAATATCACTGCCGATGCCGCCGGGCGCGTGGATCCATACTGAGCGAGGCGGATTTGCTAATTTCGACTGCAGGAGATGTAAAAGAGGCGCTTTACGGTAGTCGTCAGGTCCAGGAACCAGAAGAACGTTATCAAATGGCTTGGCAGAAGTCTGGACCGCCGGGACGCGAATCGGATCGTTTAGGGTTAGTATTTGTCGCGCGCAGGCTTGGTTGTTAACCTGGCGGAGAATGCTTTGCCGAGTCTGGTCTGTATTTGGAAAGAGCAGCGCCCCGGAGCGCAGAAGAAAGTTAAGAATTTTTGCTTCGAGATATCTTCTAAACGCGTTATTCGATTTCTCGAAAGTGTTCCCATTCATTACAACTTGAGCGAAAAAGAGCTTCCGTCTGTTGCTAATTAAATATGCCGCACCGACTGGCAATAGAGTCGACGTGGTCAGGCCAAGAACCGACTGATCGTTCCTACGCGCCAATTGGAATGCCAGCCAATAAGTTCGAAAAACTAACCAAAGAATCAAAAATCGATTCGGTTGCCTTTTTGCTCGGCGCAGCACCGGCTTGAAGTTAACGCCGGGCAAAAATTCGGGTTCAGGGGCTTGTAAACACGCGACTGAAACATTCCAGCCTGCTCGCTGGAATCCTTCCAGCCAAAGCATCAGTTTTTCTCGGTAGTGCCCTTGGGTTAGATGAACTCCAGGCTCTACCAAGACGATGTCTCTTGTCGTCATGATTGGTTCGCTAGATCTTCTATTGTCTTCAATCGACCCTGGAGCGCGTGTACTTGATAAATTAGCCCGAAGAAACCGCTGATCGACTTCGCGACGAGCATTCCCGCGGCGCCTAGACCTGGAACGAACAACAGCCCAAATGCGACATCGGTGATCAGGTTTAAAATGGTGTTCTTAAGCAGTTGCGTTTGCGCGCCGAGCCCGGAAAAGAAGAGGCTAATGTTTGCCAGAATGGGAGTGAACAGGACGATTGGAAGTCCGTACCACCAGAGCCGCATGATGATAAGTGACCATTGCCCGCCTATGAGGTGAGGAAGAAAAATGAGGAGGAAAAGGGTCACAAGCGCGGCGATTACCGTTACCCCGGCTGCCATTACGGACATCGATCGGCGAACCATGCGTGTCAACGTCGGCCTGTCAGTTTGCGCATGGCTGTACGAATGCATGAGAACTTTGTCGCAAAGATTAATCGTGAGCGACATTGGTATTCGGGAGAACTGGCCTAACCGTTCATAGACACCGAGCTCCGCTCTAGTACTGAAAATACTTAACAGCAGATAATCGACTCGGCCGAGAAGGCCATTTATTATCACCAGCGGGATGACTGGACGAGCGAACCGGTAAAAATAGTAGTGGCGAAGATCGGAGCCATTCGCGAAACCGGTGAACTCCGATCTTGCGACCGCGAAGAGGAGCAGACAACGACAGAGGAATTCGGCTAGCTGTGCATATAGCAGAACCGAAAGCCCTGGCGCGCGGCCGATCAGGAGAGCAATAGTCGAAAGCCAGACAGATAGGCAGACGATTTCGATTATTCCCAGGGCTCGAAACCGAAACTGTTTCTGCAACATCAAAACATTGGTAAACGTTAATGCTTCAAGGAGCGGTATGGCAGCGAGTACCCAGGCGAGTGCCCGCAATTCGACCGGTACGATTTTCAGAAGAAAGCAGGCGATGAGCGTAACCGCTGCAGCCGCGCATCCAAGAAAGAGATTTGTTTGGAAGTTAAAATAAGCGTACCGCTGATCTGAGCCTTGATAGGCAACGAGCGCTCCGGTTTGTCCTACTTCGCGCAACAGGCCAGCAATTGAAATAACCAAGGTCGCTTGGGCAAACAGACCGAATTGTTCTGGAACGATCGCCCGGGTTGTGATCAGCACGCCAAGAAATCGTAGGGCCTGACAGACAAGTGAAGAGGAAGCGTAATAGAAGAGAGCTTTCTTCCTCGTTCCATCGGTGAACCGTCTCAAAAACGAGAGATCAATACGTTTCAGCAGAGTGCCCAAGAGATACTCCATTGGCGACTAACAGTACACGCTTGAGGTAGCAACTGAATTCCCTCTGTTCGATTGAAATCTTTCTTCCAGATCGCATACAGTTCACCGTCATGCTGAAAGGATAGCTTAGCGAATGACGTTCGAATTCGAGCCGACCGCGCCAGTACTTGGAACGCCGGTGGCCATGACTCGTTACGAAGATGCGGTGCGGATGATTTTGGAATGTGCTGCGGGGGCTGATCGAGCGTATCTGGTGGCTGCAGCGAACACGCATCTCGTTACGCTTGCTTCAAGAAGTAGAGAATACGCTGCCTCGCTGGCGAAATTCGATTTTATTGTTCCGGACGGGATGCCGCTGATCTGGTACCTGAACTTCTTCGAAAGAGCCGATCTCACAGATCGAGTCTATGGCCCCGAGCTGATGTCGCGATGTTTGGCGGCCAGCGGAACCGAACAACGCCATTTCTTTCTCGGGAGCTCAGACGCGATGCGTGAACGGTTACAGGAAGTATTGCAGCGAAGGTTTCCGGAGTTGACGATTGTAGGCGGTTATTCACCACCCTTTGGTGATTGGGATGATGCTGAGGATGTAAAGATTTGCCGGGCAATAAGGGGGAGCGAAGCTCAGTTGGTGTGGGTTGGGCTCGGATGCCCGCGGCAAGAAGAGTTCCTCGCTCGAATGAAGGATCGATTGCCTTGGGGAGTTTACCTGGCTGTCGGAGCGGCGTTTTCGCTGATTTCCGGCGCCGTCCCTCAAGCGCCAAAGTTCTTGCAAAAGAGAGGGCTCGAATGGGCTTTCCGTCTCTGGGCGGAGCCGCGCCGGTTATGGCGACGGTATCTGGTTCACAACTCCTTGTTTGTTTGGGGTGTGTTGCGGGAAGTGGTGAGCCGGAGGCGATAGGGTTCCGAGTTCCGGGTTTCGGGTTTCGGGTTCCGAGTTCCGGGATAGGACCCATCGCCGCCCTAGCCGACAGGCGTGTAGAGCAGAACCACCGTCCCCAGGACAATCAGAGCTGATAAACCCAGAAACGCGAAACGGAATTTTGGTAACCCGTAAACAAGGCCGCAGATGGCTCCGTAAAAGAGGCCGCTGAAGTGCGCGGTATTTGCAATCGCCATGAGCTTCAGCTGAGTAAATACGAGGCAGACTACGGCCCATCCGATCAGCATACCGGCATTCTTTTTTACGAACCACATAAAGTAGGGGTTCGCTGGAGAGGCGCCCAGGATGAAGCCGAACACGGCGTAAACGACGCCGGATAAGCCGATTCCAGGGACGTGTTCGATATAAATCTGGGAAAAAGATGAAACCCATGCGGTTGCTAAAAGCAGAAAGGCAAATCGAACAGACCCGATCGTCCACTCGACGATTTTTCCCAGGATGTTGAATGCAAGCAGGTTAAATATAATGTGGAAGGGGCTTGCACTGTGAATCAATGTGCAACTTAACAGTGTCCACCAGGCTCCTTGGAGCATGGGGCGCAGAAGGACTGTTTCCATTCCGCGTCGATCGACGAGCGCCCAAACAAAAACGGCTATGCAGGCGCCGATGACAATGTAAGTGACTATCGGGAGGGGCGGACGCTGCGCAACGGGTGCGCCGGAATCGGTCGTTTCGTTCACGGGCGGAGGATCTCATGCCAAGGGCTTGCTCGCAACGCTTACGCAGGCGCCGGGCCATTCGTTGACCTTCCAGGCCGACGTTGCTGTGCAGGCCTCCATTGCATGTTACGCCGCATCCAGGCTAAGCTCGTTCCGACGTATGTCTCACGTTTGGCATTTTCCTGACGCCGGCCAAGCCGATGGCGTAACTGATCTTGTACGGGACCTGGGTGTCACTTCGTCGATAGCCGGATTGCTGTTGAGGTTGGGCCTAGCAGACATCGAAACGGCGCGGGGATTCCTTTTTCCAAAGCTGCGCGAACTGTCCGATCCATTTGAACTGCAGGGGATGGAGAAAGCGGTGAACCGGATCCTGCTCGCTATCGATCGGCGTGAACGCATCGTTCTTTATGGTGACTACGACGTCGATGGCATCACTTCGGTTGCACTGCTGGTCCGATTGCTTCACGCGTATAACGTCGAGGCGCAGCCCTTTCTGCCCCATCGCATCGAAGAAGGGTACGGCCTAACTGAGGAAGGGGTTGAACGCTGCCTGGCGACGCTCCAGCCGCAACTGTTGATCGCTCTCGATTGCGGGACCACAGCGGGCGAGAGAATCTCGCGGATCGAAGCCAACGGGATTGATGTTATCGTTATCGATCATCACGAAGCGCGAAACAGCGATTTGTCCTGTTGCGCATTCGTGAATCCAAAAGCATTGCAGGATGGGTATCACTATCTGTGTACCGCCGGTCTCGTGTTCAAAGTGTGTCATGCACTGCTGAAGAAGCGGATGCTGACTGGGTTCGATCTAAAACGGATGCTCGACCTTGTCGCGATCGGAACAGTTGCCGATTTAGTTCCGTTAATGGCGGAAAATAGAACGCTGGTGCATCATGGGCTTCGTCAACTTGGGCAAACGGGTTGGGTTGGTTTACGAGCTTTAATGGAAGTGTCCGGTGTGGATCAGCCGGTGCGCTCGGATCATGTCGCGTTTCGGCTGGCGCCACGATTGAATGCCGCCGGAAGACTTGGCATTGCGCAAGATGCGCTTGCGCTGTTGCTGACCGATGACGCCAATACGGCTGCCGAGCTCGCTCGGCGTTTGGACCTGCAGAACCGTGATCGGCAATCGCTTGAGCAAAGGACACTGGAGGAAGCGCTGGAGCAGGTGAACGGCGCATTGGCCCTGGATCATGCGATTGTTGTAGGAGGCAAAGGCTGGCACCCAGGGGTCGTCGGTATCGTTGCTTCGCGTTTGATGAAGCAGTTTCATCGTCCCGCCATTGTCGTCGGCTTTGACGAGTCTGGTGATGGGAGAGGCAGTTGCCGGAGCATCCCGAGCTTCTCGATGATTCGCGCGCTAGGCGATTGCAGCGGATATCTAGACCGGTTCGGGGGGCATGAAATGGCCGCCGGCCTGCAGGTCTCGTTCGAGCAATTCAATTCGTTTGCGGAAAGCTTTCGTAAAGTAGCACAATCTTTATTGACGGCGGAGCTTTTGGAGCGGCGCCTCCAAATCGATGCAGAGCTAACAGATGAAGAGGTTGATTTGCAGTTGTTGGGCTGCCACGAGCTGCTGCAGCCGTTCGGCATCGGCAATCCGCAACCGTTGTTTCTCATTCGAGGCGCGATTCCTGTTGGTGAACCTCGACTGTTAAAGGAGAAACATCGGTCGTTCACAATACGACACAGAAATCGTTTCTTGAAAGCGATCCATTTCCACAGCGCCAAGATTCCTTTGCCCGCGCCGCCGTGGGACGTAGCCTTTTATCTGGAAGAGAATCGTTATCGGAACGAGCTGCGGATACAGCTCCAGATAGAAGCGATCAGATCGAGTGTGAATCGAGTGTGAGTGCGAGTGCAAGTGTGATTGTGAGATGAGGACGTTGTTTGCAAATGCTCGCACTCGCACTCACACTCACACTCAATGAGTCTCCTCGATCAGCCTCTCACCGACCTCCCCTGGGTTTCTGATCAGAAGCTCGTACGCTTGCTTGGTCGACTGGACATCAATTCCTGGCGCGATTTGCTGGAGCACTATCCGCGCCGCTACGAGGATCGAACCCAGTTCGAGCGATTCCCGGCTGGCGTATCGGAAAAAGCGGTCTGTTTGCGTGGTCTCGTTCAGAAGGTTTCCGGCCGGTACTTTGGTGGACGTAAGATTGTGGAGGCCACTTTAGAAGAGATAGGCGGGGCGCTAAGCGGCCGAGTCGTCTGCCGCTGGTTTAATCAGTTCTACATTCAAAAGATGTTGGCTGTCGGCCAAGAGATCATCGTCTATGGCCGGCCAAAAGAGGTCAGGAACCGGATTTATCTGGATCATCCGGAATTCGAGATTCTCGAAGTAGACGGCGGTGAAGAAAAGATCCATATGGGCCGGATCACGCCGATTTATCCGTTGACGGAAGGCCTCAAGCAACGGCCTTTGCGCGCTTTAATTTTTCGCGCTGTCGAAGCGCTTAAAGGTTCCGGTTCTTCAACTACTCCGGAGGAACAGGCGCTGATTCAGATTCATTTTCCGAACGCCTGGGAACAACAGCGGAAAGCGCGACGTATTCTCGCGCTGGGCGAGTTAGTAGCCATGCAGGTCGCCGTGGAATTTCGGAGGCGTTCAGTTGCAACGCTAGCGGGAGAACGCCATACTGGAGACGGGCAGCTGCCGCGCAAGTTCCTGGATTCGCTTCCGTTTTCTCCGACCAGAGCACAGCGCCGAGCAATCGAGGAAATTCGTAGTGATCTGGCGAAACCGGCTCCAATGAATCGACTTCTTCAAGGCGATGTTGGATCCGGAAAAACATTGGTTGCTGCGGTAGCAATGCTCTACACCGTCGAATCAGGGTTCCAGGGGGCACTAATGTCGCCTACTCAGGTCCTGGCCGAACAGCATTTCGCGAATTTTCATCGTTGGCTCGGGCCACTAGGTATTCGCATCGCGCTGCGAACTTCAACTCGGCAGCAAGACTCGCATCTGGAGCTGGAAGGCGTGCCACAAGTGGTAATTGGCACTCACGCCTTGCTTTACGATGTGGGTCAGTTTGAGCGGCTCGGCCTGGTCGTGATCGACGAACAGCACAAATTCGGGGTGCTGCAGCGAGCAAAACTTCTCGAGCGAGTACCGGTCCCGGACTTGTTAGTGATGACTGCTACCCCGATTCCGCGGACACTCGCAATGACGGTGTACGGAGATCTGGAGGTTTCAACACTCGATGAAAAACCGGCGGACCGCCGGTCGATTGTGACCCGGGTCCGGTCGTCGGCCAAAGTTCCGGAGGCGGCCGCATTCATCCGGGAGCGAGTTGGTGCCGGGCGCCAGGCCTTCATCATTTATCCGGTCATCGAGGAGTCCGACACGCTTAGCGTTAAGGCTGCCACGAGTGAGTTCGCGCGCTGGGAAAAGATGCTCTCCCCTGTTCGGTGCGGGCTCCTGCACGGCCGATTGGATGCGGAGCAGAAAGATCAGGTAATGCAGTCCTTTCGACGAGGAGATCTTGATGTCCTTGTTTCCACAACCGTGATCGAGGTCGGGGTAGATATTCCGAATGCGACCGTAATGTTAATTGAAAATGCTGAACGTTTTGGCCTTGCGCAGCTTCATCAACTGCGAGGCAGGATCGGGCGAAGTGCACACCAGAGTTACTGCATTCTGTTGACCGATAAGGATGATCCAGTCACGATGGAGAAACTCGGAGTACTGGAGGGTACGGAGGATGGGTTTGAGATTGCGGAGGCCGATCTACGAATCCGAGGTCCGGGCGACCTATTGGGGACAGCCCAGAGCGGGTTGCCGCCGTTGCGGCTAGCCGACCTAGTCGAAGACG
>Ga0207684_10002341_pt1 | contig 19203 bp, 14 predicted proteins | sample KBSK5501metaG_FD_184342 | JGI IMG/M metagenome (GOLD analysis project Ga0207684, IMG submission 184342) | Corn, switchgrass and miscanthus rhizosphere microbial communities from Kellogg Biological Station, Michigan, USA - KBS K5-50-1 metaG... | ecosystem: Host-associated > Plants > Roots >...
GTCGCCGTCCTGAAGGAAGGAAGCTACAAGGACGTCACCCTGACGGTCCGGGCGAGGCCGCTGACCGGCAAGGTGGATCAGGGGTTCGGCGTGGTCTGGCGATACAAGGACCCCAACAACTACTACGTCACCCGCTGCAACGCCGACGAAGACAACTGCACGATCTACCACACCGTGGCCGGGCGGCGGCGGGCCTTCCTGAACCACGACGTCAAGGTCGCCACCAACACCTGGCACACCCTGAAGCTCGAAGCCGTGGGAGACCACTTCGTCGTGTGGTACGACGGCAACAAGGTCCTGGACGCCAGGGACGAGACGTTCAAGGACGCCGGGAAGGTCGGGCTCTGGACGAAGGCCGACTCCGTGATCGAGTTCGACGACCTCACGGCCGAGGGACACTAGCCAATGACTCTACCGCGGGCCGCCATGCGGCGGCCCGTCACGGTGATGGTCGCCGTGGTCGCCGTCGTGCTGGGCGGCGTCATGGCGGTGCGGCAGATGCCCCGCGACATTCTCCCGAACCTGGGGATCCCCATCATCTACGTCGCCCAACCCTACGGAGGGATGGATCCCGGCCAGATGGAAGGGTTCCTGACCTACTACTACGAGTACCACTTCCTCTACGTGACCGGCATCGAGCACGTCGAGTCCAAATCCATCCAGGGCGTGGCGCTCATCAAGCTGCAGTTCCATCCGGGGACCGACATGGCCCAGGCCATGGCCGAGACCATCAACTACGCGAACCGCGCCCGCGCCTTCATGCCGCCGGGGACGGTGCCGCCCTTCATCATGCGCTTCGATGCGGGCAGCGTGCCCGTGGGGAACCTGGTCTTCACCAGCGACAGCCGCGGCGTCGGCGAGATCCAGGACCTGGCCCTGAACCGCGTCCGCCCGCTCTTCGCCACTCTCCCGGGCGTCTCGGCTCCGCCGCCCTTCGGCGCGAGCCAGCGGAGCGTGGTCGTGCGGGTCGACCCCGAGCGCCTGCGCGCCCACAGCATGTCTCCCGACGAGGTGGTGGCGGCGGTCGCCGCCACGAACACGATCAGCCCTTCCGGCAACGTTCGCATGGGCGACATGATCCCGATGGTCCCGCTCAACTCCGTCGTCAAGAAGGTGAGCGAGCTCGAGCGGGTTCCGATTCGGGCCGGCTACCCTACCGTGTTCCTGCACGACGTGGCGACGGTCGAGGACGCCTCCGACATCGCCACCGGCTACGCCCTCGTCAACGGCAAACGCACGGTCTACATCCCGGTCACCAAGCGCGCGGACGCCTCCACCCTGGAGGTCGTGCGTCTCGTCAAGACCAACCTGACGAAGTTCCAGGCGGTGCTTCCGGACGACGTCAAGGTCAGCTACGAGTTCGACCAATCGCCTTACGTCATCCGCGCCATCAGCGGCCTGGCCCTCGAGGGCTCGCTGGGCGCGATCCTCACCGGGCTCATGGTCCTTCTCTTCCTGCGGGACTGGCGGAGCGCGTTCGTCGTCGTCGTCACCATCCCCCTCTCCCTGTTGGTGGCGGCGGTCGGATTGTGGGGGTCGGGCCAGACGATCAACATCATGACCCTGGGAGGCCTCGCCCTCGCCGTGGGTGTGCTCGTGGACGAAGCTACCGTGACGATCGAGAACATCCACACCCATCTGGCCCGTGGCGAAGGGGTCGCCCAGGCGGCGCTGACGGGCACGGAAGAGACCGCCGGGCCGACGCTCCTGGCCATGCTCAGCATCCTCGCCGTGTTCATCCCGTCGTTCTTCATGGTGGGGGCCGGCCGCGCCCTCTTCGTCCCCATCTCGCTCGCCGTGGGCTTCTCGATGCTCGCGTCCTATGTTCTTTCCAACAGCCTGGTGCCCGTGCTGTCGGTGTGGCTCCTGCGCCACCATCACCGCGAACCAGGGCCGCCCTCGGCTTTCGACACCTTCCGCGAGCGGGTGGCCGCACGGGTCGCGAAGGTTTCCCGAAGGTCGGGCTGGGTCCTCGCTGGCTACCTCGCGGTTGCCGTCCTGGTGATCGTCATCGTCGGATCTCGGCTCGGCGTCGAGATCTTCCCCCGCGTCGACGTCGGGCAGTTCCAGCTCCGCCTGCGGGCCCCCGCCGGCACCCGCATCGAGCGGACCGAGAAGGTCACTCTCGCGGCCCTGCAACTCATCGCCGACGAGGTCGGCGCACAGAACGTCGAGAGCACCCTCGGATTCGTGGGCGTCCAGCCGCCCAACTACCCGATCAACGTCATCTACCTCTGGACCGGCGGCCCCGAAGAGAGCGTCATGCAGGTCCAGATCAAGCCCGGCACCGTGTCCCTCGAGTCGCTGAAGGAGCGGCTGCGGAAGAGGCTCGCGGAGCGTCTGCCGGGCGTCCGCGTCTCCTTCGAGCCCAGCGACATCGTGAGCCGGATCATGAACCTGGGCGCGTCCACTCCCGTGGAGGTGTCGGTCAGCAGCCCGAGCCTGCCGCTCACGCGGGAGGTCGCGGACAAGCTGCTCCAGAAGCTCGCGGCCGTTCCGGCGTTGCGGGACCTTCAGTTCGGCCAATCCCTCGACTATCCGTCCGTCCAGGTGAGCCTGGATCGCGAGAAAGCGGGGATCCTCGGCGTCAGGACCATCGACGTCTCCCGCGCGCTCACCGCGGCTACCTCCTCGAGCCGCTACACGGCTCCGATCTACTGGGCCGACCCCGCGAGCGGAGTCGCGTACCAGGTGCAGGTGGAGATCCCCGAGACCCAGATGACCTCGCTCGAGGAGTTGCGGAACGTCCCCATGACCGCCCGGGACGGCCGGCCGATGCTCCTGCAGAGCATCGCCGCCGTCAGCGAGGGCACGACGGTCGGCGAGTACGACCGCTACAACATGCAGCGGACGATCAGCCTTTCCGCCAACGTCTTCGGCGAAGAACTTGGCCGCGTCGATCGGCGGATCTCCCGCGCGTTCGATCAGCTCGGGAGCCTGCCCCCGAGGGTGACGGTGACGGTCCGCGGGCAGATCGCCGCCCTGCGACAGATGCTCGACGGCCTCCGCACCGGCCTGGTCTTGACGGTCGTGGTCATCTTCCTGCTGCTCGCCGCCAACTTCCAATCGGTGTGGCTCTCCCTCGCGGTGGTGTCGACCGTGCCCGCGGTGATCGCGGGCGTGGTCACCGCGCTCTGGATCACGGGGACCACCCTCAACATCCAGTCGTTCATGGGGGCCATCATGGCCATCGGCGTGGCCACCGCGAACGCGATCCTGCTGATCACCTTCGCCGAGAGGGCGCGCCAAGCCGGGCAGTCCGCCGCCCACGCCGGCGTCCAGGCCGTCCGCGACCGCCTGCGGCCCATCCTGATGACGAGCGCCGCGATGATCGCCGGCATGATCCCCATGGCGATCGGCCTCGGAGAGGGGGGCGAGCAGACGGCTCCCCTCGGCCGGGCCGTCATCGGCGGGCTGGTCGTCGCCACGCTCGCGACCCTCACCATCCTTCCGTCCGTGTTCTCCGTCCTGCAGTCGGGCCGGCCCACCGGCTCGGGGTCGCTCGAACCCGATGAGACGGGCCAGGGTGGCCAGAACGAACGATGATATTGGGAGCGCTGGCAATCATGAAAGCTGTCGCCAAGGCCCGGACCGCCGCCGCGCTGTTGGGAGGGCTTCTCGTCTTTTCCGCCGCTTGTCGCAGGGCGGAACCCGCGCCCGCCGCGGCCACGGCGTCGCCGCCCACGGTGAGCGTCGCCAAGGCCAGAAAGGGGCCGATCAGCCGGACGATTGCGCTCCCGGCGACCATACGTCCCCACGAGCAGGCCGTGCTCTACGCGAAAGTTGCCGGCTACCTGAGGACGATCCGCGTCGACAAGGGCGACTCGGTCCGCGAAGGCGAACTCCTCGCGGAGATCGAGTCGCCGGAGCTCGGGGCCGACCTGGCGCGGCAGAAGGCCGAAGTCGCGGTGGCCAATGTCGCGTATCGGCGGGCCAGCGAGGCTCAGAGGAAGGCTCCCGACCTCGTGATGCCGCAGACCGTGGACGACGCCAAGGGCAAGCTCGACATGGCCCAGGCGAACCTCGAGCGGACGGAGACTCTCCTCGGCTACACCAAGATCCGCTCCCCGCTGTCCGGCATCGTGACGAAACGCTGGGTCGATCCGGGGGCGTTCATCCCTTCCGCGACCTCCGGCAGCGTTGCCCAGAGCGCCGCGCTCCTGACCGTCATGGACATACGGTCGGTCCGGATCGAGATCCCCGTGCCGGAGCCGGAGGTGCCTATCGTGAGGGTCGGCCTGCCGGTCGAGGTCACGCTGGATGAGCTGCCGGGTCGCGCGTTCCCGGGAAGCGTAACCCGCTTCGCCTACGCACTTGACGAGGCGTCGAAGACGATGACCGCCGAGGCGGAGATCGCCAACCCCAAGAGGGAGCTTCGGCCGGGGATGTACGCGCGGGCCAGGATCGCCATGGAACGGAAGGCGGACGTGCTGCTGATCCCCGCCGCGGCCCTCGTCGCCGGGAAGGGCCAGGACTTCGTTTTCACGGTCACTGACGGCAAGGCCAAGCGGGTCGCGGTCAAGGCCGGATTCCGCGACGCCACGAGCGTCGAGATCCTGGATGGTCTCGCCCCGGACCAGACCGTGGTTCTGGCCGGCTCCAATCCACCGGCCGACGGCCAGCCGGTCACGGTCGTGGAGGCCCGATGAGACCGACCCGGCACTTTTCACTGATCCTCATCGTCGTCCTCCTGATCTTCCCGGCAAGCGGCGCCGCGGCCGAAACGCGGACCCAGGCGTCGCCCGCTCCCGGCGCCACCTACCCGATCGATCTCGCCACGGCCCTCCGGCTGGCCGGAGCGAACGGTGTGGACGTCCAGATCGCTCGCGAGAGGCTCCTGGCCGCGAAGGCCAACGCGACGAGCGCCGTGACCCAGTTCCTCCCGTGGCTATCCGCGTCGGCCAACTACCGCCGCCATGGCGGCCTCATCCAGGACGTGGTCGGCAACATCGTCGAGGCGGACAAGGCGTCCTACACGCTCGGCGGCGCCATCAACCTTCAGGTCGACGTCGGCGACGCGTACTTCAGGACGCTGGCGGCGCGCCAAACGAGCCATGCGGCAGAGCAGGGGTTGGAGGCCCAGCGCCAGGAGACGCTGGTTCGCGCGGCCCAGGCCTACTTCGACCTGCTCGTGGCCCAGGCCGTCGTCGGCGTCGCCGGGCAAGCCCTCCAGATCTCGCAGGACTACGAGTCGCAGTTGCATCGCGCCGTGGACGCTGGCATCGCCCTCAAGGGGGACGAGCTCCGGGTGAGGGTCCAGACGCGGCGCAACCAGCTCTCTCTCCAGCAGGCCACCGAGCAGCGCCGCATCCTCGCCGCCCGCCTCGCCGAGGCGCTCCGGCTGGATCCTGCAGTGGAGTTGGTTGGCCAGGACCTCGAGCTCGCTCCCTCCGCCCTCGTCACCGACACCGAAGCGGTCGACGCCCTCGTCTCGGAAGCGCTCGCGGCCCGCCCGGAGTTGAAGGAAGCCCAGGCCCTGTTGCAAGTCGCAGAGAAGACCGAGAAGGGCGCCGTCTACGGTCCCCTCGTCCCGACGGTCGGCGGACAGGCTTTTTTCGGGGCTCTCGGCGGCGGCAAGGACAACGGCCCCACCACTTTCGGAGGGTCGCGAGATTACGTGGCCGCGGTCGGCTGGCGCCTGGGGCCGGGCGGCCTCTTCGACGTCGGACGCATGCGCTCGACGCGCGCCCGGCGGGAAGAAGCCCGATGGAACGTCGAGAAGCTGAAGGACAGCGTCGCGCGTCAGGTCGTCGAAGCGCGCACCCGAGCGTTGTCCCAGCACGAACAGCTCGAGACCGCGAAGGACGCGCTGACGGTGGCAGAACAAGGCCTGGAGCTGGCCCGCGGCCGGAAGGAGTTCGAGGTGGGGGTCGTCCTCGAGAACATCCTCGCCGAGCAGGATCAAACCCGTGCCCGCCAGGACTACGCGCGGGCGCTCGGCGAGTACGAGAAGGCCCAATACGGGCTCTCGCGGGCCCTGGGCCGGCTCGGCAAGCAGATACCAGGCGAGGGAGCTACGAGCGGACCGGGCGGGTGGTGATGGCTGCGCGGCCCGTGGGGCTCTTCTAGGCTTTAGGAGAAGGCCATGAGTGATGTCGTTTATGTTTCCAAATCGCGCATCGAACGCAGGCAGGGACCTCTCCGCATTGCGCACCTGCCCGGCGAATCCCAGCCAGTGATCTACAGCGTCCACGGCGCGATCGCCGAGCACTACAAAGTCGACCCGGCAACGCTGAAGGAATCGCACTCCTCGACAATCGACCATGTCATCTCCGCCACCGCCGGTTGAATGATGGGCACCTTTGGAGGTGCGCTGGAGGCGCGCCAAATCGACGCCAGCAATGGAAAGTTGACCGCGGATGTAACCGGAGAGGTGGAAGCGGAGGAGGGCGTATTGGTGATCCGCCGGATCCACGTGGCGATGCGCCTGGTAGCCGCAGAAGAGGTGAAGGAGACGGTGGAGCGTGTGCACGGAATCTACGCGATGCGCTGCCCTCTATACCGCACCTTGCACAGGGCCATTCAGCTCACTTCGTCTTACACACTTGTTCCCCCGGCGGCGGGACCCTGACGCCCGCTGGGCGTCGAGGCTGGGGCTTTCTGGCCTGGAGGGCCGATGTGACCTCGCTGACTCTCTTTGGCCTCTTTGCGGTGACGGCGATGCTCGTGTGCTACGCCCTGGAGGCCCGCAGCCCGTGGTTCATCCTGGGATTCGCGGTGGCCTGCGTGTTGGGGTCGCTCTACGGCTTCCTGCAGGGAGCCTGGCCGTTCGGGCTCGTGGAGGCGGTCTGGACGGGCGTGGCCGTTCGGCGATGGTGGGTGGCGACCAGGGCCGGCTGACCGCGTCCTACTCGGCGCCCGCTCGCGCGGCCGCCCCCTTCTCGTGTTCCTCGTCGAGCCGGGCGCGAACGGACTCCCGGAGCGCCTCCGCCGCCTCGTCGTTCAGCTTCTTCCCCTGCAGCGTCAGGTAGAACACGTCTATGGCCCGATGGCCCTGCGTGTCCACGAGGGCGATCTCGATGTTGCAGCCGGCCCCGGCGAACACCTCGGCCACCTCGTTCAGCAGGCCCGGGCGGTCCCGGGTGACGAGCTCGAGCACCGTGCTGTGCGTCGAGCAGGAGTTGTCGCAGCGGACCTCGGTGGGCACGGGAGACTGGGCCCGCGCCGCCAGGCCCCGCCGCACGCGCTCGCGGGTCTCGCCGTCGCGGGGGCGCCGGAACGACACCACGTCGTCGATGCTCTGGAGCAGCCGGCTGCGCTCCTCCGGGTTCAAGGCCAGGGTGTTGAACAGATCGGCGAAGACGAAGGTGTCCAGGACGACGCCGGCCCGGTTCGAGAAGGCGTCGGTCTTGAGGATGTTCATGCTCCACGCCGAGAGCGTCCCCGTCAGGTCGGCGAACAGCCGCGGCCGGTCGCGGGTCATGACCGTCAGCTCCCAGTCGCCGCGCAGCTCGCGCAGGCGCGACTCGACCGCCCGGGCCTCGCCTCCGTCCAGCCTTGCGGCCAGCCGCCGCGCGAGATCGAGATGCGCTGCGATCTCGTCCACGGAATGGGTCTTCAGGTAGCGGCGGGGGAAGCCCTCCAGGAACGCGCCGAGGGGAGCGGCATGCGCGGCCAGGGCCGGGGAGGCCCGCACCACCTCCGCCACGTCGCGCTCGGTGAGCGGACCCAGACGCTGCTGGTCGGCGCGGCGCGCCAGGTGGTTGGCGGTTCCGGCGTAGAGCTGCCACAGCATCTCCGCCTTCCAGGACGTCAGGGCCTCGGGGTTCACGGACTTGACGTCGGCATAGGTGAGGAGGCAGAGCATCTTGAGCCGCTCGACCGTGCCCACGGTTTCGGCGAAGGCGCCCAGCGTCTCGGGGTCGAAGATGTCCCGGCGCTGCACTGTGAGCGACATCTCGAGGTGCTTCCGGATCAGGAAGCCGACCAGGTCCCGCTCCTTGGGGGCCAGGCCGAGCCGCGCGGAAGCTCGCTCAGCGATCTCGTGGCTGGTGCACGTGTGGTCGTCGCCGGGCAGGCTCTTCCCCACGTCGTGGAGCAGGAGCGCGAGGCAAAGCAGCTCCGGCTGCTCGACCTCGGCCAGGATCTCCGCGAAGCGCCGGTGGGGCTCGGCGGAGGCGCTTCGCAGCTCCTGGAGCGCCTCGATGGTGCGCAGCGTGTGCTCGTCCACGGTGTAGCGGTGGTAGAGGTCGCGGACGACGAGAGCGTCAACCGCCCGGAACTCGGGCAGGAGGGCGTCCAGGATCCCCAGCCGGTGCATGGCGCGGAGCGCCGTCGCGGCGTGCGGCAGGGCCAGGATGCGGCGGAATCTGGGCCAAGCTTCGTCGGCCCATCCGTCTGAATACGCGGGTCCGACGAGCACCTCCTCGATCGACGATTCGGTCTCTCGGCCCAGGTCGCGGCCGTGCTGGGCGACGAACTCCAGCAGCCGAAGAAGAGTGGCCGGATCCGCCAGCGTGGCCGGCCGGCGGCATGCCACCCGGCCGCCCACGACGATGAACTCCCCTCCCGACAGGCGCGCGCGCCAGGCCTCCAGCGCCCCGGGCCAGAAAGAGCGCGCGGCGCCCGCCTCGTCGAGCATGCGCTTCTCCAGCCGGGAGATGGTGCGCGCCTGGCGGAAGTACTCGCGCATCCAGGCCTCGACGGGCCGCGGCGCGGCGCCCGGCATGCCGATGCCGCGAGAGGCCGCCTCTTCCTGCAGATCGTAGGTGAGGCGGTTGTCGTCCCGGCCGTTGCGGTAGTGGACAAAGACACGGATGGCGGCGAGGAAGCGGAAGGGCCTCCGCGCCGCCTCGCTCAGGAGCGCCGCCCAGCCGCCGGCGGGCGTTGAGCACGGGTTGCGGCGGCCGAGCTCCTGAATCGCCGCCACCCAGCAAGCGACGTCGAAGTCGCGCAGGCCGCCGGGCGCGTCCTTCAAGTCGGGCTCGAGGTGGAAGAGCGTGTCGCCGTGCTTGGCGTGGCGCGCGTGCGTCTGTTCGCCGAGGGCGCGAAGCAGCGCCCGCCCCTCGCGGGCGGCCAGGGCGGGGAGCGCGCCGTCCCGCAGGCTCGCGTAGAGCGCCGCGTCGCCCGCGACGAATCGGCTGTCGAGCAGCGCGATGGTGAACTCGGGGTTGTCCGACTCGAAGCGATGGCACTGCGCGAGGACGCGCGACGTCACGGCCGCGCGCCAGCCGCAGTCCCAGAGCTGTCGCACCAGACCCGCGGCCGGCTCGCCGAGGGCGGCCAACGCGGCCCCGTCCCGGCCCAGGAGGAGCACGTCGACGTCCGAGCACGGGAAGAGCGCGCGCCGGCCATAGCCCCCGATCGCGACCAGGCAGTAGGGATGGGACGCCGCGGACGGCAGGAGCGCGTCGGCCAGGGCAGCGAGGACGCGGTCGGCGACCGCGGTTCGGCCTTCCAGGTTCCGGAGGGCATCGCCACCGGAGGCGAAGTCCTGCTCGAGGGCGCGGCGCTCGGCGTCGCACTCGACGCGAAGGCGGCCGGCGAGCGCGGGATCGCTCACCGTTGCCGGCTCACAGGGCGCTCTCGCCGTGCTGCTCGTTTCGGATACGGATCGCCTCGTCGATGCGCGACAGGAAGATCTTCCCGTCGCCGATCTTCCCGGTCTGGGCGGATTTCAGGATCGCCTCCACCGCCGGGTCCACGAGGCGATCCGGCACCACCAGCTCGAGCTTCATCTTGGGGACCAGGTCGATCGAGTACTCCCGGCCGCGATACAGCTCGGTGTGGCCCTTCTGACGCCCGTGCCCACGGGCGTCGAGGACCGTCATGCCTTCGATGCCCACCTGCTTGAGGGCCTCCTTCACGGGCTCGAACCGTGACGGCTGGATGATGGCTTCGATCTTCGTCATGGCGCGTGCTCCTCCGGGCTTGATGAGTCTACGTCTCCAGGTTGTAGCCGTCCTCCCCGTGCTGGGTCAGGTCCAGCCCCAGGGCCTCCTGCTCTTCGGTGACCCGCAGGCCTGCCGTCAGGTCCACGACCTTCAGGATCAGGTAGGTCCCGATTGCGGCCAGGACCCATGCCACCGCGACCGCGACCACCTGGTTCACCAACTGGCCAGGGTTGCCGTCGATGAGGCCGACAGGAAGGGCGGCGCCGGCGGCGTCGCGGAAGACCGGGTTCACGCTGCGCGTGGCGAAGATCCCGGTGAGGATCGCGCCGATGGTGCCCGCCACCCCGTGGACACCGAAGGCGTCGAGGGAGTCGTCGTAGCGAAATTGCACCTTCACGTACGCCACCATCACGTGGCATGCCACGCCGGCGACGGCGCCGATCGCGAGGGCCGACATCGGCCCCACGAAGCCGGACGCGGGGGTGATGCCGACGAGGCCGGCCACGGCGCCGGTGATCGCTCCAAGGGCGCTGGGCTTGCCGTACCGGTGCCATTCGGTGACGCTCCAGCCGAGGCAGCCCGCGGCCGCCGCGAAGTGCGTGGCCACGAACGCGGAGGTCGCGAGGCTGCCCGCCCCCAGGGTGCTGCCGGCGTTGAAGCCGAACCACCCCACCCACAGCAGGCACGCTCCGGCGAAGCTCAACACGACGCTGTGGGGCGGCATGGGCTGCTTGGGATAACCCTCGCGCCGGCCGAGGTAGAGAGCCGCGACGAGCGCGGAGACGCCCGCAGAGACGTGGACGACGGTGCCGCCCGCGAAGTCGAGGGCGGGAAGACGCCCCCCGTGGCCAGCGCTCAGCCAGCCCCCCTTGCCCCAGACCATGTGGGCCAGGGGGGCGTAGACGACGAGGGACCACAGGGCGGTGAAAAGGATCACCGAGCGGAAGCGCGCGCGCTCGGCGATGGATCCGGTGATGAGGGCCGGGGTGATGATCGCGAACATGAGCTGGAAGATCATGAAGGTCTGCTGCGGGACCGTGGCCGAGTAATCGGGGTCGGGCGCCGCCCCCACGCCGCGCAGGAAGGCGTAGCCGAGCCCGCCGACAAAGGCGCTCCCCGAGTGGAAGCACAGGCTGTAGCCCACGGCGGCCCAGAGCACGGTGACGACCGCCATGAGGGCGAAGCTCTGCATCATGGTGCCGAGCACGTTCTTCTTGCGCACGAGGCCGCCGTAGAAAAGGGCGAGCCCCGGCGCGGTCATGAGGAGCACGAGCGCCGTGGAAACCAGCATCCAGGCGTTGTCGCCCGCACGGCGAGCCTCCGCCGCTTCCTGCTCGAGAGCGGCGAGCTTCTGCCGCAGGCGCGCCAGATCGGCCGTCGGGGCGGTCGCGGCGCCGGATTCGGCGGCGGCGGGAACCGTGGACTGCGCGCGGGCCTCTCCCGCCCCCAGGACCAGGAGCGCCAATAGCACGCCGGCAGCGGCGATTGTTCGCATCACGCCTCCCCCCAGTTCTTTCCTCACCGATGGTGCCCGAGACGCGACATCAGGAAGATGAGCGCGAACAGGAAGATGGGAATCAGGGCCGAGAAGACGATGAGCCGGGCGTGGTGCCAATACGAGCTCCACACCTTGGGCGTCCTCAGCCGGCGGTGGCGGCCGGTCAGCTTGACCAGGGAGAAGTCCTCCAGCTCCGCTTTCATCTCGGCCGCGCTCTGGTACCGGCGGCGGGGATCGCGCTCCATGGCGTGGAGGATGATCTCCTCGAGCTCGGGAGGGATCCCGGGATTGATCTCGCGAGGGGCCACCGGATCGCCGCTGAGGCGCGCGTTCATGACCAGGAAGGGGTTGTCGGCCTTGAAGGGCGGAGCCCCGGTGACCATCTCGTAGAGCATCGCTCCCAAGGAATAGATGTCTGTCCGGGCATCGCCCCGGCGGCCCTTGACCTGCTCGGGCGCCATGTAGTCGGGGGTGCCCATCGTGGGCGTGAGGCCCACGAAGGTGAGCCGTCGCATCTCCGCGCCGCGGGCGATCCCGAAGTCCATGATGCGCAGCGAGCCGTCGTCGCAAATCATTATGTTCTGGGGCTTGAGGTCTCGGTGGATGATGCCCCGCTCGTGCATGTGGGTGAGAGCGTCGGCGATGCGGACGGCGATCTGGACCGCGTCGGGGACGGGGAGCGGGCGCACCTCGTTCAGGACCTGGGCGAGGGTGCGGCCGCGCAGGTACTCCATCACGATGTACGGCCGGCTCTTGGGCCCGGGCACGTCGTCGAAGCGCAGGATGTTGGGATGGTCGAGGCGGCGCCCGATCTCCGCCTCGCGCTCGAAGCGGGAGAAGAACGCGACGTCCGACTCGAACTGCAGGTGCGGCACCTTCAAGGCCACCGTGCGCCCCGCCACCTCGTCCTGGGCCTTGTAGATGGTGGCCATCCCGCTCCGGCTGATGATCTCCTCGATACGGAAGCGGCCGTCGAGCAGCTCCCCCGGTTGGAGATCGTTCCGGCTCGCCGCCGGAGCTTCCGCGGCCGGAGCAAGGATCGAGAGCAGACTCTCCTTCCGCGTAGCCGCGAGGTGGTTCACCACGACGAGCTGCGCCGTGAGGTTGTCGTCCGTGCCGCGGCGTTCCGCGAGGGAGACGAGATAAGGGCAGATCTCCTCGGGGGGGAGGCGGTCCACGCCCTCGGCGATCTCGTCGTCGCTCACGAAGCAATAGAGGCCGTCGGAGCACTGCAGGAAGCGGTCATGCTGCCGCACGGGGACGCTCTTGTAGTCCCAGCGCACCACCGGGTCCGCGCCGACGCTGCGGGTGAGCAGCGAGCGCAGGTGGCTGGCCCGCGCCTCGTGCTCGGTCATCAGCCTCAGCTTCAGCTGGAGGCCGGTGGCGGAGTGGTCGCTCGTGAGCCTCCTCAGCTCCTCCTGCCGGATGAGGTACATCCGGGTGTCCCCCACGTGCCCGATGTGCAGCTCCTTGCCTCGGAAGATGCCGACGGTGAGGGTGGTGGCCATGTGCTTGCCCCGGGGGTCGCTCATCCCCTGGTCGTAGAGAGCGAGGTTGGCGGCCTCGAAGATGGTCCGCAGGACGGCCTTGGGCGTGGCATCGAGCTTCGCCTCGCGGAACTTCTCGAGAGCGATGTCGACGGCCGTGCGGCTGGCCACGTCGCCGTTGCCGTGGCCGCCCACGCCGTCGGCGATGACGGCGATCGCGCCGCGGCGCTGGCGCTCCTCGATGTCGGCGGGCTCCCAGAAGCCGACGCTGTCCTCGTTCTTCGGACGAACGGGGCCGCCGGTCGAGAGCGAAGAGCGGATCAGTTCCATGGGGAGAGCCGACGCCGCGGCGGTCGGGTCGACGGCACCGGGAGTGTATTGTATCGGAGAGCGCCTCCCGGGCCGGTTCGCGACGCCGCTCGCCATCCCGAAGTGCCGGGGTCGCTCCCCCCCGCAACGAAATCGTCAGCATCAACACCGGCGAGCGACATTCCTGTCCCGTCGCCTTCCCCGCCGCGATGCAGAAGAGCCAGCAAATCAGGGGATTCCCACGTTGCTGCCCGCCGGGTCGCACTGGCACGACCGTTGCTGTTTGCGCGAGAGAGCATTTTCTCAGCGCGACAGAAATCGGGAGGGGTAGTCATTATGGCGAGCACACCACAATCAGGGGGAAGAAGCAGCACGGGGACCCTGGGGCTGACGGGGCTGACGATCAACGCCATGGCGCTGATCGCCCCCGGGGCCTTTCTCTGGCTGACGTTCCAGATCCAGTCGTTGTACGGAGCGCCGATGGCGGGCATTGCGATGTGGTTCGGCATCGTGGCCGCGCTCATGCTCTGCTTCGCGACCGCGGTCAGCTACGCGGAGCTGTCGAAGATCTATCCCGGCGCCGGGTCCTCGTACCTGTATGCCGAGCAGGCGTTCTTGTCCAAGACGGGGGCCTACCGATTCGCAAGGGTCGCGAAGTTCTTCACGGGCTGGGCGAGCCACCTGTACTACTGGGTGTATCCGGGCTGCATGGTGGGCGTGACCGCGATCCTCGGCGGCTATCTGCTGAACCAGTTCTTCCCGGACACGTTCAGCGGCAGCTACAACAGCCCGCTGTTCATGCTCTTGTTCTGCATCGCGTTCGCGCTGGGGGTCGCCTACATCGCCTTCCGCGGCGTGACGGGCACGACGTCGGTGAACATGGCGATCAACGTCGTCCAGATCACCGCGTTGCTGGTGTTCTCCGTCATCGCCATCGCCTACCGCGTGCAGCATCCGCAGGGAGCCACCGGCTACCATCTGTCCAACGGCATTGCGGTCAGCTACCAGGTGGCCCAGGAGCCGGTCAAGGATGCCAGCGGCAAGCCGGTTCCGCAGGCCGGGGCCGACGGCAAGCCCGCGCTCGACAAGGACGGCAAGCCCGTCTATCAGATGCAGGACGCCGCCGACAAGGACGGAACCCCCGCGCCCGCCGACGCCGACGGCAAGCCGGTCGCCGATCCCAAGGCGGCCGCTCCCTTCACGGTCAGCTACGCGGCGACGGAGGCCATCACCAAGGACGCGAACGGCAACCCGACGTTCAACTTTCACCCCACGGCCCGCTCGGTCGTCGCCCCCCATGGCTTCAACTTCATCTTCATCCAGGCCTGCATCGCGATCCTGATCCTGGTCGGCTTCGAGTCGGTGACGGCGATGGGCGAGGAGGCGCGCCATCCCAGCCGGGACGTACCCCGCGCCGTCCTGCTCTCGCTCGCCATCCAGGGCGCGGTCTGCTACCTGATCGAGTACTTCGCAGCCAACTACTTCCTCCACAACGGCTATGCCCTGCCGAACGCCGCGGCCTCGGGCGCGCCCCTCGGCGACATGATGGTGATCGTGGGCACCTGGCTGTTCGGTAGCTATGCCGCTGGCCGGGCGTTCATGCTCGTGCAGGCCTTCACGGTGTTTCTGGCCCTCATCGGCACCACGCTGTCCTGCCTCAGCACCGGCGCCCGCGTGACCTATGCCATGGGCCGCGACGACGAGGTGCCGTCGCACTTCGGTGTGTTGCACGGGAAGACCTTGTCCCCCTACCGGGCGATCTGGGTGCTGGCGGGACTGTCCGCGATCATCGGCATGATCACGGTGACGCTGTACCTCGGCGGCACGACACCGGCCCCCTTGGACCCGAAGTACAGCGGCCTCTGGTACAGCTTCGGGATCTTCAGCCCCGAGACCTATGCGAAGCTGCCGAACACGCTGGTCATCGTGACGCTGATCAGCAACTTCGGCACGTTCCTGCTCTACATGATCACATGCGCGATCGCGATGGTGGCGTTCATCGAGCACCAGAGCTTCAACGGGTTCAAGCACATGGTCGTGCCCGTCTTCGGGCTGGTGGCGAATCTTGCCTGCATGCTGTTCTACCTGGTCGGCCCGTTCACGGTGAGCGGCATGAGCTGGAAGGAGCCGTATATCGCCCTCGGCGTGTGCGCGCTCTGGGGGGTCTGGGGCCTCGTGTACTTCCACAAGGCCAGCCGGGCCAAGGGCAAGGAGCTGCTGCTCACGAGCCGGCCCTCCGCAACCGTGGCCCAGGCGTCCTAGGCAGGGCCGAAGGGGGTGGCCACGCGGAGACGTGGCCACCCTCTTAGGCGCGCGGCCTTGGCCCGGTTGCCGCGGGCGGTCTTGAGGGCGTCGATGATGAATTCCAGCACACGGGCCAGCGCGGCCTTCAGGTTGAGGCTGGAGTGCGCCCTCATCTGCACCACGGAATTGGTGCTTACCTCCTCGGTTCCTTCAAATTCGTAGCCACCTTCCTCTTTCTTTCATCGTGGGTGTGCCCGGCGCGGCTTCGGGCGGAGGCGGATGGCGTCCACCTCGATCTTGCGCTTGTAATCGATCCAGTTGTCGATCAGGTCCTTGGTGAACACGTCCCCCTTCTCTGCGCCCGCTCACTCCGCGCAGCGGGTCCAGCCGCTGCAAACCGGGCTCTAGAAGGCGGCCGGGAAGCAACTCGAGCGGTACGACCCAGGACCTCGCCGGACGAAGCCCTCCCCCGCGAAGATGTCGTAGTGCTCGGAGAAGTCGTTGGTCTTCTTCACCACCAGCTCCTCCCCGTCGAACCGCGAGCAGTAGCCGAACGAGATCATCGCCTGCACCATGTAGGCGAAGTACCTGTCGTTGTCGATGATCGCGAACCAGTCGGTGCCCGGCTGGACGGAGTTGAAGTTGAAGATCTCCGGGTGATCCCTGGCCACCTTGTCGATTGCCCGGTCCACGTCGGCCAGGTAGAAATTCTGGTCCTCGCGATCGCAGGTCAGCTCGAGGCTGCCCGGCAGCGGGCACCCGTTGTTCGGCGGGAACGGCGGGGGCGGGGTCGGGAAGACCGCGGGCGTGCACGTCGTCCGGTACGAGGCCTTGCCGCGGCGCATGAAGAACGCCGACGTGAGAACCTGATATTGGTCGTTGAATGAGTTCGAGTTCTTGACCTGGAGCTCTTCGCCGTCGAAGCCCCCGCAGACTCCCTGCGCTTCCAGGTTCTGTATGAGACCGACGTAGTAGCGGCCGGAGCTCCGGACGCGGTATTGCCCGGCGCCCGACGTCTCGCTGAGGTTGAAGATCTCCGGGTGCTGGGCGACGAGCAGGTCCATGGCCTGCTCGACCTGCGGCTGGAAGGTCGCGGCGTCGCTGCTACAGTTGTTGCTCGGGGAGACGTACCCCAGCCGGCTGCAGGTCGTGGGCGGCGGCGTGGGCTGAGTGGCCGGAGGCGCGGTGGTGGGAGGCGGCGTCGCCGGCGTGCTCTGAGATGGAGACTTGCCGCAGACGGAAAGACCCGTGGCCGCGAGCAGTGCGGCCGCAGTGGTGATCAGGGAACGGGGACCCAGGTTCATCCATACACCTCCAATCAGGGAGGGCCGCGGCGTGCGGCCCCGGAAGACGGCAAAGAGCCTTGCATCGGCTAGTGGCGGCTGCTCAGTTGCGCGAGGGCCTGATGGGCCGCCTTGCGCACGTTCTTGTCGGGGTCCCGGGACGCCTGCTCGAGACCCGGCACGGCCGGATCCGCTGCGGGACCAATGCGGCCGAGGGCGCGAGCGGCCTGGGCCCGCACGTACTCGTCCCGGTCGCCGAGCGCGATGGTGAGCGCGGGGACCGCGGCCGCGGCCGCCGGGCCGATCCGTCCCAGCGCGCGGGCGGCCTTCCATCTGCGGTCGCCATCGGCGTCGCGCAGGCCCTCGACCAGCGCCGGCACCGCCGCCGCGGCTGCGGATCCCATCTTGGCCAGCGCGGCCGCGGCTCCGCCGCGCTCATAGCCCTCCTCCCGCGGGAGCGCGTCGACGAGGGCCGGCACCGCGTCCCGGGCCGCCTCTCCCATCGAGCCGAGCGTCCAGGCCGCGAAGCCGCGCACGTAGTCGTCGTCGTTGCGAAGCGCCGCGACGAGGGCCGGCACCGCGTCGGGGGCGAGGGGGAGGGCGGACAGGGACCGCGCGGCTTCCCAGCGCACCGACGCTCGCTCGTCACACAGCGATGCGAAGAGGGACGGCACCGCCGGCCGGGACGCGGCGCCCATCTGACCGAGCGTGTGGGCCGCCTCGCGCCGCACGCTTTCCGCCGGGTCGCGCAGCGCGGCCTCAAGGGACCGCACCGCGCTGGCCGCGCCGGAGCCGTGCCGCCCGAGCGCCCAGGCCGCGCAGCGCCGCCCTTCCGGATGGGCATCCGACAGGGCGGTCACGAGCCGGGCCACCTCCGCCTCCGCCGGTAGGCGGCACACCGGCGGCGGTAGCCGCAGCAGGGCGGACTCGGCGAGGGTGGCCGCCACCAGTCGGGACCCCCGGGGGCTCAGGTGGTCGTAGTCGACGAAGGCGGCCTGGCCCATGCCGCGAATCGCCGGAAGCAGATCGAGGCAGGTGAGGCCTTCGGCCGCGCAGAAGGCGCTGATCCGTTCCTGCACCACGGGACGTGGTGCGTGCGGCATGACCTGGAAACGGAATGGGAAGACGAGGAGCGACAAGGACGCTGCGTCGGCGCGGACTTCGCTCCGGAGCGCCCGTACCTCGTCGAAGAAGCGGGCCATCCCCTCCTTCACGCTCCTCGAATCCGGCTCGACGAAGAGCTGCTCCACGCTCCGGATCTCGCGCCCCTCGGCGTTGATCATCAGCCGGACGAGGGCCGAGCGGCGAAAGAGGGCGGAGACGAGACGCGGTGGACGCGCGAGGTTGTCCTGGAGCTCCGGGATGTCGTTGAGGCAGACGGCGAGCACAACCTCGTCGGGGTGGTACTTGCGCGCGATGCGCTCGTAGGCGATCCGTTCCTGGCGCGTGGACCAGCCGCGCAGCGCGACGTTGAAGACCTCGACCGGGCGGCCCTCCTCGTCGAAGCGGGCCTGCAGCGCCTGGGGGAAGGCCTCTTCCTCCTCGATCTGCGCCCCCGCCGTCACGCTGTCGCCGAGAAAGATGAGCCGCATCGTCCCAGACGGCTTCTCCTCGGCATGAGTGCGGTCGCGCAGGCCGTCGGCGTTGAACTCCTCCCACGGAGGCCAGCCGTTGACCTCCGACCGGATGCGGTAGAAGTCGCCCTCCCACATCTGCTCCCAGTTCCAGATGTAGGCGGCCACGGGGGCCCCCGGCCGGCGCTTCTCCACAAGGCGCGCGCCAACCTCGAGCAGGCCGAGGAAGAGGGCGCTCACCGCCGCGGACAGGAGGAGGTTCGTCGGGAGCGGTCCGTGCCGGACCACGCCTGATCCCATGAGTGCGCATCGTAAGGAGATTGGTCCGACTGCGTCAAGATACTCAACTCTAAATTGTTTACATGAACTGGACGATTCGATCGCTGGGGCTGGACAAGAGCGGTCTCGCGACATCGACTACTTCTACACCTCGCGTTTGCCCGGCGAGCCATCCGCTGGAGTCGATGACGTCCACACGCATCTCGAATCTCTTCAACCACACCAACCTCGGGACTCCCGAGCGGTTCGTGAATCAGACTTTCGTCGAGCCGCCAGCCCAGGGATGCTGTTTCCGCGATAATGGCGCTATCCAGGGGCGACATTCCATGGACCCACGAGCGGGAAAGCCCGCCGAATCATCGATGTTGGGGAACATCCCGCGGCTGATGACGGCGTACTACACGCGGCGGCCCGATCCGTCGATACGCGAGCAGCGGGTCGCGTTCGGCACCTCGGGGCATCGTGGCTCCGCGTTTGACAGCGCCTTCAACGAGGACCACATCCTCGCCATCACCCAGGCCATTTGCCTACACCGACAGAAGCAACAGATCGACGGGCCTCTTTTCCTGGGGATCGACACCCACGCTCTCTCGGAGTCGGCCCTCGGGAGCGCCCTCGAGGTGCTGGCGGCCAACCGGGTTGACGTGATGATCGACGACAGAGACGGGTACACGCCGACGCCGGCCATCTCCCACG
>Ga0207684_10002342_pt1 | contig 19200 bp, 19 predicted proteins | sample KBSK5501metaG_FD_184342 | JGI IMG/M metagenome (GOLD analysis project Ga0207684, IMG submission 184342) | Corn, switchgrass and miscanthus rhizosphere microbial communities from Kellogg Biological Station, Michigan, USA - KBS K5-50-1 metaG... | ecosystem: Host-associated > Plants > Roots >...
GCGATCGATACCCTGAAAGCCACCGTGCCCATCTGGAAGAAGGAGTTCTACGCGGACGGCGACGCGGCCTTCGTCGAACCGGGCCTGCTGAAATAGGAATCGTCGTCCCCGTCATCCCGAGCCTAGCCGCCGATCACCCGGTCGTAGAGCCCCTGCTGGCGCTCGATCGCGGCCCGGTAGACGTCGGACCGATTCGCGTCGGGAACGCACGCGCGCGGCCGCCTCAGCGCCACCTCCTCGAGCGACTTCCAGACGCCCAGCCCTCGCCAGGCGAGGATCGCGGTTCCCCGGCTCGTCAGCTCCTGCTCGCGGGAGACGAGCACGGGCTGGCCGAGCACGTCCGCCATGAGCTGCCGCCAGTAGGGCGACCGCGCGAGCGCCCCCCCGCTGGCCACGACCTCGTGCCGCGGGGCGAGATGGGGCCGGAGCAGGCGGGCCACGAGAGCGAAGCGATAACACACGGCCTCGAGGCTGGCCTGCAGGATCTGCAGCGGGGTCGTGGCCGAGCTGAGGCCGGCGATGCAGGCGCGGGCGCCGGGAGCGAAGCCGGGGCTGCGCTCCCCCGCCACGAAGGGAAGCACCGTGAGGCCGTGCCCGTCGGGGGGGAGCTTGCGCAGCCCGGCCTCGATCCGCGACGGCGCGGGCAGCCGCAGCGTGTCCCGCTCCCAGGCGAAGACGCTGCCACCCTCGCTGAACGCCCCGCCGAGCAGCGTCTCGCGCTTCCCCACGCGGTAGGCCCACAGTCCCGGCGCCACGTCGGGATCGGCGCCGGGGAGCACGATGCGCAGCGCGCCCGTGGTGCCCACCGTCAGGGCCAGGCGGCGGGGATCGACGCAGCCGCTGCCCACGTTGGCGGCGGCGCCATCGCCGACGCCGAGGAAGAACGGCACGTCGGCGAGCGCAGGCCAGCGACGAGCGAACCTCCTGAAGAGGCCGCGCGGCGCATCCGTGTAGTCGGCGAGCCTGGGCAGCGTGCCCTCGTCGAGCGGCAGGATCGCGAGCAGGCCCTGGTCCCAGCGGAGCGGCCGCCGGTCGAGGAGCCCGCTCCACGAGGCGACCGAGTAGGACATGGGCACGTCGCGGCCGAACCAGCGCCGGTGGAGCAGCGTGCCCGCATCCAGCCAGCGGCGCACCGAGCCGAAGAGCCGCGGCTGCGTGCGGCGGAGCCAGCGGAACCGCGCCGGCAGGTAGGCCGTGTGGAGAGGACAGCCCGTGCGCTGGTAGACGGTGGGCACGTCCAGCTCGCGGCGCAGCGCGGCCACGTCCGCCTGCGCGCGGTCGTCGGCGTAGGTGTAGAGAGGTGTCAGCGGCCGGCCCCCGTCGTCGACGCCGCAAAGAGTGATCGCGAGGACGTCGAGGCCGACGCCCCGCACCTGCGCCGCCCGCTTCCCCGCCGCCGCCATCACGTGGTCGACGACCCTCTCCACGCGCCGCACGAGCTCGGCGGCGTCGCCCTCGGTGGCGCCGTCCGGCCGGGGATGGATGGGGCTCGCTTCCCGGGCGAGCGTCCCCGCGACGAGGCGCGCCCGCTCGTCGTAGAGGGCGCCCTTGACGGAGCTGCTGCCCACGTCGAGGACGACGACGAAGCTCACGGCTCGCGCCAGCGGTCGTGGCCGGGGGCGAGCAGCGCATCCGCCCCCGGCGGCCCCCAGGTGCCGGCGGCGTAGTTGGGGAAGCTCGGGGCGGGACCCGATTCCCACGCCTCGATCAAGGGGTCGACCACCGCCCACGCGGCCTCCACCTCGTCACGGCGGGCGAACAGGGTCGCGTCTCCGGTCATGCAGTCGACGAGGAGCGTCTCGTAGGCGGAGTGCTCCGGCCCCGTGAACGCTTCACGGTAGGAGAAGTCCATGTCCACCGGCTTGATCTGCAGATCGATGCCCGGGACCTTGGTCTCGAAGCGGAGGGAGATGCCCTCGTCGGGCTGCACCCGCATCGCGATCAGGTCGGGGCCGAACTCGCCCACCTCGCGCGGGAACATCAGGTGGGGAGGGCGCCGGAACTGGATCGCGATCTCGCTCACGCGACGGGCGAGCCGCTTGCCCGAGCGCAGGTAGAAGGGCACGCCCTGCCACCGCCAGTTGTCGACCATGAAGCGGATGGCGGCGTAGGTGGGCGTCGGCGAGTCCGGCTTCACCCCTTCCTCCTGGCGGTAGCCGGGGACCGGCTTCCCCTCCACGATGCCCGGCCCGTACTGGCCCCGCACCGCATGCTCGTCGATCCGACCGGGATGGATGTGGCGGATCGCGCCCAGGACCTTCACCTTCTCGTCCCGCACGGCGTCGGCGTTGAACGACGCCGGCGGCTCCATGGCGGTGAGGGTGAGGAGCTGGAGCAGGTGGTTCTGGAACATGTCCCGCACCACCCCCGCCTCCTCGTAATAGCCGGCCCGGTGCTCGACGCCCACGGTCTCGGCCGCGGTGATCTGGACGTGGTCGACGTGCTGGCGGCTCCACACCGGCTCGAAGATCGAGTTCGCGAAGCGGAAGACGAGTATGTTCTGGACCGTCTCCTTGCCGAGGTAGTGGTCGATGCGGAAGACCTGGTGCTCCGAGAGGTGCTCGTGCACGAGCCGGTTCAGCTCACGGGCCGTGCGCAAGCTCCGCCCGAACGGCTTCTCGATGACCACCCGCATCCACGGCACCGCCCGCGGGTCGCGAACGCGCACCGCCACCTGTTCCTGCGAGAGGCGCTCCACCACGCCCGGATAGAGGCTCGGGGGGATCGAGAGGTAGACGAGGCGGCCCTGCGGTCGGGGATCCTGCCTCTCCCGCTCCTCGAGCCGCTGGCGCAGCGCGCGGTACGTGGCGGCGTCGTCGAGGTCCCCGCGCAGGTAGGAGAGGCGCCGGGCGAAGCGGGCGAACACCGCCTCGTCCATCGGACCGGCCTCCTTCGACTCCGCGAGGCTCTTCTTGACGGACCGCCGGAAGTCGTCCTCGCTTTGCTCCTTGCGCGCGACGCCGATCACGGTGAAGCCCTCGGACACCAGCTCGTCGTGGGTCAGGTGGAAGAGCGCCGGCATCAGCTTGCGGTGCGAGAGGTCGCCCTCCGCGCCGAGGATGACGAGCGTGCAGGGCGGGGCGGCGGGCGCGCTCATCGGCCGGCCCGCCCGGAGAAGACGCGTCCCACCGCCAGCAGGGTGACGAGGAAGAGCGCGATGAGGAAGACCGCGATGCTCGCCGCCGCGAGCCATATGCCGACGGCGCTCCGGGGGGGCCGCGTCGGATCGCGGTAGCGCAGGATCAACGCCACGTTGTCGACGTTCTCCTTGAACAGGATGTCGAAGATGTCGCCCAGCACCGGCACCGCTCCGACCATCGTATCGAGGGCGACGTTCAGGACCATGCGCAGGATCTGGACGGCGGGCACGCGATGGCGCAGGGCCCCGAGGATGATCCAGCTCGAGAGCAGCGCCCCTCCGGCGTCGCCGACGCCGGGCACGAAGCCGATCAGCGCGTCGAGGCCGATGCGCGTGCCGATGAACGGGATCGCGAACTGCTCGTCCATGAGGATGGCGAAGCGCTGGAGGGCCACCAGGTCTCTCGGCAACGACCCGGGCGGCCCGTTGCGCATCATCAGCGGGGAGCCAGCGCCGCCGCCGCGGGGCGGTCGATGAGCCACGTCCCCTCGCGGGCGAGCTGCGCGGGCAGATCTTCCGGCCGCCACGGTCCCCGCAGCACCTGCGCGACCACCGGCGCCTTGGCCGCCCCGGCGGTGATCACGGCCACGCGCCGCGCGGAGGCGATCACGGAAGGCGTGATCGTGAGCCGATGGGCCGGAGGCACGGGGCTCTGGGCCGGCACGACCTTCCTTTCCGTCTCCCGCAGCGCGGCCGAGCGCGGGAAGAGCGAGGCGGTGTGCCCGTCCGGCCCCATGCCCAGCACCAGCACGTCGAGACGGTCGGGGAGCAGCGCCGCGTAGCGGGCCGCGGCCGCGTCGCGGTCGGGGTCGTCGGCCTCCATGCGATGGACACGGTCCGGCGGCAGGCCCACGCGGTCGAGCAGCGCCTCGCGGGCCATGCGGTAGTTGCTGGCCGGATCACTCGGCGGCACGGCCCGCTCGTCGCCGAAGTAGACGTCCACCGCGTTCCACGGCACCGCGGGCTCCGCGGCCAGCCGCTCGTAGGCCGGCCGCGGCGTCGAGCCCCCGGAGAGGGCGAGGGCGCAGCCGCCGCGGCGGGCGACCGCTCGCCTGACCTCCTCGGCCATCCACGCCGCGGCCAGGCGAGCAAGCTCGTCCGCGTTGGCGGCGACGATCGGGTCGGAGGGCATCGAGGTGCTCGGCGCTCAGCCGCCGATCTGGAACATCGACCGCTCTTCGGTGGAGATGCCCTCCTCGAGCCGGTGGCCGGTGGGCTTGAGGCCGACCGCGCGGGAGAGGACGGCCGCGACCTCGGCGCGCCCGCCGCCCGAGCGAAGGACCTTCTTCACGTCCAGCTCGTCGTCGTTGAGCAGGCAGAGGTGGAACCGGCCGTCGGCGGTGAGGCGCATCCGGTTGCAGGTGCCGCAGTAGGGCTCGCTCACCGGGGAGATGAAGCCGACGACACCCCGGCCCGCCTCGAAGCGGTAGTTCCGCGACTCGTCGGCCGGGTTCGTGCTGGGGATGGGAACGAGGGGTCCCAGCGCGGCCTCGATCCGCTCGCGGGTCTCGCGGCTGGGGACGAACTGGCTGAGCGAGAGGTGCGCCGCCTCGCCGCCCCCGAGCGGCATCAGCTCGATGAAGCGCGTGTGCCAGTCGCGCTCGAGCGCCCGGCGGGCCACGTCGACGACGTCGACGTCGTTGTAGTCCCTGGTCACGACGCAGTTGATCTTGATCGGGCGGAGGCCCGCGTCTTCCGCGGCGGTGATGCCGCGCTCGATCTCTTCCAGCGTCCCGAAGCGCATGATCTTCTTCAGCCGCTCGGGGTTGAAGGTGTCGACGTGGATGTTGATGCGGCGCAGCCCCGCTTCGGCCAGGGGCGCGGCCAGGCGCGGGAGAAGGACCGCGTTGGTGGTCATGGCCACGTCTTCCACGCCTTCGAGGGCGGCGACGCGGGCCACGATCTCCACGAGGTCGGGGCGCAAGGTGGGCTCGCCACCGGTGAGCCGGAACTTCCGGAAGCCCACCGTCACCGCCGCCTCCGCCACCCGTTCAATCTCGGCCGCGGTGAGCAGCTCCGGGGACGGGATGAAGCTCAGCCCGCGGAGGGGCATGCAGTAGACGCACCGCAGGTTGCAGTGGTCGATCACGGAGATCCGCAGGTAGTCGATCTGCCGTCCAAAACGGTCTTTCATAATCTCGGGGGGTACGTGCATCCGCACCCCCCGAACCCCCCCACCGCTCGCCAGCGTACACCCGTTGCGACGACCGCCACAATCGTCTAGCGTGCAGCGATGCGCATCGGCGTCCGGCTGTTCGCCTCCCTCCGCGAGGCGGCGGGCACGGAGCTCGTCGAACTGGATCTGCCCGACGGCTCCACCGCCGAGGAGGCCTGGCGCCGGTTGGCCGAGGCCCATCCCTCTCTCGCCGGCCGCCGCCGCAGCCTGGCCGTCGCCGTGAACCGGCGCTACGCGCGCTTCGACGAACCGCTCGCTCCGGGAGACGAGGTCGTGTTCGTCCCTCCGGTGAGCGGCGGAAGTCAGTCCATGCCCAGCTCGCGGAGGCGCTTGAGGAACGTCGGGTAGGAGATTCCCAGCGCGTGAGCGGCCGCGGTGCGGTGGCCCTTGCACAGGTCGAGGACGTGGGCGACGTAGGCCCGCTCCACCGCCTCGAGCGGCGGCGGCTCGCCGTTGGGCGCGGGGGGGAGCCACGACGGGCTGTCGCTGCCCACGCGGCGAGCGCCCCGCTCGGGCAGGACGATCTCGGCCTCGGTGATCTGGGACCCCCCGGCCAGGATCACGGCGCGCTCGACGATGTTGCGCAACTCCCGCACGTTGCCCGGGTAGTCGTAGGCCATCAGCTTGTCCAGGGCGCCCGCGGACAGGGTGATCGACCGCTTCTTGACGCGCTCCCCGAAGAACCCCGCGAAGCTGCGGGCCAGCCCCGGGATGTCCTCCCGGCGCGCGACGAGGGGCGGAATCGTGACCAGGAAGACGGCCAGGCGGTGGTAGAGATCCTCCCGGAAGCGGCCGGCCTTCACGAGGACCTCGGCATCCTGGTTGGTGGCGGCCACCACCCGCAGCTCGACGGCGAACTCGCGCTGGCCGCCCAGGCGCCGGAAGCGCATCGCGTCCAGGAACTTCAAGAGCTTGGCCTGCGAGCGCATCGGAAGCTCGGTGATCTCGTCCAGGAAGAGAGTGCCTCCGGCGGCCATCTCGATGAGGCCCCGACGCATCGTGCGCGCGTCGGTGAAGGCGCCCTTCTCGTGGCCGAACAGCTCGCTCTCCACGAGGTCATCGGGCAGCGCGGCGCAGTTGACCTCCACGAAGGGCGCGTCGGCGTCGAGGCCCGACCACGTGAGCGCGTGCAGCATCTCCGCCGCCCGCTGCTTGCCGACCCCGGACGGGCCGCGCAGGAAGACGGGGGTCAGCGGGCTCCGGCTCACGTCGCGCAGCCGTCCGAGCACGCCGTGCATGGAGGCGCTCTCGGGCTCCGCCGTCGGCGGGCCCGCGGCGCTGTTGCGCGCGAGCACCAGACGGTCGCGCAGGCCCCGCGTCTCCATGACCTTCCGGAGCTTGACGACCAGATCGGTCAGCTGCACCGGCTTGGTGAGGTAGTCGGACGCCCCCGCCTTCAGCGCCTCCACGGCGTTCTGCACGTCGCCGTAGGCGGTGACCACGAGGACGGCGGTCGAAGCGGGCTCCTGGGCCCGGACCGCCTTCAGGAAGTCGATCCCATCGCCGTCGGGAAGCCTCCGGTCGAGGACGACGACGTCGGGCGTCGCCGCGTTCAGCTCCCCCCGCGCCTTGCGCAGCGTGTCGGCGGTGCGCACCTCGAAGCCTTCGGAGGCCAGCGCCTCCTCGGCCAGCATGCAGAAGACCCGCTCGTCGTCCACGATCAGCACGCTGGCGTTCACCGGGCCTCCCTCGGCAATGTGAGCCGGAACGCGGCCCCCGTCGGCGCGTCCTCGTGCACGAGGTCGCCGCCATGGGCGCGCGCGATCCGGCGGGAAAGGGCGAGGCCGATCCCCACCCCGTTGGGTTTCCCCGTCACGAACGGCTCGAAGAGCCGCGGCTTCACCGAGGCCGCCACCCCCGGCCCGCTGTCGCGGACCACGACCCCGGCGATCGAGTCGGCCGTCGTCACCCTGACCTCCACCCACGGCCGCGCCGCCTCGCCGACCGCGGCGAAGTTCACCGCGTTGCCCACGAGGTTGGCGATCACGACGTGGACGAGGGCAGGGTCGGCGCGGACCGGCACCCGAGCGTCGGCGGGAACGACGTTGAGCGCGACGCCTTGCGCCTCGGCGGCATCCCGGGCCAGCTCGGTCACCTTCGGCACGAACTGGGCGAGGTCGAGCGAGACGGGACGCGGCACCACCCCCTTCGAGAAGAAGAGCAGCTCGGAGGTGAAGTCCGACAGCCGCTCCATCTCCCGGCGCAGCCCGGCCACCGCCCGCCGCTGCCGCGCCGCGAGGCCGGTGCGGTCCCCCTGCAGGATCAGGTCGAGGCCCATGCGCAGGCCGTTGAGGGAGTTCTTCACCTCGTGGGCGATGAGGTCGACGGCCTCCCCCAGCGACCGCAGCCGCTCCCCGCGCACCGCGACCTCCTCCGCCTGCCGGAACGCCCGCAGCGAGCGGCGCAGGAGAAAGGCCACCAGCACGAGCGGCAGGGAGGCGATGGCCAGCCCGAGGGCGAGGCGCGTGGCCAGCCGCCGGCGGGCGGGACCGAAAAGGGCGTCGGCGTCGGTGAGCGACAGCAGCGTGAAGCCGGTGCCGGCCACGGGCGCCCCCGCCACCACTTCACGCCGCCCGCCGAGCTCGACTTCGTCGGCGAACGGATCGGCGGGGTGGCTACCGGCCGCCTGCCACACCGGCGCGAGGGGGAACGGCAAGCGGGGCGGATACACGAGCCCGCCGTCCCGCGTGACGAGAGCGACGGACGTGGCCGACGGCCGGTCGACCAGGAGGGTCCCGGGATCGATGCCTCCGATCAGCGCGCCGGTGAAACGGCCGTTGCGAAGGATCGGCGACACGACGTAGAGGACCGCACCTCCCCCCCGCTCCGCGGCCACCACCTGCGCCGACCGGCTCTGCCTCAGGTCGGCGAACAGAGCTTCCTCCACGGGGCGGACCGCGAGGGCCAGGAACGTCCCCGGCTCGGACCACAACACCCCGCGGTCGCGGCCCAGGATCGCCACCCCCAGGTCGAAGAAGGCGCTCTTCTCGTGGGAGAGACGGAGGAGGCTGCGCTCGGGCTCCATGTTCTCGTCGAGGAGGTCGACTTCCGACCGCATCCCGAGGCGCGTCAGCTCGTCGGCGAGGAGCTGGAGGTGGCGCGTGAGGTAGTGGCTCCGGACCTGCGTCTCCAGCGAGAGCATGTCGCGGGCGGTCTTCTTCTGGTGCTCGAGGTCCGTGGCGAGCGACACCACGAGCAGGGCCAGGGCGACGGCCGCCGCGCCCACGTAGATGGACATCGCCGCCCGCGCAAAACGGGCGTGGGCCGCGGCCAGCTCGGTCCCCGCTTCTGCCGTCTTCACTCCGCTCCCGCGCGCACGCCGCGACCCGTCGTGCATGACCGGACGCGACAAGCGCCGTCCCGGGAGAGCCGGTGCCGCTGCCTCTAGCCGAGCGCGGGTAAGATGACGGGATCGAAAATGATCAACCGGCGCGCGAAGGCGATCTCGACCATCGAGCGACGACCGTCCCTCCCGAAGGAACAGCATAAAGCCAAGCGTGCCGCGGGTGGTAGCTGTTTTCCGGACGCCGCTCACGCGCGCCCCCGCGGACTCCGGAGGCGATCGGGTCGCGGCGGCGAGCGATGAAAGTTTCGTTCGGCAAGTTGCTTTCAATCGGCGCGACGTCGTTCGTTCCCCACCGCCGGCAACGCAGCGTTCTCAGCGACTTGCCACGTCTCGAGGGCGCGGGCACGTTTCCTGCTCCACCGCCGGCGCCCGCCCTCTTCCCACGGCCGATCATTCTCGCCAAGTCGATATTCCAAAACTTCATCGCCGAGGGGAGAGGGTCGGGACAGCCGAGCCTGGACCATCGAGAGATCGACCTCATGACTCGCCGGCACCCATCTCGCCGCTTCCGCGCGGGGACGGCCCTGGCCATCGTCCTCACGGCCGTCGGTTGCGTGCGCGCGCGCCCGGGACCGGCGCCGGCGCCGCTGCGGGCCCCGCGACCGAACATCGTCTTCATCGTGACCGACGACATGACGGCCGAGGATCTCGCGCACATGCCGCGAGCGAAAGCGCTGCTCGCCGGCCACGGCCTGACCTTCACGCGGGCCTTCGTCACCGATTCGGTGTGCACGCCGTCGCGAGCCTCGATCCTCACCGGCCAGTACGCCCACAACCACGGCGCCCTCGACAACGCTCCGCCGCTCGGCGGATTCAAGAAATTCCGGGAGGAGGGGAAGGAGGCCGCGACCCTCGCCGTCTGGCTGCAGGCCGCGGGCTACCGCACCGCCCTCGTCGGCAAGTACCTGAACGGGTATCCAGGCTCGGCGCGCAGCTACGTGCCTCCGGGCTGGGACGAGTGGTTCGGCGTCTTCTTTCCCGAGCCGTACTACGACTTCGGCGCCAACCACGACGGCCGGGTCCAGCCCCCCGGCGTCCCCGCCGACGCGTATCAGACCGACGTGCTGGCCGCCCGCGCGGCGGACTTCATCGCCGGGGCTCCGGCCGGAGAGCGGCGACCCTTCTTCCTCTACCTCGCCCCCCACGCCCCGCACCAGCCGGCCCGTCCCGCCGCGCGGCACGAGTCGGCGTTCTCCGACCTGCGCGCGCCGCGGCCGCCCTCCTTCGACGAGGAAGACGTGAGCGGCAAGCCGGGATGGGTGCGCGCCCAGCCGCGCCTGTCTCCCGAGGTGGTGGACCGCATCGACGACCTGTACCGCCGGCGATTGCGCACGCTCCTCGCCGTCGACGAGATGATCGAGCGGCTCCTCCAGGCCATCGCCGCCCGGGGCGAGCTGGACGCGACCTACGTGTTCCTCACCTCCGACAACGGGTTCCAGCTCGGGGCGCACCGCCTCGACCACGGCAAGGGCGATCCCTACGAGGAGTCGATTCTCGTCCCCCTGGTCGTCCGCGGGCCCGGCGTGCCCACCGGGATACGGGAGGAGCCGGTCCTGAACATCGACTTCGCGCCGACGATGGCCGAGCTGGCGGGGGCGGCGACGCCGGCCGGCGTCGACGGCCGGTCGTTCGCGCCCCTTCTCCAGGGCCGGACGCCGGGGCGAGGGCGGTGGCGAACCGACTTCCTGGTCGAGCACTGGACCACAGAGGAGGGCGGGATCCCGCCGTATTCGGCGCTGAGGTCGGGCGAGTATCTCTACGTCGAGTATCCGGCCGCCGAACGGGAGCTCTACGACCTGCGCCGCGACCCGTTCGAGATGCACAACGCGTACGCCGCCGCGGATCCGGCGCTGGTCGATCGCCTCTCTCGCCGGCTGGCCGCGCTCAAGGCCTGCGCGGGGGCGACCTGTCGCGACGAGCCTAGCCGGGCCGCTCGGCTTCCCGCACCAGTCGGTATCCGGCGCCCCGTACCGTCTGGAGGAGCTTCGGCGATCGCGGGTCGACCTCGAGATACCGCCGCAGCCGGACCACGAAGTTGTCGACCGCCCTCGTCTCCGTGTCGGGGCTGAGGTTCCAGACCTTCTGCAGGATCTCGCCCTTGCTGACGACGGTGCCCGCGTTCTGGACGAGGAGCTTCAGGAGCATCGCCTCGAGCAGGGTGAGACGGAAGGTCTGCCCCCTCACCCGCACCTCGAAGGTGCGGAAGTCGACCTCCGCATCGCCGACGCGCGCCGTGACGAGGTTGCCCGTGTCGCCGCGGGCCCAGTCCCGCCGGCGAAGCAACCCGCGCACGCGCGCCAGGAGCACGGAGAGGTCGAAGGGCTTCGCGAGGTAGTCATCGGCCCCCGCCTCCAGCCCGTGCACGACGTCCTCGGCCAGGCTCTTCGCGGTCAGCATGAGCACGGGCGTGAAGTTGCCCGCCTGCCGCATCGCGTCCGCGACCGCGAAGCCGTCGACGCCGGGCAGCATCACGTCGAGGATCACGAGGTCGAAGGGGGGGACGGGATCGGCGACCGCCAGGCGGGAGAGCGCCCGGGCGCCGTCGGCCTCCACCTCGGCGTCGTAGCCCTCGGCCTCGAGGTTGAACCGGATCCCCGCCGCGAGGTGCGCCTCGTCCTCCACGATGAGGATGCGCCCCGTCAACCGGCAACCTCCTGGTCCGGCGCTCCCGAGTCCGCGGCGGTTTCGATGATTCCCGGAAGGGTCAGCGTGAACGTCGACCCGCGGTCGGGCCCCGGGCTCTCGGCGGTCACGGTGCCCTTGTGTCCCTTGACGACCGACTTCACGATGAAGAGCCCGAGGCCGGTGCCGGTGTGGCTGCGGCGCACCTCGGCGCCGATGCGGTAGAAGCGGTTGAAGATGAAGCGCAGGTGGGCCCGGCTCATGCCGATGCCGTGGTCCCGCACTCGGAGATGGGCCTGGCCGTCCCCGTCGGTGCCGACCTCCACCTCGACCTCGACCTTCTCCTTCGAGTACTTCACCGCGTTGTCGAGCAGGTTGAGCACCGCCGTCTCGAGAGCCTGGGCGTCGCCGCGCAGCCGCAGCGTCTCGGGTCCGATGTAGGCGAAGCTCTCCCGCGGGAGCTGGTGGCGGGTGCGGGTGAGGTCCATCGCGCGCCGCACGAGCCGGGCCAGGTCCAGCGGCTGGGGATCCACGACGGGCCGGTCGGTGTACATGGCCGCGTTGAGCACGTTGTTGATCGTGGAGTTCAGGCGGTCGAGGTCCTGGCGCATGGTGCGGTAGAAGTCCACGCGCCGGCTCTCGGGAAGGTCCCGCATCTGGAGCGTGTCGAGGTAGAGCTTGAGGGACGCGACGGGCGTCTTCAGCTCGTGCGTCACCGCGCTCACGAAGTTGGACTGGCGCTCGTTGAGGCGCACCTCGCGCACCAGGAGGGACACGATGACGACGAGTCCGCCGATCAGGAGCAGGAAGAGGACGGTGCCCAGGAAGTAGACGACCCAGCGCAGGGTCGTCATCTCCTTGGCCCGCGACGCGTCGGAGACGCTCATGATCTGCCAGGCCACCGTGAGCGTCACGGCCACGACGATGAGGATGACTCCCACCGTGATGTAGTGCCACTTCGGCCGTTTGGTCGCCGACAGCTGGGAGCCGGCTAGGGGCATGCGCCCATTGTCCGCCTAAAAGAGACGGTCGGCCCGCTTGAGGATCGACGCCAGGCGGCCGCGGCGGCGGAAGCGGGAGGAGCCGAGCAGCCGGAGGGCGTTCCCCAGGCGTGCCCACAGGGAGCGGGCATGGAGCGCACGCGCCGCGGAAGGCATCAACCCGCGCAGCTCCTCTCCGTAGGGGAACCACCACAGCATCGGCGCCCGCCCCTCGTCGCGGGCGACGTACTTCAGCTGGGCCATCTCGCGCAGCCCCGCGACGCCGTGGGCGCGCCCGAGGCCGCTCTGCTTGAAGCCGCCCCAGGGCGCGGAGGGCTCGCCGAAGGTGTAGACGCAGTCGTTGATCGTCACCACCCCGGCCTGCAGCTCGCGCTCCAGCCGGCCGGCGGTCGCGGCGTCTCGCGTCCACCCGCTCGCCGTGAGGCCGTAGTCGCTGTCGTTGGCGAGGCGGATCGCCTCGTCGAGCGACGGGACCGCCATCACGGGCAGCACCGGGCCGAAGGTCTCTTCCCTCATCACTCGCATCGTGTGGTCGACGCCGGAGAGGATGGTCGGCGGGTAGAACCACCCGGGTCCGGCGGCCGGCTGGCCGCCGGTGAGGACGCGGGCGCCCTTCGCCACCGCGTCGGCCACGTGCTCTTCCACGATCCTGCGCTGGCGCTCGAGCGTCAGCGGTCCCATCTCCACCTCGCCCTCCGCGGGGTCGCCCACCCTCAGCGATCGCGTCAGCGCCACCACCCGGCCGAGGAAGGCTTCCGCCACCTCGGCTTCCACGTAGACGCGCTCCACGGAGGCACAGGTCTGGCCCGCGTTGACGAAGGCGCCCCACACGATGCCTCGGGCGGCACGGTCGAGGTCGGCGTCACGGCAGACCACCGCCGGGTCCTTGCCTCCCAGCTCCAGCACCACCGGGGTGAGGTTCCTGGCCGCGGAGACCATCACGCGGCGGCCCGTGGCCGGGCTGCCCGTGAAGACGATCTTGTCGACGCGGGGATCCTCCACGAGGCCGGGAGCCAGGGTGTCGTCGACCGCGACCACGTTGACGGCGCCGTCGGGGACGCCCGCCTCGCGGAAGACCTCGGCGATGCAGAGGCCGACGAGCGTCGTGGCCGGCGCCGGCTTGAGGACCACCGTGTTGCCCGCCGCGAGAGCGGTGGCGACGCCGGAGAGCGAGATCCCGAACGGGTAGTTCCAGGGGGTGATCGCCAGCACCACCCCGAACGGTTCGTAGCGGATGCGGGAGTCCTTGTGCGCGAAGAGCAGGACCTCGGGCGCCACCGGTTGCTCCGACAAGAGGTCCTCGGCGTGGAGCGCCAGGTGCTTGAGCGCCTCGAGGGCCGGGAACACCTCGACCAGGTGCGCTTCGACGGCGGGCTTTCCCTGTTCCTGCTCGATGAGGCGCGCGATCTCGTCGGCGCGCCGCAGCACCACTTCGCGCGCCGCCCGCAGCACCCGCGCCCGCTCCCGGAAGGAAAGCGCCCGCCAGGTGGGGAACGCGGTCCGCGCCGCGGCGATGGCGGAGGCCGCCTGCTCGGCGTCGAGCAGGCTCGTCCGCGCGAAAGCGGCCCCCGTGGCCGGGTTCACCGCCGGACGCAGGCCGGCCCGGCCCTCCACCTCCCGGTTCGCGATCCAGGAATGGCGGATGGGAAGAGCGGCGGAGACGGCGGCGGGATCGGGAGAGGCCATGACCGATTCTACCGCCGCACATCGAGGGACCCGAGATGGCGCGCCGCGGGCTAGAATGAACTCATGAGCGAGGTGGAGGAGCTGAGGGCGGTGAACGAGCGCTTCTACCAGGCGCTCGAGGAGCTGGACCTCGAGCAGATGCAGCGGCTGTGGCTCCACGAGCCCTGGGTGCGCTGCATCCATCCGGGCTGGGACGTGCTCGTGGGCTGGGAGCAGGTCCGCGAGTCACTCGAGCAGATCTTCGCCAGCACGGGCTGGATGCGCGTGACCCCCACCGAGTGCGACATCCACGTCTTCGGCGACGTGGGGATGGTGGCCTGCGCCGAGAACATCACCGCCTCCCGCGACAGCGACGTGGGAGTGGCGGTGGCGCAAGCCACCAACCTCTTCCGCCGCACGCCCGAGGGATGGCGCATGTTCCACCATCACGCCTCCCCCGCTCCCGTGCGAGTCACCCAGCCCTTCTCAGGGACCATTCAGTAGTCCCCCCATGTCGCTACGCGCCCGAGTGGATCGGGCGCTCCGCGGCTACGGCTACAGCTGCGAGCGGAGCGGGATTCACTCCCGCGGAGCGAGCGGGGGTTCAAGGGGGCGCGCCGCTAGCGCCCCCTTGCTCGATGACTGATGGCCGCGTCCACGCTGTAGCGGCCCGAGCCGCGCGAGGCGATGTACAGGAAGACGAAGCAGTACGCCACCGCCAGCTCACCCTTGTTGACCACCGGCCAGAAGCCGCCGCGCGCATGCACCATGAAGTAGGCGACGGCCATCTCGCCCGAGGCGATGAAGGCCGCCCACCCCGCGGCGAGGCCGATCGCGATCAGCAGCCCCCCCACCAGCTCGATGATCCCGGCCACGCCGGGGAGCGAGCCGAGGGGCATCTTCTGGCCCCCGAGCAGGCCGAGGACCTTCTGTGCTCCATGCTGAGCGAAGGCCAGCCCTACCATCAGGCGCATCAGGCAGTAGATGACCTCGGAGTAACGTCCCAGGTACTTTTCCATCACATCCTCCCGCTCGCTGTTGGGGCGCACCTTATGCCGGAGAGCGCGGCCGGTCAACGCTCACCGGCTTCGCCTCGCCGCACGGTAGTAGCCACACACCTCCGCCACCGGACACGCCTCGCAGCGGGGCCGGCGGCGCCGGCACAGGGTCTGGCCGTGGCGGCGCAGCAACAGGTGCGCGCGGATGAGCCAATCGCAGTCGGGCTCGAGTTGGGGGGCGATCGCCTCCCGCACCGAACGGTAGGTGGCCGCGTAGCCCTTCGCTTCGCGGCCGTAACCGAGGCGGAGGAGTACCCGCAGGCCGTTGGAGTCGAGCCCGAGGACCGGATGGCTGCGGCTCAGGAGCAGGATCTTCTCCGCCCCCGGCGCGCCGATGCTCGGGAACTTCATGAGCGCCTTGCGAGCTTCGGGCAGCGGCCGCTTCACCGCCGCCCTCACGTCTCCCCCGAACTGCTCGAGGGCGATCGTCGCCGTGCGCCGCAGCTTGTCCACCGAGCCCCCGGCCACGATCCCGGCCCGCGCGATCTCGAGGAGCACTTCGCCGCGGGCGGGTGACCGCCGTCTCGCTAACGCAGGTGGCCGATCTTCGACTGGAGGAAGGCCCGCGCCCGCTTGAACTCGGCGAGGTCGCCCCGCCGCAGCGCGTCGACCGCCTCCCCCGCCCGGTCCGCCAGCGCGGGCTGGTCGATGTCCCGCAGCTCCTCCTGGACCTGACGGAGCTTGTCCGCCACGCTGTCGAGCGTGCCCACATCGGTGGCGTTGAGGATGGACAGCAGCACGTCGATGCGCGCGGCGGTGGGCATGCCGAGACCGTATCTGCGGCCGCGGGGACTGTCAAGGCTGCCGCGCGCGCCGGTTATACTGTCTTGCCGGCCGTGCTCGGCCGGAAGGACTCGTCAATGAACAAGACGCAATACCGGGTCGTCATCCTGGGCTCGGGTCCGGCCGGTCTGACCGCGGCCCTCTACGCCTCGCGCGCCAACCTCGAGCCCCTCGTCGTCGAAGGGGGAGGCGGTGAGGATCCCACCGACGTGCCGGGCGGCCAGCTCATGCTCACCACGGACGTCGACAACTATCCCGGCTTCCCCGAAGGGATCCTGGGCCCGGAGATGATGGACCGTTTCCGCCGCCAGGCCGCACGGTTCGGCAGCGAGTTCACCCCGGGCGCCGCCCGAAAGGTGGACCTCTCCCGCCGTCCCTTCACGCTCACGCTCGACGCGGGAGAGGTGCGGGCGGAGACCCTCATCGTCGCCACCGGCGCGCGGGCCCGCTGGCTCGGGCTGCCCGAGGAGCTGGCTTTCCGGACCAGGATCGGCGGCGTCTCGGCCTGCGCGACCTGCGACGGCTTCTTCTACAAGAACAAGGACGTCCTCGTGGTCGGCGGGGGCGATACCGCCATGGAGGAGGCGACCTTCCTCACCAAGTTCGCCTCCAAGGTCACGGTCGTCCACCGGCGCGACGCCCTGCGCGCCTCGAAGATCATGCAGGACCGCGCGTTCAAGAACGCCAAGATCGCCTGGCTCTGGGACACCGTCGTGGAGAAGATCCTGGGCGCACAGGGCAAGGGCGTGACCGGCGCCGTCGTGAGGAACCTCAAGACGGGGAAATCGGAGGAGATGGCCACCGGCGGGATCTTCATGGCCATCGGCCACGAGCCCAACACCGCGCTGTTCCGAGGCGTCCTCGAGATGAACGAGGCCGGCTATCTCGTCACGCGCGACGGGACGACCGCCACCAACGTGCCCGGGGTGTACGCGGCGGGCGACGTGACCGACCATCGCTACCGGCAGGCGGTCACCGCCGCCGGCAGCGGATGCATGGCCGCCATCGACGCGGAGAAGTTTCTGACCCAACACGAGGAGGCCGAGGACGGCCGCCATCAGCCCGCCGCCCGCGCCTAGCCCGCACCGCCTCCGCATCCTGTTCCTGGCCCCGCAGCCTTTCTTCGAGGTGCGGGGCACGCCGCTCGCGGTGCTGGCCATGGCGCGCGCCCTCGTCGCCCTCGGCCACCGCGTGGACCTGCTCACGTATCCCCAGGGCGAAGCGGTCGACGTCGCCGGCCTCGTCCATCGCCGCAGCCTGCGCCTGCCGGTGGGGCGCGTGAAGGCGGGGCCATCGCTGGCCAAGCTTCTGCTCGACGTCCCGTTCATGGCCGAGGCGGCGTGGCGGATGGCCCGCGGGCGCTACGACGTCGTGCACGCGGTGGAGGAAGCCGCCCATCTCGCCGCGCCCTTCGCCCGGCTGTTCGGGCTTCCCCTGGTGGCGGACGTGGATTCCTCGATCCCCGAGCAGCTCTCTCATTCCCCGCTCGCGCGAGGAGGTATCCTCCCGCGCCTGGCGCGGGCGCTGGAGACCCACGCCTTCCGTCACGCCGCGGCGGCCATCACCGTCTGCCGTAGCCTCACCGACGGCGTGCGCGCCCAGGCCCCGCAGACCCCGGTTTTCCAGGTCGAGGATCCTCCCCTCGTCGACCCCGCCGCGCCGCCGGACCCGCGAGACGTCGCGCGACTGCGCGAGACATTGGGCCTGGGTCGGGGGCCGGTCGTGCTCTACTCGGGAAACTTCGAGCCGTATCAGGGCGTCGACCTCCTGCTGGACGCCGCGGGCCAGGTCGAGAGCGCGAAGTTCGTCTTCATGGGAGGCGAGCGCCGGGAGATCGAGGCGATGCGGGCGCGATCGGTGTGGGCCGGCGCGGCCGAGCGGTGCGTCTTCGCGGGGCAGCGGCCGCCGGCCGAGCTGCCCGCGTTCCTCGCGCTCGCGGACGTCGTCGTCTCCCCCCGCCGCCGGGGCGCGAACACGCCGTTCAAGGTGTACACGTACATGGCCTCCGGCCGGCCGCTCGTCGCCACCCGGATTCCCACGCACACGCAGCTGCTCGACGACACGCTCGCCTTCCTCGTCGAGCCCTCGCCCGAGGGGCTGGCCCGTGGCATCGAGGAGGCGCTCGCCGACCCGGCTACGGCGGCGCGGCGCGCGGAAAAGGCTCGCGCGCTCGTCGAACGGGAATATTCCCCCGACCGCTACCAGTCCAAGGTTCGGGCTGCCTACGACGGCCTCGTTTGCGCTATAAGAAAGATGTGAGCATGCGACGCAAGTCCATCCTGCTCGTCGAAGACAACGCCGACGACGAGGCCCTCACCCTGCGCGCGCTGCGCAAGCACGATCTCGCGGACGAGGTGGTGGTGGTGCGGGACGGCGCGGAGGCGCTCGCCTTCTTCTACGAAGCGACGCGGGCGGGAGACGACCATCTGCCGGAGCTGGTGCTCCTGGACCTGAAGCTCCCCAAGGTGGACGGTCTGCAGGTCCTGAAGATCCTGCGCGAGGACGCCCACACCCGCCGGCTGCCGGTCGTCGTGCTCAGCTCGTCGAGCGAGGAGCGCGACATCGCCCAGAGCTACGACCTGGGCGCCAACAGCTACGTCCGGAAGCCGGTGGATTTCGCGGAGTTCTCCGAGGCGGTGCGGCAGCTGGGGATCTACTGGCTGGGCCTGAACGAGCCGTCCCCACGTTAGCGATGGCCGATCCGCTCCGGGTGCTCTGCGTCCAGGACACCGAGAGCGATTGCCTCCTCCTCGTCGTCGAGCTGGAGCGCGGAGGCTACGATCCGCGCTGGCGGCGGGTGGACTCGCCCGGAGACCTGGAGTCGGCGCTGACGGAGAGCTGGGACATCGTCATCTCCGACGACCCGGGCTCGCGCCTGACCCCCCTGCAGGTGCTCGAGGCGCTGCGTGACCGCAAGCTCGACGTGCCGCTCATCGTGGTCTCCGGCGCGGTGGAAGAAGCGGCCATGGTCGAGGTCATGCGCGCGGGCGCCCACGACTACATGCAGAGGAGCAACCTCAAGCGCCTGGTGCCGGCCATCCGCCGCGAGCTGGCCGACGCGGTGGAGCGCCGGGCCCGGCGCGCGGCGGAGTGGGTGGCCGCGGAGAGCGCGCGGCAGCTGGACCGGGAGATCCGCGACCAGAAGGAGCTGCTGGAGACGCTCAACCGCGCGGGGCGGCTGCTTTCCGCGGAGCTGAACCTCGAAAGGCTGGTGCAGGGCGTGACCGACGCCGCCACCGAGCTCAGCGGCGCGCAGTTCGGGGCGTTCTTCTACAACGTGGAGGACGAGCGGGGGGAGCGCTCCACGATGTACGCGCTGAGCGGCGTTGCCCGCGAGGCGTTCTCCCGCTTCCCGCTGCCCCGCAGCACCGGCCTGTTCGGCCACACCTTCCGGGGGGAGGCGGCGGTGC
>Ga0207684_10002343_pt1 | contig 19191 bp, 22 predicted proteins | sample KBSK5501metaG_FD_184342 | JGI IMG/M metagenome (GOLD analysis project Ga0207684, IMG submission 184342) | Corn, switchgrass and miscanthus rhizosphere microbial communities from Kellogg Biological Station, Michigan, USA - KBS K5-50-1 metaG... | ecosystem: Host-associated > Plants > Roots >...
CTCCGCACAAGTGGTATGCTGTCCCCATACTTTCCTTAGCAGTTATAGCCGCCGGGTTCAGTCGAATGATTTATGTTTTTGCGCTGCGAAAACCCTTCCCGACTGCGCAAACGGAGGCAGCAGCGGGTCATCCAACTCGCATTGACGTTTGAGTCTGATGGTACGCAAGGATGAGGAAAGACCCTTTTCACACTGATCTGCTGGTTCAATGAGAGGAACCAGCAGAATTTCTTGTTCCTCTTATCCAGGAAATCGCGCCTTAGGGATGCTGACACCTATTGATAGGACCCTTGCAAGCAGGAGTTCTGATGAGAAGACCGATCCAGAATGGGAACTTTACCAGCAGCGGTATGACCGTCGAATTCACGACACCGAAGCCTTCACGTACAAAAAGCAGGTTGCGCTCGGGTGTTGAGCGTTTACAGATAGCTCGTCGGGAGCGTCTTGTGCTGCTGGCTCTATCCCTTGTAGAGCGCATGGCAATATGGCCTGTACCCGTATGCCGCCAGCCGAGAGCGCTTCCACGATGCAGGAGCCTCCCAACTCTGCAGTCCGCTCATGCGCGGAATGTGGGCTACAGAACACGAGGGGGTAAAGGTTATCACGCAAGGTTGGAGCTTCGCTCCCCCCCTTTGTGTGCTCATGTCTGCCGCAAGCAAGCTAGGAGGAAGGCTAGAAAGGTAAAGCATGGACAACTCAGATCACCTCGCTGCTGTCGTTCGTTTGAACCTCTGCATCCTGTGCGAGCAATTGGTAGCAGAAAAATGGAGACCCACATCGTCTGCATAGTGGATGCAGATGCTACCACCATTCCAACAAGAGAAGAAACGCTTCTCTTGAGTAACATTCTAAAGAAAGGAGCAGACGAATGTACGCACGAGTCACGACTGTACAGGTTCAGCCAGCAAAGATGGAGGAAGCAATTCAGATAACCAACGAGTCAATCATCCCAGCGATCAGACAGCAAGAGGGCCTCATCAGCTTTACCGATCTCATTGATCGCAGTACAGGCAAGGCTACACTCGTCACGCTCTTTGAGACCGAAGCCGACATGAAGGCAGGGATGAGCAGTGGCTTTGTTCAGCAGCAAGTCGCCAAAATTGCCCCCCTGCTTACTGAAACACCTCTCATCGAATTCTATGAGGTCCTTGCCCACGAGTAAACATACAGTGGAGGGTGGCCCTCATGAGGAACATTTTCAAAAACTCATCTACAAAATGGCCTTGATGCTGAAGAACTTTTGGCCTAGGTGTTCGGCTCTCCGCCACTTTGAAACGCCATGCGCTTGCGGCGCATGATGTTTCAAAATAAGTGAGCTTGTTTGCTTCTGGCATAACTACCCTGCTATCATAGGGATATACCAGAAGAGTAGTCTTCACGAAACACTTGGACGTGGCGCGAGACAAGGAGCTGGCGCTTACAGAACCTAATCATACACACAGAAGAAGATATGATGGACACAGATTCAATGATAGATGCCCTACAGGCGCGTGGCCCCCATCCAGACCTTGCCGAACACTTCATGCTCTTCGGACAGTTCGCCGGCGCCTGGGACATTGACGTAACCAATATCGCAGCTGATGGCACAAAGCAAGAGCTCAAGGGCGAGTGGCACTTCGGCTGGGTTCTGGAGGGGCGAGCCATCATGGACGTCTGGATCACCCCGCGCCGTTCGCTGCGCGGCCAGGCGGACCCCTACGAATACGGCGCTACGCTGCGCTTCTACGACCCAACGATCCAGGCATGGCACTCCACATGGATCGGACCGGTACGCCACCTCGTGCGAGCTTTCATCGCGCGACAGGTAGAGGATGAGATTATCCTCGAGGGCAGTTTCGCGCAAGGCTGCCAAACACGCTGGATCTTCTCGCAGATTACAGCGACGAGCTTCCATTGGCGCAACATGGAATCCAGCGATGAAGGCGCGACGTGGACAAAAGTGCAGGAGATGGCCGCTCAGCGCGCACTTCCATAGTGTTATGGCTCCTCTTATGACTGGTGTTCGAGGGAAGACAGCAATTTACAGAGGAGTTCAGCGAGGGTACTCTGTTCCTCCTTCGAAAGGGGTTGGAGGAGTCTCGCCTCATTTGCCACATGCGAGATCAGCGCGCTGTCAATGAGTTCGCGACCCTGGTCAGTCAATTCGACCAGAATGCCACGCCGATCTTCAGGATCAGGGACGCGCCTTACGAGCCCTTTTTCTGCAAGTCGATCGATGCGATTGGTCATCGTTCCGGATGTCACCATCATCGAGCGAAAGAGTTCGGTGGGTGAGAGCCGGTACGGTGCTCCTGCACGGCGCAAGGTCGCCAGCATATCGAAACTCCAGTGGTTCAGGCCCCATTGCACAAACACCGGTTCCAGTTTCTTATCAATGACGAGCGACAGCCGGGAAATTCGGCCAATAATGCCCATGGGTGAGACGTCGAGATCAGGACGCTCAGCAGCCCATTGTGTCAGAATGCTACTGACATGATCCTCATGTGTCATACCCTCATTATATCTTAACATCAAGTATCTTGACAACTCCTTTGTGGTATGTTAAACTTGACATAGATAATCTTGATATCAAGATTATCTATGTCAAGACAAAATAAAGACTACAAGAAAGGAGCACATCATGTGGACCCTCTTGACCCTCTTCTTAATCCTCGTATTGATGCCGGCGTTGGTGTTCTTAGAACTCACCATTTACCGGTGGTTGTTCAGGAATTCTGGTGAGAAGACCGATCCAGAATGGGAACTTTACCAGCAGCGGTATGACTAGTCGAGTTCACGACACCGAAGCCTTCACGTACAAAAAGCAGGTTGCGATGTCGTGACCCGTATATCTTTTCCACCAGCATTTCATCTTCTTCTATGACTTCTCTAGATTCCCTATGGTCTCAATAGGATGTCACGATGCTGAACTCATCAAATAAGCGGCACTTCCTCCCGTCCCGTAAACGGAGACGGGTCTCCCTGCCGCTTGTTTGATGAGACTTTTGAGGGTGTATGAAAAGATGAGCTTGATCCTGTTCCTCGGATTTCAGGAATGGTTCAAACGAACGTGACAGGTCCTCAGCACCAGCCAGGTCCAGCACTGTCTTGCCGAGCCCATGCGTTGCACTCAGGGTGACACGGTATGCCTGTTCAAACGATCAAAGACTCTACTTCACACTTGAACCTTGCCTCAGCAAAAAAAACCTTGACAATACCTTATACTCATGCTACCTTTGATCATAGTCTGTTTATCATATCATCATACCAATTGATACAGGGAGACATCCAGGCAGTTGGAGAATATGTATTCACCTATCCAGTCGAGCAAGGTCTTTGAGCAGATAGCGGAGCAGATTGAAAAGCGCATTTTGGGGGGGGAACTGCGGAGTGGGGATCGCTTACCCACTGAACGCGAATTGAGCGAGCAGTTTCATGTTAGTCGGACGGCTGTTCGAGAGGCGATGAAGACATTGGCTCAACGAGGGCTGGTTGATATGCGTCCAGGGCGGGGAACGATTGTTATCGATGGCACTTCTCAAGCTATGCGCCACTCGATGGGCTTGATGATGAAGGTGGGGCAGGCAGGCAGCTCCGAGAGCCTGGTCGAGGTGCGGGAAATTATTGAACCGGAGATTGCTGCCCTGGCTGCGGTTCGAGCAACAGATGAGCAGATAGCCGCTATGCGCGAGGCGGTGGAGGTAATGGACACCCACATCCATGAAGCTAATGCTTACATTGCAGCAGATAATGACTTCCATCGCGCGCTGGCAACAGGAACCCAGAACATACTTATCCTCACACTTGTAGACTCGATCGTTGATCTACTCAGCGAACAGCGCAAACTGATTTTTTCTACAAACGGTGCCCCTGAGCGAGGTCAAATTCATCATAAGCGCATTCTCGAAAGTGTCGTTCGCCGTGATGCTGAGGCCGCTCGCGAGGCGATGCGTGCTCACTTGCAGCAGGTTCGCAAGGATGTGAAAACCTCAACATTATTGAAAAAATAAGTATTTTCTCTTCGGAGGTTGTTTATGGCCAAACTTGGTTTTATTGGGCTTGGAGCAATGGGCGGGCGGGTTACCAAACGGCTCCTCGATGCCGGTCACACGGTTACCGGCTACAACCGCACGAAGTCGAAAGCGCAGTGGCTGCTTGATGCCGGGATGAACTGGGCAGATTCACCACGAGCGGTTGCTGAGGCAGCTGATGTAACCTTCACTATGGTGACGAATACAAATGCATTGCACGAGGTGCTGGGAGGACCTGATGGTGTACTGGCTGGTTTGGGACAAGGAAAGATTTATATCGATATGAGTACCGTCAGCCCCAACGCTTCCCGGAGACTCTCAGTTCAAGTTGCAGCAAGAGGCGCGCAAATGCTGGATGCGCCAGTGTCTGGCAGCGTGATCACGCTGGAGCAGGGCAACTTATCACTTATGGTTGGTGGTGAAGAAACATCCTTTGAACAGGTCAAAGCCATTTTGCTGGACATAGGCCCAAAGGTAAACTACGTAGGCAAAAATGGCCAGGCCGTTTTGATGAAGATTGCTATCAATTTGAATCTACAAGTGCAGATTCAGGGATTTTACGAGGGACTGCTTCTGGCAGTAAAAGGTGGAGTTCCACTCGAGACGGCACTTGAGGTGATGCTCAATAGTGTGATTGCTTCTCCTTCGCTGAAGTATCGCACACCATTCATCCTACAGCCGCCGAAAGAGGTGTGGTTCAGTGTGGATATGATGCAGAAAGATATGCTGCTGGCGCTCGAGATGGGCAGGGAGCTCAGTGTGCCAATGCCGACGGTTGCTATAAGCAATGAGTTTCTTACTTCTGCTCGCGCGATGGGTCTGGCAAAGGAGGATTTTGCTGTTGTGTATAAGGTGCTGGCGAGAATCGCCGGCCTGGATGTGTAGAGTTTAATACTCGCCGCCTACGGGACTTGCAATGCGTCCTGTCAACGCTGCTGCGCAGCTACCTGCGGTCAGACAGGACGCAAAGAGGCGGCAAGTAAGGGAAAATTCGGGGACACCCCGAACCCCGGCAAAGGACTCTGTCCTCTGCACTCCTGTGTGGAGAAATGGGCTTTCGGGTCTCTCCAAATCCTTGCAAAGTAAGATGGAGATTAAAGAGTGGTGTATTCTGAAACATCCAAATCTGTGGAAAATGTGGGAGACGCAGGGTCAGTAGATGAGAGTAAGTTGTGGATACGCGCATACGAGCAGATGCTGAAGATTCGCGTCTTTGAAGAGCATGTCAACGAGTTGTATCGCAACGCTAAGATGCCTGGGCTTGCTCACCTGTATACGGGTGAAGAGGCTGTGGCTGTAGGTGTGTGTGAGGCTTTGCGGCGTGATGACTACATTACCAGCACACATCGCGGCCACGGACATTGCCTGGCAAAGGGAGCATCAATCGATAGAATGTTTGCCGAATTGCTTGGCAAGGAGCCAGGTTACTGTAGAGGCAAAGGGGGTTCGATGCATATCGCTGACCAGGAGACCGGCAACCTGGGCGCTAACGCTATTGTTGGTGGCAGTACAGCTCTAGCTACTGGAGCTGCCATGTCGAGCAAAATGCGCGGCACTGACCAGGTGACGGTCTGTTTCTTCGGGGATGGCGCGCTTGGCCAGGGAGTGCTCTATGAAGCAATGAACATGGCTTCGTTGTGGAAACTACCGGTGATCTACGTCTGCGAGAATAATCTGTATAATGAGTACACTCACTTTTCTGAGACGACTGCTGGGGAAATGGACGCGAGGCCTAAGGCCTTTGGTATTCACACGGAAGAAGTGGATGGGCAAGATGTACGGGCTGTTTACTCCATAGCGCATAGGCTGGTAGAGAGAGCTCGCCGGGGCGAAGGTCCAGCTTTCATGCTCTGCAATACGTACCGTTATCACGGACACCATGTGGGTGATATTCAACGATCGTATTACCGTTCGAAGGAAGAAGAGCAATTGTGGATGACTCAGCGTGATCCACTGCAGTTACTCAGTTCATGGCTGGTTGAACAGCACCTGGCTGATTTAGAGACGTTCGAGCAGATAGAGCAGCGAGTACGTGCTGAAGTTGCGGCTGGTGTTGAATTCGCGCTTACTGCGCCTTTCCCAGATCCTAGTGAGGTAGATCGAGATGTCTATGCTTAGTACAACCGCCGGTCAAGAAAGCTATGGGTCAGGGAGAGATCAGCAGATGCGAGAGATTACCTTCGGACAGGCTATTCGCGAGGCTCTGGCTGAAGAAATGCGCCGTGACCCGAAAGTGTTTATCATCGGCGAAGATGTGGCTGAAGCCGGGACTGTTTTCAAAGTGCTGACTGGATTGGTCGATGAATTTGGACCATCGCGGGTAATTGACTCACCGATCTCAGAAGCAGGCATAACTGGGCTAGGTGTAGGTGCTGCAATGACCGGTATGCACCCGGTAGTAGACATTATGTTTGGTGATTTCATCGGCCTGGCGATGGATCAGATCGTGAACCAGGCCGCGAAAGTGCATTATATGTCAGGTGGTAAGCTCAAGGTACCGCTAGTCGTACGAACAACTCTTGGAGCAACGCGCCGTTCTGCCGCGCAACATAGCCAGAGTCTACATGCCTGGGTAAGCCATGTGCCTGGCTTAAAGGTTGCGCTGCCATCGACCCCCTACGATGCGAAAGGCTTGCTGAAAACGGCGATTCGTGATGGTAACCCGGTGATTTACTTCGAAGATAAGATGATGTACCAGCTCAAAGGTCTTGTGCCGGAGGACGAGTATACTATACCTTTCGGAGTCGCCGATATCAAGCGTCCTGGGAGCGACATTTCCATTGTAGCAACTAGCAGTATGGTGCATGTTGCCCTGGCCGCGGCGGAGATATTGGACAAATCAGGCATCAGCGCTGAGGTCATCGATCCGCGTACCACTTTTCCCCTGGACAAACAAACGCTCGTCGAATCTGCCAAAAAGACAAGTCGTGCCATCGTTATCGATGAGGGCTATGAACGCTACGGTGTCACCGCTGAGATTGCCTCGGTGATTGCTGATGGAGCGTTCTACTACCTGGATGCCCCGGTCAAACGCATGGGAGCGATGGATGTACCGGTACCTTTTTCGCCTGTTCTGGAAGACCTGACCGTTCCTACTGCTACATCTGTAGCGGAACTGGCAAAGACATTGTGCGGACGAAGCTAGAAAGGAGCAAAATTTTGGCTATTAAAACATATGGCTTGATGGGCGTAGATTGGGAAGAACGCGTAAACTACGAACGACTGCGCAACGAGCGACTGGCTCGTATCAAAAAGCTGCTCAAGGAATCCGAGATGGGTGCACTATTGTGCTTCGACATGAACAACGTGCGTTACATCACCGCCACACATATCGGTACCTGGGCAATGGACAAACTGGCTCGCTTCACGCTCCTCCCACAAGACGATGAACCGATAATGTGGGACTTTGGCTCTGCAGCACGGCACCACCAGCTCTATTGCCCATGGCTGGGTGAACGCTCCCGCGCAGGTATCTCCACACTGCGCGGCGCAATGTTGCCGGAAGCTGGCCGGGCCGAGGACGTAGCACGCAAGATACGCATCGAACTGGAAGAGCGGGGATTGCTGAACGAACCTCTGGGAGTGGATGCGGTGGAATTACCAGTACTGTTCGCACTACAGGCGGAGGGCATCAAAGTAGTGGATGGGCAGCAGTTGATGCAAAAGGCTCGCGGAATCAAAACGCAGGATGAGATTACCCTGCTCAACTCAGCTTGCATGATGGTGGATGCAGCCTACGATGAACTTTACCGTTTCATGAAACCTGGGGTGCGCGAGAACGAATGTGTTGGCCTGGTGAGCAAAGTCTTGTACGACCTGGGTTCAGAACATGTTGAGGGGGTCAACGCTATTTCCGGTGAACGATGCAGTCCCCATCCACACGTTTTCAGCGACCGGGCATTGCGTCCCGGCGACCCGGCGTACTTTGACATCCTGCACAGCTATAATGGGTATCGAACCTGCTACTACCGCACTTTCGCCGTGGGTAGCGCTTCGCAGGCTATGGTGGATGCGTACAAGCACTGTCGTTACATTCTAGACATTGCCATCGATGCAATCAAGCCAGGTGTGACGACTGCTGATATCGCCAGGCTCTGGCCTAAGGCAGAGGAGTTCGGATTCCCGAACGAAGAAGCTGCCTTTGCGTTGCAATATGGTCACGGTGTAGGACTTGCTATCTGGGAGAAGCCAATCTTCAGTCGCCTGGTCTCACTCGATCACCCAGAAGTGATCGAAGAGGGCATGGTCTTCGCACTCGAAACCTTCTGGCCCGCCAGCGATGGCTGGACGGCGGCACGTATCGAAGAGCAGCTTGTGGTTACCAAAGACGGCTGTGAGGTTATCACGCGCTTTCCGGCTGAGGATCTGCTGGTGGCAGGTGTGCGCTACTATACCACCAGTGGTCCGCTCCCAACTACACGTGAAACGCAATCGCAACTAAACACGCAAGCTGACGGCCATCAAGCTGAATACTCAAAGGGTCAGGAAACCCTATTACAGGCTTAAGGAATGCCCCTCGATAAGGACTATTAACAAAATATTCAGGATATTAGGAACACCCACCGAGGGTCGATAATGCAGATGAACTTTTTCATTGGGATATCAGGAAACCAACCGAGGGCCGATAAATCGGCGGTGTGCACGATAAATCGGCACCTACCCTGTTACCCCGTTCGGCTTCGCCTCAGGGCAAGCTCTGAGCCCTTCGCTGACGCTCAGGGTAAACTCCGCGAAAGGTCTGGCGCGCTGGGCAGCGAGATCTTCGCTGCTCCATTCGCTTCGCTCAGGACAAGGCTCAGCATGACAGGGCGGTCACCCATACGAATGCCTGTATCACGGTGTTCATGTGCATTATCGGCCCTTACGAATGTCCGGATTAATTTGTCAAAGTGCATAATCGGCCCCTACGGATGTCCCGAATGATTTGTTAATGAGCACAATCGAGGGCCTACAGGAGACCTTAAATGGCAACACAGGTCATTTTACCCGCGCTGGGCATGGCGCAGGAGACAGGGATAATAGTGCGGTGGTTCATAGCCGAAGGTCAGGAAGTCACAAAAGGCGAACCGCTGGTAGAGATCGAGACTGACAAGGCTACGGTGGAGATTGAGGCGCCTGTCTCCGGCGTACTCGCCAATGTGATCGGAACTGTAGGTGTCGAGATACCGGTGGGGCAGGTGATTGCCTCTATCGTGGCTCCTGGTGAATTTTCACGGGAGGATACTTTAGCTCAAGGAGGATCTGCCTATAGAGATATCAATTCGGACGGTCATGCACAGCCACAGGCCGACGCAGGCCTCCAAAGTATGACAGCCAGTCCATTAGCTGCTCGCATTGCGGCTGAGCACAAGCTGGATCTGGGGACAATCAAACCAGCTGGAAGACGTATCCAAAGTGCAGATGTGCTGGCACATATTGAGGAACAACAAACGGCTGAGCCAGTGATGACAGGCCAAGCACGCTTAGTACCTGCCTCACCTAAGGCACGCAGGTTGGCAGCCGAGCAAGGGAAAGACATCGCGACAATCCAGGGAAGCGGACCCGCTGGAGCAGTACTGGTTGCAGATGTGCTGGCTACGCAGGCTGAGTCGACGCAATTGCCGGTTGCAGAACCTTTGACTGGTACAGACGTTATGCAGAAAGAGTCGGAGGTCAGTCATATCTGGCGCGTGATGGCTGAACGCACAACCCAGAGTTGGACCAGCGTGCCACACTTCTATCTTGTTCGAGAAGTCAATGCGAGCCGTCTGATTAGCTGGCGCGAGAAAATGCAGAAAAGATTAACCGAAAAGGTGACCTATACAGATTTGCTGGTAAAAGTCGTGGCGGCAGCACTGCGCGAACATCAACGTCTCAACGCTTCGTGGCGCTCGGGCTCAATTATCTTGCATGAAGAGATAAATATAGGTCTGGCAGTGGCTGTCGATGAGGGATTGATTGTGACAGTTATCCACCGGGCAGATGAGCAAAGCGTAAATGATATTGCGCGGATACGCAAGGAATTAATTACCAAAGCTCAGACAGGTAAGTTGCAGCCGCAGGATATTCAGGGAGGCACTTTCACAATCAGTAATTTAGGTATGTACGGGGTAGATGCTTTCAACGCGATTATCAATTCACCTCAGGCTGCTATTCTGGCAGTAGGACGTATTGCTGAGCGCGTTGTACCCATCGAGGGTCAACCATCCGTACAACCCATGATGGTACTCAATCTTTCATGTGATCACCGTGTAGTCGACGGCGCCAGAGGTGCACAATTTCTGGCTGCACTTGCAGATCTGGTGGAAGAGCCCCTGGGGCTTTTGGGGTAAGCTCTTCATCAAGAAAGTGTAAAATCTGAGACACCACTCAGAATTTATACGTATTTAAGGCGATGTACTTATGCTTTTTCACTTTTTTATCTGGGTATCGGAATATTCACTGAAGGCCGATGAATCGGCGATGGGCGCGATCAATCGGCCCCTACAACTGTCCAAATTATTTTGTTAAAATTGCTTGAAGCTGACATGAGACTGACAGTCAGCGTATTATCATGAAGGAGGAATGTAGTGAAGCTACATTATTTCACACGACTGAGGAGGACGCTCTACGCATCTATTACTGCAAGCCTGATACTATTATTTGTTGTGGCCTGTGGTGGTACATCAACCACGAGCACAACGCCCACCCCGGCCAACACAACCCCAATCAAAATCGGTACCTCGCTCTCGTTTTCTGGAGACTTCTCCGCTGACGGCCAGGCATTTCAACAGGGCTACCAGCTCTGGGCAAATGACGTCAACAAAGCTGGAGGACTGCTGGGACGACAGGTACAACTGGACATCCTGAACGACAATAGCAGCGCTGACCAGGTGCAAACCAACTACCAGACGCTGATCACCGTGCATAAAGATGACCTGGTCTTTGGTCCTTTCTCCACTCTCCTGACGAAACCGGCATCAGTCGTCGCCAACCGTTATGGATACGCGTTTGTAGAGGGTGCAGGAGGCGGTCCTTCAGTGTTTACGCGTGGCCTGCACAATACCTTTGATGTCTCCTTGCCTGTGGCCAACAACCTGGTCGCCTTTGCGCACTATATTCAGACCCTACCAGCATCTCAGCGTCCCACATCGATTGCCTATGCAACGGAAGATGATCCATTTACCCAGCCTCAGGTAGACACAGCCAAGACGTTGTTCGAGCAGCAGGGTATTAAGACCGCTTCCTACCAGGTATATCCAGCGGAGACAACAGACTATAATCCGATTGCCGATAAAATAATCGCCTCGGGCGCCCAGGTTGTAGTTGTTGGGACCTTGCTCCCAGATGTCAGTGCTTTCATTCAAAGGTTCAAGCAGCAGCACTTCAACCCACAGGCATTGATTGCCACCGCTGGACCCGACCAGGGTGATCAATTTACCAAAGCAATTGGCGGGACCAAGGCAGCCGAAGCGATCATGGTACCCAATGGCGGCTGGTTCGCGCAAGCTACTACACCTGGCAATGCACAGATGGTACAAGAGTACATTGCCAAGTATGGAGGCACAGCTGCTAGCATTAGTTCTGACGTTGCCGAAGGCTACTCGGTGGGGCAGGTGGTACAGCAAGCGCTAACGAAAATTGGCAGTATCGACAATCAAAAGCTCATCGCTCAACTTCACTCGGGGGCAACGTACACTACTGTTCAAGGACCGGTGAAGTTCGACGATACCGGCCAGAACACTGCAGCGACTGCGTACCTGTTCCAGTGGCAGAATGGGTCTTTAGTACCTGTCTATCCTACAAACGTAGCGTCAGCGCAGCCCGAGTATCCCAGGCCCAACTGGCCGTAACCCGTACAGAACGATGATTTTGTATCGTGGTGGGTCGACTGGCCCACCACGATCATTGTGATGAGCCACCAAGCGAGACACACCAGCTAGTAAAGGGGCTTATGGCAAACTTAATTATTGGAGCAGTCATCACAGGAATATTGACAGGTGGCGTCTATGCCTTAATGTCGTCAGGACTGACATTGATATTTGGTGTGATGGAAATCATCAACATCGCGCAAGGCGCACTGGTTATTCTGGGAGCATACCTCAGCTACTGGCTGCAGGCTAACTACCATGTAGACCTACTCGTGGGGCTTCTCATAACGATGCCGATCATGTTTACCCTGGGTCTGCTCATTGAAGTGGCATTTATCCGCCCACTCAAGCGTAATCGTACGATGTTGTCCATTCTGGTCACCTTTGCGATCGCAATGATCATCGAAGGAGTGCTGACTAATCGAGTCGGCGCTAATTATGTAGAATTGAATGCCTGGTATGTGAATGCATCATTCAAAATAGGTAATTTCTACCTGCCGTACATCTACGTTTTCGGATTTGTACTGAGTGTGGTCCTCTTAAGTTGCCTCTATTTCCTATTGTACCGCACAAAATTTGGTTACAGCTTACGTGCCTCAATGCAAAATCGCACGGCAGCCGAACTCATCGGTATCGACGTTGAGAGAGTATCAGCGATTACTTTTGGGATAGGCGTTGCGTTGGCGGCGGCAGGAGGTGTCGCCTTCGGAGCCACGAACCTCTTCAATCCAAACAGCCACTACGATCTGATCTCACGCCTGCTCGTGATTATTGTTCTTGGAGGGCTGGGGAGTCTGAGAGGCGCCTTGGTCGCCTCTGTTGCCTTGCTCGTGATAGGTGACGTGACTGCCGTTGTATGGTCCCCAGTATGGTCGAGCACGGTCTTCTTCATAATACTGGTTGCAGTCCTGGTGATCCGTCCCCAGGGACTTTTCGGACAGCCTGAAGGAAGAAAGCAATGAAAATAATCAGAATAATCTTGCTCATAGCCCTTCTAGCTGCATTCATCGCATTTCCGTTCGTATTCTCGGACCCGGCAACCACAACAATCGCGGTCTTTACGTTGTTTTTCGCAGCTGCGGCATCGGGATGGAACATCTTTTCGGGCTATACCGGGTATATTGCGCTCGGTCATGCTGTCTATTTTGGGATAGGGGCCTATGCAATGGCGCTGCTATGCCAGGTCTGGAACATTCCGGCGGGCTATGCTCCTTTCTTTCTGCTCCCCCTGGCAGGCCTGATAGCTGCTGCGTTCGCGGTACCATTTGGTTGGATTGCATTGCGAACACGCAGGCACACTTTTGTGGTTATCACGATTGCGACTTTCTTCATTATGCAGCTTATGGCTTACAACCTCCGCAGCATAACCCAGGGTTCGGCAGGACTCAGTTTGCCTATACCATTTGACTGGAACGCAGATTTCTTCAACCTGCCTTTCTACTTTGTTGCACTTGCCATACTGCTGCTCGCGTTTGGAACCTCCTGGTGGGTGCGTAACTCAAAATATGGACTTGGGCTGCTCGCAATTCGAGACGACGAGGACAGAGCTTTAGGATTAGGAGTAAATACACGTCCATTCAAGCTGACGGCCTTCGTCCTATCCGCCTTCTTTGTTGGTATGGTAGGCGCTCTACACGCCTACTTCAACGGATCCATCTTCCCGCCTTTTGCGTTTGACGCATTGTTTGATGTGGCCATCGCCCTGATGGCTTTTCTGGGAGGTTTGGGAACGCTATTTGGCCCAATTCTAGGCGCACTCATTTTAATACCTGCCCAGCAATACCTGACCGTAATTGCAGGGAACACCGGTTATAACCTGATCGTGTACGGTGTTATCTTTCTAGCAATTATTCTGTTGCTGCCCGAAGGCATTCTACCGACACTTAGTAAGAGGTGGAACAAGTGGAAGGCCTCCCGCAACAGATCGGAAATCACACCTGCTGTAGCAACCACTTCAGATCAAGATGATTCCTTGGTTGTAGAGAGTTCAGGGAAAGGGATTGAGCAATGAGCCTACTGAAGCGCAGAACATCTCAAAAACATTTGGAGGTTCTGGAAGCCTATTTGGGAGATTGAGTGCATGTTACTGAGGCTACATAATGTTTTCGCAGGCTATGAGGGGGGCGATGTTCTCAAAGGGGTCAATCTCGATGTTGAGAAAGGATCGATTACCTGTATAATCGGCCCAAATGGTGCTGGAAAAACAACAGTGCTGCGCGTGATTAGCGGCCTGCTAAAGCCTCGTCTTGGTGAAGTAGCGTTTAATGGGCGTACAATCAGAGGAATGAAGCCACGCCAGGTGCTCTCGTACGGAATTGTGCAAGTACCACAAAACCACAGCCTTTTTACAGAGATCTCAGTTAGGGAGAATGTCAGGTTAGGCGCATTCTTGCTCCATGACTCTGCGCTGGTGAATCGACGTTTGAAAGAGGTCGAAGAGATTTTCCCGATAGTGAAAGAGCGAGCCAGGGAGAAGGCGGGTAATCTTTCGGGCGGCCAGCAACGTTTAGTCGAATTTGCGCGTAGCTTGATGCTCGATCCAACGCTTATTTTGCTGGACGAGCCTTCGATGGGACTGGATCCAAAGACACTGAAGCAGGTGTTTGACACAATTACCTTGATGCACAGCACGGGCAGAACGATTCTACTGGTGGAGCAAAATGTACGCACGGGCCTGGGCATTTCAACTAGTGGAGTGGTCATGGAAAGCGGACGAGTAAGGCTGGTAGGCTCGCACGATGAAATCCTGGGGAATCCGCAGATCAGCAACCTCTATCTTGGGGGAACACTATCTGGGGCATAACTATAAGGACAAACAAATGAGTGTTGAAGAACGTGTGCAAATCGCTATTAACAACTGGGCTCCTAGATTTCTTGCCAATGGCGTAGACCCCAATGACTTTCAACGAGTGACAAAGCGTATAGAACGCTGGGATGATTGGAACCGGGAGTGGTCAGCATGCGCTGCTTTACATGAGCGTATGGCAGAGGAAGCGGAGGAGCAAGAATGTTACCAATCGGCCGGGTATCACTATTTTCACGCAGCGATCACCTACCACTTCGGTAAATTCTTGTTTGTGCACCGTCCAGATGAGTTGCGTACCACTCATGAACAGGTTGTGCGAACGTATCAGAAAGGATTGCCCTACTTTGATTTCCCAGGAAAACAAGTTGCTATCCCATATGAAGGTGGCGGCACAATGTATGGCATCTTCAGGAAACCGTGGCATACACCTAAACCTCCGGTAGTTATTTTGATTCCTGGCCTGGATTCTGTTAAAGAGGAGCTGCATAATTATGGTGATGATTTTCTGAGACGGGGCATGGCCGTGCTGGCAATTGATGGTCCGGGCCAGGGAGAGATGGAGTTCGAGTATCCACTGCGCTTTGACTATGAAGTGCCGCTTCGTTATGCAATCGATTATCTTGAGAGCCGCCAGGATGTGAATGCTGAACGCGTCGGTTTGATGGGGGTAAGTCTCGGCGGCTATTTTGCGACACGCGCAGCGGCATTTGAGCCGAGGATCAAAGCGGTAATTTGTAACTGTGCGGCGTATAGCTTTGCTGACGGATTTGAGCAACGTCCACTATTGACGAGAGAAGCCTTTGTCTTTCGTCTCAAAGCCACTGACGAGTCAACTGCACGCACGCTCTTGAAGCCCTTTAGCCTGCAAAGTGTAATGGAGAAGGTCACCTGTCCACTGCTGGTTATCATGGGACGCCAGGACAGGATTGTTTCACCTGCCTCTGCCGAACAAATGGTTGTCGAGGCTGGCGGTGAAGCAGATCTGTGGATGTTTGAGGACGGCAATCATGTATGCAACAATATTCCTTACAAGTACCGTCCCCAACAGGCTGATTGGATGCGTAGAAAACTGTATAGTTGAGAATTTATGACACGAGGTGCTCCATATATTCGTGGTTGGGATACCAGTCATCTCGGCCCTGTGGCAATAGATCGAACAAATTCCAGACGGGAGAATAGGGGTCAATGCCACGGTTATTATGTTCATCAAACTCTGCACCGATAGTGTAGCGGTGATAGACTGCACCCTCCGGCGTGCGTGTGAAGACGCTCAAACCAGGGTCCTGCGAGCCATCTGCCTCTTCCATACCGAAGTCACGATTGAAGGTGTTGTCATGACTGGAGAGGAGGCGGATTCGGTCCCAACCCCGATGTCGAGCCCAACTGCGCAGTTTGTTGATATCTGCCTTAGCGACAACCACGAAACTTGCTCTTTGCATAACGTGCGGCGTCACCGCGTTGTAGCCGTCTGCCCACATGCTGCACATCACGCAGGGTTCATCATCATTGGCTGCAAACATCAGGTGATCGACGATCAGCGTGTCGTGCCCATCTGTAAAGAGGTCAGCGAGATGTACGTCGTGGAAATCTGCTGGATCGTTCTGAGTTAGATCCATAGGTCCCTCTCGAAAGACGTAGTCCGGGACGCTCATCCCGAGCGGCAACGCACGACGCAGCTCCGCGACCCGCTCAACCTGGTCCTTCAGCGCAACCTCTGCCGCGAGCAGTTCTTGCCTGCGCCGCTGGTAGTCATTGCTCTCACCTGCAAAGACAAAACGTGACATAGTTTTTTCTCCTTTTTCAGAACGATTGTGCTGTTTATAACCGGCTATGATAGAAACAAAGATGCTCTATACGTGTTCGTAAAGATTGTAACATATTGACATTAAGTTCGCGTCGATGGGCTCATTTCCCCTCCCTCAGATACTTCCTCGCCAAAATCGCCCAAGCAATAAATGTTGCGACCCAAGCTGCTTCTGCAAGAAAAGGGCTGATAAAAGCTAACCCTATGGAAATGACAAAAAAAGGAGTGGTAGAAGCGTTCTCAAGCGTAAATACGTAATAATTTTCTTCTCAAGATTGGGGCGAATTATTCCCGCATCCCTGCTCTATCACCTTTCAGAACGAACGAAGTCACCGAAGGAGAAGTGCTCCAGGCTGGCCTGGGCTTCTTCAATCCACCCATGCTCTTCGCGGAAATGCAGCCCGTGTTGTCGCGCCTCCTGAGGCGTCAGATAGGGCAGGAGGTGGCCCAACAAGGGCTGCCTGGCTTTGTAGCGGCGCAGATTTTCCTGCGCACGTTCGCTCATGAGGGACAGACCGGCCAGCGGGTCTCCAAGGGTCTCTTGCAAGGAGTGGCAGACACGCTTTGCCTGCGCCTCATCTTCCTGCCTTTGATATTGATGGCCCAGATAGCCTAACACACCAAAGAGGTCCTCCTCGCTTACCAGCCCAAGATGCTCAGCCCACAGCATCAGGCGTAAGCCCTGCGCGAGTTCCGCGTCAAGCGTGGTGACATTCATCTCTGTATCGTCACGCATGCCTCGATTGTTCAAATTCGCCGAGCCGACGGTGGTCCACAGATCATCGACGATGGCTACTTTGGCATGGACGTAGATCGGACGGTAGTGTTCCCCATCCTCCTGCTGGCTCGAGCTCCCAAGGCAGAAGACCTGGAAGCGTCCCTGCGCTACAGCTTCAGGAGCTTCTGCACGCAAGTGCGCAAGGCTAGCATCTGTGTCAGGACGGCCAATATTAGGGTGGTCAGGCAGCACAAGGGCAAGCGTGACTCCACGTCTCAAGGCATCACCCAGCTCACGGATGAGGTGTTCCATCGCAAGGCAATCGCTTCCCAGGGAGGGAAGAACGATCCCTAGACCGGAATGGAGCCAGAAGTATTGATTCTCCAAGTAGATAAAACGGTGCGCGTTGCCCAGGCCGTTGAGATATTGCTGTGCGATGCCCTGGATGCCAGCAGCAGGCTCGAAGCTATAGGCGCGTTGGGGAATAGTACGGGCTACCTGCACGATGGTCTTGCTCTCCACTGGAGAAGCAGGTGGATGCTCGGGCAGCAGCAAATCCTTGCAGGCATGACGCTCCACCACACTATTCCAGCGTTGGCGAAAATTGAGTTCGACATCCCTTGCTGCCGGTCCTTCGATCAGTGCGTGGGCATCGTGAAAGGGATGGGGGATCTTGCCCTCTTTGGCGCGACGAAAAGGGGAAGAGAAAGGATGGGAGGGACTATCCCAGCGGTCGAAGTCACCACTCAGTTCGATCAGCAGATCGAGACCGCCCACAAAGGCGTGGGTGCCGTCCACAATCGAGATCTTTTGATGTAGGGACTCGGTGGGATGATGGACAATACCATGCGCACTATCATCAAGAATACACGTAACTCCTGCCTCAATCAATTGCCTCCGGGCTTCTTTGGGCTTGTAATGTGCCAGTCCTGGAAGCATCGGGCAATCCCAAAGCAGGACCTTCACCTCTACCCCTTTGCTCACGACATACTCTAGGACAGCTTGCACAGAGAGATCATGGGTACACCAGAAGTCAATAGCGGTCTGCTCAAGACCCTGGGCACGGAGTCCGGCCAGGAGGGTCTCCTGCTCGGGACTCCCATCAGGTCCCGCTCGATGGTCTTTCCCGCGTACGAGTTCCAGGTCAGGGGTCATACCCCAGTTGGCAATATAGATGCACTGGTGTGCCTTGAGAAAATGCAGGCAGAAGGTGAGCATGGCGCTGCGTCCATCAACGAGGTAGACGACTCGAGAAGTAGTATGGACTGGTATGTCGCCCTCAGCCCACCAGTTTTTTATTAATTGCTCTGTATGAACTAGCATACGCTTCCTCCTTTACACCAAGAAGCCACTGTCTGGTGTTGTCTTCCTAATGCAGGTTATACTTTTCCATTATGAAGAATAACGCAGAGAAATCACGCCGCGATCACAGCCGAGGGGTTTATGCTCTCACATCCGTCACAAATTCAGCATTTTTACATAACGCACAGCGGTTATCTGGTACCAACGGCCGATTTCAGATGAAACTTACGAAAGACCCATATCGATGCACCATCTCTCTGAATTCGTGACTGTTCCGTGAGGACGAGGTGGCAGAATGTGACGGCATCGTGAGAGCAATGTGCTATACAGTTAAGTTGAAAGAGTATGAGCTAGTCCTAGAGAGGAGGGATTCTCTCATGAGCACGCTGAGTAAGCACACCGGGAATGGGAACCCAACAGCAATAAGCCTGCAGCCAAGGGATACCAAAGCGCAGCTTGATGGTGTACTCCAGCAGTTTGATGTCTTACCATCAAGATTTGATCGATTTCTGTTTAAGTATATCTATGTCTATAAGAACCAGGTATTGTGGCGAACCATGGCTTTTCAGCACAACAACACGTACGGGAAGGTCCCTATCGATGCTCCATTTAGGAGTTTGTGACTGTGATGTGAGTTGAGGTGGGCAGCATGTGACTGCCTCGTGAGAGCAACGTATTACGCTTCTACACAAGAAGCATGTGAGCATGTGCTGAAGGAGGTG
>Ga0207684_10002345_pt1 | contig 19179 bp, 21 predicted proteins | sample KBSK5501metaG_FD_184342 | JGI IMG/M metagenome (GOLD analysis project Ga0207684, IMG submission 184342) | Corn, switchgrass and miscanthus rhizosphere microbial communities from Kellogg Biological Station, Michigan, USA - KBS K5-50-1 metaG... | ecosystem: Host-associated > Plants > Roots >...
CAAGATCAGCAGGACGAGCTGGTCCGGCCGCCACGGGATCGGCATCGTCAGGATCATCATCACGTAGGCGAGCGCCGCGGCGATCGTGCCGGCCGCGTCGAGGCGGCGCAGCCCGCGATTGGAGAAGGCGCGGCTGCCGGCCAGCAGCCAGACGAGGAGAAGGATGGCGGTGGCGGCGAGGTGAAAGACCGGAAAACTCTCGAGCGGAGCGTGCCGGGCGCTCCGCTCCGCGACCGCGTTCAGAACGATGCGCATCAGGAGGAAGCCGCTCGAAGCGAGGCACGCGATGCGGCCGAAGAGCGCGAGCCGTTCCGCCAGGAACTCCCGCTCGCCGGAAGCGTCCGTCGGCGCGAAGGCGGCGGGCGGCGTCGAGCCGCGCATGCGGGCCGCCTCGACGCGCGTGAGCGGGCCTCCCGGCCGATCGAGACCGGCCTCGCCGCTCGACGACAGCGGGATCGTCGCGCCGCTCTGCGAGACCTCGTCCGAATCCGACATTGCGACGCTAACCCGCCCGCTTCGGCTGGGCGACCGAGAAGACGGCGCCCTGCGGGTCCGCGAGGATCGCCTGACGGAATCTCGGGATGTCGAAGGGCGGCACGAGCACCTTGCCCCCGCTTTTCTTCGTCTTGTCCGCGGCCGCGTCCGCGTCGGCGATCCAGAACGCGACGAGCCAGTTCGGCGGCACGCCGCCGGCGGTCGGGTCGGGAGGCGTCGCCATCATCACCGCGACGTTGTCGCGCGGCACCGGCTGCTGCGGCTCGCCGCCGACGTAGCCCGGGAGGCGGAAGAGCGTCATCTCGTTGGCGCCCATCTTCATCGAATCCGCCGTCCACCCGAACACGGCGCCGTAGAACGCCTTCGCGCCCTCGGTGTCGGTCGTGTTCAACGCGCTCATCGCCCACGCCCCGGTCTCGTTGACGAGCTGCGCGCCGTGTCGGTCCTTCGGCTCCCAGGCGCAGAAGACCGCACCCGCCGGATCCGCGAGCACCGCCAGCCGTCCGGCCGGAGGGACGTCGAAGGCGTCGCGGAGGACTCGGCCGCCGGCGGACTTCACCTTGCGGGCCGTGTCGTCGGCGCTCGCGACCGAGACAGAGGTGTTCCACACCGTCGGCATCGCGCCCGGGGAGGGCTGCGACCCGACGCCCGCGACGTCGCGGCCGCGAAGACGCGCAACGAAGTACCCGCCGGGTCCCGGCCCCTCGAACGTCCACCCCATGAGGTCTCCGTAAAACTTGATCGCGGCCTGCGGGTCCGGCTGCAGCGTGTCGACCCAGCAGGGCACGCCGGGCGGATATTCGTTGCGCTCGCTCATCCTCTCCTTTTACCAAAAAGGGGCCAGGTCTCCACTTGCCACATTGAGGGTCAGGTCTCCACTTGCCACATTGAGGTGAACGCGCCTTGCGCGCCGCGAGCCGACCCGACCAGACTGTCGCCGTGCCGCAGACGATCGCCCTGGAAGCCGCGGGCCGGGAGGTCGCGATCACCAACCCCGACAAGGTGTTCTTCCCCCGCGGCGGCTATACGAAGCTCGACCTCGCGAAGTACTACCTCGCGGTGGCCGAAGGGGCGCTCCGCGGGATCGCGGGGCGGCCGATTGTCCTCAAGCGCTACGTCCACGGCGCGGAGGGCGAGCCCTTCTACCAGAAGCGCGCCCCCGAGCGGCACCCCGACTGGGTCGAGACGGTGGAGCTCCGATTCCCGTCTGGCCGCACCGCGCGGGAGATCGTCGTGCGTGACGCGGCGCAGCTCCTCTGGATCGTCAACCTCGGCTGCATCGACCTGAACCCGCACCCGGTCCGTGCCGACGACCTCGAGCACCCCGACGAGCTCCGCGTCGACCTGGACCCCACGCCCGGCGTCGCCTGGGGCGACGTGCGGCGGGTGGCCCTCGTCGTGCGCGACGTGCTCGACGAGCACGGCCTCCGCGGCTGGCCGAAGACGTCGGGCTCTCGCGGCATGCACGTCAACGTGCGCATCGAGCGGCGATGGAGCTTCGACGAGGTGCGGCGCGCGGCTCTGGCGCTCGCGCGCGAAGTCGAGCGGCGCATTCCCGACAAGGCGACCAGCAAGTGGTGGAAGGAGGAACGCCACGGCGTCTTCCTCGACTACAACCAGAACGCCAAGGATCGGACCGTGGCGTCCGCCTGGTCGGTCCGCCCCACGCCCGACGCGCGCGCGTCGATGCCGCTCGAGTGGGACGAAGTCCCCGACTGCGATCCCGCGGCGTTCACCCTCGCGACCGCGCCGGCGCGCTTTGCGCAACGAGGCGACGCGTCGGCCGGCATCGACGAGGCCGCGGGATCACTGGACGGGCTACTCGCGCTCTCCGCCGCGCAGGCAGCCGCGGGCCTCGCGGACGCGCCCTGGCCGCCGCACTACCGGAAGCAGCGCGGCGAGCCGCCGCGCGTCGCGCCGTCGAAGCGAAAGACGGAAACCGGCGCCGCGAAGAAAGCGAACGCGACCGGCCGCCGCCGCTCCTCCCAGCCGCTCGTTACGGTTGCGAAGGCCGAACACAAGAAAGACGCGCTCGCAGGCCTCGAACGCTGGAAGGCGCGCCATCCGGAGGCCGCGCCGCTCATCCAGGAAGATGACGTCCTCGTCGATTCCATGCGCGGCCGATCGAGCACGTGGACGCGCATTCGGGTCAACCTGCGGCGCGTTCCCGAAGCGCAGCGTCCCGCCGAGGAGCCTCCCGATCCCGACTACGACCCCTGGCGCGCCTTTCGGGACCGCGGCTTCCCGTCTCGCCCGCGCGCGCCCAAGCCGAAAACGCGCTCCAGCTCGTAGGCCGGCGTGACCTCCAGCTGGTCGTAGCGGCACTCTCGCGGCTTTTTGTCCGGACGCCAGCGCACGAAATGCGCGGCGTGCCGGAAGCGGGTCCCCTGCATGTGGTCGTACGCGACCTCGCAGACGCGCTCGGGCCGGAGCGGCTCCCAGGAGAGGTCCTTGCCGCGATTCCACCGACTCGTCGCGCCCGGCAGCCGCTGTGACTTCGCGTTCGCGTCCTCCTGAGCAGCGGCCCACTCGCGCCAGGGATGGTTCGCGAGCGCGTTCTCGCGCAGCGGCGCGAGGTCCGAGACGAGCTGCTTGCGCACCGCCGTCGTGAACGCGGCGGTCACGCCGACGTGGTGAAGCGTCCCCTTGTCGTCGTAGAGGCCGAGCAGGAGCGAGCCGACCATCGTGCCCGCGCCGTTCTTGTGCCATCGGAAGCCCGCGACGACGCAGTCGGCGGTGCGCCGGTGCTTGACCTTGATCATCGTGCGCTCGCCCGCGCGGTACGGCTCGTCGAGGCGTTTGGCCATCACGCCGTCCAACCCGGCGCCCTCGAAGCGGCGGAACCAGTCTTCCGCGAGCGCGCGATCGCGCGTCGCCGGCGAGAGGTGCACCGGCGCTCGCGCGCTGCCGACCAGCTTCTCGAGGCGTTTGCGCCTCTCCCCGAGCGGCGTTTCGCGGAGGTCTTCGTCGCCGACTGCCAGAAGGTCCCACGCGACGTAGGACGCCGGCGTCTGCGACGCGAGGAGCTTCACGCGCGACTCGGCCGGATGGATGCGGAGGAGGAGCGCCTCGAAGTCGAGGCCGGCGGAGCCGGCGATGACGATCTCGCCGTCGAGCACGCAGCGCTCCGGGAGCGCGGCGGCGAGCGGCGCGACGAGCTCCGGGAAGTACCGGTTCATCGGCTTCTCGTCGCGGCTCTGGAGGAGGATCTCGTCCCCGTCGCGAAAGACGAGGGTGCGAAATCCGTCCCACTTCGGCTCGAAGAGCCAGCCTTCGCCTTCCGGCAGAGCGTCCGCGGCGCTGGAGAGCATGGGAGCGACGGGCGGATCGAACGGGAGGTTCATGGGGTCAGGTCTCCACTTGCCACATTGTGTTCCGGCCGACTGGTGCATCTTGGTGCAGAATGGTGTATCTTCGGTGTCATGGCAGAGACGGAAAAGGCGGTACGCCAGAGCGTCAGCATCCCGTCGAGCGTCGCCCGACGCGTCCAGGCGCTGGCCAGGCGACGCCGCACGAGCGCGAGCCGGGTGATCGTCGAATTGATCGAAACAGGCCTAGATGCCCGGGAGCAGGAAAAGAGAAGGTTCTTCGATCTTGCTGATCGGCTCGCGAATTCTTCCGACTCCTCCGAACAGAAACGGCTCAAGGAAGAGCTCGCGAAGATGACCTTCGGCGATTAGTGCCGAAGATCCAGTGGACCGATCTTCCGCGAGCTCTGCGAGACCACCTCTTCGACCGGCTCCGCGATCGGAAAATCACCGCCGAGGATCTCTTTCAGCTCAAGACCTGGAGAGAATCCGAGCCCGACGCGCCGGACGGACCGTGGTTCAAGGATTTCGGCTCGTTCAAGATCTGCGGAGACGGCAGATACCCGAAGACGTTTCTACTGCGCGGGCAACCGGCCAAAGGCCGGAGGCTTTAACAGAGCACATAGCCCACTGACCCGCCGGCTGGCGAACGTCGGAAAGGGTATCGTGCCCCTGCGGCGGTCCCCGCAAACGGGGACAGACTTATTTTCCGCGCTGAAGGAGCAACGGTATGCACAAGATCACGCCCATGCTCTGGTTCGACAGCCAGGCCGAGGAGGCCGCGCGCTTCTACACCTCGATTTTCAAGGACTCGAAGATCAAGACCATCACGCGGTACGGGGACGCCGCGGCCCAGGCGGCGGGGAGGCCGAAGGGCTCCGTGATGACCGTCGCGTTCGAGATCGAGGGCCAGGAGTTCGTCGGGCTGAACGGCGGCCCGCAGTTCCGGTTCAGCGAAGCCGTTTCGTTCGTCGTGAACTGCAAGACGCAGAAAGAGATCGACGAGCTGTGGGCGAAGCTCACGGCGGGCGGCGGTCAGCCCGGTCCATGCGGCTGGCTGAAAGACAAGTACGGCCTGTCCTGGCAGGTGGTCCCGGCGGTATTGGACGAGCTCGTGAAAGACCCGAAGAAATCCGAGCGAGTCATGGCGGCGCTGATGAAGATGACCAAGCTCGACATCGAGACCCTCGAGCGCGCCGCGGGAGAATAGAAAATAGATCTGTCCCCGATCTAACAGGCCGCCACATACGCATTCGACGGAGACCGCGGCCGTTACCTCGGGATCCCGATCCTCCGGACCATCTCCTGGAACCGAGGCTCCGAGCGCACCCCGTCCCACACGGCGTCCACGTTCGCGTAGACGAGCAGCCCCGCCCGTCCTTCGTACGCCTTCTCGAACCAGCGGAGGGTCTCCTCCCGATCCCATCCCGAGTACGCCATGGCGAAGTCGTGCTCGGAGATGAACCGCCGCTTCAAAAGCTCCGTCATCGCGTCCACCGTCTTCTGCGCCGCGGCCCGGTTCCCCATCATCCCGTACGCGCGCGCGAGCGCCGCCCGCGGCATATTCTCGTTGGGCGACGCGTCGCTCGCCCGCTGCGCCGCCGCGACCGCCTCGCCGAACCGCCCCTTCGCCTCGTACGCGGAGATCGCGAACGTGCAGAAACCGGTGACCGTCGGGTCGGAGGCCCGCGTCCGCTCGAACTGCGCGATCGCGTCGTCGTACCGCCGCGCATAGTAGAGGAGCCGCGCGCGCAGACAGCCCGAGCTCGAGCTGACCGGGTCGAGGTCGACGACCCGATCCGCCTCCCGCATGGCCTCGGCGGCCTTCCCCTCCGCCGCGAGGAAGAGGCCGTTTGCCTGGTGGACGACCGTCGAGCTGGGGTTCCGCTCGGCCGCGCGCCGGTACTCGGCCGCCGCGCCCGGAAAATCGAACTCGTAGAAGAGCTTGACCTGCGCGAGCGACCCGTACCCTTCGGCGAGGTTCGGATCGAGCGCGAGAGCCCGGTCGATCGCCGCCCGCGCCTTCGGCATGGCCTCCCGGGGCGGCCGCACGCGCCCGGCGAGCTGGATGTACGAGTCCGCGAGCCCGGCGTACGCCATCGCGGACTGCGGGTCCTTCGCGATCGCGCGGTTGAAGTACTCGGCGGCGCGCCCGAGCGACTCCGGCGTGAAGCGCGAGAAGGCCATTCTGCCCTGGAGGTACAGCTGGTACGCCTCGGGATCGACCGGTCCCCGGCTCGCGAGCTGCGAGCTCTCCTCCGGCGCGACCTTGACGCGCACCTCGCGCACGATCGCGCTCGCGACGTCGCTCTGGAGCGAAAGGATGTCTCGCAGGTCGCGGTCGTAGCTCTCCGACCACATCTGATGCTCGGTCGCGTCGGAGAGGCGCGCGTTGATGCGGACGCGATCGCCCGCGCGCAGGACCGAGCCCTCGACGACCGCGTCCACCTGCAGGTCTTTCGCGACCTCCGGCAGCGACTTCTTGGAATTCTTGTAGCGCATGACCGACGTGCGCGAGATGACGCGCAGCGCCGAGATCTTGGACAACCGGGCGATGAGCTCGTCGGTCATCCCGTCGGCGAAGTACTCCTGCGACGGATCCGGCGTGAGGTTTTCGAGCGGCAGGACGGCGAGGGACTTCACCTCGGGACGGGCGGCGGGAGCAGACGGCCGCGCGCGCGTTCCGGTCGATTTCCAGACGACGAACGCCCCGAGGAGCGCCGCCGCGACGGCCGCACCCGCGATCCAGTATTTCGGCCGACCTGTCCGTGCGGGCGCCACCGCGGCGGGAATCCGAGGAACCGGCGCGACGCCCGACGCGCTCAAGGACGCCCCGCTGTCGATCTCCCGCAACAGCCGCCGCAGGTCGATCGCCATCTCCCGCGCCGACTGGTAGCGCTGCTCGCGGTCCTTCTCGAGCGCTTTCAGGATGATGTCCTGGAGCTTCGAAGGCAGCGTCGGATCCACGTCGTGCGGCGGCACGGGATGGCGCTCCAGGATCCCGGAAAAGATCACCGCCGCCGTCGGCCCGCGGAAGGGGGGCGCGCCGAGCGCCATGTTGTAGAGCACCGTGCCGAAGGAGAAGAGATCCGACCGCGCGTCCACTTCTTCGCCCCGGGTCTGCTCCGGCGACATGAACGCGACCGTCCCCACGGTGATCCCGGGCGTCGTCAGGCCGCTCGTCACGGTCGCGTCGGACTCCCCGCCGGTCAAGGACTCGGCTGCCTGAAGGATCTTCGCGAGGCCGAAGTCCATGATCTTCACGAACCCGGCCGACGTGACGAAGATGTTGGCCGGCTTGATGTCTCGGTGAATCACGTTGCGGCTGTGCGCGGCGACGAGGCCTTCTGCGATCTGCGTCGCGAGCTCGAGGAGGCGGTGCACCGGGAGAGGCCCTTTCTCCAGGAGCTTGTCGAGGTTCTCCCCTTCGAGGAGCTCCATCGCGATGAAGTGCCGGCCCTCGGATTCCCCGACGTCGTGGATCGTGCAGATGTTCGGGTGGTTGAGAACCGACGCGGCCCGCGCCTCGCGCTCGAACCGCACGACGCGGTCGGGCCGGTCGAGCGCCTTGTGGACGATGAACTTCAACGCGACGTGCCGGCCGAGCCGGACGTCCTCGGCCTCGTAGACGACGCCCATGCCTCCTTCGCCGAGGACGCGGAGCACGCGGTAGTGGGAAACCGTCTCGCCGATCATCTCGCCGCGCTATCATCCCGCACCCGATCGGGCAGCTCACGTGGAGGTCGACCAATGTCTTACGAGACCATTGATTTCTTCCCCTCGATCTCCCCGACTTCCCACCCGCTCGTCGCGAAGTACACGATCACGCTCGTCGAGGGCGTCAAGGTCACCGTCCAGTTCGGCCTGACGACCGCCTACGGCCGGACTACGACACCTGTTCAGTCGCCGCCGGGCGGCGGCCCCGTGTCGATCCTCATCGCCGGGATGAAGGCGTCGACGACCTACCACGTGCGCGCGCGGATCCAGTGGCCCGACGGCAAGTGGCTCGACACTCCCGATCAGACCTTCACGACCGGAGCGCTGCCGAACATCGCCCTTCCCACGCTCTCCGCGACGACCTCGGCGAACCAGACCCCGAACCCCGGCGTCGAGCTCATCAACGTGATCGACCCGACCGGCATCTCCGCGGTGGCGGACATCGCCGGCAACATCCTCTGGTACTACGACAACACCGCCGACTCGAGCTGGCTGGGCTACGCGTTCCCGATCAAGCCGTTGAAGAACGGGAACATGCTCGCGTCGATCACGAACCTGTACTCGGCCGGCGTGCCGCAGACGATCCCGTACAACAGCGTCCTGCGGGAGATCGACCTCGTGGGGAACCCCGTGCGCGAGCTCTACCTCGCGGACCTGAACGCGGCTCTCACGAAGATGGGCTCCGACGTCCAGGCACTCTGCTACTCACACGACGTGCTGCCGCTCTGGAACGGGCACACGATCCTCCTCGTGCAGCAGCAGAAGTCGGTCTGGCTGACGGCGCCGCCCGGCCCCGGCCAGTTCACGATCCTGGGCGACGCGATGGTGGACCTCGACGAGAACTTCAACCCGGTCTGGACGTGGTCGGCGTTCGACTGGCTGGACGTCAACCGGCATCCCATGGAGTTCACCGCGGCCGCCGGCTACGACTGGACCCACTGCAACGGCATCCAGCTCGCGCCCGACGGCAACCTCGTGTTGTCGTCACGCCACCAGAACTGGCTGATGAAGATCGACTACCAGGGCGGAGCCGGAAGCGGGGCGATCCTCTGGAAGCTCGGTTACCAGGGGGACTTCACGCTCGTCGGCAGCGCGACGCAGCCGACCGACTGGTTCTTCGCGCAGCACTACCCGAACCTGCTGTCCGCGTCCGGCGACAAGATCACGAGCCTGTCGGTGTTCGACAACGGCAACGACCGGTGCTACGCGATGCCGGGTGGCTGCACCGCGACGAACCCCGCCCCGCCCCCGCCGTTTTCCCGGGGCGTGATCTTCAAGATCGACGAGACCGCGAGGACCGCGCAACTCGCGTGGCAGTACTTGTTGAACGTGTACTCCTGGTGGGGCGGCAACGTCATGCAGCTCGTGAACGGCGACATCGAGATCTGCGCCTCCGAGCCCGTGCCGATCGGCCAGCCGATCCCTCCGTCCGACGTGCCGTCGCAGGTGGTCGAGCTGGCGCCCGGCGGGCAGACGCCCGTGATCGTCTGGCAGATGAAGGTGTCCCCCGGCGGCACCTACCGTTCGTATCGCATCGGTAGTCTTTATCCCGGGGTGATCTGGAAAGATTAGTCGGGGCCGAAACACGTTCGGAAGTCCGCGACAATACTGATCAGCGCCGGTGCTAGGCTCTCCCGAAACGAGGACGGATGGACTCGGAAACGGCTACCGAGATCAAACGGCACTTCGACGTAGTCGCGGAAAGCCTACGGAACGAAATCCGCCTCGTCGACGAGAAGAGCGATCGGAGATCTGAGGATCTGGAACGTCGCCTGCGCGAGGAGATGCAGGACGTCAAACGTCATTTCGACGTGGTCGGCAAAGGGCTGCGATCCGATATCCGCCTCGTCGCCGAAGGAGTGGCCGGTCTGGATGAGAAATTCACTTTCGAATTCGTGAGGGTCCGTGAGGAGATCGGCGAAGTAAAGAGTTTGCTTCAAGCCTCTTACGGCGTCCTCGATCGCAGGCTTCAGGCGCTCGAGCGGAAGCCTTCCTGAGGCGCGACCTCCCGGTACTCGGAACGAGCCAGACCCGCTTTGGGTCATCCCCCGATGAGCGCTTCGCACAGGGCCGCCTTCGCGAGCAGGCGCGTCGAGTCGAGCGTCGGCAGCGGCGCTTCTTCGGGACGCACGAGCAGCGGGATCTCCGTGCAGGCCAGAAAGTGCTCCGCCCAATTCGCAGTCATCGAATGCTCCCCTCTTTCGACCTCACTTCGAGGACAGGACCGTCCCGCTCTCGAGCTCCTCGCCCCATGCGTCGCGGATCACCTCCAGCTCTTCCATCTGCGCCCTCGACAGAGAGAGCTTCAACCGCTCCTCCGCGTACGCGCGAATCGCTCGAAGCTCTCTCTGCATCCTCCGGCGACTGCGCCGACTCCGGTCCCCGAGTCCGTAATCGTCCCGCACGTCGCTCATGCTCAGGATCATGCCCGCGATCACCGGTTGCACCCGTTCCGCTTGTTCGGGTGTCAACGAGAGGCGTTCCTTCACCTCCTGGAATCGTTTCCGGACGTGCTCCAGCTGCTGAGGGTCGCGCGCCGGCTGGTCCGCGAGGGCCGAGAACGTCGTGGCGAGAAATACCGCGAGGACTCCGAGCAATGTCTTCATGATTCCCCTCCGGGAGCGGGCGCCAGCCAGCGGGCGAGGTTGCCGACGTAGCTCCGGATGTCGGCGGCGGCCTGCGGGTTCGAGGCCATGCCCTGACCCTCCGGCTCGGTGACGAACGACGGGGCTCCCCGTCGCGGATCCCAGTTGTAGTCGGCAAAGTGGTGGAAGCTCGACTGCGCGGCGGCGCGTCCGAGAAGGTTGCCGTCGCCGTCGACAGCCCGCTCGAAGGCGACGACGAGATTGAACGGCCGCCCGGTCACCGAGCTGCAACCGACCGCGACGACGCGCGCGGACGGGTCGCCAGCCGGAGCGCTCACCGCGCCCTCGTGCGGATGAGCCGGAAAGTATTCGAGCGTGCGGTCCGGTCGTCGGGGATCGCGAAACAGCGGATGAACCGGCTCGACCACGGCAATCCGCTGGTAATCGCCGTTCTTTCCGGAGTGATAGTTGGGCCAGGAGATCGTCGCCGTATCGCGGTCGTCCGCTCGCTGCCGGGAACGATCGGGTTCGGTGTTGCGGCTGTGGAAGTGATTCGCCGCGCCGACTCCGCCGAGACCGCTGAGCGACGCGCCCATGTCCTGATGGTCGCGCACGGTGACGAGACCTCCCCCGCGCCCGCGGAAACGCCCGATCGCGGCGCACTCCTCCGCGGTCATGCCCTCACCCACGTCGAGCGCAAACAGCCACAGCTCGTCGAAGGTGGATCGGTCGACCTCGGCGAGGACAGGATCGGGACGGCCCGGCGGCGCCTCACGGTTCCTCGCGGTCACCGACACCGGGCGACCCGAGACGTCGAGCGCCTCGAGCTCGCGACGCAGCAACGTCAGGCTGTCGATGGACCAGTCGTCCGGCTTCGCCGCGGTCGTCGTCTGAAGCAGAATCTCGAGTCCGCTCGCGCTCACGAGCTCCTCCTTTTGCTCATGCAGCCTGTCTGTCCGAGCCGGGAGAACTACAGGCTTCGTGCCACGGGGCTTTGCGGCTCGGGCGTCGCGCAAGTCTTTACCGAACAGGGATCTCGACTCGCGGACTGCCGCGCCCGCGTCGCAAGCAAATGCCGAACTCTCGACAGAGTGTCGGTAAATCCGCAGATCCTTGTAGCCCCGCACTGTCGAATTCACGGCCCGTCCTCCGTCGTACTGGTGAGAGGAGGAGGGCGCGATGAAACTTCTGGTGACCACGTTTCTGACGCTCGACGGAGTGATGCAGGCCCCGGGCGGGCCCGACGAGGACCGGGACAGCGGATTCGACCACGGGGGCTGGCTGGTGCCTTTCGCCGACGAAGACATGATGCGGTTCGTCGTGGAGTGGATCGGCCGGGCGGACGGATTCCTGCTCGGCCGGAAGACCTACGAGATCTTCGCCGCTCACTGGCCGCGCGTGACCGACCCCGGCGACCCGGTCGCCCGCGCGCTGAACACGCTTCCCAAGTACGTCGCGTCGAAGACGCTGGACAAGGTGGGGTGGAACAACGCGACCGTGCTTCGCGGCAACGTCGTGGAAGAGATCCGGAAGCTCAAGAGCCGACCGGGACGCGAGCTCCAGGTCCATGGCAGCGGGGGGCTCGCCCAGACGCTCATCGAGAACGACCTCGTCGACGAGTACCGGCTGTGGTCCTTCCCGGTCGTCCTGGGGAGCGGAAAGCGGCTCTTCGGGTCCGGGACGGCGCCGGCAACTCTGAAGCTCGTCGACAGCCGGACGACGAGCACCGGCGTCTCGATCAATACGTACGCCCGGGCGGGGGCCGTCCAACATGGCCGGGTCGAGGCGACCGAGTGGCGGGAGAAGTTTCAGCGCAACAAGGCCGAGGCGTAAAAGTGCGGAAACGCATCTTCATCACGGGCGCGAGTGGAATCGCCCGGCGCGCGGGCGGTCGCGCTGGAAATGTTCGATCGCATCGCGGTTCTGGGGGCGCTCCTAGAAGCCCGCGACAATACTGAACAGCCCCGGTGCTAGGCTCGATCGGAGCGCGATGGACAACGAAGCGACCCAAGAGATCAAGCGCTACCTCGACATCACCGTTGGGGGCTTTCGCGCGGATTTTGATGTCACCATCGCGGACCTTCGTGCGGACCTCAAGGCCGACATCCGCGACGTCCGTATGGTCACCGACGACCTGCGGGAAGAGATCCGCGACGTCAAGCGGCACGCCGACGTCGTGGCGGAGAGCCTGCGGAGCGAGATTCGCCTCGTCGGCGAGGGCGTCGCGGGCCTGGATGAGACGTTCACGAAGGAGTTCGTGAACGTGCGAGTGGAGATCGATGACGTAAAAGCGCTCATCCGAGCCGGGTACGCCCACCTCGACCGGAAGATCCAGGAAAGACCGACGTAGAGCACGGTGGGTCGCCCTTGCGGCGGCGCCCGCCCCGGTTCGCGTTCCCGGTTCCCGGTCGTCGTCAGCCGAGCTTTACCAGGTTCAACGTCGGAAGCGGCCCGCCGAACTGCTGCAGCCGGCCGCCGACGCCGAGCGAGCCGAGGTCGACGGCGGCAAAGCCGAGCGACTCGACGAGAGCGACGACCGAGGCTTTCGCTTCGGCGTCGTCTCCCGAGACCCAGATCACGCGGCGCCCGCCCGCCTCGCGGGGATCGGCGGCGAGCACCGCGGCCGGCAACGCGTTGAACGCCTTGACGACGCGCGCGCCCGGGAGAAGGCTCGCGACGATCTCGGTCGACGTCCTGCCCCCGAGGTCGACCGCGCGAAAGTCCGGCATGACGATGGCGTTGGTCGGATCGATGACGATGCGGCCTTCCCAGGCCGGCAGATCCGCCAGCGCACCTTCGAGCTCCTTCCAGGGGACCGCGAGGAAAACGACGCCGGCGGAGGCTGCCTCGCGCACGGTCGCCGCCGACGCCCGCGGGCCGAGCTCCTCGACCGCCGCTTCGAGCGACGCCGGCCCGCGGCGGTTGCTCAGCACGACCTCGTGACCTGCCGCGACCGCGCGCTTAGCGAATGCTCCACCGATCGCTCCTGCTCCGATGATTCCGATTTTCATCCTCGGCTCCCGACCTTTTCTCGAAGTGACTTCACCAGACGTTTCGCCGGTGCATCCTGGGTGAAGAACGGCGTCCCGCTCTTTTCGGTGGCTCCTCGACGACCACGACCGAGTTCTCGCCGCCGAAACCGTTGGCCACGGAGCGATCGGCCGACGGGTCGTTCGACCACTCGTCGCCGATCCGGTACCGAAACTGATGTTCGCCGGGAGGCAGCGGCACCTCGGTCGTCCATGCCGCTGCCTCGCCCGGTTGCCGGACCATCGGGATTCCGGGACGTTGCCAGCCGTCCCAGCTCCCCATCAGGTACGGGGTCTCTGCGCCGTCGCGATCGAGCAGGAACTCCACGGTTCCGCGATCCGAGTGTTTCCGGATCATCCCCTCTCCCCCACGGAGCGGGGGCGAGGGTCGGCGTGAAGGGCCTCGCTCAAGATCGCGCTCGCAGAGGTGTCCTCATGCACAGGCCGCGCCGCCCGCTCGTCGAGCGAGACCGGTCCTGCCCCCCAGTACGCGATCAGGAGCGCCCCGCCGAGCATCGCAAGGTTCTTCATGAACATCGCCATCTGGATCTGCCGCATCATCGGGTCCGGGACCTTCCAGAACGCGTGCATCATCAGCGTTACGGGAACGAGAAAACCGACGAGCAGCCACGCGCCGGCGCGCGCGTGCCAGCCGATCAGGACCGACAGTCCGCCGACGATCGCCAGGACTCCGGACAGCGGGACGAGGACCCCCGCGAGCGGGACCCCCTGCTGAGCGGCGTAGGCGATCGTCTGCGCCTTGAAGTGGTTGGGAGCGGACATCAGGAAAAGCGCGACGAAGAGAATCCGGGCAATGGGTACGAGAGAGCGCATCGTCAAATCCTCCTGTGCCGAAGTACGACGGGTGATTTGGACCGATGCCACCAATACGTCCAGATTTGCTGTCCGATCGTCCAGTGACCGGTATCCTGCCCGGATGTTCAGGCATACGTCGGTCGCAAAGAACACGGACGTGCGGACCGACCTTCTCGCGGCCGCTCCTAGCGGAATTCGACCTCGCTGACGTCGATCGAAACCACCAGTGGCTCCGGCGCCGAGGTCCCATCCGGCTGACGCCCGAAGATCGTGTGTTTCGTCGGCACCAGGATCCCGGAAAATTCCTCGAGCTCCGAAACGGAGTGCGCCGCGGGAGTTCCTCCAGAGATCTCAACGTCGTAGTCGTGCCGCTTGAGAAGACCGTGTTGATCGAAGTAGAAGGTCTGCTCGGCAGAGTGAGTCGCGATGCCTGCCGGGAACGTCACCTTGAGGCGCCGCCAGGCTTCACCTTTTTCCTCCCACGGTTGGATCTCCTCCGTCTCGACACCGGGCAGGGCAAAGAGAAACGGCGTATTCAAGTATGTCCAAATCGCGTATCCGGCGAAGTACGCCAGCTGCAGGCTGTCCCACGGCGTGTCGAGAACGTGTCCGCGGAAAGACCCGCGGGGATTGAGCCGCTCCTCCACGACGTCGCCGTTGCTCGTCTCGATGGCGACCCGGTCGGGTTGAAAAGACGTGTGTCGATCCGGATGCCCGAATGGCCGATGGGACGCCCACTCCTTGCGCAAGTCGACGGTGACGTGAACGTCGCGCAGAACGTCCTCCTGGCCCTTCAATTTCCACAGGACGCCACCCTGTAAAAGACGCGCGGAGACGGTCTTCAGCCTGCGCCATCGGTCGAGACCTCCGTGCGCGTCCATCGCAAACGTCGCGAGATCGCTCATGCACTTCTCCTTGCTCCCTGGCCCTGCTCGAAGACTCCCTGGGCTGCGGTCCACAGCGTGTACGGGTTGCCGAGACCGCCGTGGAGGACCATCATCCGGTCGACCAGCTCCCTGGCCGAATGGCTCTCGGAAAGCGATCGGTCGAAGTCGCGGATGTAAGTTTTGGTGTTGCCCAGGATGGTCGCCGGGTCGTCATCGCGCGCGTCCGGGCGCTTGTGGCTGGCGACGACGATCTTCGGCTCGAGCGCCTCGATCTTCTCGACGCTCGCGATCCACCCCATTCGCTTCTCGTGGTCCGTTTGTGCCAGCCACTGGTGGATGCCGTTGTAGGCAACGTCGCCCGCGATGACGGCATCCAGGCTCGGGATGTGGACGATCGTCGAGACGCCGGTGTCCGACTGTCCGACGGTGATGATGCGCAGCTCGTGGCCCTCCAGGTCGATCACGTCACCCTCGAGGGCCTCGGGCACGATCGGGTGCCCGGGGATCTGACCCGGGAAGACCGCGTTCCAGAACTGCATCAGGCCCGGGCTGAGCTGCCCCTGTGCTTCGGGGACGACGGCCGGCGCGGTGACGGCTCTGGCATTCGGGAACGCGGCGAGGATCGTATTCAAGCCGAAGAAGTGATCCCCATGGCCGTGGGTGATGTAGATCGTCGTGAGGTTCTTTCCGGTCGCCCGGATCCAGTCGACGACTCTCTGCGCCTCCTCGCGGGTGATGAGGGCGTCGATCAGTACGGCGTCATGCTCGCCACTGATCAGCGAGATAGCGGTTGCGGGCCAGGTCGCCTCCCCCTGGCTCATCGGGGGTATAAGCCCGACGATCGGCTTGTACGGGGCGACGAAGATGTCGAGGCGGAGTGGACTGGACATGGCATTTCCTTTCCGAGGGATTGGAGAGCACGGCCGAAGAGGCCGGTCAAATCCTCCTGACGCGAAGTACGCCGGATACTTGGGACTGATGCTTCCCGATTTGTCCAGGTTTCCGGTCGGTCACCCGCGGGAAGCAGCCAGCCGTGCTGGTGCCCCCGGTTCGTCTGCGAGACCCGCGCGCACGGCGGGCGCAACACGGGTGCCGATCACTTCGATGGCCTTCATGAGCTTCGCGTGCGGCAAAGACGCCGCATTCATTTGAAAGCTGATGCGCGAGATGCCGCCCAGCGCCTCGTCGTAGCGAACGATCTTCTCGACCACTTCGTCGACGTTGCCGACGATCAGCGCGCCCTCCGGGGCTCGCTGCGCGTCGAAATCGGCACGGGTGACAGCCGGCCATCCCCGCTCCCGAGCGACGGTCGCGACGGCTCGAACGTAGCCCGGGTAGAAGTCATCGGCGGCCCCTTGCGTCGTCGCCGCCACGTAGCCGAGCGCGTGCACGCCGACCTTCAATCGATCGGGTGCGTGCCCGGAACGCAGGCCGATCTCCCGGTAGAGATCGACGAGGGGCCGGAAGCGCCGCGGCTCACCACCGATGATTGCGATCATCAAGGGAAGTCCAAGCGCGCCAGCACGTGCGAACGACCGTGGAGTCCCGCCAACCCCCAGCCATATCGGAAAGGGGTCCTGCATCGGCCTCGGGTAGACGCCTTGCCCCGTCAAGGGAGCCCGATGCCGGCCCGACCAGTGGACGTGCTCGTTCTGACGGATATTCAAGAGCAGGTCGAGCTTCTCGGCGAAGAGAGAGTCGTAGTCCTCGAGGCTGAAACCGAACAGCGGAAACGCCTCGACAGATGACCCCCGGCCGACAACCATCTCCGCCCGGCCCTGCGATAGGAGGTCGAGGGTGGCGAACTCCTGAAATACCCGGACGGGATCGGCTGCGGAGAGCACCGTCACCGCGCTGGTGAGACGGATGCGGCTCGTTCGCGCCGCCGCCGCTCCGAGAATGACCGCAGGGGCGGAATCGAGGTACTCCCGACGGTGGTGTTCGCCGATTCCGAATGCGTCCAGCCCGACCTGATCGGCATGTTCGATCTGCTCGACAAGGTTGCGCAGACGGTCCGACCCGCTGATCGCAAGACTCTCGTCGTCGTATGCCGCGGCGAAGCTGTCAATGCCAATTTGCATCTCTCGGCCCTTTGGTTTCTCGGTGTTCACCGCCATCGGTCAAATCCCCTGAACCGAAGTACGACGGGTGATTTGGACCGATGCTCCCCATACGTCCAGATTTGCTGTCCGATCGTCCAGCGGGCAGAACCCCATCCGGATGTTCAGGCATACTTCGATCGCAAGACCATGGATGTTCTGACCGACGTTCTCGAGGCTGCCCGGATGAAGAGCGGCCTCTATGGCCGGCTCGAGCTGACCGCGCCGTGGGGGCTCTCCTTCGATCGCGCCGCTCCGCACTTCTACGTCGTAACGCGCGGGACGTGCTGGCTCGAGGCGGACGGCCAGGGCGAACCCATCCAGCTCGGCGGCGGAGATCTCGTCTTTCTGCCGAAGGGCAATCCGCACGCGATCAAGGACACCCCGACGACGCCCGCGGTCCCGGTCGAGCAGGTCTTCGGTTCGGGTAGCTGCGATCGAGCCAGGGAGAACGCTCAGCCGGCCGGCATCGTTCGCTACGGCGGAGGTGGCGCCGCGACGACCCTCGTCGCCGGTTACTTTTCGACGGAGAACGGCGCGCAGAACCTCCTCTTCGATTCGCTGCCCCCCGTGCTGCACGTCAAGGGCGACGCGGGAACGACCGTCCGGTGGCTCGAGGCGAACCTGCAGTTCGTCGCGTCGGAGATGGCGTCCGGCGAGCCGGGCTTCGAGACCATCGTGAGCCGGCTGGCCGACATCCTGGTCGTGCAGGCCGTGCGGGCGCACCTCGCGCAGAGCGGCGGAGGATCAAAGGGGTGGCTGCGGGCGCTCATCGATCCGCAGATCGGCCGGGCGCTGTCTCTCATCCACGAGAAGCCCGAAGACGACTGGACGGTCGAGTCGCTGGCGTCGAAGGTCGGAATGTCGCGCTCCGCGTTTGCCGCGCGGTTCGCGCAGCTCGTCGAGGAGCCGCCGCTGACGTACCTGACGCGCTGGCGGATGCAGAAGGCGAGCCGGCTCCTCGAGACGAGCCCGGCCGGCGTCGCGGAGGTCGCGAAGCGCGTCGGCTATGACGCCGAGGCCGCGTTCTCCAAGGCGTTCAAGCGCTGGATCGGTGTGGCGCCGGGGGCGTATCGGCGGGAGGCGACCTCTGCTGTCCCCTTTCGCTAACTCGCTCGCGCCATCACCGAGACGGTCTGTCCCCTTTCTTGGTCAGGCCCTCGCCGCCGCCTCGCGCGTGGCCTGCCGGTTTCGGGTGAGGTGCGGCACGATGCCGAGCAGTCGCTCGATCACCGTGAGCTGTCCCCGGTGGTGCATCTCGTGCTCCTTGGTCCCGAGCAGCATCTCGAAGCGGGACTTCGAGGCGCCACCTCGCTGACGCACCTGTTCGGACAACTGCGTCTCGGGAAGCCCCTCCACCCACTCGACCGAGCGCTCCCCTTCCGTTCGCAGGAAGTCGATGATCTCGCTCTTGGAACGGGGCCGCTCCTCCTCCGCCTGCGATCGGCTGATGAGCTCGCCGAAGTCGAAGTCCTCGAGCGACGGGCGACGGTCCTCCTCGTGGAGAAAGCGATCCGCGCGCCCCAGCATGGCGATGTGCACCAGCGTTTCGGCCACGGAACGGCTGTCGGTCGCGGGCCGGTAGCCGTACTGGCTCTCGGGAATGTCTTCGGCGATCAGGATCGTGTTCTTGCGCACCGTGCGCATCGAGTCGACCAGCTCTTTGGGTCCATAGAGATTCATGTGTCCTCCTCGTTCTCGGGTTGTGGCTTCCGTCATTGAGACGTAGGTGCACTCGGGGCCAGGAGGTTCACCGACGCGGCCGGCGGACGGCCCTCACCTTGCCGGTCTTTCCTCCTCCGCAGAAGAACAGATCGCCGCCATCGGACTCGAGCCCCGACACGTTTACTCCGGGCGGCATGTCGAGTCTTTCCAGAACCTCTCCCGTTCCAGGATCGACTCGCCGCAACTCGCTCTGGTCACCTTCCCAGGTGCCGTGCCACAGCTCTCCGTCGATCCATGTGACTCCGGTGACGAAGCGGTTGGACTCGATCGTGCGAAGAATCGCCCCTGTCTCGGGGTCGATTTGATGGATTTTCCGGTCCCGATACTGCCCCACCCAGAGCGTCCCTTCGGCCCACGTGAGCCCCGAGTCACCGCCGCCGCCGGGCGCCGGAATCGTGGCGAGCACTCGGCCGGTCTTCGGGTCGATCTTCTGGATGCGATCCTCGGCGAGCTGATACAGGTGCCGGCCGTCGAAGGCCGTTCCGGCATGCGCGGTCACATCGATCGAGCGCAGCGTC
>Ga0207684_10002347_pt1 | contig 19161 bp, 18 predicted proteins | sample KBSK5501metaG_FD_184342 | JGI IMG/M metagenome (GOLD analysis project Ga0207684, IMG submission 184342) | Corn, switchgrass and miscanthus rhizosphere microbial communities from Kellogg Biological Station, Michigan, USA - KBS K5-50-1 metaG... | ecosystem: Host-associated > Plants > Roots >...
GCTGAAGCGAGAGAAGGGTGGGAACATCATCCTCGAAGGCGGGCCTCGGCTCATCCACGAGGTGATACGCCGCAATCTGGCCGACGACTACTGGTTCCTCATCATGCCCGTCGTGTTCGGACGAGGGCCGCGCTACTGGTTCCCGACGACTACCCAAACGAACCTGAAGCTCCTATCGGCGACGAATATGCCGTACGGTGAGCTCGTCCTTCACTACGAGGCTCGTCAGGGAAAGGCCGCAACCGGAACCGGCTGATCCAGTACATCCCGTCCTCCTCGGTACCTCGGATTGGAAGGTCAACCGAGCCGCGGTCTCCCTAACCCATCGGCCGCCCCAGGCCTTGTCCATCTGAATGGTTGTCACCTTGCAGCGGCTCTTAACATCGAGTCGCCGAGCGGTAAGCAACGAGTCAGGCAGAGCCACTACTCACGCGGCAGTCTGCCGGGAGTCGTCAGAGCGCAATCACGTCGAGGAAAGCCCCACGCACAGTCGTCTCCAGCCCAGCCCCCCGCTTGCATTGCTTCTATCGCTTGCGCTGGTCGCTTGTCAGTCAGCGGGAGGCGATGGCTCTCCTGGCGCGCAGGCGGGATCAACCTCCCCGACGGCGAGCCCATCGACGACCCCCCAGCCGGTCGCATTGCCAAGGCCAACGGACATCCCGACCGATGGCACGTGCGAAGACGACCATGTTTGCCTGGGTCTCCTCGGCGCCGGGACGACGTACCACACCAAGGCGTTCGCGCCAGCCATCACGCTGAGGATGCCCGTCGCGGCGTGGGAGAACCTCGCCGATGAAGCCGCCGTCTTCCAACTCTTGCCGATCGGCACCCCTGGGGACGCCATCGCCTTCTTCCGTGGTGCCAGGGCCGTGGCGGCGGACGGATCCTTCGCGCAGGTCAAAGCGACCGTCGACGGCCTAACGACCTGGCTGGGCTCACATGAGCTCCTGCATGTGACTCCTGCCAAACGGGTGACCGTTGGCGGGCTGAGCGGCCTAACCATGGACATCACCATCGCTCCCGGAGCGGTGAGCCACCCATCCGACTGCCCCGTTCAGACCTGCGTCACGATCTTCAAGGGCCAGGATCTCTCGGCGCGTCCGCCCTGGCATTGGGACTGGGGATCGGCCGGGACGGAGACCCAGCGCCTGTACCTGTTGAAGGCGACCGACGGGGTGGTCGCGATCTTCGTCGACTCACTGGACGGGACGACGTTCGACACGCTGACCAGCAGTGCAGATCGGATCCTTGCCGGCGTGAAGTTCGGCTGAGGCGGTCTGGGCGAGGGTACTGACAAGCCGTGCAAGTACGTACCGGATGGCCCATGGGGTAGTCGGTCGGAACGTAATACGTGGACAACGCGAGGTCACGCTGCTCCGGGGCAGCGGCGCGCCCGCTGACAGATGATCGCCTCGAGCCGAATAGTCAGGACTCGACCTCTATCCGCTCATCTGCCCCCGGATCGGCCGCAGCAGTCGCGCCAGGGCCCCGAGCGCTGCCACTGGCTCACCGCCCTCGGCCTCGAGCTGTCGCCTGCTGGTCTAACTGCCACCGCCAGCCATCGGCTCGAGCGTTGCTCGGGCGCCAAACCGGTCGAGGAGCACCGCAGTGGGTCCAGGTGCCACCCGAGCGGCATGGCTGCCTCGGTCTCGACCCACGCCGAGTCTAGGCAACCAAGTGGCGGCATGGCGCATGCTACCGGATAGAACAGGTGTTCGACATGGGCATGCGCTGAGGCGCCGGCCGGGCTCCCCCCGGGGCAGAAGAGTTGCCACGCAGCCGGCGCCTGCAATTGAGCATCGCAAGTAGGATGCCAGCGGCGAAATCCGACGATGGTACGGGGCGCCCTACGTACCGGGATGTGACTCGTTAGGGATGTCGGCTCGGTGACACCAGGCGAGGCGGCCTCGCGATCGGCTGCGCCTCGAGAACGGCCAGCTCGTGTTTTGCCTCAGCTATTAGCCGCCCAGCTGCGATCCCGAAGGCAGGGTGAAGCAGAATCTCGCGCTCTGCAGCCACCACGCGCTTGAGAACCGCGATCCGCCTCTGTCTATCTGCGACCGCTTGGGCCATGCGAGCCAGACGCGCACGCAACGTGCCATCAGCCCGCAAGGTCGCCGGCAAGGTGATGCGGGGTATAACGCGTGAGCGAAGCATTTCGGCCGGGCCCGTACCTCGGGGGGAGGCAGCCGAGGTGCGAGGCACCCGGCCGGCGGGGGGAGAACCGGCCGGAGCTCGCCCGCCCAGTGTTAAGCATGCGGTTAGGTGCTGTCTAGGGGGGATGGGTGCCGTTGTGCCGGTCGTCGCCGGCTCGATGCGCAGCCCTAGACTTCGGTCATGGTCATCAGCATCACCACAAGCCATCCAGACGAGGATCAGCGGCAGCGAGCCGACCGCTTCCTCGCCGACTTCCTGCCTCGGCTGGAGCGAGAGCCCGGAGTCGTGGCGGTCTATCACTACTCAGACACCGGCGACAGCACCACGCTTATCGTGTGGCGGGACGACGACGCACGCCTCGCATACCGCACCACCGCGCTCGCCGGCGAGGCGATGGCCTTCGAACAGGCGTCCGGCTTGCCGGCCGTGCGCCGGGCGTTCCAGCTCAGCTACCCGCCAGCCTGAAACGCTGAGAGGCCGCAGCGCCCGCCCTGGACACCGGCTTTGTTGAGGCCAGCGGTCGGGCTTGCTCATGGCTTTTGGGCCAGCTCAGTCCGTGCTTTTGGCTCCGAGAAGCGCGGCGCGCTCACGAGCAGGAGCGTCGTGGAGAGCACGGCGACGACTGCTCCTGAGAACGCCGGCGTTGGCGGAGGCTGACCGGGCGCTATGCCGATGGTGAGGATGAGTCCAACGACTCCGGCTGCCCAAGCGGGCAATACCCACATCACCCACCAGGCCCAGAGATGGTTATGCCGGAAGCCGGCGAGCAGGACAACGCTCAGCAGCGTTCCGATCACGACCAGCGCCAGGCCGGCGCTGCGGGCCTGGACTTCCTGCTCGCGGAACCGAGCGTACCTGAGGGCCGCTCGCGCTCGCGCGCCCGACGGCCGGGCGCGCGACGCAAGACCGTCAGAATCCGCAGTTGCCGGGATTCGGCTGATCAATCCGCGCGGGTGCACCGGCGGGGATCACCCTCGTGACAATGACGACCGCCATGACGGTGCCCTCGTTGCGCCCGATGTGCACGACATTGCCGGGGTCGACGAAGGCGGCGCCAGCCGTGGCAACCTCTGGGCTGCAGCTGGGGTCGTCGCCACGGTAAAAGGTCATGGTTCCCGACTTGATGATGACCAGGCTCGGGCCGGGGTGGCTGTGCCAGCCGAACGTCCCGCCCGGGGCAACGTCATTCTCCGTGACGATCAGGCTGCTCTCTCCCTTGGTCCGGAGCTGGGTCATCCAGTCTCCGGTCTTGACGACCAGGTTGACCGGATCGAGGCTCCCCGTCGCGATCGTGGTTGTGGTCACCCCCGAGCTGGGCGTGGCCAGTACGATCCCTGCGATCGCGGCCACGCCAAACAGCGCTGCGGCCAGGGCGATCATGAATCGGTTGCGCATGTCATATCTCCTTCGTTTGATGCGACGGCTTCCACCACGCGAAGCGGCTCGAGGTGCGAGTAGGTGTCGTCGCCTTCGCGGGATGCTCTCGCCGAACCCGGTTCCGGGCCTCGCCAGGACGCTCCTGGCGTGTGCGGCAAGATGCAGTGCGATGAGCACAATGGCCGACACCGAGAGAGACGCGCCTCGGATGGGATTCGTCCTCCTTGCGTGATCGTCCTCCCGCGGCCGACGTTCCGGACCTACGGCTTCGGAAGGTGATTTACGTATTGACCCTAAGGAGGATTTGACGGCGGGCCAACCGTGCCTGCCTGCATTTGCCGGGGGTGCTGGCACCCGGCCGGGACGGCGAAGTCAGTCGCGCATTGGTCCGCCGCCCGCCGCTCCTTGGCCGCCTCATCCGCGGGCTGCCGAACAGCTCCGAGACCGGGGCCGAAATGCCTAACGGAGTAGGCCCCGCCGAAAGGCGCTGGGGGCATTTGGCCATCAGCGATTACCGCGTTGATTGGTGCTCTCATGCGCGACGCCGAGCGTGAGCTCGAGCGGCCCGACGACCGCGCGATGCGACGTCCCTCGCCTAGCTTGACGCACGACGAACAATTTTGAACACGATGCCACGGGACCCCGCCGTGTCGAAGCCTGGGCCTAACGAGCTGAACTCCAACGCAGCGGACCGGTTGCAGGCCGAGCTCCAACAGTTGCGCAAGTCACGCAAACGCCTGGTCGTCGCCGCCGACGCTGATCGTCGCGTGATCGAGCGCGCGCTCCATGACGGTGTTATGCAGTTTCTCGTGGCACTCGCCGTCAACCTTCGACGCCTGGGCGGTCTGGTCGATCGGGATCCGAGCGCCGCGAAGCTGCTGATCGACGAGATGGCCCTCCAGGTAACCGCAGCGCTGGACCAGGCACGGGAGCTGGGGCAGTCAATCTATCCCCCCATGCTCGAAGCAAGGGGGTTGGCGAGCGCCCTCCGCTCCGCGACAGCAAGCGCGGGCGTTCGCGCCTCAGTCACGGCGCCCGCCGAAGCGGGCTACGCCGCCGAGGTCGCCGCCGCCGTTTACTGGTGCTGTATGGAGGCGCTGTCGTCAGCGCCCGCCGGGACGGAAGCGACCGTCACGGTCGCTGAGGCGGATGGAGGGCTAACCTTTGAAGTCACGGTGGTCGATCCTTATTCCGATGAACGACTGCAGCGGGTCCGGGATCGAGCCGAAGCCTTCGGCGGGCGCCTCACATCGGCGGAGGACAACGCCACGCGTGTCGCAGGTTGGCTGCCTCGGTCCGGGTGATCCCGGTCGCTCTCAGCGAGATACATAATCACGGCCTTCACCCGCTTATGAACAGACGGCTCCCAAGTCAACCCGAGCTTCTGGAAGATCGAATTGATGGCCTTTTCGACCGACCGCTCGGCTACGGCCAGGTCGACCGCGATCGATGCGTTGTTCATCCCCTCGGCCATCCTGCGCAGAACGTCCAATTCCCGCGGCGTGAGGTCGCGCAGCGGGGACGCGGTGCCGCGCGTCGTCTCGCCGATCAAGCCTTCCACGACCTTTGGGTCGATGAGCGACCCACCCGATGCGACGGCGCGGATCGCCGAGACGAGCTGATCTCGATCCGCTACGCGCTCCTTGAGCAGATACGCGCGACCGTCGCTGCCGCTCTCGAGCAGCGCCAGGGCGTAGCCCGGGCTGGCGTACTGGCTCAGGACGACGACCCCGACGCTCGGGTGGGTTTCACGCAATCGTCTGGCGATCACGATTCCCTCATCGGAGTTGCCCGGCGGCATGCGGATGTCGGTTATGACAACGTCCGGGCGTCCCTCCTCGACGGCGACCAGCAGGGAATCAAGGTCCCCGCAGGCAGCGACGACTTCAAACCCAGGCTCGGCCTCGAGCAGCCTCTGGACACCCTCACGGACGAGGAGGTGATCCTCAGCGAGCACGAGCCGGAGCGGCATGCGCAGAGGATACGTCCGTGAGCCGACCCGACCCAATTGTCTTGATCGTCGACGACAACGACATGAACCGCAAACTGGCCGGGGACGTGCTTCGGCTAGCGGGATTCCAGACGCTCGAGGCGGCAAGCGCCGCAGAGGGCATTAGATCCGCCACCGCCCACCTGCCTGATGTGATCTTGATGGACCTCCGCCTGCCCGACCTCGACGGCAGCCAGGCGGCGTTGAGATTGCGCTCCGACCCGCGAACGGCGCTCATCCCAATCGTGGGCCTTAGCTCCCTCCGGATCGATGACGGTGAGGAGTGGCTAAAGGCGATGGGCTTCGCCAGCTACCTGACGAAGCCCCTCGACATGGACGAACTCGCAGACCTCGTCCGTCGGTTCTGTGCAATCAACGACGCCACACAGCCCTAACAGGCGTGCCAGCATCCCCCGCAGCGACAGGCTGGCATGGTTGGCGCGCTCGCAGCCTCCTTGTATGTTGCCCTCAATTGCGTAGTGGTTGAGGATGGGTAGCTCCGGTGTTGAAGGCAGAGCGGTGCTTGCGGACGCTTGTCGGGATCGTCCTGGTTGGTCTCCTACTAGCAGCATGTTCCACGAGCGCCACCACCTCAACGGAGGCGCGCATCCCTCGCGTCGCGATGATGCACGTGGGCACCGATCACAACCCTCCATCGCTCGCCACACTCGTGACGCGCCTGGGCGAGCTCGGCTGGTTCGACGGCTCAGCGGACCAGGTCATGCACGAGCTCGTGGGCGACGGGGTCACGAAGGTCCAGGGCAAGATGGCACAACTGCGAGGGCAGTTCGACGGCCCGCGAATTGAGCTGATCTGGCGGAATCTGGAGCCGTCCCAAGTGGAAGCACAGGCGGTGGACTTTGTGCGGCAGCACGTCAACGTGATCGTCGCCTTTGAAGACAAATCAATCCGCGCTGCTCAGGATGCGACGGCGCAGCAGACAAACCGCATTCCAATCGTCTTTCTTCACCCATCCGATCCGGTGCGGGACGGGCTGGTCGCGAGTCTCTCGCATCCCGGCGGCAACCTGACTGGCGTCTTCGGCGCACGAGATCCGGTCGTCAAGCAGTTGGAGCTGTACAAGCAGATCGTGCCTGGACTCCACCTGCTGCTGACGCTGGTCGATCGCACTGATCCCGCGACGCCTCCACTCCTATCGCATGCGCAGGCGGCTGCTAATCGGCTTGGCATCGATTTGGAGCTCCGCTACGCCTCGAGTGATACCGATCTGGATCGCGTGTTCGAGTCCGTGGCGCCGGGCGAAGTCGACGGGGTCTTCATCCTCTCGCCGAGCCTGAGGCTCAACCACTCTGGGAAGATCATCGACCTCGCGGCGGCAGCCCACCTGCCGGTGCAGGCCCACCGCAAGGAGTGGGTCGATCCGGCAAAGGTGGATCCGGGTGCGCTCTTCTCTCTCGGCGTCGACGTGGCACCTGTCGGTACTGCCGGGGCCCGCTTCGTCGATAGCATCCTGCGGGGGACGGCACCCTCAGACCTGCCGGTGCAGGAAGTGCCCCAAGTGGAATTCACGATCAGCCTCAAGCGAGCCGCAGAGTTGGGGATCCAGGTGCCAGAGGACGTGATCGCCCGGGCTGACAAGGTCTATCGGTAGCTGGTCCATAGACCCGCCGTGGCAGCGTCGGTACAGCCTCACCGCCGCCTGATCTGGAGGTATGCGGTCGTCGTCGTGTCGCTGGTCATCGCGGCCATCGTCTCGGTCGGGCTCAGTGAACTCTACTTGTCCTATGAGGACAGCCGGCGGGCGGTGACCAGCCTGGAGGCAGAAAAGGCGGCGTCGGCCGCCGTGTCGATTGGCCAGTTCATCCAGGAGATGCTGGGCGACGTGCGAAAGGTTTCGAACGCGACATCGGATCGGGTGGCACGGCGGCAGGATTTCCGGGGCCTGCTCGGGCAGCAGAAGCTGATTACGGAGCTGACATACCTGGACTCAACGGGCCGTGACTGCGTGCACGTGTATTCGTTCGAGGTCGGTCAGCTGGACAGCATCGCCTGTCAGGGTGATCGATCGGGCAGTCAGGAGTTCATCCAGGCCAGAACCGGGCAGCAGTATTTCGGTGGCGTCGTCTTCGACCAGCGCGACGCCAGACCCCACATGTCGATCGCCATCCCCGAGGCTGCCCCTGGCACGGGTGTGATCGTGGCGGACGTCGACCTGCGGTCCGTCGTCGATGCCATCGGCCGAGCCCAGATCGGCACCGAAGGCTACGCGTATGCCGTGGACTCGCGCGGTGAGCTCATCTCTCACCCTAACGTCAACCTCGTGCTCGCCCACACCAGCTTCGCCGCTCTCCCCCAGGTGCACGCTGCGCTGAGCGGAGCGAAATCCACCTCCGCGGAAGTTGTGACCAACGGACAGGACCCGGGCGGGAGACAAGTGCTCAGCGCCTTCCAGGGCGTGGACCCACCCGGTTGGTGGGTCTTCGTCGAGGAGCCGATCAGCGAGGCCTTCGCGCCGATCCAGGCGGCGATCTGGAGAACCGTTCTCCTGCTAATCGTGTTCATCGTGCTGGCCGTCGTGACCAGTGTGCTGCTGGCCCGCAACCTGGTCCGGCCGATTGAGTCCATCCAGGCTGCCGCCTCGAAGATCGGCTCAGGCGCACTGAACCAGAGGATCGAGATCGCAAGCAGCGATGAGCTGGGGGCGCTGGCCGATGAATTCAACCGCATGGCTGCCCGCCTGCAGGCCTACTACGCCGATCTGGAACATGAAGTCCAGGAGCGCACCCGCGAGCTGGCGACCGCGCTGGCCCAGCTCGACCGGAAGAGCCGCGAGCTGGAGGCCGCCAGCCACCACAAGTCGGAGTTTCTGGCGAACATGTCGCACGAGCTGCGGACCCCTCTCAACGCGATCAGCGGCTTCTCACAGGTGTTGCGCAGGGGGCTTGTCGGCGAGATCAACGAGAAACAATCCGAGTACCTAGATGACGTGTTGACTGCATCCCGTCATCTGCTGTCGTTGATCGACGACGTGCTCGATCTGGCCAAGGTCGAGGCCGGTCAGATCGAGCTGCGCGTCGCTCCGTTCTATTTGTTCGATGTTCTCGAGGGCGGTGCGGTCGTCGTCCGGGAGCGGGCGACCAGGGGCGAGGTTCGCGTCTCAGTCACGTCAGATCCAGGGATCACCACCGTAGTTGGCGACGAGCGTCGGATCAAGCAGGTGATCTTCAACCTGCTCTCCAACGCGGTGAAGTTCACGCCGGCTGGTGGCGAGGTCAGCGTCAGCGCGGGACGAGTCGATGGCGAGATACGGGTCTCCGTGCGTGACACCGGGCCGGGCATCCCGCCCGAGGATCAGGAGCGGATCTTCGAGGAGTTCCAGCAGGCTGAGGCAGGCAAGGAGCAGCGCGAGGGGACAGGGCTGGGCCTGGCCCTCTCGAAACGTCTCGTCGAGCTCCACAACGGTCGCATCTGGGTCGAGAGCATACCGGGCAGTGGCAGCACCTTCACGTTCACGCTGCCGCAAGCAGGAGCATAGGCGTGGCGGACGAAGAGATCCTCGTGGTCGAGGACAACGAAAAGAACATGAAGCTCATTCGGGTTGTGCTCGAGTCGAGTGGTTATCGCACGCTCGAGGCATCCACCGGCCGAGAGGCAGTGGATCTGGCATCCGAGCATCGACCGGCGCTCGTCCTGATGGACATTCGGCTCGCGGACATGGATGGGCTCGAAGCCCTGAAGCGCCTCCGAGAAGACGCAGACACAGCCTCCATTCCAGTGCTCGCGCTAACCGCGCAGGCGATGAAGGGAGACCGTGAGCGGTTCCTGGAGGCGGGCTTCGATGGCTATCTTGCGAAGCCAGTGGACATCGACGAGCTCATCGCGATAGTCCGGGAATACTGCCAGCCAGGTGAAGCTCGATGACCTCTCCGGCTTCAACGCACCCGCCATGACCCAGTACGCGGCCACTACGCCAAACGTTCTGCACGGGTTCGACCGCTACAACGAGGGCAAAGCTTATCGCGAGCAGGTGCGGCCTTTTGGCTTCTTGTCAGCCTTCCAAGCGCGCCGGAGCACGCGGCAGCGGTTCCCGTCGCCCGGCGACCCGATCGCGCCGTCGGAGTTGGTGATGCACCTGTCGTCGTGGCGCCCTATCACAAGGATCCGAGGCAGGCGGCGAAGCACGCCTTCGACCGGAACACCCGGCTGCCGGTGCCCGAGTCCGAACTGCTCACCTACGCCGAGGTTTTGGCGCAATACCACCTGCACCCGGAAGCCAAGTTCGAGAACGGCGACTACCTCGATTCCGGTCCCACCCGGCGCCGTCACGTGGCGCCGCTTGGCCCAATCGGCAACATCGGCGAAGAAGCGAACCTCTGGGAGCAGCAGACCTCCACCGGCGCTGATCCGTCAGCGCAGATCCACTACGGCTCCGGACCAAGAGATCTGGAGGCGTATCGGCAGACTATCGCTCGGCGGCTCACAGCCTTTTCCGTACGAATCGTGGCGGGCCGGGCCGGCCTGTCGGTCGGCGCGGTCTCCAATATCCGCCGGGGTCTGGGGACTCCACGGACTCGCAATTTGCGGGCGCTCGATCTTGCTTTGAACGACCTCGAGGCCGACTCAGGCACAGAGTAGGTCGAATCGGTCCACCGCCCCAAGCGCCTCCACGATGGCCGGGGACTATCATCGGTTTGGTTTCGATGAGAACCCCTACGAACAGGTCACGCTCTCCGTGACCGAGGTCGGCCCCGCAACCACGCACGGCTTTCTATTCGCCGACCTGCGCGGGTACACGCATTTCGTCGAAATGCGCGGCGACGAAGCAGCGGCGGCGCTGCTCACCCGATACCGCGCCCTCGTCCGTGACGTCATCGGTGGGTTCGGTGGCGCAGAGATCCGGACCGAAGGCGACAGCTTCTACGTCGTCTTTCCGTTGGCCTCGAGCGCGGTCCTGGGTGGACTCGCAATCCTCGCGGCGGCGTCAGCGGCCGCCGGAAGCGATCCGGCCCAGTCGTTCAACGTCGGGATCGGAGTCCATGCCGGCGAGACCGCCGAACACGGCGAAGGCCCCATCGGATCCGCGGTCAATATCGCCGCCCGCGTTTGCGCCCAGGCCCGGCCAGGCGAGTTGCTCGTCACCGATACGGTCCGCTCGCTGACCCGCACCCGCCTGACCGTCCGGTTCACACCACGGGGAAGTCCGACCCTGAAAGGCATCAGGGAGCCCATCCCCTTGTTCGCGGTCGAACCCGTGGCCGAATTCATCGAGCCGGGGCCCGAGATTCCGGTTGGGCGGGCGGCGCGGATATCGGCGCGGATCCGCGCACGGCCCGCCGCGAGGTGGGGCATTCCGGTCGCCGCGGCCCTTATCATCACTGCCTTGGTCGGGGCAGGCTTCCTGCTCAGCGCCCCGAATCGGTCGCCCGGGCTCCGGACGGCGATCACGTCACTGCCGCCGATGGCCGACGTGCCGTTCTACCGGGTTGACGCCGACCGGAGCTCGATCTATCCCGGTCCGGGGCCGATCAGCGAACCGCAGGTCGCCTGGCAGGTGCAACTCGGCGGATCGTCCAGCGCCATCCCGATCGTGGTCGACGGCATGGTCGTGATCGGAGACAGCAGCGGCATCCTGCGCGCGCTCGATGCGCGTACGGGGCAAGAGAGGTGGCGGTTCAAGACAGACCAAGGTGCCGCGATCGACGGCGCGGCGGCAGCTGCCGGTGGGTTGATCTTCTTCGCCGATCTCGGCGGTACGCTCCACGGCCTTGACGCGGCGACCGGCGCCCAGCGCTGGAAGCAGCCGCTGCCAAACAGCGGCGTTCAGCCAATCGTGGCCGACGGGCTGCTCTACGCGGGGTCCTCGGATGGACACGCGTATGACTTTGACCCGCTGACCGGCAAACAGCACTGGGATTGGCAAGGCCCGACCAAAGTGCCGATGGCCGTGAATGTCGTGGATAAGGGTATCGCGTACATCGGCGGTGGCGGCGTGCTCTATCCGATTCGCGTCGTCGATGGGGCGTACGCGTGGCCACCCGTGCGGACGAACGTCAAGGACCAGAGCGCCGCGGTGCTGGCCGGGGACACGATCTTCTGGGCCGGTTATCCGGCGGCGGGCGAGGGTCTTGGCGGTGAGCTGCGAGCGATCGACCGCGCGACGGGCAAGATCAGGTGGAGCTGGGCGAGCCCGAGCGGGCAGCAGGTGAACCCATCGTCGATCCGGGGCGGCATCGTGTACGCGGTGACCGCGGATGACGGGGTGTACGCCCTGCGTGACAAGGGGTCGTCGGCGGAACAGGTCTGGCACACGTCTGGCTTGGGTTCCCTCCGGCCGGCGTCGTTGGTCGGCGACGTCGTCTACCTGCAGGTTGGCGACGGTCCGCTCGTCGCGCTGTCCGCGACAGATGGCCACGAGTTGTGGCGGACGCCCCAGCCAATGATCGGAAAGTCCAATCCCGTGGTCACCGGAGGCATGATCTTCCAGGTCGACCAAGGCCACGGCGTCATCCGAGCCTGGGCGGAGCCGGGCCTCATCGCTCTTCTGCCTCGCCACTCGGCCGTGCCCTCGGCTACGGCGAGCTCCAGCGCACCCACCGTCGCAACGCTCACCTGGCATGCGACCGCGCCGGACGGCAAGCTCATCCCGACCGCTCTCGCTGGCAGCCCCGACGGCGACATCTGGGCGGCCGACCCGTACAACAACCGCTTCGCCATCTTCAAGCCCGACGGGAACTTCGTCGAATATTGGGGGACGCCCGGCGCCGGCCGTGGCCAACTGCAGCTCCAGCGCTCGAACGGCGACGGGTTCGGCGGGATCGCGTTCGAGCGCGACGGGTCCTTCTTCGTGCTCGACGTCGGCAACTACCGCGTCCAGAAGTTCGACGCCCAGCGCCAGTTTGTTCGCGTCTGGGGCAGCTACGGCACCGGGCCGGGGCAGTACCAGGATCCCACCGGAATCGCAGTCGGCCCCACCGGGTCGGTGTACGTCCTCGACGACGAGCGCGGCGTCATCGAGTGGTACGACCGGGACGGTAAGGTCCTCGGTTCGTTCAACGCGTTCGCCAGGGCGCTGCGTGTACAGAGGTCTGATTACGGCACGGGCGGCGCCGGTTCTCTCGTTGTCGACGCGAACGGCAATCTATACGTGGCCGATGGACAACCGGTTGAGGTCGAGCGGTTCAACGCGAAGGGCAAACTGACGATGATCTTCGGCGCACGCGGGGACGCCCCGGGCCAGTACCGCGACGGGCCCGGGGGCATAGCGATCGACTCGAAGGGCCGCCTGTACGTCGATGACGGGCCTAGTCGAGGCGCGTCGCCCGCGGTGCTGATCTTCGATCGCGACGGCCATTACTTGGCCAGCTTCGGGGCGGGCGAAGTGGGCCCCGACCAGATCACGTGGCCGGCGGGTCTGCTCCTCGATGGCGCCGGCAACCTGTACATGAGCAACGCGGCGGGCCAGGCCGACCGTTCGAAGCCGAGCTCGCTCCTGAAGTTCCGGCTCCTCCCACCGTTTGCACCCTAGCTGTAGTTCCCGGGCGAAATGAGGCGAGGAACCTCTCGATCACGCTTGTCGCCCGCACTAGGGTGTCGGCACCGTGGAGGCAGCTTGACCACGGGTTGCCCCGCCGTGGCATCTTAGGGTTGGCGCACGAAGGGCGCGGAGTTGAAGAAGATGACCGCCTCGATGCCGGCATCAGGGTCCGGATGGACATGCGTAGTCAAGACGTCGCCTTCGAGACTGAATGTCAGGGTGAAGGCCGAAGATGGATTCTCCGCGTCGGCGTAGGCGATGGTGTTTGCATCCGCGACCTTGTACGTGCCACGAGACGACAGCTCGAGCGGGGCGCCGTCGGCCGACGCGAGCCAATTCAACTGACCGATCGCGAGCTGGATGGCGTACACGGTCGTCGTCATCGTCCACCTTGCGGGATCCCACGTGAATCCCGCAGCCTCGGCGGTTGCCTTCAGAGTCGCCGTCGGGATTGGGGCAGTCTTGTAGGTGCCCTCCGGCAAAGGGGAGGTTGTAGCAAACGGCGTCGGCGAGACCGTCGTGGCCGGGGTGTTCGACGCCACGGCGCTGGAGGAGGCGGACTCGCTACTGCAGGCGGTGGTGAAAAGAACGACGAGCAGAGCGGCGCTGCGCATCGATTTCATGAGAGAGACCCTCCTAACCTCTTCACAGCCAGAGGGTAACGGTCAACGGCCAGCTTTTTTCGTGATGAGCTCGGAGATATCAGTCGTGCTCTGCCCCTCCCAGTATGCAGCCACCTGGAAGGCGGAGCCAGTCGATCAGGGGACCAAGTTTACGCGACGCCGAACCGAACTCGCCAACGCCAAGCTGGCGGAGCCGGGCCAGGGGTGTTCAGTTTTCCCGGTCCCCCTATACCCCCCACCTTGATTGACCCTCTCAGGGGCCGCTGATAGACTTCCGCGGCTTGCGTGCCCGCCCGCACGAATGCCGCGCCACGCGCGGCTGCGGGACGGAGCACGACCCCGAGCGGGAAGGAGGCGAGACGTTTGGCAGAGGTCCGCGTGGGCGAGAACGAGACGTTCGAGAGTGCGCTGCGCCGCTTCAACAAGAAGATCCAGCAGTCAGGAATCCTGGCTGAGGCGCGACGCCGCGAGCACTACGAGAAGCCCAGCGTGAAGCGCAAGCGCAAGGAAGCCAAGAAGCGCAAGGCAACCCGCCTGTAACCCGCCAGACGCACGCCTTCAGCCCGCGGAGGCAACCATCACGCCGATGACGACCTCCGCCGCATACCGGGTTCAGCCCATGACGCTGCTGCATCGGATCGAAGACGCCATGCGTGACGCGATGCGAGCGCGCGACGAGCGGCGCACGCAGACGCTGCGCATGGCGATGGCCGCTGCCCACAACCGGCGCATCGAGCTGCGCCGGGACCTGACCGATGACGAGGTCAGCGAGGTGCTTGGCCGGCAGGTCAAGCAGCGCCGCGAGAGCATCGAGATCTATCGCGGTGCGGGTCGCGACGACCGCGCGGCCGATGAAGAGGGCGAGGTCGCCATCCTGTCCGAGTTCTTGCCCGAGCAGCTCGACCTCGCGGAGCTCGAGCGCATGGCCCGCTCGGCGATCGCCGAGACCGGGGCCTCCTCACCGGCGGAAATGGGACGGGTCATGGGGAAGCTGGTTCCCGAGGTCAAGGGTCGCGCCGACGGGCGCGCGCTGAGCGAGCTCGTTCGCCGGCTGCTCGCGGAGGGCGGCGGCAACTAGCCGCCATCGGTCCATGTTCATCCCGCGCACATTGGCCGGAGGGGACACGCGGCTGGGGCGGGGTCCCCTTGCCCGAGCAATCATTCTCACCCTGCTGCTCGCGGCCGCGCTCACCGCGATCCTGACCCTCAACGTCGTTCCCGGACAGGTCGTCCTCGATGTTGGGCAGGTGGCTCAGGCCGAGATCCGGGCGCCTCGCCCGGTCCAGTTCACCAGCCAGTCTCAGACCGATGCCGCGCGTCTCGCGGCCGCCAATTCGGTCCTGCCGCAGTACGAGCCGATCGGGCCGGCCGCGGACATCGCGTCTGAGCAGCTCAGATCGTTGGATTCGCTGACGCAGAGTGTCACGACGGCACTCCAACAGCGCGACCAGAAGAAGCTCTCAGGGGACGCGCTGACGGCCAAGCTGAACCTCGCGGCCGGGACCAGGTTGACGAGCGCACAAATCGGTGAGCTCGCTGTGATGAGCGTGCAGCATTGGAAGCAGGTCGCCGGCACCTCGCGAGCCGTCGTTGCGACGACGCAAGCAGGTTCGGTGCGCGAAGACGACATGACCGCAGTTCGCGTTGACGCACACAACGCGATCACCAACGACCTCGACGTCACGGATCGACAGCTGGCCGGCGATCTGGCCGCCGCATTCCTTGCCCCTAACCAGCGCATCAGCTCCGCACTGACCGAGCAGGCGCAGCAGGCCGCGCGGGACAAGGTCGAGCCGGTAGAGGTCCAGGTCCGCCAGAACGAGGTGATCGTGCGCGCCGGTGACCTGATCACGCAGCTCGACCTTGAGAAGCTCGATCAGCTGGGCCTGACCCAGCCGCGGCTGGAGGCCGCGACGGTGATCGGTAACGCCCTGGTGGCCTTACTGCTGTCCGTGCTGTTGGTCGCCTTCCTGTGGCGCTTCCAGCCGCAGATCTGGCATCGCAATCGGTCCTTGCTGCTCTTTGGCCTGACCCTGGTGGTCAGCGCGGTGGCGATCCGGATAGCGGGTAATCGGCCTATCTGGGCGTACGCGGTTCCCACATCGGCTGCGGTGATGCTGATCGGCATCCTGCTGGAGGGGTACGCAGGGGCGGCGATGGCCGCGGCCCTGGCGGTGGTCGCTGGCGTGGTGAGTCCGTCCGGGTTCGAGCCCGCGGTCTACGTCCTGAGCGGTGGCATGGCCTCGCTGCTGGCCATCGTCAGCGCCGAGCGCTTGAACGCCTTCCTGCGGGCAGGCTTCGTGCTCGCCCTTTCCAACATCGCGGTGGTGGTCGCCTTCGGCCTCATGGACCCGACCGATGTGGCGAGCATCGCCCAGGTCGCCGCCGCCGGAGTGGTGAACGCATTCCTATCGGTTGTGCTGGCGGTTGGGTCGTTCGCGATTCTCGGAAACCTGTTCGGGATCATGACCGTCTTCCAACTCCTGGAGCTCGCCAATCCCTCGAATCGGCTCCTGCGCCGCCTCCTCCTCGAGACGCCGGGCACCTACCACCACGCGGTGATGGTCGGCAACCTGGCCGAGCGGGCGGCGGAGACGATCGGAGCCGATCCGCTGCTCGTTCGGGTTGCGGCGTACTACCACGACATTGGCAAGATGAAGAATCCGCTTGCGTTCATCGAGAACCAGGCGGGCGCGCGGAACATCCACGACGACCTCGATCCGGAGACGAGCGCGCGGATCATCGCGGCGCACGTCAAGGATGGAGTCGACCTTGGGCACGAGCACGGGCTGCCGGTGCCGGTCATCGGCTTCATCCCGCAGCACCACGGGACGAGCGTCATGAGCTTCTTCTACGGAAAGGCGCTCCAGGAGGCGGGCGGTGACACCGATGCGGTCGACCGCGACGGGTTCCGCTACCCAGGCCCCAAGCCGCAGAGCCGCGAGGCGGCGATCCTGATGCTGGCCGACGGCGTCGAGGCATCGGTCCGCTCGCTGGAGAGCAAGGACGAGGCGTCCATCCGGGCGATGGTCGACAGCATCGTGGATGCACGGCTGGCGGATGGGCAGCTGGACGATGCTGAGCTGACCCTCAAGAACCTGTCACAGATCAACGAAGCGTTCGTCCAGCAGCTGCTCGGCATGTACCACAGCCGGATCCAGTACCCGAACAACGTGCTCCCCCTCGAGCAACGTCGGGAGGCCGGCACCGAGCGTCGCGCCTAGCGGCCGCCTCACTTGCGGCCGGCGCCCAACCTTGAGCGTCGCCGCGTCGGTCGCCTACGATGGGCGGACCGATGGGCTGCACCGTCACGTTCCACGACCGGATCGGGAGGGAGCGGCTGGTGGACGCCGTCGACCCGACCCCGGTCGACGAGGCCCTCGACCTCATCCAGTCCGCCGTCGGCGAGACCTCCCGCCTCGCCCTGGATGCTCGAGCATGCGAGGTCGAGCTGAGCTTCGTCGCCGATGCCGAGATGACGCGCCTGAACTTCGACCACATGCGCGAGCGCGGCCCGACGGACGTCCTGTCGTTCCCGTTGCACGACTGGGTGGTGGAAGGCGGGCGCTCGACGCTGAGCGATGACGACGGCATCTCGCCGCCGGGCGCGTTGCTGCTTGGGGACGTGGTGATCGACGTCGACCAGGCGGTGCGCCAGGCGGCCTCCGGGGGCTGGAGCGTTATCGAGGAGATCGTGTTGCTCGCCATTCACGGCACGCTGCACCTGCTGGGACACGACCACGCGGAGCTCGACGAGGAGGCTGCGATGCGCGGGATCGAGCACCAGGTGCTGACTGCGCTGCGTCGGCGGCACCGCTCTGTGGATTGGCAGCCGGGCTCCCTCTTCGACCGCGCTGGCCACGCCGTCACTTCGGGGAGGTAGGCCGCGCAGCCTCGCGTGTTACATCACGTGGGCATAACGACCAATGAGGATGAGCCCAGAGGTCACCGCGTCATGCGCGCGTAACGCCGCGACAAACTACCCCAAATCGACCGATTTGGCTGCCCGGCGAACGGAATTTTGGTCGATATGCTCGCCCGGTGTAACACCGACGGGCGACGAGCGCGGTGGGGATCAGGCGGCGCGGGCGACGCCCTCTGCGGGGAACATCTCGACGTCGGCCGTTGGTTCCGTCGCGCGGTCACCGGGAGCGGTGATCCAGGTGACCAGGAGAATCCCAAAGCTGATGAGAGCGGCTATCACCATCGGTCCATGCACCTCCTCTGACTAGAGCTGGTAGGCGACCTCGCCGTGTTGCGCGAGGTCCAAACCGGCCTCTTCCGCGTGGCTCGGCACGCGAATCGGCACGATCAGATTGATCACGAGCAGAATTCCGGCGGTGGCCGCCGCGGCGTAGAGGGCAACGGCTCCGCAGGCCAGCAGCTGGACGAGCACCTGGCCCGGCGCGCCCGCGAACAGCCCGTTTCGACCCGCGGCGTTGACCGCAACCGTCGCGAACACGCCTGTTGCGATGGCGCCGAACGCCCCGCCTACCCCGTGCACCGCGAACACGTCGAGCGCGTCGTCAACGCGTGACCGCAGCCGCAGCTGACTCGCGCCGTAGCACACGACCGCCACCCCAAAGCCGATCAGGATCGCTGCCGCCGGCGACACGAAGCCCGCGGCCGGGGTAATGGCGACCAGGCCGGCGACCCCGCCAACCGCTGCACCTAGCACGGACGGTGTGCCGCGATGCAGCCAGGAGATCGTGACCCAGGTCAGGGCGGCCATGGCCGCAGCAGTGTTGGTGGTCACGAAGGCGACCGCGGCGACACCGTTGGCCGCGAGCGCGCTGCCCGCGTTGAACCCGAACCAGCCGAACCACAGCAGCGCGGCACCAAGCACGGTCATCGTGACGTCGTGGGGCTCGGTCGATCGGTCCACCAGCCCGATGCGCCGGCCCACGATCAGCGCAGCCACCAGTGCCGACACGCCCGACGAGAGGTGCACCACCGTCCCGCCGGCGAAGTCGAGCACGCCCAGGTGCGCGAGCCAGCCGTTTGGCGACCACACCCAGTGGGCGATGGGCGCGTAGACCAGCGTCGACCAGGCGACGCTGAAGAGGACGAAGGCCTTGAATCGTTTGCGCTCAGCGAAGGCGCCGGTTATCAGGGCTGGGGTGATGATCGCGAACATCATCTGGAAGGCCATGAACGCCAGATGTGGCGTGGTAGGCGCGTAGACGTCACTGGGAGCGCCGGTGACGCCCTCCAGCCCGGCCCACTGCAGCCCACCGATCAGCCCCGCACCGGTGTCGGGCCCAAACGCCAGCGTGTACCCCCACAGGACCCAGGTGACGCTGACCAGGGCGAGGATGAAGAGGCTGTGCATGATCGTCGAGAGGACGTTCTTGCGGCGCACCAGGCCGCCATAGAAGAAAGCGAGACCGGGTGTCATGAGCATGACCAGGGCGGTCGAGATCAGGAGCCAGGCGGTGTCGCCGGAGTCGATCACATGGGTCGCGGGTGGCATGCCTCTCCCCTATGCGGGTTGGTCGTCCTCCTGAGCCTATGGACCG
>Ga0207684_10002348_pt1 | contig 19160 bp, 18 predicted proteins | sample KBSK5501metaG_FD_184342 | JGI IMG/M metagenome (GOLD analysis project Ga0207684, IMG submission 184342) | Corn, switchgrass and miscanthus rhizosphere microbial communities from Kellogg Biological Station, Michigan, USA - KBS K5-50-1 metaG... | ecosystem: Host-associated > Plants > Roots >...
GCAGCAGCTGGACGGCTTCCGCCAGGAACTGTCGCACCCGGGCGGCGGCCTGCCCTCCTACCCGCATCCCCGCCTGATGCCGGACTTCTGGGAGTTCCCCACCGTGTCCATGGGCCTGGGCGCGATCAACTCGGTGTACCAGGCCAGGTTCAACAAGTACCTGCTGGCACGGGAGATCAAGGACACCAGCCGCTCGCACGTCTGGGCATTCCTCGGCGACGGCGAGACGGACGAGCCGGAAGTACTCGGCTCGATCGGGCTGGCCGCGCGCGAGGAACTCGACAACCTCACCTTCGTGATCAACTGCAACCTGCAGCGGCTGGACGGGCCGGTGCGCGGCAACGGGAAGATCATCCAGGAGCTTGAGTCGTTCTTCCGCGGCGCGGGCTGGAACGTGATCAAGGTCATCTGGGGCCGTGAATGGGACCCGCTGCTGGCCAAGGACGTGGACGGCGTCCTGGTCAACAAAATGAACACGACTCCCGACGGGCAGTTCCAGACCTACTCCGTGGAAAACGGGGGCTATACCCGGGAGCACTTCTTCGGCGGCGACCCGCGGCTGCGGGCGATGGTCGAGCACCTCACCGACGACGAGGTGCGCAACCTGTCCCGGGGCGGCCATGACTACCGCAAGGTGTACGCCGCGTTCAAGGCCGCGCAGGAGCACGTCGGCCAGCCGACCGTGATCCTCGCGCACACCATCAAGGGCTGGACCCTCGGGCCTGACTTCGAGGCGCGCAACGCGACCCACCAGATGAAGAAGCTGACCGTCGCCGAGCTGAAGGAGTTCCGCGACCGGCTCTACCTGCCGATCCCGGACGCCGCCCTGGAGGCGGAACTGCCGCCCTACTACCACCCGGGCGAGGACTCCGACGAGATCACCTACATGCGGGAGCGGCGGGCCGCGCTCGGCGGCTACCTGCCCAAGCGGGTGGTCCGCGCCAAGCCTCTCACGCTGCCCGGCGACTCGGTTTACGACGAGCTGAAGCACGGATCCGGCAAGCAGTCCGTGGCCACCACGATGGCCTTCGTCCGGCTGCTCAAGGACCTGATGAAGGACTCGGAGATCGGTGCCCGCTTCGTGCCGGTGATCCCGGACGAGGCGCGGACGTTCGGCATGGACTCGCTGTTCCCGACCGCGAAGATCTACTCGCCGCAGGGCCAGACCTACGAGGCCGTGGACCGTGCCCTGCTGCTGGGTTACAAGGAGTCAGAGCGGGGCCAGATCCTGCATGAGGGGATCAACGAGGCCGGCGCGATGGGGTCGGTGATCGCGGCGGGGACCTCCTACGCCACGCACGCCGCGCCGATGATCCCGGTGTACGTCTTCTACTCGATGTTCGGCTGGCAGCGGACCGGCGACGAGATGTGGGCGTTCGGCGATCAGCTGGGCCGGGGCTTCCTGCTCGGCGCCACGGCGGGCCGCACCACGCTCACCGGCGAGGGCCTGCAGCATAACGACGGGCATTCGGTGTTGCTGGCCTCGGTCAGCCCGGCGTGCGTGTCCTACGACGCGGCCTGGAGCTTCGAGCTGAGCTACATCGTCCAGGACGGGCTGCGCCGGATGTACGGGGCCCCGGAGGGTCATCCCGACGGCGAGGACATCTTCTACTACCTGACCCTGTACAACGAGCCGTACCAGCAGCCGGCCGAGCCGGCCGACTTCCCGGGCGGGTCGGCGGCCCTGCGGCAGGGCATCCTGCGTGGGCTCTACCGGTACACGGCCGCGCCCGAGGCCGCCGCCGGAAGCGACCAGGCCGATGCCAGCGCAGGCCCGGCAGGCCATCCGCACGCGCAGATCCTGGCCTCCGGGGTGGCGATGCGCTGGGCGCTGGACGCACAGCGGCTGCTGCGCGAGGACTGGGGCGTCGCTTCCGACGTCTGGTCGGCGACCTCCTGGACTGAGCTGCGCCGCGACGCGCTCGCCTGCGAGGAGTGGAACATGCTGCACCCGGACGTCGAGCCCCGGGTGCCCTACGTCACGCAGGCACTGGACGGCAGCCCCGGCCCGGTGGTCGCGGTGAGCGACTGGATCCGCGCGGTTCCCGATCAGATCGCGCGCTGGGTGCCGGCCCCATTCAACTCGCTGGGCACCGATGGCTACGGGTTCTCCGACACCCGCGCCGCCGCGCGCCGGTTCTTCCACGTGGACGCGGAGTCGATCACCCTGGCCGTGCTTAGCCAGTTGGCCCGGCTGGGCGAGGTCAAGCCGGAGATCCTGGGCCAGGCGATCGAGAAGTACCACCTGGACGTCCCCGTCAGCGCCGCCCTGGCCAAGGACTAGCCCCCTCATGCCGCCGCGGCGGCGGGAGTTCGCTTCCTAACGTGCCCTATTCCGCACAGAGCACGTTGGGATGGGACGAGCCTAGATCCGCTCCGGGCTCGTTGCCGTCGCGTAGCCGCGGGGTCCGGGGGGCTGAGGACCGTGGCAGGCTGGTGGGGTGAAGGCAGTGGATCAGGCGGGCGGGAACGGCGCGGCGGAGCCGCCCGGTCATGTCCGCGACGAGACCGTGCAGCGGCTGGAACGTGCCATGGGATCCCTGGGCACCGACGCCATGGCGTCGATGGACCAGCGGCTGGCGTGGTTCCGGGCGATGTCGGCGGAGAACCGGTCCTGGATCGGGCTGGTCGCCCAGGCCGGTATCGCTGCCTTCGTGGACTGGGTCAAGCACCCCGGGCGCGGCCGCCCATCGGTGGCCGGCGAGGTGTTCGGCACGGCGCCCCGCGAGCTGGCCCGCGCGGTCAGCTTGCAGCAGGCGGTGGAGATGGTGCGCATCACCATCGACGTGGTCGAGGCACGGGTCAACGAGCTTGCCGCGCCGGGCGGCGAGGCCGAGCTCCGCGAGGCGGTGCTCCGCTACACCAGGGAGATCGCGTTCGGCGCGGCCCAGGTCTACGCGCGGACGGCGGAGGCCAGGGGTGCCTGGGACGCCCGGCTGGAGGCGCTCGTCGTCGACTCGCTGGTCCGGGGTGAGGTCGGCGAGGGCCTGCAGTCCTGGGCCTCCGCCCTGAACTGGTCGTCGTCGCCGGTCGCGGTGATCGTCGGCTCAGCCGACGGCAGCGAGCCAGAAGGACACATCGACGATATGCGGGCCATCGCCCGGCGGTCCAGACTCGACCTGCTGGCCGGCGTGCATGGCAGCCGGCTCGTGGTCGTGCTGGGCGGCAGTGACGACCCACTCGGCGCCGCGCGCCTGTTCGCCGGGCGGTTCGGCGCCGGACCCGTCGTGGTCGGCCCGGCCACAGGAGACCTGCAGTCCGCGACCCGGTCGGCGGCGGCGGCGCTGGCGGGCCTGCGCGCCGCAGCCGGCTGGCCCGACTCCCCCCGGCCCGTCATGGCCGGTGACCTGCTCCCCGAGCGCGCCTTGGATGGCGACCCGGAAGCGCGCGCGGAACTGGTCACGGACGTGTACGAGCCGCTCCAGCGCGGGGGCTCCGCGCTGCTCGATACGGTGATCACCTACCTGGAGCAAGGATCCTCGCTTGAGGCGACCGCCAGACTCCTCTTCGTCCATCCCAACACTGTCCGTTACCGGCTGCGCCGCGTCAGCGAGCTGACCGGCCTGACACCCACCGATGGCCGGGACGGATTCACCCTCTGGGTGGCCATTGTCCTAGGACGCCTGGTTCACAAGAGCACATAGCTTGGAGGAATCCTCCAAAGCATTGCCGCAAAACTTCGTGCGGTATTGTGCATGTCTAGCGGAGTTCTACAGTGCAGGGTAAGAACATGCTTGTCATTGCCGCACCTGGCCAGGGCGCCCAGGCTCCCGGCTTCCTCGCTCCCTGGCTGGAACTGCCCAGCTTCCGCGACCGCCTTGCCGCCTGGTCCGACCTCGCCGGATGCGACCTCATCGCCTACGGCACCACCGCCAGCGCGGAGGAGATCAGGGACACTGCCGTCGCCCAGCCCTTGCTGGTCGCGGCCGGGATCGCGGCCGCCGAGGAACTCTTCGGCGGGTTTGATCAGGCACGCCGGCAGGCCGGGATCATGGCCGGTCACAGCGTCGGCGAACTGACCGCAGCGGCCATCGCCGGCGTCCTGACGCCGGAGGACGCCATCAGCCTGGTCCGGGTCCGCGGCCAGGCCATGGCGCGCGCAGCGGCGCTCCTGCCCACCGGGATGACCGCCGTGCTCGGCGGTGACGAGGCAGCGGTCCTCGATGCCATCGAAAAGCACGGGCTCACTCCCGCGAACATGAACGGCGCCGGGCAGGTCGTGGCGGCGGGCACCCTGGCGCAACTCGCCGCCTTCGCGGCCGACCCGCCCGCGCGGGCCCGGCTGGTCCCGCTGTCGGTGGCCGGCGCATTCCATACCCGGCACATGGCGCCCGCGGTGGAAGACCTGCGTGCCGCGGCCGAGCGTGTCACCACGCGTGACCCGGCCGTGGTCCTGCTCTCCAACCGCGACGGCGCGGCCGTCCGGTCGGGAGCCGACTGGCTGGAACGGATTGTCGCCCAGGTGAGCGAGCCCGTCCGGTGGAACCTGTGCATGCACTCCATGGCTGGCCTCGGCGCGACGGCGCTCATCGAACTGCCGCCCGCGGGCACGCTGACCGGCCTGGCCCGGCGGGCGCTGGCCGGCATGGCCGTGACGAGCCTGAAGACCCCAGACAACCTCGATGCCGCCCGGTCCCTCATCGCCGAGCACGGAATGCTTGACCCGCACCAGGATGGCCACGTCCCCGAGTGGCGGCTGCTTGTCGCCCCGCTCGCGGGGACCTTCCGGTCCGGGTCGTTGGATCCCGCCACGGCGCTGCCAGGCGCCACGATCGCGTCGGAGGCTGAGATCGGGCACGTGGAGCAGCGCGGTGGACGGCACGTCATCACCCCGCAATTTCCCGCAACGATTATCGAATGGCTGGTCGAGGACGGCGACCCCGTCAGCCTGGGGCAGCCACTCATCCGGCTGCAGCCAGCCGAGTGAGACAGCCCGCACCAGCCGTTGACCGCGCTCGCCAGGCCGCCAGGACCGGCCGCCCAGCCGTAGCCGGCGGCCCAGCCGCAGCCGGGCACCCGGCCACCTCAGGAAAGGGGACATGCTGATGCGACTCGCCGAGGGTGCCGCGGGTGCGCGGATTCTGGCGTTCGGCGGCTACCAGCCGGCGAGGGTGCTGACCAACGACGAACTCGCCACCACGATAGATACCAGCGATGAATGGATCCGCAGCCGGGTGGGCATCGCCAGCCGGAGGATCGCGGGGCCGGACGAGAGCCTGCCCGATATGGCGACCGCCGCGGGCGGCAAGGCCGTGGCCGCCAGCGGCCTGTCCCCCGCCGATATCGACCTGGTGATCGTCGCCACCTGCACTCCCGAGGCGCCGATCCCGAACACCGCCGCCACGGTAGCTAGCCGACTCGGCATCGCCGCCCCCGGGGCGTTCGACCTCAACGCCGCGTGCGCGGGCTTCTGTTACGCGCTGGCGGCGGCCAGCGACGCGGTGCGGGCCGGCTCGGCCCGCAACGTCCTGGTGATCGGGGCGGAGAAACTCTCCCAGTGGGTCGACTGGACAGACCGGTCCACCGCCATCATCTTCGCTGACGGGGCCGGCGCCGCAGTGGTCGGCCCGGTCACGGATCCGGACGAGGGTGCAGGCATAGGTCCCGTCGTGTGGGGTAGTGACGGCGGGATGGCGGACAAGATCGCCATCAAGGACCGTGACTCGTTCATCGTCCAGGAGGGCCAGGCCGTGTTCCGGTGGGCGACTACCGCGCTGCACCCGGTCGCGAAGCTGGCCTGCGAGCGCGCGGGGGTCGATCCGGCCGAACTGGCCGCCTTCGTCCCGCACCAGGCGAACCTCAGGATCATCGAAGCCATCGCGAGGAAGATCGGAGCGCCGCAGGCACGTGTCGCCGACGACATCGTGACCGCGGGCAACACCTCGTCGGCGTCGATCCCGCTGGCCCTCTCGAAGATGATCGAGCGGGGCGAGATCGGCTCGGGCGCGGCCGTCCTGCTGCTCGGGTTCGGCGCGGGCATCTGCTACGCGGGACAGGTGATCACGGTACCCTAGCCGCGCCATCGCCCCTGGCCTGCGCCGCGGGGGCGGACTACCCAACAACGAAGGAGAACACAGGCACATGGCCATGACCGAACCGGAAATCCTGGCGGGCCTCGGCGAAATCGTCGATGAAGTCGCCGGCGTCCCCGCGGACCAAGTCACCCCGGAGAAGAGCTTCGTGGATGACCTCGACATCGACTCGCTGTCGATGGTCGAGATCGCGGTGGCAGCCCAGGACAAGTTCGGGGTGGAGATCCCCGATGACCAGCTCAAGAACCTCAAGACAGTCCAGGACGTCGTGAACTACGTACGCACCGCCGAGGTCTCGGCCTGAGCCAGGCGCCCCAGGGCGCGGGCCGTCCTGCGTAGTTTCGCGGCACGATCAGAGGAGCGATTCACCGTGCGGGCAGATCAACCACGCGTCGTCGTCACCGGCTTGGGTGCGACCACGCCATTGGGCGGGGACACGGCCACGACCTGGGAATCGCTGCTGGCCGGTCGTAGTGGCGCGCGGACGCTCCCCGACGACTGGGCGGCGGAACTGCCCGTGCACTTCGCCGCGCCCGCCGCGGTCGACCCAACGACGGTGATCGACCGCGTGCAGGCGCGCCGGATGGACCGCTGCGAGCAACTGGCTCTCGTGGCGGCCCGGGAGGCGTGGGCGGACGCCGGAGCCCCCACGGTCGACCCAGAGCGGCTGGGCGTGGTGGTCTCCAGCGGGATCGGCGGCATCGCTTCCACGCTGGTTGCCTACGACACCCTGAAGGACAAGGGGTGGCAGCGGCTGTCCCCGTACACGGTGCCGATGCTCATGCCGAACGGGTCGGCGGGCTGGATCGGCATCGAACTGAATGCGCGCGCCGGCGTGCACACCACCGTGAGCGCCTGCGCGTCCGGCGCCGAGGCGATCGGGTACGCCATCGACATGATCCGGGCCGGCCGGGCTGATGTCGTCCTGGCCGGCGGAACCGAGGCGGCCATCCTTCCCCTGAACATCGCGGCGTTCGCGGCGATGCGGGCGCTGTCCACCCGCAACGACGAGCCACAACGGGCCTCCCGGCCGTTCGACAAGGGCCGGGACGGCTTCCTGCTCGGCGAGGGCGCCGGAATGGTCGTACTCGAGTCGGCCGAGCATGCGGCGCGCCGTGACGCTACCGTGTACGCCATCGCGGCGGGCGCCGGGTATTCCGCAGACGCGCACCACATCGCCCAGCCCGACCCGTCCGGCACCGGGATCGTGCGGGCCATGGAGCGGGTGCTCGCCGACGCCGGGCTCGACCCGGAGCAGGTTGTGCACGTCAACGCGCACGCCACCTCGACCCCGGCCGGTGACGTGGTGGAGGGCCAGGCGATCGCCACCGCGCTCGGCCCGGCCAGCGCCGGCGTGGTCGTGTCGGCCACCAAGTCCATGACCGGGCACCTGCTCGGCGGTGCAGGCGCGCTCGAATCGGTCGCGACCATCCTCGCGCTCCAGCAGCGGGTCGCCCCGCCCACCATCAACCTGGACGACCCTGACGACGATGCTGGGATCGACATCGCCACCGAGCCACGGGAGCTGAAGCCGCGCACCAGCGCCCCGATGGCGGCGCTGAACAACTCATTCGGCTTCGGCGGGCACAACGTCGCGCTGGCCTTTATCGCTGCCTAGACCGCTAGGTCTGCCTTGGCCTAACTCGTGCTCTCCCAGCTACCGCAAGGAGACATCTCGTGACCGCACTCGACAGCAGAACCCAGCCTGCGAAGGCGCCGTCCGCCGCTGTGCCCAGCACGCGCGACCCGGAACTGAGGCTGCAGGGCCTGTTCGACGCCGGGACGCTGCGCCTGCTCACTCCGCACGACGCCAGCGGTGCGCTGGCCGCGGCCGGGAATATCGACGGAATGCCCGCGGTCGCGTTCGCCAGCGATCCGCGGGTTCAGGGCGGTGCCACGGGTAGCGCCGGCTGCGCAGCGATCGTCGCCGCCTACGACAAGGCCCTGGCGCAGGGTGCGCCGGTGATCGGGCTGTGGCACTCCGGTGGCGCCCGGCTGCGCGAGGGCGTGGGGAGCCTGCACGCGGTGGGCACCGTGTTCGCCGCGATGACCCGGGCCTCCGGCGTAGTGCCGCAGATCTCCGTGGTCCTCGGCGCCGCGGCCGGCGGCGCGGCGTATGGTCCGGCCCTCACCGACGTGGTGATCATGTCCGATCATGGCCGCATCTTCGTCACCGGGCCGGATGTGGTCCGCAGCGTGACCGGCGAGGACGTGGATATGGCGCGGCTCGGCGGCCCCGAGCCGCACAGCCGGCGCTCCGGTGTGGTGCACCTGGTCGCGGCGAATGACGCCGAGGCTCTGACCCAGGCCAGGCGGATCGCCCTGCTCCTCGGCGATCAGCGCGCCATCGATTTGACCACGGACGACGTGGCTGGCGACGGCCCGCTGGCGGCCCGGCCCGGCGCGGACCTGGCCGACCTGCTGCCGGAATCGGCCCGCCGTGCCTATGACGTGCACCCGCTGCTTGACGGGCTGCTGGATGAGCCGGGCATCGAACTGCACCCCCGGTGGGCGCCGAACGTGATCACGATGCTCGGCCGGCTGGCCGGGCGTTCGGTCGGCGTGGTGGCCAACAACCCGCTGCGGCTGGGCGGCTGCCTGGACGCGACGTCGGCCGAGAAGGCGGCCCGCTTCGTGCGGATGTGCGACGCGTTCGGCATTCCGCTGGTGGTCGTCGTGGACACGCCGGGATACCTGCCGGGCGTCGGCCAGGAATGGGACGGCGTGGTGCGCCGTGGAGCGAAGCTGCTGCACGCGTTCGCCGAGGCCACGGTGCCGCGGGTGACGCTGGTGACCCGGAAGGCCTACGGCGGCGCCTACATCGCGATGAACTCACGCTCGCTGGGCGCGACCAAGGTGTTCGCCTGGCCCGGCGCGGAGGTCGCGGTCATGGGCGCGGTGGCGGCCATCCGGATCCTGCACCGGCGCACGCTCGCCGACGTGCCCGCCGACCAGTTGCACGAGGCCGAGACCAGGCTGGCGGAGGAGCACGAGCGTGAGGCCGGCGGCCTGGAACGCGCGCAGGCACTCGGCGTGATCGACGAGGTCATCGAGCCCGCCAGGACCCGCGAGGCGCTCGCCCGGGCCATCGCCGAGGCACCCCAGGTGCGCGGCGGGCACGGCAACATCCCCCTCTGACCGGGACGCCACCCGATGCGCCTGCTGGTGGTCGAGCACCAGCCTGACGCGCCGGCCGGGCTGGTGGGCGGCTGGGCGGCCGGCCGCGGGCTCGCCGTGACCACGCTGCGTCCCGCCTCCGGCCAGCCGCTGCCGCGGCCGGCGTCGCCCGGCGACGTCGTCGTCGTGCTCGGCTCCGAGGAGACCGCCTTCGACGATTCGATCCCCTGGCTCGCTTCCGAGCTGGCATTCGTCCGGCAGGCGCTGGAAAGTTCCGTTCCGGTGCTTGGTATTTGCTTTGGAGGTCAGGTGCTCGCCCGGGCGCTGGGGGCACGCGTCTACCGGCTCGCCGCGCCCGAGATCGGGTGGATGTCGGTGGTCAGCAAGCAGGCCGGGCTCGCCGAGGGGCCGTGGCTGGCCTGGCACCGCGACGGCTTCGAGTTGCCGGCCGGCTGCTACGAGCTGGCCACGGGCGGGGCGTCGCTGCAGGCGTTCGGCGTGGGCCCCCATGTGGGCCTGCAATTCCATCCCGAGGTGACCCGGCCGATCGCGGAGGCGTGGATCGCGGGCACCGAACCGCCGCTGGACCCGTTGCTGGCCAGGCAGATCCTGCGCGACTGCGACGACGCCCGGGAACTGGCCGCGGCCAACGCCGAGACGCTCTTCTCGGCCTGGCTGGACGGCGGCCTCACCGCCCCGTAATCGCGCCTGGGGACGCGAGCGTGATTACGCGCGCACGGGCCGCAGAGGTGGTTCCATGATCACGAAGATTCCCGTCATATAGGGCGGTGTGCCAAAGGGTAAACGGGGGGCTGGCGGGGGCTGATGCTGGTGCGGGCTGGGCGGGGTGGGTGGTGGCTGGTGCGGGTCGTGGTCGGTGTCGGTGATGATGGCGGCGACGGCGTGGGGGGTGCTGTCGGTGATGGTGGCCCGGATGGTGACTTGGTGCATGTCCTTGCGGTAGAGAAACTGGATGTCGAATGCCTGGTAGAGGGCGGCCTGGATGCGTTCGGGCAGCTGGCCGAGGTTGGCGGTGATCAGGGGGATGGCGTCCAGGAGTTCGGCTTGGTCATCGCGTGCGGGGTGCCTGCGGGCAAGGGGCGCGGTCTTGCCCCGCACCCCGGCCGGGAGCTGGTCCCATGCCAGCGCCGCGCGTTATGTGCCCGGATTGCCAGCCCGTCGGGCCGCGCGGCGCTGGCACGGGGGTCTTTGGGGTAGCTACTGCCGGGCGGGCGGTTCACCAGGGGCGGTGTCGAGCTTGTGGCGCAGGGCGGGGAGGTCGGCTGCGGTGATCACGTGGATGTGGCCGGGGTCACGGGAGATGGCCAGCCATGCCGAGCCGGGGTCGAGTTGCTCGATCTGCCAGGAGGCGTCGTGGTCGCGGAAGATCGCGGCGAGCGCGCGGGGGTCGTAGCCGTGTTCGAGGAGTTCCCGCAGTTCGGGGATGGTCTCGGCGGTCAGGATCACCGGGGGCGCGGGCAGCGGGCGGCGCTGCGCCCGGAACCCCCGGGGTTTGCGGGTGAGTTCCCATAATGCGCCGTAGTCGGTAGTCAGGCTGGTGAAGCTGGCAGCGTCAGGCGCTGCCGGGCCGCTGCGGCTGGTATCAGGCATGGTCGTGTTCCCCCCTGGGATTGGTGGCTAGGGTGCGGGGTGTCTGTGGGCGGTGGCTGGGTGCTTGTTCTGGGTGGCCTGCGGCTGCCGTGCATGGCGAGCCATGCCTCTAGCAGTGTGATGTTCGGTTGCCAGACGTGCCTGACGTCGCGGGTCGCGGTGAAGCCTGCGCCGATGCTTGCCCGCTGGATGTCCCAGAGCGGATTCGCCAGTTTCACGCGCGACAGCGCCCCGGCAACGCTCTGCGCGCTCACCCGTCACCGCCCGGCCGCCAGGTGACCGGCCCGGCTGCGCGGCGGGCGATACCGGGTTCTTATTCGGCCACGTAGCGCGGAGCGGGCGCAGTAGCCGTGTGATGATCCGCGCGGAGGCCTTCATGCGCGCTCCCATGAGTAACTGTTGTCCCTGATCCAGTCATCGATGGCCTGGCGGATCGCATCCAGCCCGGTGGCCGTGATGATCTGCATCTGCGTGCCGTCCCGCCGCGCGTAGTAGACCTGGTTGTCCGGGTAGCTGAACCGGATATGCGGCCAGATGTTCCAGCGTGCGTATTCGGTCTCCAGCCCGGCGACCCCCGCGACATCGTCATCGTTGAGGTATTTGCCGTAGAGCAGCCCGATCTTTTTCAGCTTGTCCGGGCTGATCTCCGGTAACGGCGCGTCCGCCCTGGGCGCGGGGCTGGCGCTGTCACGCTCTGTCATAGCTCGGGCTCCCTCCCGGTCAGGCACGGCGGCCGTGTCTTAATCGCTCCACGCGCCGTCGAGAGAAACCCAGGTGCCGCGCTGGTAGCCATAGGAGTCACCGTCGGGCGATTCAAGGACCGCGTCACCGCAGCAGGGCTGCTGAAGGATGATGTATGTGCGTGCTTGTTCTTCGGTGCCCTCGAACACCGGGTCGTTCTGCTGGTAGGTCCAGACCTTCCAGGTCAGCATCTTTGCTCCAGCGCGCATGATCGGTAACGGGGTGTCAGTGGCGAGAAAGCCCTAGCCAGGTCACGACCATGTGCGGGTGCAGGCCCGGCTGCTGTCGGCGGGCCACATAGCGGACCCATTCGCCGGGGAGCCAGTGAGCAGGCTGGAGCGCGTCACCGGCTGGGCGGGCGAGGTTATTGTCATCCACGAGCAGTAATTGTGCGGGCACGCTCCGAATGTGACCAGGTACGGCGGGTACCAGCCTGGCGGCTAGTTAGCGCGGCGGTGGTACGGCGCGTACCAGTGGGGGTCTACCGATGCGGCTAGTTCCCGCAGCGCGGGTGAAAGGCGCTTTTGCTGCTCGCACAGGTCGGCCACCAGTGACCGGGCGATGCCCTGGTGACGGAACCAGACGGGGGCGAGCGTGCGTGCCTCGGCCAGCACTGCGGTGGCGGCCCTGGAGTGCCGCGCGTCGGTATGCGCCTGCGCGACGTCGAGGAGGTGCCGGGCGTAGGAGATGCCGGTCAGGTCGCCGGGGCTGAGCTTACGGGCGGCCGTGAGGGCCTTGGCGGGTTCGCGGGTAACGGCGTAGGCGTGACATGCCTGCATGTGCACGGTCGCGGGCGCGAAAGAGGTCTGGTACATATGCACCCTGCGTCCGAGGCGCTCGGCGCCGGCGGACGCCAGTGCGATGTATTGCGTCACGTCACGCCCGTCTGCGGCTGCTGGCCCGAGGGCGGTCATGAGGAGTTGGCCCCACACCGCCACATGCTCAGCGGGTGCGGAGAACGAGGGCTCGATGCGGTCCGCGACGGTGACGGCTAGCTGCTCGGATTCTGCTAGCCGTCCCTGGTGCAGCAGTACCCACGCATAGGTGCCCTGGAGAAGGGCGTGCAGCAGTTCGTCATCGCTCGCCGCCGCTGCGGTGATGGCACGCTCGGCACCAAGGGCAGCGAGATCTTCCTTGCCCATATGGACCATGAGGACGGCGGCCAGGTCGTAGGACTGGGCGAGCAGGCTGCTTGCTGGCGCGCCTGCCGACCGTGCGGTGAGCCGGGCTTCGCCTATTAACGCTGGGAGGGTAGCGGCCAGGCGCGCGAATTCACCCGCCCAGTAAAGGCCGGCGGCCTGTGTCACGGCGGCGCGCAGGTGCGGTAGCGGTGTGGGCTCGCCGTGGTCGCTGGCGAGGTCGATGCCGGGCAGCAGCGAGGGGGATAGCAGGGTGTCGCGGATCGCGAGGATGCTTGCTCCCTCACGGTGGCCGTCGAGCCGGGGGCGCACGTCGACTAGTTCGGAGAGGGGGATATCGAGGGCGTTCGCCAGGCGGGACAGGATCGTGAGGCGCGGCTGCCGTCGTCCCTGCTCGATCTTGGCGATCATCTCCTGGCTCACGCCGGAAATGCCTGCCAGTTCTTCCTGGGTCAGGGAACTGTCCCGGCGCTTCTTGCGCAGCCGGTCACCTAGCGTGCCATCGTCAGCCATGGGCAGGAACTCCCGCTTGACAGCCTCTTTGCGACCCAGGTTAGGCCATGCCGGGGTGGATCTGGTCATCGCCGGGGACGTTCAGGCGTGACCAGATGCCTGTGCGGCGGTTCTCCGCTGTCGCGCTCGGTTCCTCGCCTGCGTGGTGTGCTGCCTGTGCCGTGGTTTCGGTGGCTGGCGCGTCGGTTCCTCGTGAGCCTGGTTGCTGCGGTCATGTGGGTCGGCTGTGCCCCGCATGCGGGACCTCAGGGGGAACCATGGGCTGTGGGGATTGGTGCCCCTGAGGTCCCCCCGCTCGGGCCGGAGGCCCGATGTCTCTTGACCTTGACCTTGACCTTGATTTTGACCTTGACCTTGACCTTGACCTTGATCTTTGTTGTTGACTTTGTTCTTGATTTGCCGTCTGCGGCCCGCAGGGCCGATGCTGGCAGGAGGGGGTGCGGAGCGGTTTTCGGTGCGCACAGCACCCGCACGCCGTGTCACGGGCCTGTGCGGGCGCTGTGCGGTTGTTGTGCGGGCTTTCCCGGTGCGCCGCCGTTGCCCCGGCCGGGGGCCGGGGGCTATGCGCTGTGGTCGGGGTGGCTGCGAGCGATGACCGGAGAGCGGCCCGCCATGCCGCCATGATGGTGTCCATGCCGGTCTGGGTGACGTCCGTCCTCGTGTCTGTGGCTGTCTCCGTCGTCACGGTCGTCGTGATCGGGTTGACGGTGGGGCCGAGGCTTGCTGCCCGTGGCAAGCGGATACAAACTGCTCACGACGGTCGTGACCGTTTCGGTGACAGCGTTCTGGACCTGCTGGTGTTGTGCGGGAACCTGGAGCGGGTCACCATCCCGGCCGAGGTTGCAGATCCGGCGCGATCCAGGCTCCAGGGCGAGCGGGACCGCTGGCTGGGGCAGATCGATGAGATAACAATCTGGCTGGTGGATAACTGGCAGCGGGTCGCGCTGGGCTTTGCAGGGCGGATGGGCCTGCGGGATCTGGTGATCAGGTACATGGCGGATGCGCGTGGGCTGTGGCTTTCGGATCGTGCTTTGGAGGAGCGGGTCCGGTTGCTCAGGGAACTAACCGAGCCTGTCCAGACCGTCTTTTTCGCCCGCCGCTGGCGGGTGGTGTCGAGCGTGCCGGGCGAGATGGCCCGGCTGCGCACGATGCTGGACATCCTCGACGGCGGCGCGCCACCCCAGTCTTAGTCCGCTCAGGAGGAGGAGTGACGGCGTTGTGGGGCTCTGGTGCCCCCCGGTGGGCAAGTCGGTGAATTCCGGGCTGAGTGCCCCGTAGGGCACTGTTGACCCTGGCGGGCCGCATAGTGGCCAGATGCCGTGTCGCGGGGGTGTGCGGGCGGTGTGAAAGGCCGGAGTTTAACGCCGGGTCCCTGCGTATGCTGGCGCTTCGGGACTCGTTGAGGGAGGCGGCCACCGTGGAGGATAGGTGGGTGTCGGCATTGTTGGCGCCCTCTCTGTCGTGGAAGCCGTCTGCCAGAAGCGCGACTACGAAGTACCCGCGCCGGAGGTTTGCGAATGAGGCGCTAGCGTGGCAGCTTGTGAGCCAGCCAGGTGCCTGGGCCGGCTTCCGGTCGGTCGCTGACCGGCGCGCCGGTTCCCGGGCTACGTGGGAAGATTCGAACCGGGTTGTCGAGATTCACAAGATGATGGGTGCTATCGGCGAGCAAGCGGGCCTTTGCTGGACGATCGAGCAGGACGCGCAGCGTTTTGACGCGTGCCGTGGCAAGATCAGCGAAGAGCACCATACGCTGGTGCTCCGCGCTCTGTCTGAGTCGGCCGGGCACTTCCTGCTCGGGGCCGCGCACAGCCTGGGAAACCTGGGCCTGCGGCTCGCGTTGCTGGATGTCCAGGCGGCTCAAGTTGTTCGTACAGCCCGCAAAAAAGCGGACTTCAGCCCTGGCACGGACGACAGACGCGCCTGGCTCCCGCTCAACGATTCAAGCGAGATTCTGGCCAAGGCTGCCGCCGGGTCCGGGAACACGCCTCTCACCCGGGTTGCTACAGCGGTCTCTGGCCTCGCAAAGGACCAGCGCTATATTGCCCTGAACAGCCGACGTGGCATGGACTTTCACCGGGTGCGGCCCCAATCAGTGCCGCATGCATCGCCGAAAGGCAGTATCTGGCGGGCGGGGAATGGGGTTGTCACATTCGAGCTTCCTGATGCTGTGCTTGATCCTGAGGCGGACGCAGCGAAGGTCTACCGGATTCTGGTGAACGCTATGGAGGGTGTGCGCTGCGCTATGCGGGGAGTTCGCGACGATCTGCCCAAGGCAGTGCGGCGGGCCGGTATCTGGTACCACGAGCCCGTAGCTCGGCCGAAGGCGGCGCGGGCGGCGAAGAGAGCTGAGTGACACGCCGCAGGATCACCGGGCGTGATGGGCTGAGTGCCCAAGGCTGTTGTGCTTGTGCTGGCGACGGCGGGGACGGCCGTGGCGGCGCGGGCCGGCGCTGGCCGGGGGCGGGTGTCCCCGGCCGCTCAAGATGACGACGTAGGGGCGGGTCCGCGTCATTGACGGCGCGGTTGGGATTTGAGGGCAGCCTTCGGGTTGTCCTTTTTCGTGTGCGACGGCACGGTGATCACGTTGGTCATGGGTGCGGCCCTCCCGCTTCTTCGTTTGGCGGCGAGAGGGGAGGGCCGCTGGGTTGACGCGCGGAGGCGTCGTGCTCACGGTAAACGCTGACCGGGACGTGGTCGAGCGGCAGCTGGGAGGCGGGGAGCTGGCGTGCCCGTCGTGCGGGGGTGTGCTGGCCAGGTGGGGGAACGGGGCCGAGCGGCGGGTGCGGGTGCCGGCCGGGCCTGACGTGCGGTTCTGTCCGCGCAGGGCGCGGTGCCGGGGGTGCGGGGCGACGCATGTGCTGCTGCCCGCGTGGTGCCTGGCCCGGCGCGCCGACGCTGGAGAGGTGATCGGGTTCGCGCTGGAGGCGAGGGCGGCCGGGGCGGGGCACCGGGTGATCGCGGGGCGGCTGGGCCGCCCGGCCTCGACGGTGCGAGGCTGGCTGCGGGCGCTGGCGAGGGGGGCGGAGCAGGTCCGGGCGGTGTTCACTGCGCTGGCCGCCAGCTTGGTGACTGACCCGCCGCTGCCGGGCCCGGCCGGCTCCCCGGTCGCCGATGCGGTAGCCGCGGTCGCGGCCGCCACCGCAGCGGCGGCCCTGGTGCCTGGGGTGGGCACGGTGGCGCGGTGGCAGCTGGCCGCTGCGGTTACCTGCGGGCTGCTGCTGGCCCCCGCCTGGCCGGCCCGGGTGGCCAACACGAGCTGGCTCTGGGCGGCGCTGCGGTGAGCCGGAATCCTCGGTGGCTGCTGGTTTTCACCGTGATCGCCGAGGAGGTAATCGATGTCAGGGGCTGATGAGGACCGCAAGCGGGCGGCCCGCGCCGAGCAGGTGGCCTTGTTCCGCTACCAGCTGATCCGCGAGGCCGCCGATCCGGCGCTGTCTACCCGGCAGCGGGGCCGGCTGGTCCGCGAACTGGCCGCCAGGACGCATCCGGGTCCGTTCGGCGACCCGGTGAGCGTGTCCAGGGAGACGATCGACCGGTGGATCCGGGCCTGGCGGGCCGGCGGGTTCGCCGCGCTGGCCCCGCCGGCCCGCCAGGTCACCCCGCGCACCGACGCGGCCGTGCTGGAGCTGGCCGCCGGGCTGAAACGGGAAAAGCCCGCCCGCACCGCCGCGCAGGTGATGCGGATCCTGCGGACATCGTGCGGCTGGTCCCCGTCGGTGCGCACGCTGCAGCGGCATTTCGAGCGGCTGGAGCTCACTACCCGCCCGGACGGGCGCCCGCCGGCCGCCTTCGGCCGGTTCGAGGCGTCGCGGCCGAACGAGCTGTGGCCTGGCGACGCGCTGCACGGCCCGCACATCGCCGGCCGCAAGGCGTACCTGTTCGCCTTCCTCGATGACCATTCCCGGGCGGTGATGGCTGCCCGCTGGGGCTACTTCGAAGACAGCGTGCGGCTGGCCGCGGCGCTGCGCCCGGCGCTGGCCGCCCGGGGCGTCCCCGAGGCGATATACGTGGACAACGGCTCCGCTTTTGTTGATGCGGCGCTGAAGCGGGCCGCCGCCCGGCTGGGCATCAAGATCACCCACAGTACGCCCGGCCGGCCGCAGGGCCGCGGGAAAATCGAAAGATTTTTCGGGCTTGTGCGGCAGGAGTTCCTGGTCGAGATCGGCGACGGCTCGTCCCTCACCGGCCTGGCGCAGCTGAACCGGCTGTTCACCGCCTGGTACGAGACGGTCTACCATGCCCGGCCGCACGGGGAGACCGGGCAGCCGCCGATCCAGCGGTGGCTGACTGGCGCGCCGTTCCCCGTCCCGTCGCCGGCCCAGCTGCGCGAGGCGTTCTTGTGGGCCGAGTACCGGGTGGTCCGCAAGGACGCCACGATCAAGCTGTTCGGCGGGGCCTACGAGACCGAGCCGGCGCTGGCCGGCCGCCGCGTCGAGTGCGTCTTCGACCCGTTCGACCTGACCGTCGTCGAGATCCGCTGGAACGGCAGGCCCTGGGGCCTGGCACGGCCGCAGCACATCGGCCGGCACTCCCATCCCAAGGCCAGGCCTGAGGCCCCCGCCGCGCCGCCGGCGGCCACCGGGATCGACTACCTGGGCATCATCGCCGCCGAGCACGAACAGGCCGCCCGCCGCCACCGCATCCGCTACGACGCACTCACCGGCGGGCAGCAAGACGGGCAGGACCACGGCCAGCAGGACGGGCAGTGACCGCCCAGCCGGTGCGGCCCGCCGAGATCAGCGACCTGATCGCCTGGGCCGCGCAGCTGGCCAGCACCGGGCCCGGCAACGCCAGCCCCGCCGAGGTCGCCGCCTACCTGGCCGCCAAGGCGAACCTGCTAGACCGCATCGCCGCCGCCCGCGAACAAGACGGCTGGGCCAGCCACGACATCCAAGCCGCCCGCCAGGCGGCAGCCGGCGCCGCCGACGCCGCCGCCCGGGCCGCCGGCACCACCCATCCGGGAGGACGGACATGATCGACCTGCGCAACCACTACGGGTTCACCCGCACCCCGTTCGGCAAGGACCTCGCCCCGTCCATGCTGCACCACTACCCCGCGCACGCCGAGGCCGTCGCGCGGATCACCTGGTGCGCCCGTGAGCGCGCCCTCGGCGTGATCACCGGTGAAGTCGGATCCGGCAAGACGGTGTCGGCCCGCGCCGCCATCGCCGGGCTGGACCAGACCCGGCACACCCTGATCTACCTGGCCAACCCCACCACCGGCACCCGCGGCATTCACCACCAGGTCGTCACCGCGCTCGGCGGCCGGCCCGCCCACGGCACCGCCACCCTCACCGCCCAGGCAGCCGGCCTGCTCGCCGCCGAGCACGGCGAGCGCGGCCGCGTCCCGCTGCTGGTGATCGACGAGGGTCATCTCCTGGGCCACGACCAGCTTGAGGCCGTCAGGATCCTCACCAACTCCGAGATGGACGCCGCCAGCCCGCTGGCCTGCCTGCTCCTCGGCCAGCCCACCCTGCGCCGGATGCTGCGCCTCGGCGTCCTGGCCGCCCTCGACCAGCGGATCGGACTCAGATACGCCATGCCCGCCATGACGCCCGAGCAGACCGCCGGGTACATCACCCACCACCTCAAGCTCGCCGGCCGCTCCGACCCCCTGTTCAGCGACGACGCCATCACCTTGACCCACGACGCCGCCCGCGGCCTGCCCCGCGCCATCAACAACCTCGCCACCCAGGCCCTCGTCGCCGCCATGGCCGCCCGCAAGTCCATCGTCGACGAGCAAAGCGCCCGCGCCGCCGTCACCGAGATCACGACAGACTGACCACCACAACGCCACCACGCACACCCACGACCCCGCCAGCACCCAGCCGGCGGGGCCGTTCTATGCCCCCACATCGTCATCATCGACGACCGCTACATCGTCATCGTGAGTGACCGGGAACAGCCTGGCGGGCTGCTTCGAGCAGTTCGTGCGCTGCCGCGCGCCGCTGGCTGACGGTCTGGATCAGGACTGGCAGGGCGGGCAGCCGCTCGCGGGTGCGGGAGTC
>Ga0207684_10002349_pt1 | contig 19160 bp, 16 predicted proteins | sample KBSK5501metaG_FD_184342 | JGI IMG/M metagenome (GOLD analysis project Ga0207684, IMG submission 184342) | Corn, switchgrass and miscanthus rhizosphere microbial communities from Kellogg Biological Station, Michigan, USA - KBS K5-50-1 metaG... | ecosystem: Host-associated > Plants > Roots >...
CCCAACCACGCGGCCCGAGGCATCTTTCATCGGGGAAATTGTCAGGGAAACGTCGAGCAGGCTGCCATCCTTGCGCATGCGGACCGTCTCGAAGTGGTCGACCCGCTCGCCTCGCGTGAGCTGCTCAACAATCGTTCTTTCTTCGTCACGACGCTCAGGGGGAATAATCAGTGTGATGTTCTGGCCAATCGCTTCTTCCGCAGCGTAGCCGAACAGCCGTTCTGCGCCCTTATTCCAACTGGTAATGACGCCATTCAGATTTTTGCTCACAATCGCATCGTGCGACGATTCCACAATCGCAGCCAGCAAACGGGTCGCCTGCTCTGCCCGCTTGCGCTCGGTGATGTCCGTCGAGCTACCCACAAATTGCACTAAATCTCCGGATGCGTTCAGGACAGGATGACCGACGGTGTGGATGTATTTGGTTGTGGCGTCCGGAAGAAGGATTCGGAATTCCACTTCGTAATCCGACTTTCGAGCGATTGCTCGGTCGATTGCCCCTTGCCACTTGGCTCGATCCTCCGGATGAGTGCGCTGCAGAAGTTGTTCAAAAGCCGGCGGGCCATTTTCCGGATCGAAGCCATAAATTCGGTACCATTCCTCGGACAGATGCAAGGCGTCCCTTCCCGCTACCCGCCAGGCCCAACTCCCGGTGTGCGTGAGCCGCTGCGCCTCCGCCAAGTACGCCTCGCTTCGCTGCAGCTTCTCTTCCTGCAGTTCCAAGGTCTGGGCAGCGAATCGCCTATCCACCCAGGACGTCAGCAAGGCCAGCCCGAGGACGACAAAGGTGACGGCGGCAATTCCGGCGGTGCCAAGCGTGGAGATGCTCACCGCGTGAGACAGGTCCGCCGTCATGCCCGATCGCGTGAAACTGGCGGCGGCCATGCCGGTGTAATGCATGACGGGGATCGCTGCACCCATCACGACGGCTCCGGCTAACTTCTCCCGGCCAATCCCCGTCTTTTCATCTCGGAAGTGAAAGGCAATCCACAGCGCTGCGAGAGAAATCAGAATCGCGAACACCACGGACAAGACGACGAGAAAGGAATTAAATTGGGATATAGCCGGTAAACGCATGGCAGCCATGCCGATGTAATGCATGCTCGCAATACCCGTACCCATCAGGACACTTCCGGCGAGCGCTCGGAACGCACCCATTTTCTTTTGGCTCACCACGCCCAGAGCAACGACCGAAGCGAGAATGGCCGCAAGCAGTGACAGCAGAACGGTCGGCCAATGGTAGGCCACGGGAACCGGCAGGACGAACGCCAGCATCCCAATGTAGTGCATGGACCAAATGCCAGTTCCCATCGCGCCGGCCCCGCCCAGCAGCCAAACCGCGCGAGTCCAACCGCCCGCGGCCGTTACGCGACCTGCGAGATCCAGAGCAGCGTACGACGCAAACATGGCAATCAACACCGAAAGCGCCACGAGCGCGTAGTTGTACGAGCCAATCAAGTTCACGGCAGCCATTTGACTCCATCCGGTTGCTACGCGGAACAGCCGCCCCTCTCGATGAGTTCAGCGAGTCTTAGGATACTGCCAATTGGCTCGGTGAGAATGGTGATCGGTGCAAGCTTGGCCATACTTAGTTAGCACCTTACGGCAGGAAATTTAGCTCACTGCTGTGAAGATTAACAATTCCTAGTTCGACGTGAATCGACGAAGGGTTTGATGCTTTTCTGGTAGCTCCCAGATAGTCGGCCAACAGGAAGTAATCGATCGAGCTACAGCTTCAAGGGGTCACCTCGGCGGGACATGGCGCACTGCCTTTACCGTCAGACGATCAGAACTTGCAAGATGGGTAGAACACGAACAACTGACCGGCCACTCAGAATTGGCTGGCGAATTATCAACAGCAGTTGCAATACAAAGAAGGAGGGAATTAAAAACGACCGGGCCACAGGCTTATTTTTCAGCGCTATGAAGCAGGCTTACGCTACCCGGTCGCTGCGAGATCGTAACCGACGCCGGCGCTAATTTGACTGCGATTCCAGCGTAGCTTCAATCTTGATGTGTCCACTCGACACCGTAATTGTTCGTTCCCAAGGCTTGAATCCGGCTTTCTTTACGGAGAGCTGGTGTGGTCCTGCCGCAACTCCCAGGGTGGAAGGTGTGCTGCCCACGAAATTCCCATCAATCTCGATGTCGGCGCCATCGGGAGTCGACGACACCTCCAATTCCGCAGCAGCCCCTTGGTCCGGCGATACAGGAGTGGTGTCGCTGGGCCCGGCGTTTGGAGTCGCGGCTGGTGATGCAGGGGGGACCTGTTGGGTGGCAGGGACTGGTGGTGCGGCAGGAACGAGGGGCGCGGGCTGAAACTTTGCGGCATCCAGCTTCATGTCACCGCTGACGTACGCCGTCACCTCGGTCCCTTTGGGGATGGTGACATCCTTCCCATGCATGAGGAGAAAGACTGGGGCCGCCGGCCAGACGATCAAGCTGGTGGCAACCATGCCCCCAGCCATTATCCCCGTGTGACTCCCTCCTTGACTCTCCTTCACAGCGCGTAGTGTTGCCTTTTCTCCATCCACCAGTTGGACGCCGTCGATGGTTACATCGAGTTTGCCAGCACGACCCATCCGTCTTTTCTTATGGGCCGTGATAACGGTTCCTGACGCAGGGCTGTCCTTCGGGATGACAACAATTCTGTTGACGCTTACTTCTTCCGCCACCTCGAAATCCACTCTATCCCCAGCGTGGGCGTCGGCGGAGGACAAGCTGCGGCCCAGCCTGAGTGTCACGGCAGTTCCATCCTCCAGAACGAAACCCTTTGGGGGCGCGGTAGGGTGAGCGTTTGCCGTCTGACTTTGGCTGGACGGCGGAGGCTGCGAGTTCGACTGCGCCAGAGCAGTTGATAGCATGTAACAGACGACAATCAAACTAGCAAGCGTGGCAGGCATGGAATGAGACTCCTAGCTGTTCAGGATGAAAAGATTACTTGCGAGGTTTCATAGTTTTTTGGACTCAAGAGAAGGGATGCCGAGCGCATCACATAAGCAGTCTGCAAAAATTATGCCGCGTCTCTAACCCAACTGAGATGCAGTCGAGGAGTGCGAACGACTTTGAGTGCTTTGCGAGGAGGGGAGTGAAATCGCACAGGACAGTGTTTCCAGATTCTGCGTTCGGCTCTCCGAATCTAACCTGTGCACCGGGTCTATTTCATTGGGCGCGAACCGGTGATGAGGATATCCACCAGCCGTCTGGCGCTTTGCTGCCATTCAGGCGTCGACGCCACGTTGGAGACACCGATGAGGGCCCGAAGTAGATCGAATGGATCGAGGTCCTGGCGTATGTCGCCGCTCTTGATTGCGCGCCTCACCAGGGCATCAATCGCTCCCTGGATCTGACTGCGGGAACCTTCATAGAGCTTCGACGGGCCTCCGACGAGCGTATTTAGTGCAGGGGCGATGATCTGCTTGGTCGCGATGTAGTCCACGAACAATAGCATCCAGGCTCGCAATGCTTCAATCGGGAGCATGGTCTCGGTAAACTCCCGCTCGGCTGCGGCTAACTTTTCCACCTCAGTCCGATAGACCGCCTGGATCAGGGCATCGCGCGTAGGAAAGTGACGATACAAGGTTCCGGGGCCCACGCCCGCCTCTTTGGCGATGTCATCGAGGCTGGCGTTTGCGCCAGACCGGGTGAAGGCGTCCTTGGCCACTTCCAAAATGCGCTCGCGATTGCGTTGCGCATCGGTGCGCGGCTTTCGCCCGGCAGATTGTGAAGGTTGCCTAGCCATCCTCAAAATATTTGCAACCGGAGGCAGTCTCCGGTTATCTTATCTATTGATTCGGAGACACTCTCCGTTTTATTCGGAACGCGTCGCCCTGTCAATAGAGGTTCCCGATAAGGTCCTCGTTTTCCACATTCGAGAGAGGTTAGGAATATGACTCCACTCGCTCCTAATAAACCGTCGAAGAATTCCAATTCTGGTTGCGCCGACCTCGCGACGATGGCGGAGCATGAACTGTCAGCATTCTTCAGCGCGGTGACAAAGTTGTTTGGGTCAGAACAGGCGGCACTCTCAGCAGAAGACTGGCTGCACGAATTGATCAATATCGATGATCTGCCCGCTTCAATCCGCGAATGGCGATTGATCACTGCCAAGGCTTCGACCCGGCTTGCAAGTCGAGTGAATGCTTCGTCCCTATCAACTGAATCACAAACGATCAGGAGGAAAGGAATATGCGTGTTTTTGTCACAGGCGCCACAGGCTTCGTAGGTTCCGCAATCGTCAGAGAACTGATCGATGCGGGTCATCAGGTGCTCGGTCTCGCTCGCTCGAATGCGGGCGCCAGGTCACTTGCCGCAGCAGGCGCGGAAAGAGAAAGGGTCGATACTCTGCCCAGTACGCCGGCACAGAACGGCGCGTGGGCCGTCGCGCCGCACGTACTGGAGACTAAATCAGAAGGGTCATGCTTCCCATGGATTCAGAACCGGGACTTGCGTATTTGCGAAGTCGCTGACGTTGCGTGAGACGACCGTAAGATTGTAGTGGAGCGCTGTCGCCGCCAGCAATGCGTCGATAGTCGACAGAGCCTTTCCCTTGCGCTTTGCGTCAGCCGCAAGGACTCCCCACCGGTCTGCAACTGCCGCATCAATTGGCAGAATTCTCCCGGAAAAGCGGGCTTGCAGTTCAACTTCCAGCCAAGCTTCCAGGTGTGTTCGCCCCTTGCTTTGAGGCAGGCCTGCCAAACCCTTTCGGATCTCTCCTAGTGTGAGGACGCTCAGGTACAGTAAGCCTTCATCGGCCGCTTCCATCCACTCCAGCACGCGTGGTTCAGGCTTAACGCGGACAAGCTCAGAGATACAATTTGTATCGAGTAAGAAGCCGCTCATAGCTCAATATCGCGCCCTGCATCTTTGGCTCGCTCCAAGTCGAGTTCGACACCGACAAGCGGCGATTCCCGGAAGAACTGCACGAGGTTTTTCGGTTGGTGAGACTTGCCCACAAGCTGGTCATATTGCTCGTCCGAGATCATCACCACACCCTCCTTGCCCTGCCGCGTGATGCGTTGCGGCCCCTCGATTCGCGCCAGTCGAAACACCTCGCTGAACCGGGCTTTTGCAGTTTGAAGCTGCCAGGACTGGCCGACGGCCTTCAGACTCCTAGTCGCAGTAGATCCCATTCCACGACTGGGCTTCTTACGAATTTTGGGCATCGAAACTTTTTCCTTTCGAGATAACTAGTCTGACTAGTTATAAGAGTATATTTCTCGTCTCACTTTTGTCAAACATTGCGTAAACCTGGAAGGACAGCAGCGCGAGGCCAATCACGCTCAAGTGATGAACGACTGTACGCAGCTGAACTCGGTCCCATGGGAAACACCAGTAGGTGAGTTCCAGGTGAGTTCATGGTAGCCTTCACATCACGTTTCATCACGTTGAGGCTTCGACCGAAGCCTCTAACCGCTTAGACCGCGGAACAAAGAAAGCCCGCAAGCGAAGGAGTTACAAGGATTTACTCGTGGTGCCGGGAGGAGGAATCGAACCCCCAAGGTACCAAGTACCGGCGGATTTTGAGTGTGATGGCACACTCTTGCAACTCCTAACGCTCCAGCAGTTTCTGCGGCTTGCCTTTGACGCTGCCCCGAGATTGGTGCAGTTCGGAGTAGTCTCGTGCAGTAGCACAAAAATCTGACAAACTCCTGACAAACTTAAACTGTCAGAAAAAAGACACATTTTTCTGACAATTTCACGCTCCACGAACTAACCGTACCAGCGCCTCGTACGTTCTAACTGCTGATAGATCCCGGTTTGAACCACGCGCCAAGTACCGAGCTGCGATTCGCTGACTCCATAGTGGGCCGAGATTTCGAGCGCAGTGGCCCCACCCCCGTGCCAATTCAAGCGCCCCTTCACGAGGAACCAGCAAAGCTGCGCCCAGCCAATTCGCTTCCTGTTCCATCTCCGAATCCCAAAACCGTTGCCCGTTGCTGCCAACAATTGCGGTTGGTACGTGCTCTAAAAGCGTGCGGGATATCTCGTGAGAAGTGTTGCTGGCTTGCCGGTGAAGATGATGGTTCTCGTTGTGGACGATCATCCGACGGTAGTTGCTGACGAAAATGGTGACGGCGGAGAAGGAATCGGGATCAGTGGCTGAGAAATAGTGGCGGAAATCGGAGCTCCCACCGTAATGCGACTCAAGCTCCTTCATTTAGGAGTGGTGCATTTCGTCTTTTCCATGGAATGAAGATAACTTCTTTGGAATCTATGGTGCCGGGAGGGGGAGTCGAACCCCCAAGACCCGAAGGTCGGCGGATTTTGAGTCCGCTGCGTCTGCCAGTTCCGCCATCCCGGCTGAATCGTGGAAGTGATTGATTTTACAGCCTATTTAATACTATGTTCCTTTTTCATCTAAGAACAACAAATGTAAAACTGTGCAATAAAGTGTGAAAGTCTTCGGGGATTTGCACAGGTCGCTGTCATTTGCCCATGAAGTGCCTTTGCGGCCTTCTCGGGCTAAGATGCCCCTCGGCCAAGTCCTACGAGGGCACCCGGGCGACATTCTACCACCCATTAGCGCCAGCGCTGCTAGCTTCTGATTTCATGCAAAGTGGACGATTTCCCATTCGGAAGAACCGCACCAGTACGAGCCAACGACTCAAGCAGTTCGAACTTTACAGGTCGTGGATATTTTTGCGCGTACAACAGAAGCTTCTCTCGATCTAGCTTGCGGAAGTCGAACTCGTCGGTGATGGGCTCAGCTCCCCCGCTTTCGCTCCAGGTAAAACCAGTCCAACAGTGCCTTCTCCGGTTCTGCAAACGTTGTACGTCCCATAGAAGGTTCTACGTGCTTGGCCTCAGTGGTCACCCCAAAACCGGCCATTTATGGCCACTTCAAAACCGGACATTAAACGCCTACCCCAGGACATAAGTTTTGGGACTCCTTGGGACAGGAACCGCTAACTGGATTGCTGTCCGATGTTCTTTCTCATCTCGCCTTTTTGCTGGTGGCACGTTTTTTGGAGAAAAATATTGCGCCTGGATGGCCTAGGAACGACGATCACGAACTCGGTCGACCTGCAGCATCTCCTGGTTTGCGCCTCGGCGCACGCATTCCGGTGTTCCAGTATTGTTTTATCTGCCGAGTATCGCATTCGGCAAGAACAAACGTTCAGCTTGCAAAAAAGATTCTGTTCCCCTTGTGTAACTTTGTAACTGGCATGATAGCGTAAGGCTCGGCCTGCTGGGGTCGCGCCCGGTGTGCCGATCCAGGGCCGATGCGATGGGGCAGGCTCCGAAGACATCGGTTTCGCAAAACCCTCTGCGCGTGAGTCCAGTGACGGGCTCATGGAGGCAGAGGGTTTTGCTTTTGCGTCGATGTTTTTGGTGAAGCCTCGGAGCGGAGGCCCTGGATCCCAGAAGGCGAAGACAGCCTGGCCGCTTTTGCCCGGCTTCCTTATTGCTTTGAAGCGGGTGCGTAGAAGAACCATCATTGGCCAACCTCCGCCGAGGCGCCCTCGGTCACAGCTTGTGGGCTAACTCCCACCTTGGTTCGCCAGCTGCGAGGACCACACTTGAGCACATGACCGTGATGGAGCAGCCGATCCAGCATGGCACTCACCGCGGCGGTATCGCCCAAGAGCTTGCCCCAATCGTCCACCGGGCGATTCGAAGTGACCATGGTGCTGGCTCGCTGATAGCGTCGCATCACGATCTCCAGCAGATCCTCAGCCGCGGTAAGAGGCAGCGTGCGAATGCCCAAGTCATCGATGATCAGCAGGGGCACGGCAGCTAACTCGGCCATATACTGTTTGCGCGTGCCGTCGATGTTGGCATCGGCCAGCTCATCGAGGAGTACATGCGTCTCGCGGTACAGGACCCGGTAACCTTGTTGAATGGCGGCCTGGCCGATGGCCTGCGCTAAGTGGCTCTTGCCAGTGCCAGGTGCACCGAGGAAGAGTGCGTCGTGGTGCTGAAGGATGAAGTTACCGGTAGCGAGATCAAAGACCAGGCTACGATTCATCTTCTTGTTAAAGTCGAAGTCGAAGTTATCGAGCATGGCTTGTGGATCGCGAAAGCCGGCCTTTTTGCGCCGCCGTTCCAGCAATCGCTCACTACGACGAGTCAACTCGTCGGAGATGAGGCAAGCGATGAGGTCTACGGGCGACATGGCTTCGGACTGCGCCTGCCGCAAACGAGTTTCTAGAACGGCGGCCATGCCACCGAGTCGCAGTTGTCGTAGAGCACGATTCATTTCAATCAGATTCATCGGCGGGATGCTCCTGGGTTTTTTGTTGAATCAGATCGCGGTACTCGAGCAGATTGCGGATCAAGGGATCGACTTGCTGTAGGCTCACGGGAGCGGGCGGACAGTGTTCCAGATAGTGACGGACAAAGCGATACTCGTGAACTCGCATCTCCAGAGCCACGGCGCAGGCCTTATCCACCGCCGGGGTACCGAACTTCTTAGCCAGAGCGAGCACGCCCTGGATGCGACGGACGGCAACTTGACCTTGGTTGGCATGCAGGGTGCGACAGAAGATACCGATATGCGAGCTCGCTTGCTCGGTTCGCCACAGCAGCTGATGGACGCGCAGGGGAGTTCGTGGAGAACGGTCCTCGGCCTTTATGCGATGTAGACCACGTTTCTGGCGTACATGCTCGCGCATGAGCTGACCGGTTTTGGGCTCGAGGATCCGAACGAAAATGCTGTCCCACTGCACTTTGACCGAGCGGCCGATCCAACCCGGCGGTGCACTGTAATAGGCGGCCTCCACTTCGACGCAACCATCGGGATGCACCGTGCGTTCGCCGAACTGGTAATAACGGAAAGGCTCCAGTGGCAAGGGCAGCAAGGCTGGTTTTTCTTCCGCAAACATGGCCGCAACCTGCCGCTTGGTAGTGCCGTGGATGCGGGTATCGGCCCAGTTTGTTTCCCACTGATCGAGATAGGCCTGCCCCTCCTCCAGACTTTCAAAACGCTTGCCCTTGAGCGGCGTTTTCTTGGCATGGCCAACTCCCGATTCCACCTTGCCCTTTCGGTCTGGATCATTGATTCGACACGGCAGCGCAACTACGCCGTAGTGAGCCAGGACATCGCGGAAGAGTGGATTCAGAGTGGGATCATAAATGTCGGGCGTCAGTACACCTTCTTTTAAGTTGTCAAGGACCACAATGCGTGGCGCTCCTCCTAGTCGGCGGAAGGCTTTCTCGTGGAGCTGGGCCCAGATACGCGAACTGGAGCGAAAAGTCAGCAAGCGGACGGCCTTGCGACTGTAGCCGAGCGTCATCACGAACAATCGTGTGCGGCGATACTTGCCCGTCTCCGGATCGCGGACCATGGGACCGCGCCCATAATCAACCTGTCCTTCCTCCCCTGGAGCAGTGATGATTACGGCACAGGCTTCTGCTGTTTGCCATCCGCGGAGTTTGCGCACGAAGCGCTTGACGGTCCCATAGCGCCCAGAAAAGCCAGACTGGGAAACCAGATCCTGCCAAATTCCCATGGCATTGCGACCTTGCCGCAAGCCCAGCTCGATGGCCTCACGAAAGGGTTCGCAGATGCTGGCCGAAGGACCCCTGGCCGTTTTGGGTGACCCGGAGTCGGTGGCCACCGAAATGGCCGGTTTTGCCGCTAAGTCGGTGGCCACTGAAATGGCCGGTTTTGCCGACGCCGCTTGCCGTCTCGGCCGGCCCCGTGGCCCAACCGCAATTCCAGCTGCTTTCAGATAAACACTTGCAGTCTCACGACGTACACCAGTTTCTTGCTCGATGCGTCGTAACGACCACCCTAACCGTCCAAGTGCTATGACTTGTTGTTTGGTCTGCTCGCTCAAGACATTGCTCATGCCGTCGAAGGCTAAACTACCCTTCGTCGGAATCAATGTCCGGAGTAGGTTCAGTTAATGTCCGGTTTTGAAGTGGCCATAAATGGCCGGTTTTGGGTGGCCACTGAGGTGCTTGGAACCCCCAATAGAGACTTGGTTTTATATGTCTAAACGTTATGGACACCGTTCCCGAACTGAATGATTCCGGTTCGCCTGTAGTAACGCCCGTGATCGATACTGGCGTTTGCGAGCGTATGCCCGCCTTTCTCAGGACTGTTTGAAGCGAAACATATGATCGAGGCCGGAGAAGATTCACGAGCTCACCGCCCGAGAAGTCTCGCGCAAACAGGTTGATAAACCACTTCTTCGCAAAGTGTTCGATCATCCCCCTCTTCGCAAGTCTGAGAAACGATCTGCGGACAACTAACTCAGACATTCCTGGACGGCGGGCAATCTCATCCGACTTCAATAGTGGAGAAACCTTAGCTTCTTCCGATATGAACTTCGCCCAATCGATGCGTGACGTTTTCATTGTTCTAGCCACTCCGCGAATAGATCGCGCAGGGATTGCGCAGTGGTTCGAATTCGTTTTCCGCAAGCTGTCGATACACCTCCTCGGGAAGATATTCGCGTAGCTCAGCCTCGCAGCGTTTAGGCGTCACTGCGGCAATTCGTTGTTTGATGAAGTCCGGATCCTCAAGCCGGTCCGACACAACTCCGTCTGGTCGATGGAATTTGAGGTTCCCGTCCAATTCTGCCCCTGAATCCTTAAGGATCTGGATGTCAAAAGCGTCGCCACACTTAAGGAGCAATTTCCGAGAAGACTCGAGGTGTAGAATCTGCCCGGTGTTCGTCCCGGAACAATGATTTCCAAGCTTCAACTCACTTCTTTGTCTCTTCAGAATCCAGGTTGAGCGCCGGCTTCAACTGACCTCGATGACAAGTTGTGCAATTGATGAGTGGATCCCGATCTTTGATGCCGTCGATGTTTCTCAAGAGATCAAAGATGATGGTGTGAGCCATCTTCGACATATCGCGGGCGATTTGCTTGGGTTTCTTGTCCTCCTTTTCCCATTGGCCCGCAACATGGCAATGGGCACAACTCGTGCCCAGAGACCGGCTGTAACCCATCTGCATAATCTTCAACAGATTCCCCACCGGCACCCCGGTCAAGATCTTGATGTTCTTGAACACGGCTTCCGCTGGTTGGTCTTCCTTGCCGACGATCTGCTTTGAAAGCTCGGCGACTTTGTCGTCGTTAAATTGCTTGATTGCCTCCGGAGTGGATGGTTCGTCAGCAGGGATGGAGGCCTTTTCCTGTTGGCCGTAAATCATTCCAAAAGCGAGCAGAGGACCTAACCACGCGGTCTTTGAAATTCTTGGCGTCATATCTATGTTTCCTTTTCACCAATTCTTCAGGGTTGCGCTGGAGCGAGTTTTTCGAGCGCGACCTGCACCGCTGGAGGCAACGAATTCACGCGCTTGACGTAAGCCGCAACGGTCCAAAGCTTTTCGTCTGAAGCCCAGGCTTCGTTAGCGAACATTCCCGATCTCCGGATCCCGTGCTTGGCCACCCAGAATATTTGCGCCTCGGACAACGCCGTGCCGATCACCGGCAGTTCGGGGATTGGCGGATAGAGGATTGGCCCTTTGCTGCCGAATGGTTTTCCGGGAGTTCCGTGACAGCCAGCACAGGCCTCAAGATAAATCTTTCCACCTGCAATCAAGTTTTCGTCCGTCGGCAGAACCGGATTCGGAAGTGGCGGTGCTCTTCGCCTCACCGATGCATGCACTCCGTTATTCATCAGGTAGTTTTCCCATCGACCTGGAGGAATGTCGGCACGGACTTCGGCCATTCCCAGCTCCAGGTAACTTACAGTTCCCAGGACAGGAACTGCAATTCCGACAAGCACACCCAGGAGAAATCTCTTCATTTCCCCCTCCCTCCAGCGATTCGATTACCAGGCAGCCCGCGGCCATCCTGGCTCATTGGCCAACCCATCGCAGATTCTCCACTGCATTGGCATCAAAGGGATCGACGTTCGTGGACTTCTCGAAGAGCATGATGGCTTGGTTCTTGTCTCCCATGGCTTCGTACGCGTCGGCGAGGTCGTCCAGGGCCTGCGAGCTCTGAGGAAACGCTTCGACATACTGGTTGGCCACGTCAAGAGCAGCTTTGATCTTGCCGTGCTGATAGAGCTTGCGTTCCAGCACGTGATATTGCCACTCGTTTCGATCATATGGGGTATCCTTCGCCACCCGGACTTCTCTCAAACGTGACAACGCCTTGGCGTCACCGTTTTCGAAAAGCGGCAACAGTTCAGGAATGAATGACCTGGGAGAGCCGTTAATGTTGTCCCAGTTATATATCCGCGCACTAATGTGCAGCACGATGTCCACGTCGTCGCTGATTATGCGGCCCCAGAAGGGCGGGCCAAGAATGCCGTAGTCGGAGCGCTTGAGCGTTGTATGCGCTTCGAATCCGATGCGATTATTGCCGAAAGGATCGATCTGTCTCTTCTGTACCCATTGGAAGAGCAGTTCGATCTGGTGAGTCACGCCGTGCATGGTGAAATCCCCGATTGCCACCCAATCGGCGCCACGCTTTGCAATGAGCTTGCTTTGAAAGCGAATTGCGGGAAACTTTTCCGCATCGAAAAAGGAGGCGCTGCACAAGTCCTGATCCCGTTCTTTTTCGGCGGTGTCGATGCTGGCGACGTGGATCAACGCCGTCACCGACGATTTTGTGAGGTCGGCCTCGTTGTAGCTGATGGCCGCATCGGTTTCCGTGAATCTGCCTTCCACCTCGGTCAGCCCAGCAAGCTTGACCGTGAAACGCACAAGTCCGTGGGCATCGTCAAAGATGTACTTGGCCGCCGCGCTTGCTGGTGCCGGGAGAATAACAACCATGACCAGAAGAAGGGGAAGTGGTCGCTCTTGAAGATGGAATAGTCCCGCAATGACCGACATTTCTGCCATGCGGCATAATGAGGGCCTGGGTTCCTCGAAGTAAAACGGGTTTGGGGCGCACCGCGCCAGCACAGGGTAAAAGGGATGAATTCAGGGGCCGCTAAGAGGGATTCGCAGCCCGAGGATTCATAGGAAACGGCCCAACGGTTCCTGCAACTTTTCCCGGTAGCTGCGACTCAGAACCAGCTCGGTGCCATCGCGCAGACGTACTGCGTAGTCGCCGTGAAAAAGAGGCGCGAGATCTCGCACCCGATCCAGATTGACGATGGTGGAACGATGAATGCGCAGGAATTTCAGCGCGTCCAGTCGCTCCTCAATCGAGGCCATCGTGCCGCGCAGCAGATGCGATTCGCGCCCGACATGCAGGCATACGTAGTTGTCGGCAGCTTCGATCCAATCTATTTCTTCCACCCGCAGGAAGAAGATCCGACCTCCGGAACGGACGACCAGCCGCTCAGGTTTACCGCGCTGTTCCTGGAGATCTTCGAGCAGCGCCACCAGACGTTCGTCGAATCTATGCTCTCGTCCCCTGGCAATTTCCGCTTTGGCGCGCCGGACGGCATGGCCAAAGCGCTCCCTGTCGAACGATTTCAGCAGGTAGTCGAGGGCATGGACCTGAAAAGCCTTGACCGCGTAGTGATCGTACGCGGTCACGAAAATGACCACTGGCATTTCGGCGCCGGCAACCGCTTCGAGGACTTCGAAGCCGTTCATCTCCGGCATTTGCACATCCAGAAAGAGCAGGTCGGGCTTCAATTTTGCGATGGACGCCACTGCATCCCTGCCGTCGGAGGATTCACCAACGACTTCAATCTCTGGATCGTCGGCTAAAAGCGTACGGATGCGCTCGCGACCGAGAGGCTCATCGTCTACGATCACCGTTCTCATCTTTTTGGCTACCGGTGTCCTATGCATGGCTATCCGCTGTGCTCGCTGACTGGAAGGGAAAGGTGAGGGTCACTACGAAACCACCGTTTGACCCATTTCCCATCTCGAAACGCTGGCGCTCACCGTAGAGTTTTTCCAGCCGACTCCGGGTGTTCGATAGTCCCATGCCCTGTCGGGTGGGAGTATCTAATCCGGCCGCGAGTCCAGGCCCGTTATCGCGGACTTCAAGAACCAGGAGTCCATTCTTGGACTCGGCGCGAATTACGACTCGACCCGGCTGGGAGCGGGGGGCAATCCCGTGACGAATGGCGTTTTCCACCAGCGGCTGCAAAATCAGATAGGGTATGCGCGCTCCCAGCACTTCCGGCGCGATTTGCATGTCCACGGTGAGCCGATCGCCGAAGCGCGCTTGCTCGATTTCCAGGTAGCCCCTCAAAAAGTCGATCTCGTTGGCGAGGGGCACCTCCTGCACCCCAATTCCTTCGAGTGTCAATCGCAGTAAGTCGCTCAAGCGGGCAATCATTTGATCGGCGGCCTCTGGGTCGCGGTGCACGAGCGTCGCGATCGCGTTCAGCGTGTTGAAGAGAAAATGAGGATGGAGCTGGGTGCGTAAAGCTTGCAGTTGAGCCTGGGCCAGTTGCGCTGAAAGTTGCGCCGCGTGCAATTCTCCTTGGCGATAACGCACGTAATAGTCGTACCCGCATGTTGCGCCGACCAAGACCCAGTAGGTAACGAGATTGGAATGAAAAGTATAGACGAGCGAGATCGCACCGGGAAATCCCAGCACGTAGTGGCGGCACAAGTTGTTTAGACCCCAGTGTGCGAGGGCGACTCCCACGGAAACAACCGCATGAATTGCCAGGTTGCGCCCGCGACGACCGCGCTCCAGCGATAGTCTCCGGGCCAGCCCCATAACTCCGGGCGCGAGCAGCGCCCAGATGTACCATTCGCTTAACGAGAACTTGAGGATCACTCCCAGATGAGGACTGCCGCCGGAGTACTTGTAGGCAAGGTATGTCTGGCTGGCAAAGAAAAGACCAACGAGAGTCCAACTGATCAGGTAGGCTACCCAGCGTGTCCAGCGATGGGCCAGCATAGCAGGAGGTCTCCCCGCCGTTAACGCTAACAGATCAGAACGCTAACATATCAGAATGCCGCGCCCTTAGCATTCGGAGTTCAAGCAAATAGGCCTGTCGGAACCGAAAGACGAGGTTCAGGACGAGTTGCAACACGAAAACTATCCAGAAACGGCGTTGTGGGAGGTGCGACCGAAGGTTCCGGGCGGATTATCGGCAACCAGAAAATGGAGCCACCGACACGATAAACGCGACTCGTTTTGCCTATCCGCCAGTCTGACGCCGGTTCGTTGCGCTTGGGTTTGTGTGCGGAAGTGTGCAAAATCTGGAAGACCGTATTTAAGGGGCGCAGGTGACTGCCTGGCTGACTGTCGGTTAACCGGCCAATGTGCACTCATTCTGGGGTTAGATGATCGAGTTCGTGTTCGACGTTTAGGAGCCGCTGCATGAGTCGGCGAAGTTTACGGCGAGCCTTATCTTCCAGCTGGGGCTGGAGTAGTTGGAGAAGGTGGCGGGTAGCGGCGATAGTCTGGCGAATGGTAGAGAGGTCGACCCGGGCGGGTGCAGTAGGAGAGGGAAGTGGGAGTTGGGGGATGGAGTAGAGGGAAGCCGTGTTTTGCCGAGCGCGGTGAAATTCGCGTTGGAGGTCGAGCTGGACGACTTCCACATAGCGCAAGGTCATGCGGATGTCTTTGTGTCCCAGCATTTGCATGAGCGCCGGCAGGCTGACGCCGAGGCGCACCATCTCAGTTGCGAAGGAGTGACGCAGCCGGTGCGGGTGAACCCGGCTGGTGCAACCCGCAAGCCGGGCCATTTCGGCTAAGGTGTGGCGCAGCACCTGATCCCAAGTCGCGGGTTGGCGGTAGCGAGGCAGTAAGAAAGTTTGCGACTCGTGTCGGGGAGCGGGAGTCAGGGCGCGCAACTCCACCATCCGCACCACAATGTGCTGTGCCTCTTCATCGACCGGCACCAAGCGTTCGGAATGGAGCTTGCCCAGGGGCACATGGAGTGCCACTTGCTGTTCGCTGAACTGCTGTAGGCAATCTCGGGGAAGGTCGATACATTCGCCGATGCGGATTCCTGTGGCCCGCATGAGGAGGAGAGCATTGGTCTCCAGGGTGTCAGTGAGACGAAGCTGATGCTGCAACGGTTGATCCTCATGGAGAGGAAGCGGTCTGGGCAGATAGTGGTCGTGGGGCGGAAAATCCTGCTGACGAATGAGGTCGGGCGTTACAGGATGACCTTGGGCGGCGAAGTCACGCAACAAGCGGCGGATGGTGAGCAAGTGCAGGTGACGGGTCCTATTCCCGGGCGAGGGATATTGCTGGCAGAGGAAGCGGAACCAGGCGAGGAGATGGGGATCGCGGCGCAGTTGTGAGAGTTTGTGCACGCGGGGAAAGGTAGTGTGGATATACGCGAGGAAATTGTGGGCGCAGTAGCGATAGCAGCGCACAGATTTGGGCCGGAGGGTGGTGGCGAGGACCTGGATTTGGGCTGCAAAGAGCTGGTCGAGGGTGGGCTGCGATCGCTTCATGAGATTTTGTCCGGGGTGGATAAACGAATACGCTGTTCGACGGCACGAGCGTATTCGCGCCAGACATCTTGGGGGGCAATCGTCACGTAGAGCATGGTGGTGTGGATGTGGGCGTGACCCATTAAATGCATCAAGGCGGGCAAGGAGATGCCGGCGCGCACCATATCGCTTCCAAACGTGTGCCTAAGGCGGTGGGGGTTGGCCTGGGGAACGCGGCTCTGCAGCCGATGATGACGGAAGAGGGAGCGCAGTCCAGCGGCGGTCATGGGGCGGCCACGCTGGCGGCCTTTGAGGGAGACAAACAGAGCGGACGAGTTAGTCAGAGGTCTCTCTAAGTGGAGATAGTTTTGTAGGACTTGAAGAGTGTCGGCAGTTAGGGGCAAGACACGCTGCTTGCGGCCCTTGCCAGAGACGCGGAGGTGGGCTTCGGAGAGGGAGAGATCTTCCAGCTGGAGCTGGAGGACCTCGCAGGAGCGCAAGCCGTCTTGCAACATGAGGGCGACGATGGCGAGATCGCGGAAGGTGCGAAAGCCTTTCCAGAAATAGGCGACCTGGTCGGCGGAGAGGGGCACGATGACGCGGCGCGGCTGCCGCAGTCGCAGATGGGTCGTGATCTTGGTTTGCCGACGGCCGCAGCCGAGAGAAGAGCGCGTGGTATACCTGCGCTGAAAGTGCGGTTTTCCGGGAATCTCCTGTCCATAATGGAAGCGATACAGAGCGCGCAGCACGCACAAGCGGTGATTGATGGTTTGCGGAGTGGGTGAGGGCTGTTGCTCGAGTTGGTAGCGGACATACTCGAGCAGAAGCGATTGGTTAAGCTTACCCAGCGAATGTCGTGTAGTTTCGAACCAGCGTGCCAGATGGAGCAAGTCAAAGGCGTAAATGCGCAAGGAGCGGAGCGAGAGTTGGCGAAGTTTCTGGGCATCGAGAAACTGATTGACCCACGCGACTTCGCGGCCGTGGTGGTCCAGCAGGCGATAGGGGGAAGCGCTGGCGGGCATGGAGTTTTGTACGACCAAACGGAAGCTCATAGCTCTGGTGCCTCTTCGAGGCAGCGGGCGAAATCGTTGGCGGTGGCGCCCGTGGCGAAGTAACTGTTGGGGTCCTGCCCGGAGGGCAAGAGGACCAGGCGTGCCCTCAGGCCAGCGCGGAGCAAGCGCTGGGCGAGAGTCCGAGCCGCCTGTTGCCCAGCTTGGTTGTCGTCTTGATCAAAGGCCAGATAGATACAGCGAGCATCGTCTTCGCACAGTTGGGCCCATTGCGTGGGTGTCAAGTGAGTGCCGATGGCGCAGGTAGTGTTGCGGAATCCTGCTTGCCAAAGCGCCGCCAGATCGAGTAGCCCTTCTACCAGGATCACGTTGCGAAACTGCCGCACCGATTTCCAGGCAAATAACCCGCCTTTGGAGCGAGGCAAGAGTCGGTGGGGAAATGCGTCTCGAATGCTGCGGCCATAGAGGTTGACGATGCGATCCTGCCGGTGGCAGGGAAAAATGACGCGGCGGCAAAAAGCATCTTGGCCCTGGGGGCGGATCAATCCCATTTCCAACAGCCGTTCTAAGGAATAACCCAGTTGCTGGAGATGAGGGCGCATGTTGCCGCCGCGCGCATAGCCAATGCCGAGTTCCTCAATCAGAGTGGCATCGTGCACCCCGCGCTGAGCCAAATACTGAATGCCTTCCGGATAGCGATGCAGCTCAAGTTGATAAAAAGCGACGGTGTGCTCGAGGAGTCGTGCACTGGGCGCCAGTTCCTCTTGCAAGTAGGCGAGGCTCTGGCGAAAGGAAAGATGTTTGGAAAGTTGCACCAAGCGAATCAGGTCGCCACCCTGCCCGCAGCCGTGGCAGTAGAACAGATTCTTGTGGGGGTTGACGTAGAAGGAGGGACGGGTTTCCTCATGCAAGGGGCAGAGTCCGACGAACTCGGAGCGCACCGCGGCGGGGCGCCCGCTCCAGTTGTGCCGTTGCAAGTACTCGAGCAGAGGAATGCGTTGTTTGAGCCGTTCCAAATCCTCACCCATGGTGTCTACCGTCCTTCCAGCGTCAGGGTACGAACCTGTAACTCTCGTTCCCAGGCAAGGATGGTGGGTGAGGGAAGAAAAAAATCCCGCCGGTCTCAGAGGCGCAGGGGCCAAGGCCAGAAGACTCGCAGAAAGCAAAACACGGTAGGCCAAGACAAGCGCAACGAGCCGTGAACGAGCTGCTCGCCGCGAGCCAGCCATTGCTCCACGGCCTTGAGAGTGTGTCGCAGAGAAGAAAACGCCGGCGATGAATCCAGGCTGCGGCACCAGCGGCGGAGAGTGGAAGGGTCAGGAACGCGATTGGGATCTTTCAGAGGCGGCGCGGCGCTTTCCCACGAGCAGTGCTCCACAAAACGTCGCCGCAGCGCCTGACTACGCGCGACCAAACTGTAATGGGTATAAGGCAGGGAGAAAGCGGGAAGGAAACTGAGAGTATGTTTGCCGACTTTGCAGAGGCCGCGGCGGTACTTGATCCAGTCATGGCTGTCGTCATGCGCTTGCTTGCGCCGCCAGCCATGACCGATGATCGAGTCGCTCAAACAGAGGGGACACCAGCGGAGGATCGATTCCGCACAAGCCGCTGCCCAGTCGAAGCCCGGCTTGCAATGGTTCGGCCAAAGTGGGATAAAGGAAATCGTACTGCCTTGGGAGGCTCGATTGCTGAACGGAATCTTGCGAGGATGTGCCGCTCAGGAGAGAGCCTCCTTCCTTCCTGCAATCTCAGCTACAGAAAGATAACTCTTTCGCCTTGGCTACCCAGATTGGCCGGTTAACGGTCGGTCAGCCAATGATGGCCTTGCACGACTCCTCCGTAGAGAAATGGCACCACAGCCAGACCGCTACCAAATACGAACAATCCTGCCTTAGCAAAGTAAACGAAGATCTCCAACAAAGTGCCG